>Magnolia_p2__coassemble_616_pt1 | contig 47749 bp, 34 predicted proteins | sample Magnolia_p2__metabat2_high_PE_040 | metagenome-assembled genome bin Magnolia_p2 | reverse complement strand
CAAAAAAAAGCAGCTCTCCATCACGGAGAACTGCTTTCGTGGCAAGATTGCTTTTCTCACGAAGAACAACTTGAGATTTTGCAAAAAATTTCCATTAATATAAATGAAAAGATTGAATCTATATTTTTCAAACCCGGCAGGAGTTTACACCTGTTGGTCCGGTGTATCCTGTCCTCCAGGTTCTGCGGCGGCAGCCTGCGCGCCGCCACCGTCGTCTGCTGTATCCGTTGCGGTCTTCAGCTTGCCTACCTTCTCGAAACGGGCTGTCTTGGCCGTGTCGCGCAAAGCCTTGCCCGGACGGAAAATCACTCGCGGCTTGCGCAGCAGACTCTCGTTGAAATCCTCTTTGGTGATACTCGACTTGCAGCCTACGCTCACCTGCAGGTTGCCCAGCTTGCCCAGACGGACAATCTCGCCGTTGCGCAGCGCCTCGATGATGCGGTCTTCCAGTGCGGTAAGCACCGCCACAGCGTCGGCGTAGGTCACCGTGCACCGTTCTTCTACCTTGGCGGCCATCTCTTCGAGCGTGGTCTCGCAGCGGGCCTGGGCCTGTGCGTGGTACTTCTGCGGACTTTCAAGGTTGCCCGGAACACTTTGGCGGGCTACTACCGAATACGTGATTGCGTTACTCATAATCTTCTTTTTTTTTCTTTTGTGGGTTGTGTTTTACTTTGTCCGGATGCTTCCGGTTTTACTCCTGCCCGGCCCGTGTCCGGACTGTTACGCGGACGGGGCAGGAGGCAGTGGTCAGGCCTGCTTCTTGTCCTTAGTTGTCTTAGGCTCCACCTGTGCGTAGGTCAGCGTGTCGAGCATGTCCTGCAGCCCTTCGCCGGGACGGAACAGCGGATACACACGGTGGATAAGGTCCGTGGTGTAGTCTTTCTCCGTGTCGGCTCCCTTGCTGCGGATAAGCATCTGCAGCGACCCCAACTCGCCCAGACGGATGATTTCGCCGTTGGCCAGGCCTTCGCAGATGGCCTGCTCCAGTGCGGCCAGCGTGCCCATGATGTCTGCGCGAGTCACCGTACAGGTCTGCTGGATGCGGCGGGCAATGGTGTTCAGCGATACCGAGCCGCGCGACTGGACTTGTGCGTAATACAACGGGTCTCCTTCCGAATCTTTCGGGTTGACTTTTGCGACAACCGAATAGTGGATTGCTTTTTTCAACATAGCGTTTTTGTTTTATTGGTTTGACGATGCAAAGATACGGAAGGCCGCAGGGACACTGTGACTTGTTGATGTGTGTTGTGACTGTTCAGGGTTCGCCCAGATAACGTACGATAAGTTCTACTTCGCTGCGCAGAAAGTAGTGGGTGCCGTTGCCACGGTAACCGCTTTTCTTCAGCGCCTCGTGCAGCTCGGTGCAGCGGAGTATCCAGCGGCGCAGATGCTGCATGGCGGCATGGGCGCTGTATTGGGGGAAATAGAGCATGGCTAGCTCTGACTTGCGGTAACACCGCACACGGAAGGGTTCGTCCTCCTGGGACTCTGGATAATAGGTCATGTCTCTTTGCGTTTTTACAGTGATTTACTTTTAAAATTTAATCTCTCTGATTCCTGGAATCTACTTTTTCTTTTTCTTCTTCTGCTCCAGCAGTAGATACTCGTCCTCTTTCAGTTGCTGGCCGGGCTCTACTACCTTGATGATTAGCTCTTTGTTTTCCATGCGGCATTTCCAGAGTAGCATCAGGATGTGCGAGGTGTGCAGGTGCATGTCGTTCATCTCGATGACGGAGAAAAAATACTTCATGATGGAGCCGACCTGGGTGCGCGGACGCAGGACGTTAAGGCAACTCTTGTGGATTCCTACTGCCTCACTGAAATGGAGGTTACTGATCTCAGTCAGCCGGCGAAAGCGGCCAAGGTACAGAATTAGCTGATCCAGCTTCTGCTGTATGGCTTCGTAAGTAAGGTCGTTGACCAGCCATACGTGGTTTTTCTTTTGTGACTTCATGATGTTAGTCGTGCTTATTAGTAAAAATTTTAGTAAAAATTGTCGTTTGAACGGCTCTTTATTTTATCATTTGTTTACAAATTTGCAGCATGTTTACGAGATATGCAAGTAAAAGACGAAAAATTTTAGGGGCCCTTTATTTATTTTTCTTTTGTTTAATATCTTAAAATAGGTAGTATTTGTACATTTTTTGCGAAAAACTTGTTTCAATATGCTACTAAATGTCTGATTTTGTGAACGATGCGTGTGGCAGGTGATTCCCATATAATGTCTCACCGGCCGGGATGGGATGCTGCCTGCAAATTTCCCTGAATTAGGCTAAAAATAAAATTAAATTACAAAAAAATATTTATTATGACGAATGTTTCTTTAGAGGCGGGAAAAAAGGGTGCGATTACCCTCTCGCGCAATGTGCTGAATGCAGTTTTTAAAATGCAAAATGGCAAGGCCTACAGCGAAGCGCTGGCTTATGTCTACTTGTTGTGCAATGCCAATTATACCGAGACGGAAGCGCCGGACGGGGTCAGGGTGCCCCGGGGCGTGATGTATGTGACGAAGACGGAGCTGCTGTGTGCGCTGGACTGGTATCGCTCCAAACTGGACCGTTTTCTGGACGGACTGAAGCGGGCGGGACTGCTGGAGATGGAACGGGTGCGTAACGGCTATCTGCTGCGGATGCTGGAGTATGAACAGGCGTGTGTGCGTCCGGCTGTGCGCGGACGGCAGGGGGAGGAGCGTCGGGCTCCGGCGGCTCCGGCTGTGGCTCAGGGCGGCGTGTCTGCTCCGGCCGGGGAAACGGATGCGGACGGACACGGGGTGCCGGCTTTCGAGGAGTTCTGGGAGCAGTATCACTATGTGGTGGGACGCCAGCCGGTGGACCGCTACGTGGCGGAACGCTGCTGGAACGAGCTGACGGCGGAGGAGCGTATCCTGGCGGTGGCGGAGATTGAGCGGTATTATTTTTCGCTGCCGGATGTGTCGTTTGCGCGGACGGCGCATAATTATCTGCGTTGTAAATCGTTTGTGCGATGAGAAGGGAGAGCGGTGACTTACAGACAAATGCCCTGGGCGAGCTGGCTGTGGCGGCCGGCGGCTGTTTCGACGAGGAGTTGGAAGCGGCGGTGCTCGGGGCGGCACTGCTGGAGCGCAAGGCGTTGCCGGTAGTGCTGGAGAAGCTGGATGCGGAGTGTTTTTACGCTGAGGGGCACCGGGTGGTGTACGGGGCGCTGCGCGACTTGTTTGCGGCCGGCCTGCCGGTGGATGTGCTCACGGTGATAGACCGTCTGCGCTCGACGGGACGCCTGGACGAGGCGGGCGGGGTGCCGGGACTGGCGCGGATTACGTCGGGGGTGTACTCGGCGGCGCATCTGGAGTATCATTGCTGCATCTTGCGCCAGCTGGCGTTGCGGCGTTCGGCAGTGCGGCTGTTGCACGGCTTGCTGGGGCAGGCGGCCGAGGCGGCATCGGACGTGTACGACTTGTTGCTGGAGGGTTTGCAGGGTTTCCAGAAGCTGGTGGACGGCACGGAGATGCTGGGTAGCCTGCACGACATGGACGAGGTGATGCGCCTCACGCTGGAGGCGGGACGGGCGCGCCGTGAATCGGCCGCTGCCGGACTGACGGGGGTGGACACGGGCTTGCGGCAGCTGAACCGCCTGACGGGGGGATGGCAGCCGGGGACGCTGGTGTGTACGGCGGCGCGTCCGGGCGACGGAAAGACGGCGCTGGATTTGTTCTTCGCGCGGTCGGCGGCTCGGAGCGGGGTGCCGGTGGTGGTGTTCTCGATGGAGATGGGGGCGCGTGAGCTGGGCGACCGTCTGTTGCTGGGGGTAGCGGACATCGGCGCGGACGAGTGGAAGGCGGGGGCTTGTACGGACGGACAGATGGCGGAGGCGGCCCGGGCGGCGGAGGAGTTGCGCGGCTTGCCCATCCGGGTGGACGACACGCCTTACAACAGCGTGGACCAGCTCTGCGTGGTGGCGCAGTCGCTCCATGCCAAGGGGCAGTGCGGACTGGTGATAGTGGACTACCTGCAGCTGCTGAACGTGTCGCGCCCCGGACGTACGCGCGAGCAGGAGGTGGCGGAGTGCTGCCGCAAGCTCAAGGCGCTGGCCCGCAAGCTGGACTGCCCGGTGATTATCTCCAGCCAGCTGAACCGCCAGTCGGAGGGGATGCCGGCGCGGATGCCGGAGCTGTCGCACTTGCGTGAGAGCGGGGCTATCGAGCAGGACTCGGACATGGTGGTGCTGCTGTACCGGCCGGAGCGTTGCCGGATGCGGGTGTACGGCGAGCGGAAGCTGCCTACGGAGGGGATGCTGGTGGCGATAGTGGCCAAGCACCGCAACGGTCGCACGGGCGAGCTGATTTTCCGCCACAATCCGGCGATGACGCGGATGTGCGACTGGCCGGATGAATGAACTGCCTTGCGCTGTGGAAATGTGTCCTTGTGTCCGGAATGTTTTTTCCCTGTGTTTTTTCTTTTCTTTCCCTGTGTCGTAAAATGCGGTCTGTGGGGGACATGGAGGATGTCGGGACCGATCGGGTTGGTCACTGCAATGATAAACTTACTGCTGAAATGTGATTTTTTTGGAACGTAAGGACAGGATTTTGGGGACGTAGGGGGGCGCCGGAAAGACGGAACCGGCAGAGCGGGGATGAGGGAGACGGACCGGAGGACGGCGGCAGGTATTAATTATTAAAAGGTATATATATATAAGGTGAAGCTGTGGGGAGATGGTGCTCAGAAAGTCACACGTGCGCGGTGGGGTGTGTTATTTTTGTGGCGTGATTAGAAATGGTTTGTTGTTTTTATTAATGTTTATTGCGTATGGGTATAAAATGGATTATCATGCGATTGTTGAAATGTGTGCTTTGCATTTTAAGAGGTTCGAAAGGTTCCTCGCGGAAAGGGGGCGCAGAATGAGAAAGGTGGACTTGATTGTGGTGCACTGCTCGGCTACGCCGCCGGGGGTGTCGCTCTCGCCGCAGGACCTGGAAAGGGAGCATCGCCGCAGGGGGTTCGACGGGTGTGGCTATCATTATTATGTGCGCAGGGATGGCCTGATTTGCTCGATGCGTCCGGTGGAGCGGCCGGGTGCTCATGCCCGCGGTTACAATGCCTCGAGTATCGGGGTGTGCTACGAAGGGGGACTGGATGCCGACGGAAGGCCGGCGGATACGCGCACGCCGCAGCAGCGCCATTCGCTGAGGGTGCTGGTGCGGGTGTTGCTGCAGGATTTCCCGGGATGCCGGGTGACGGGACACCGTGACTTGAGTCCGGACCGCAACGGGAACGGGGTGGTGGAGCCGGAGGAGTGGCTCAAGGCTTGCCCTTGTTTCGATGTGCAGGGAGAACGGTTCTGGGAGTAGGGTGAAGGTGTGAACGGGAATAAAAAAAACCACGTCATCACGACGTGGTTTTAAAAAAATAAAAAAATCAAAAAATAAGTAGCTTTGTCGTCTTATTTCTTATATTTAATTATGAAGTACAACATAATATATATAAATGCAAAATACGCGATTAATGAGGCTGCCTGACTCATCGGATTGGCCAGCCACTCTGCATTGATGAGCTTAATGCCGAAGTATTGCAGGATGGTGCTGACTACGCCCATCAGGGCTCCTCCGGCAATGAATCCGGAAGCAATGAGTGTTCCAAACTCTCCGCGTGCGGCATTGACAGCTGCATCGGTGCTGCGGGTAGTGACGTACCAGTTGATGGCTCCGCCTACTAGCAGCGGGAGGTTCAGTTCCAGGGGAATGAACATGCCCAGTGCGAATGCCAGTGCAGGTACACCGAGCCAGGTGAGCACGAGGGCAAGTGCGGCTCCGATGCCGTAAAGCAGCCAGGGAGCGCCGATACCGTTCATCTGCGGGTCGATGACGGCAGCCATCGCATTGGCTTGCGGGGCGGCCAGCTGTCCGCTGGTGAATCCGTATGATTCGTTCAGGATCATGATGATGCCGCCTACTGTGGCTGCTGATACCAGTGTGCCCAGGAATTTCCAGGTTTCCTGCTTGCGTGGGGTGCTGCCCAGCCAGTAGCCTATCTTGAGGTCGGTGATGAATCCGCCTGCCATGGACAGGGCTGTACATACCACACCGCCCATGATGAGGGAAGCGACCATTCCGGTGGCACCTTTCAGACCTACGGCTACCATGATGACGGAGGCCAGAATGAGGGTCATAAGGGTCATGCCGGATACGGGGTTGGTACCCACGATGGCGATGGCATTGGCCGCTACAGTGGTGAACAGGAACGAGATGCCTGCTACGAGCAGAATGGCGACTATCGTGTGCAGGACATTGCCTTGCATGACGTCAAAATAGAAGAACAACAGGACGAGCAGCAGGGTGAAGATAGAGCCGAAAGCGATCAACTTCATGGGCAGGTCTTTCTGGGTACGCGCTACATTGGCTTCGGCTTTCTTGCCGCCCATCTCGCGGGCTGCCAGTCCTACGGCACTCTTGATGATGCCCCATGAGCGGACGATGCCGATAATGCCGGCCATGGCGATGCCGCCGATGCCGATGCTCTTGGCATACGAACTGAAGATGGCTTCGGGGCTCATCTGTGAAACGGTTACGGTGATGGAGGGGTCCCATGCGTTGAGTACCTGGTCGCCCCAGATGAGTGCGATGCCGGGAACGATGATCCACCATACCAGCATGGAGCCGGCACAGATGATGAAAGCATATTTCAGTCCGACGATGTATCCCAGCCCGAGTACGGCTGCGCCGGTGTTGATTTTGAATACGAGTTTGGCTTTATCGGCCAGCTGGACGCCCCAGTCGCATACACGGCTGGTGAAGTTTTCGTTCCACCATCCGAAGGTGCCCACGATGAAGTCGTACAGACCGCCCAGCAATCCTGCAAAGAGCAGGGGCTTGGCCTGGCCGCCGCCTTTCTCGCCGGATACCAGTACCTGGGTGCTGGCTGTGGCTTCGGGGAAAGGGTATTCGCCGTGCTTGTCGCTTACGAAATATTTACGGAAGGGGATGAGGAACAGGATGCCCAATACGCCGCCCAGCAGGGAGCTGATGAACATCTGCATGAAATTGACAGTCATTTCGGGGTATTTTTCCTGCAGGATGTAGAGGGCCGGAAGGGTGAAAATGGCTCCTGCCACGATAACGCCCGAACAGGCGCCGATGGACTGGATGATGACATTTTCGCCAAGGGCATTTTTACGGCGGGTCGCGCTGGAAAGTCCTACTGCTATGATGGCAATGGGAATGGCGGCCTCGAATACTTGTCCTACTTTAAGACCCAGATAGGCAGCTGCCGCTGAAAAGATGACAGCCATGATGATTCCCCAACTTACAGACCAGAAGTTGACTTCCGGGTACTCTTTGTCGGGCGACATGAGGGGCTTGTACTGCTCGCCGGGTTGAAGCGGGCGGAATGCATTTTCAGGCAGTCCTACAGGTTTTTGGTTTTCGTTTCCCATGATATTTATCGGGTTAAGTTTATAAAAGTTTTCCGGCAATTATAAACTGAATTTTAATTGCGCTTAGATTTTTTTAGCGATGCAAAAGTAAAATATTATTCTAAATTAAAAAAAAAAATAGCAAGCTTTTTAGGCCTCTTTTTGCGTAATTGTTCCAAAATTGGGGGTTTCTGCTTGCTGAAGGGTTGGGCAGAGCTGCCGGACCTGCTCTTCGAAGGTGTCGCGGTTGCGGGCACGGTTGCGCACGGAGGTACGGTAGTTGTAGATGGTTTGCGGCGAATAGAACAGCAGGGTGGCAATGCGCGAGCTGTCCTTAATGCCCATGCGGATGAGGGCGAAGATGCGCAGCTCGGTGTTGAGTTGCTCGCCTTTCGGGGGGAGGATTTCCTCGCCGGGGCGCAGCAGGGCATTGAATTCGGCCACAAAACCGGGGTAAAGTGTGAGAAATGCCATGTCGAAGTTGACGAAGAAGCGTTTGGCATCGGCTTCGTTCATCTTCGAGTTGTTCTGCTTGAGCAGGTCGTCGGCCTGTTTGGCTTTTACTTTGCGCTTGACCAGCTCCTGGTATCGGTTGAGCTTGTCGATGTAGGACGCGCAGAGGTCGAGGAAGAGACTGACGTATTCCTCGCGGGTGCGGTTGGTCTGCAGCAGTTCGTCGTTGAGCTGGCTCAGGCGGTGGTTGAGCTGGTTGAGCTCGCGCTTGCCGCCATGCACACGGCGGAGCTGCCGGCGGATAACGGCCAGTGAGAAAAGCAGCAGAAGGGTGAGGGCGCTGATGGAAAGGGTAGCCGCCGCCAGACGCTGGCTTTTCTCGATGTTTTCCTGCTGGTAGGCATTGACGATGGCCGGGAATTTGCGGGCTATCTCGAGCATGCGCAACCTGTTATTATAAAAGGTGGCATCTTCCATGGAGTAATTCAGGTAGCGGTTGGCCTGTTCCAGTCCGCCTTTGCGGTTGCGGTAAATCAGGAGGGCCAGCTCTTGCAAGGCGAGGTTTTCCTTGAGGGGACAGACGTTGTCGGAGATGGCGGCCAGGATGAGGTAATGCTCAAACTCTTCCAGATTTCCCTGGCGGCTGTGGGCAAAGGCCAGTCCGCAGGTGACACAGGCGTACAGGCGGGTGTCGACTGTCAGTCCTTTGAGGGCACGCTCGTAGGCTTTCCGGGCACCGGGCTGGTCGCCGGTGCGGGCTTTGTATTCGCCCTGCCAGTAATGATATTTGCTGCTGCCGGGAGGGAGGACGCGCAGCAGGGAGTCGTTGTAGGCGATTTCGAGTTTCCGGTAGCGGGGGGTATAGTAATCGTCGTCGGTATATTCGCTCCATACGCTGTACACCCACTCGTAGGCTTCGTAGTAGTCGGCCAGCAGGGTACTGTCTATCCGGCTCCGCTCAATCTTCTGCAACTGATTGAGGGCCTGCGAGAAGTAGCCGGTGGTGGCCAGGATGGTGGCACGGCTGATGGCGCAGCGGTAAAGGTCGGCTGGCTTGCCGGTGCGGAGGGCGGCATCGTGGGCACGTGCGATATAGTATAAAGCGGAGTCGGAACGGTAGGTAAGGTACTCCTGATAAAGGCGGTGATAGCGGGCAAAGAGGGTATCGGCAGGAAGTCCGGCGCGGATACTGGCACGGATGCTGTCGATGCGCTGCTCTTTCCGGCGGTCGGTGTCGGGGCGCTGGCTGAGGGCCTGTTCGAGCTGTTCGTACAGTTGCTTGAAATCGCGTGCACTGCCGGGAACGGCCAGCAGGAAGATACACAGCAGGAGGGAGGCGAGTTTTTTCATACTATTATAATTTAAGCGTCTGTTTTTTATTTTTTCTCGTTTGCGAAAATAAAAAATATACAGGAATAAAGCAAATAACACCTGTTTCTTTTGAGGAGACCAAAAGTAAACGTCTACTTTTGTGTAAATGATAAGGTTTGTAGTTGTGTTGATTATCAGATTGTTAGTATTTAGTATGCCTGTGTACTGTCTACTTAAGACCTACTTCGAGTTACAGAGTATCCGTCAGCTGGCTACTTTTGCTTCCGACAAGAACGGGAAACGGGTCGAAGGTTGCTGACCGTACCGGTAACGGCGTTTCTTCGCGTTCATAACCTTTGGAAACAAACTCCTTAAATATAACATTTATGAAAAAGAATAAGTTCATTCCTTATGTGATGATGGCAGCGCTGATGTCTGCCGCAGCAACCGTTTCGGCACAGACAGCAGCTGATACAGTATCGGTAAAAAAAGTAAAAGGCAGCGAGCGTAATGTGATGCTTAATGCTTCGGATGCTTCCAAGCCTCGTGAAATTCAGATTGGTTTGCCCAGCGAGGATGTCAATGTATACGAAAACGGTCTGCCTGCCGTTTATTCTTCAGCCGTACATAAATTGCAGTATCACTGGCGCAGCGATGCCAGCCTGGGTGAAGTGGGACTGATGTCGCCTTCTGAATCGGCTATCCGTACGGGTAACATTGCTTATTCGGTGAACTCGTTCAGTAAACTGGGACAGAAAGAGTTTAAAGGGGTGCTGAACTACCGTGCCAATCACTTCGGCATGCAGCAGTTCGACCTGAACGTGACAGGGGGTATCGGTGACAAGTGGCTGTACTCGGGAAGTGTGTACCAGAATTTCGATCCGGGCAGCTTCGATGCCAAGTTTGACGAGTATGCCGACCGTATGCAGATGTATCGTGCCGGACTGACCCGCCTGTTTAACGACAACAAGGGCAAGATTACCTTACAATATAAATATGCGTACAGCCGTAACACCGGTAACGAGCTGAATGCGGCTCCGTTCATCTATACCGGTGACGGTTCTATCAAGGAAATTCCGGGTTTCGAGCCGGGACTGGCTTCGTACGGACCTACCAGCGGTGAAATTGAATACATGGACGTGATGGACGGCAAGATGAAGAAGGCTAACCTGCGCGACCTGGAGAACAACCGCTCGCACGAAGTGGCTTTGCTGACCGACTATACTTTCGACAGTGGACTGAAATGGACGCTGGACATGAAATATATGAATGCGCCGGAAGCCAACTATGTGGATTTTGGCGGAAGTACCATCAGCGAACTGACCGAGGAGGACGGATATACGCTTCAGGACGGTACGCCGTATGCCGGACTGATAGAAGGACGACGCACCTGGCTGCACTTCGGTAAGGTACAGAACTTCCTGGTGACTTCGGAACTGGAAAAGACCTTTGGCCGTCATCAGTTGCGCCTGGGCTTGAACGAATGGTATTATCATCTGGATTATCATTCATCTTCTTTCCAGTGGACCGGTTCGGTGCAGGAATATCCTGAAATCCTGACGGCTCCCGACGGCAGCCGTTTCCGTGGCTTCAACGAACTGAGTCCGGAGTATACGGTAGGTTCGGAAAATAAACTGGCACTCTATCTGACCGACAACTGGAGCATCTCGCCGAAACTGAACTTTTACTACGGCGGTCGTCTGGAATATTACCGCATGTCGGCCGACCAGATTGCGCATTCTCGCTACTCGGGCTTCCACATTGGCGATACCGCTCCCAATGGTGAGGTGATTACACCGGCCAACGTTACCAAAGACAAGCTGAACTATGCAGCTACTGCACAGCTGACTTATAATATGACTCGCCGCTTCGGTCTGACTGCCGATGCGACAGTTGCTACCCGTTTCCCGCGTATCAACGAATATGCCGGTACAGGTCCTACCGAAGAGCAGTACAACCGTGTAACCATTCCTTTGGTGCGTGGCGGTCTGTTCTACAAGAACGACTGGATTGACCTGACTTCTATGGTGACTTACATTGCCAAGACCAATAACATTGACCAGCAGAACCTGACCAAACCGGGTACCAGCGAGGGTAAGACCGTGCTGCTGATTTACGATATCCAGACACTGGGATGGACCACATCGGCCGAAATTGACCCGTTCAAGGGCTTCCACCTGCATGCTTTGTTCACTTATCAGAAACCGGTGTACAAGAATTACAGCGCCAGCGTGACCTTCAACGACGGAACGGAGATGAGCGTAAATGCCAACAACATGATTGTGAAGGAAATTCCGCAGGTGCTCGTAGAACTTGACCCGAGCTATAATATCACGAAAGACTTGCGTTTGTGGCTGAGTTTCCGTTACTTTGGTAAAACTTATGCCAACCTGCAGGAAGCACTTTACTTCAACGGACGATGGGAAACCTTCGGTGGGGTGAACTGGACTGTCAACAAACATCTGGATTTGGGTGTATCGGTAGTGAACTTCCTGAACCAGAAGGGTGCGAAAGGTACCATCAGCGGTTCGGAACTGATTACGAAGGAAGAAGCCGGCAAATATGCAGGCTGCTACATGAGTGGAAGCTATCTGCGTCCGTTTACCGTGGAATTCAGTGCGAGTGTGAAATTCTGATGAAAAACAATAGTTAAACCTTTACTAAATAATCAATAGAACCATGAAAAAAGTTTTGATTGCAGGTGCCTTGCTGCTGGCAGCATGGCAGGCGGATGCAGCCGAGAAGAAGGTAATCCGTATTTCTACAGACCAGACAGACCTGATTCTTCAGGTGGGTGACAACGGACGTCTGTATCAGACGTATCTGGGACAGAGACTGGTGAACGACCAGGATGTGCAGAATTTGCCGTGGGACATTCATGCCGGCTCGGACGGCAGCGTTAGCCAGCGCGGCTGGGAAGTGTACAGCGGTTCGGGAAACGAGGATTATTTTGAACCGGCCATCGCCGTACGTCATAACGACGGAAAGACTTCTACTTATTTATATTATGTATCATCGAGCACGCAGCCGGTTGAAGGCGGTACACAGACAACCATCAACCTGCGCGACGACAAATATCCGGTGGATGTAACCTTGCACTATGTGGCTTATCCGAAGGAAAACGTCATCAAGACATGGAGTGAAATCAAGCATCAGGAAAAACAGCCGGTGACACTGACCACTTACGCTTCGACCATGCTTTACTTTAACCGCTCATCGTATTATCTGACCGAGTTCAGCAGTGACTGGGCCAAGGAAGCGCAGATGAGCAGCCAGCAGTTGCAGTTCGGCAAGAAGGTGATTGATACCAAGTTGGGTAGCCGTGCAGCCATGCACACACATCCGTTCTTCGAAGTGGGACTGGACCAGCCGGTAGCCGAAGATCAGGGCGACGTGCTGATGGGTACATTGGGATGGACCGGTAACTTCCGCTTTACATTTGAGGTGGACAATGTGGGCAACCTGCGTGTGATTCCGGCCATCAACCCCTATGCTTCGGATTATCAGCTGAAAAAGGACGAAGTGTTCACTACACCGGAATTTATTTTCACACTGAGTTACAACGGTACTTCACAGGGCAGTCGCAACTTACACAACTGGGCACGAAACTATAGTCTGAAAGACGGAAAAGGCAGCCGCATGACACTGCTGAACAACTGGGAAAATACCGGATTCAACTTTAACGAGGAGATTCTGGCCAACCTGATGAAAGAAGCCAAACACCTGGGCGTGGACATGTTCCTGCTGGACGACGGCTGGTTTGCCAACAAGTATCCGCGCAAGGACGACAAGGCCGGACTGGGCGACTGGGAAGTGACACACAGCAAATTGCCGGGCGGTGTACCTGCACTGGTGAAGGCAGCCAAGGAAGCCGGCGTGAAATTCGGTATCTGGATTGAACCGGAAATGGTGAACCCGAAGAGTGAATTGTTCGAAAAACACCCGGACTGGGCTATTTACGACGAGAACCGCAAGATTTACTACTACCGCAACCAGCTGGTACTGGATTTGAGCAATCCGCAGGTACAGGACTATGTATATAATGTAGTAGACAAGCTGATGAAGGAAAATCCGGAAATTGCTTTCTTCAAATGGGATTGCAACAGTCCGATTACCAACATCTACTCACCTTATCTGAAAGACAAACAGGGCAACCTGTACATCGACCATGTGCGTGGCGTGTATAACGTGATGCGCCGTGTGAAAGAAAATTATCCGAATGTGCCGATGATGCTTTGCTCGGGTGGCGGTGCACGCTGCGACTACGAAGCACTGAAATACTTTACTGAATTCTGGTGCAGCGACAATACAGATCCGGTAGAACGTGTATACATTCAGTGGGGATTCTCGCAGTTCTTCCCTGCAAAGGCCATGTGTGCGCATGTGACCAGCTGGAACAAGAATACTTCAGTGAAATTCCGTACCGATGTAGCTTCAATGTGTAAGCTGGGCTTTGATATCGGTCTGAAGGATATGAGTGCTGACGAATTGGAATACTGTCAGGATGCCGTAGCCAACTGGAAACGTCTGCAGCCGGCTATCATGGATGGTGAGCAGTACCGTCTGGTATCACCTTACAAGAGCAACCACATGGCAGTGAACTATGTAAGCCAGGACAAAGGCAAGGCAGTACTGTTTGCTTACGATGTATATCCTCGCTTCCAGGAAAAACTGATGGCAGTGAAGTTGCAGGGGCTTGACCCGCACAAGATGTACCGCGTAGAGGAAATCAACCTGATGCCGGGTGTGGAATCGACTTTGAAGGCAAATGGTAAGGTATACTCTGGTGATTATCTGATGAAGGTAGGTCTGGATGTATTTGGCTTTGCCGCTACACAGAGTCACGTAGTAGAGTTTACTGCACAATAATTGATAAGCTTAGTTTTATAAGATAGGTATTTTTTTTAGGGTTAGAAGAGAGAGTGAAGCGTGTGCCAAGATGCCGTGAGGTGTCTTGGCATATTTTTTTTGTCTGCTTACATATCGTAGGCTTACAGATAATATATGTAACGTATTGAAACCGTCAGGGTGTGAAATGTATCAATGCCGAGACTTACGACACCATGTCAGAAACCGACGAGCGTCGTAAATGGTGGGATCCAACTGGTAAAGCCGAAGTGCCGAACAGCACATATGCGCAGAACGTCTACCAGAACCGTAAGTTCACAGCCCGTTCTACTGCCGATGCCGTAGGTGATGTGACTTTCATGCGTCTGGCCGAAATGTACCTGATTCGTGCCGAAGCTCTGGCACGTGCCGGCGATCCTGCTGCTCAGGATGTATTTACTGCTTTCCAGAAAACACGTGACCCGGAATATGCACCGAAAGGCAATACCGGCGAAGCACTGGCAGAAGAAATCATGAACAGCCGCCGCGTGGAACTGTGGGGTGAAGGATTCCGTTTCTATGACCTGAAACGTCTGCAGCAACCTATCAAACGTGGTTCGAACTTCATCGTAACCTTCTGTAGTTTCATCGAAAAACCGGCTGATGCAGACGGTTGGGTATGGGAAATACCGAAGGCTGAAACTGATTATAACTCGTTATGTACAAAGAATTATTGATTTAGAATCATTCTCTCTTAAATAATTCTTCATTTTGAAAAGAGGCTGTACCGGCTTTTGTGAAAAAGTGAGGCCGGCCTCTTTTTCTTGATATTATGTCAGCTGTTATTGGCAATAGAGTGGAGTTGCTGCCTGTATACGCTGATGATAAGTCAGATTTTGTGAAGGATTGGTCTTTTTTTATTGAATTATCAGAAAATATGGTCTATATAAATGATTTTTTTATAATATGTTTGAATATTGAAAATGTTTCATATATTTGTGTTAATCTTAAATACAATTTAAGAGAGTTAACCTATCTAATCCTTAAAAACAACACTATTTTATGAGAAAGAAGAGTGTTATGCATTTGAAAACGCAAAGCTTTCTACGTGTAAAGTTTGCTGCGTTGCTGCTTGCTCCGACATTCATCGCTTCGAATGCCGCAAGTGCGTATGAAACCGGTTTCTTACCATCGGGTGAAGTGTCTTCCATCAATCAGGAGAAAAACATCAGTGGGGTAGTCCTCGACAACAATGGAGTGCCTGTTATTGGAGCCAATGTCTTGATTAAAGGTACAACAGCAGGTACTATCACAGACGTGGAAGGAAAATTCTCGCTGAACAATGTCCCTGCCACTGCTACACTGGTTGTTTCGTATATGGGATACCACACTCGTGAGGTTTCGGCCAACCAGCCTTCTCCGCTGAAGGTTGTCTTGAAAGAAGACCAGCACGCACTGGATGAAGTCATCGTTATCGGTTACGGTACGATGAAGAAGAGCGACGTAACAGGTGCAATCTCTACCGTAAGCGAAGAAAAACTTTCCAAACAGCCTGTAGCGAATGTATCATCGGCTTTGCAAGGCCTTGCTACCGGTGTTTCGGTAACATCGAATTCTGGTTCACCGGGTAGTGCAGCTACTATCCGAATCCGAGGCGTCGGTACTGTGAACGATGCAGAACCTTTGTTTGTAGTGGATGGAATGCCGGTTACGGATATCAACTACCTGAGTACATCGGATATCCAGTCTATGGAAATCCTGAAGGATGCGTCGGCATCTGCTATCTACGGTTCTCGTGGTGCGAATGGTGTCATTCTTATCACTACCAAGAAAGGTACGGCCGGAAAAACTACCATCTCGTTCGATGCTTACTGGGGTTCCAGCAAGATTATCAATAACCTGGATTTGATGTCGGGTTCCGAATGGTACGATTATCAGACAGAGCTGAACAAAATCAGAAAGGCACCGATTGACCTGGGTCTGGTGGACAGAAATACTTCTACCGACTGGATGAACGAAATTTCGCAGACAGCCTTTATGCAGAACTATAGCGTGGGCATTAGCGGCGGTAAGGCCAACGACTATAAATTCAACCTGGGACTGAACTATATCAGTCAGGAAGGTACCATCAAACGTACCAAATACGAACGTTTCAATGTTCGCCAGAGTACGGAAAAGACAGTGGTGAAAGACCGCTTGACCGTAGGTTCTAATTTCTCTATCGCTAAATCTTCGGCTACAAGTATTGATGAGTTTACCAGCTCGGGTATTTATGATGCCGACTACGGTGTAATCAGTAATGCCATCCGTCTGGACCCGGTGACTCCGGCTGTAAATGCGGACGGCTCTTACGGCTACTCTCCTTATATCGACTATTACAACCCGCTGGCAAGCGTGATGTACGGCGACCGGAATTCGGATAAGCTGGCAGCTATCGGTAACCTGTATGGCGAATGGCAGATTATCAAGGGACTGAAGTTCCGTAGCAGTTTCGGTGCCGAAATCCGAAGAATCGACAGCAAGACCTTTACACCGGTTTATCAGGTATCCAACAGCCAGAAGAACCTGGAAAGCCGTTTGTCGAAGACTCGTATCAACGGTGATTATTATACTTTCGAAAATACACTTTCTTACGATAAGACTTTTGGTAAAAAGCATACAATCTCGGCTATCGTGGGTTATACCAACGAATGGGGCAGAAGAGAGAGTCTGGGTGTAGGTGCGAAGGATTTGATTGGCGAATCGGACAACCTGCACTACATCGACGCCACCTTGGATAAGAGCAAGACCACCGGTAGCAACAGCGCTACAGAGTACGGACTGATTTCTTACCTGGGACGTGTGCACTACGATTATGCAGATAAATATCTGATTACAGCGACTTTCCGTCGGGATGGCTCTTCTAAATTCTCTGGGAAAAACCGCTGGGGTAACTTCCCGTCATTTGCGTTGGGATGGAGAATGGACAGCGAGGAATTCTTCAAGAAAATGAAAGCCGACTGGATTTCTTCTTTGAAACTGAGAGCCGGCTGGGGACAGATTGGTAACCAGAATATCACAAACTATGTAGACCGCAGCTTGCTGTCGCTTTCTACCCAGTATGGTGCTTTGTTCGGTCCTAACGGTAAGGAAACCTTGTATCAGGGTATCGCCGTAAGACGTCTGGGTAATCCGGATATCAAATGGGAAACTACCGAATCATGGAACTTGGGTCTGGATGCAAGCTTCTTCAACAGCAAATTGATTTTCAGCTTCGAATATTATTATAAGACAACCCGCGACATGTTGCTGGCTGCTCCGATGCCTGTCTATATGGGTTACTACGACCAGACCTTTACCAACATTGGTGAGGCAAACAACCGTGGTATCGAGTTGAACCTGGAATGGAGAGACCGCACTGAAAGAGGTTTCGAGTATAATGTAGGTTTCAACATGTCTACCATCCGCAACCGCATGATCAAGCTGAACGGTGGTACTCCTATCTCCGACGGTTCGTTCCGTAACGGCAGTATGTATGTTACTTATACCAACGAAGGTATGCCTATCGGTGCATTCTGGGGATACAAGACCAACGGTCTGATTCAGACACAGGAACAGTTGGATGCTGTGAAGAAACCGGGCGTACAGCCGAATGCTGAACTGGGTGACGTGCTGTTTGTAGACAATAACGGTGACGGTCTGCTGGACGAAAACGACAAATGCATGATTGGTAACCCGATTCCGGATATTATCTATGGTTTCAACGTATCTATGGCATGGAAGGGATTCGACCTGAGCCTGCAGTTTGGCGGTACACTGGGTAATGATGTATTCAATGCAATGCGTCTGTATACTTATTATCCGAATGATATTACCAACAAAGACCGGGCACTGCTGAATTACTGGACACCGGAAAATACCAATACCGATATTCCTCGGTTGACCGATGCCGATGTGAACGATAATGACCGTATCTCCGACCGTTACGTAGAAAGTGGCTCTTACCTCCGTCTGCGCAATGCACAGTTGGGCTATACACTTCCTTCTTCCCTTGCAAAGAAAATGAAGATGCAGAATGTACGCTTCTACATCAGCGGACAGAACTTGTTCACGATAAGCAGTTATTCGGGACTCGACGTCGAAGTAGGTCAGTCTTCATCTTTGTCAAGAGGTGTAGATTACGGTATCTATCCTCAGGCAATAACTTTTACGGGTGGTGTTAATATTACTTTTTAATTGATAGATGGTTATGTTAAAGAATAAATATATATTAGGTGTTGCATTTGCTGCCATGCTGGGATTTGGCAGTTGTGTAGATTTGGATATGGAACCTCAAGGCAGTCCGGAAGCAGGCGAGGTTGCAGATGAACGAATGGCTTTCTTGCGTCTGTCCGCTGTATATTCTGATGTGAAGAGCTTCTTCTATACGTGGTCTATGCAGTGTTTTGGCGACGTGTTGTCGGAAGATGCTACTTACAGTGGTTCTGCCAACGATGCTTCTACTTTCCAGCTGATGGAAAACTTCCAGTATTCGGCCGACCATAATGAAATCTTGAATAAATACAAGCAGTCTTACCAGTGCATCAACAAGGCCAACTTGTTTATCCGCGATATGGAACAGACCAGCGACGAAATCTTCTCGAAATACAACAAGGAGCAGATGATAGGTGAAGCGAAGTTTATCCGTGCCTATACCTACTTCGAACTGGTGAAGATTTTTGGTGAAGTTCCCTGCTATACCGATGTGTTGGAACTCGACCATGAAAGACTGGGACGTGCAAGTCTGGAAACCATTTACGCTACCATTGAAAAAGACTTGAACGAGGCTGCAGCCGTTCTTCCTTTGAAGAGTGAAGTGCCCGACTATCTGGCTCAGTATGCCGGTAGAATTACGAAGGGAGCTGCCTATGCGATGCAAACCCGCGTTTACCTGTACGAAGAAAAGTACGAAGAAGTGAAACGGGTGTTTAAGGAAAACATCCTGCCGCTGATTCCGGGTGAATATGATTTGGAAGACGACTATGCATACATGTTCTCACTGGAAGGCGAACATTGCCAGGAATCTATTCTGGAAGTTTGTATGTACACTTCTACCAACTTGAGCGGATATACGACCAACAACGGTAACCGCCACGTGCTGATGTCTATGCCTAGAAATATGACCATCGGTTTCGGTTGTGCACAGCCTACCCAGGCTTTGGCCGATGCTTACGATGCAGTTGGCGATACCAAACGTAAGAATGTGACACTGCTTTCTCGTCAGGAAGCTATTGACATCGAGCTGGCTGCACATCCGGGTGCGGTATACGGTGACAAGGAAGTGCCCGAAATTACCGACGACAGAACCGGCTGGTATAACCGCAAGATGTATCTGGCACCGGGACAGCGTGAAGAAAATTATGGTAATAACCAACCTACTAACCTTCGTCTGATTCGTCTGGCCGAAGTTTACCTGAACTATGCAGAAGCCTGCAGCAAAACAAACGATGAGGCGAATGCCATCAAGTATCTGAACCTGATTCGTGAACGTGCAGATCTGGCCGGCTATCCGAATCTTACCGGTGATGCTAACTTGAGTGTATTCGAAGCCATCATGCAGGAACGTCATTTGGAATTCGGTATGGAAGGTTTCCGCTTCTTCGACGTGGTACGTGTAGGATGGGGCGAAAAAGTATTCTATCCGGGATTCAAGAGTCAGTTTGGACGCGATGAAGGTTTCAAGAAAGGTGCAGAGAAACTGCCTATTCCTCAGATTGAAATCGATATCAGCAACGGTGGTATTACAAACTGATACGATACTTTTTAAAGTGCAGACTCGCCGGTGGCGGGTCTGCTTTTGTGACAAGATGTGACTTTAAAATCTTTTGTTTTATCTAATCATAATACGTATGAAAAAAACATTTCTATTAATCGGCCTGTTTGTCATGGCCATCTCTTTTGCCGGTGAAGCTTTTGCACAAAAGAAGAAACCCCGTATCGGGATAGCAGGTATCCAGATAGAGAACAGTGTGTTTATGCCCAACAGACAGCCGCTGGTGGGCATGCCCGTACGGATGCCCGATTATTTGAGTCCGGACTCGGTGATGGGACAGGCTGCAACGTGGCTTCCTGCCTTGATGGGCCGTGGAGGCGGCAGAGGTCCGGTTACCAAAGAGTCATACGATGCCTTTGTAGAAAAATCGCTTGAAATCATCAAAGCAAATATGCCTTACGATGCCTTCTGGTTCTACAACCACGGTGCCTGCAGCGTAGAAGGAGTGGCCGACCCGGAAGGTGAGTTCATGGAAAAAGTACGCAGCCTTATCGGTAACGATGTGCTGGTCACCACGACCATGGACTTGCACGGAAACGCTTCGTGGCTGGTAGCTCTCAATTCCGATTTGATAACGACTTACCGCAAGGCTCCTCACGATGATTCCCGCGAGTCGCATCGCCGCGGTGTGGTCAATCTGCTGGAAAGACTGGAATCCGGCAAGGGCCGTCCGGCTTATAAGGCTTGGGTTGCCGTACCGGTATTGCTTTCGGGCGAATGGACCAGTACCCGCGTAGAACCTGCCAAATCGCTTTATGCCATGATTCCCGAAGTGGAAGCTATGCCGGGCGTGATTGATGCCGGTATCTGGATTGGCTACGTGTGGGGTGATAACCGCCGCAACCAGGGTGTCGTGATGGTGTATGGCGACGACAAGAAACAGGTGGAAAGTGGTGCCAAGAAGCTGGCCCAGAAGTTCTGGGATGTGCGCAAGCAGTTCTCGCTGGAGGCTCCGGGCTATGAGCTCGACAAGTGTTTGGACCTGGCGATTGCCAGCAAGAAGAAACCGTTCTTGATCAGCGATATGGGTGATAATCCCGGCGGCGGTGGTTCCGGCGAAGTGACCTGGACACTGGCACGGGTGCTGAAACGCCCCGAATTCCAGTCGCCTAATGGCAAAAGTCTGCTGTATTGCTCTATTCCGGGTGACGAACTGGTGAAATCGGCCCGTAAGGTGGGTGTCGGTGGACAGGTAGAAGGCTACGTAGGTGCCATGACCGACAATTCATACGAAGGTCCGGTGAAACTGTCGGGTACAGTCGTGTACGTAAGTCCGGAACAGAACGACGACAAGAGTTTCTATAAGCGGAACATTGCCATCGTCAAGACAGGAAGCATTTATGTGGTAGTAGGTACCTCATCGCCTACACCCGACTTGGAAGGCTCCGGCATCGATCCGAAGCAGATGGATATCGTGATGGTGAAACAGGGTTATCTGGTGAATCGCTGGTACAGCATCAAGGCCGACTGGGTGATGGCTTTGACCCGCGGTGGTGTAGATCAGGATTTCTCTAAGCTTCCGTATAAGAACATCGTGCGTCCGATGTATCCGCTGGATCCGGACATGCCCGATCCGGAACTGAATGTGATTTTCGTTCCGTCTGCGCATCATTTGTATGGCAGATAAATCATAGCAAAGTATAATAGATAGAAAAGAGGCCTGTCTCCACTTTTTTTATATAAGTGGAGGACGGCCTCTTTTTTGTGGAGTTGTGACGGTGTTTTCTGATTTTATGATTACTAAGACCAACGCATAGCATAAATAAGATGAAGTTTCATCAAATTTATGGTAAACCTTTCGCACAAGTGGGATACACTCGCCTCGTAAGGTCAGATTGCATCGAGCGCCTGGCGCAAGTCGTCCAGCAAGTCCTCGATATGCTCCAGACCGATTGAGAGCCGCACCGTTCCCGGCGTAATCCCCTGTTGCGCGCATTCCTCAGGCGTAAGCTGAGAGTGCGTCGTACTGGCTGGATGGATAACCAGCGACTTGGCATCGGCCACGTTGGCCAGCAGCGAGAAGAGCTTCAGGCGGTCGATGAAACGGTGCGCCTCGGCCTGTCCGCCCTCCAGTTCGATGGTGAAGATAGAGCCGGCCCCCTGCGGGAAGTAGCGGGTGTAGAGCGCATGGTCGGGATGTGCCGGCAGCGACGGATGATTGACGCAACGCACCTTGGGATGCGCCTGCAGGAAATCCACTACACGCAGGGCATTCTGCACATGGCGTTCCACACGGAGCGAAAGCGTTTCGAGTCCCTGCAGCAGCAGGAAGGAGTTGAACGGACTGAGGGCTGCTCCCGTATCGCGCAGCAGGGTGGTGCGGATGCGTACGGCAAAGGCGGCGGCTCCGGCGGCTTCGCAGAAGCGGAGACCGTGGTAGCTGGCATCCGGCTCGGTGAATTGCGGGAATTTGCCCGATGCCTGCCAGTCGAATGTGCCCCCGTCGACGATGACACCGCCCAGCGAAGTGCCGTGCCCGCCGATGAACTTGGTGGCCGAGTGTACCACGATGTCGGCTCCGTGCTCGATAGGACGGATGAGGCAAGGCGTACCGAACGTATTATCAACCACCAGCGGAATGCCGTGCCGGTGGGCAATGGCAGCTACTTCCTCCAGCGGGATGAGGTTGGAATTGGGGTTGCCCATGGTCTCGAGGAAGATGGCACGGGTGGCAGGGGTGATGGCGGCTTCGAAGTTCTGCACGTCGGACGGGTCGACGAACGTGGCCGTTACGCCGTACGCGGGCAGGGTATGTGCCAGCAGGTTATAGCTGCCGCCATAGATGGTGCGGGCCGCTACGATGTGGTCGCCCTGACGGGTAAGGTTGAGCAGGGCATAGGTGATGGCTGCGGCTCCCGAGGCCACGGCTACGGCTGCCACACCGCCTTCGAGGGCTGCCATGCGCTGTTCGAATACGTTCTGTGTGGGGTTGCCCAGACGGGTGTAGATTTCGCCCGGCTGCTCCAGACTGAAGCGTGCGGCTGCATCGGCCGAGTTCTGGAAGACGAAGGAAGCCGACTGGTAGATGGGTACGGCGCGGGCACCGGTGGCTGCGTCCGGCTGTTCCTGGCCGGCATGTAACTGGAGGGTCTCGAAGTGTAATTTTCTTTCGCTCATAGTGGTATCTGTATTTTTAGTTTGTTATTTTCTATCGGCAAAAGTAGAAGATGTGGCCGAAACGGCCAATATTTGCCGTAAATACAGAAAAAATCACTATTTTAGCAGGTGTAAACAGAATAAACTATCGGTCCGGACGCTGAAATCGGGCCTTAAAAAGAATGAATGCAATGAATGTGACCGAAAAACTGGACAAGACCGACCTGCAGATTTTACGGACGCTGCAGGAAAATGCCCGCCTCACCACCAAGGAGCTGGCGGCACGGGTGAGCCTCTCGTCTACGCCTGTCTTCGAGCGGCTGAAGCGGCTGGAGAGCAACGGGTATATCAAGAAGTATGTGGCTGTGCTGGATGCCGAGAAACTGAATCAGGGGTTTGTGGTGTTCTGCAAGGTGAAGATGCAGCGCATGAACTACGACATTGCTGTGGCCTTCGCGCGGATAGTGGGCGAGATTCCCGAGGTGACGGAGTGCTACAACATCTCCGGCAGTTTTGACTACCTGCTCAAGGTGCATGCCCCCGACATGAAATACTATCAGGGCTTTGTGCTGAATGTGCTGGGACGCATCGAGAATCTGGGGTCGGTAGAGAGTGTGTTTGTGATGGACACCGTGAAGCAGGAGTACGGCATACACGTCTAGCGGATGCCGCACCGCTGCTTTTTTAGAATATCTGCAACTTGATGCCGAACGACAGGCGCAGGTAGTCCCTGGGCTTGAGGTAGCGGTTGGTGAAAGCACTTACCAGGTAGAAATCGCAGGTGCTGAGCTCGTAGAACACCCCGATGGCCTCGGCAAAGAAGCGCTTGGAGTCGGGGATGTCGTACATGAAGCGCTGGCCGATGAAGATGTTGGCACGCACGCGCGTAGAGAAACCGTAGTAGCCGGAAGGGTAGCGCTCGGGTTCACGCGTCCAGAACTTGTTGCTGAAGACCGTGTTGAGGTACAGGCCGCAGGTGAGCGGCTGGATGGAGAAACGGTTCTTCAGGGGCAGGTTCCACGGGATGTAGTTCTGCTTGAGGGTCATGGTGATTTTGGCCGACGAAGAATTGTACTTCGGGATAAGGCCGAAAAGCAGGTCGGTTTCCCACTGGTTATGCTTGCCATAGTCCCAGCCGCCACCCACCGATACCAGTCCCATACCGCCCAGAAACTGAATCTTGTTGTACGAGGGGATGAGGGCGTTGAGTGTCCGCCGGTAGCGCTCCACACGCTGTTCTGCTTTGCTTGGTGCGACGGGCATATCCGTCTGGAGTGCCGTGGCAGGACCGACGGGTATCTCTGTGCGCAGACTGTCCTGTGCGGCCAGGCGCGGGCAGCAACACAGCAGGAGGCAGGTTATCTTAGTAAGTAACAGCTTCGTATTCATATCCGGATTCGTTGAAGGTGAATAAAAGGTACGTACGCTTGTCGATGCAGGGGCACTGGTAGTACAGCACGCCGTCGCCGAAAAGATCGTTTACCGACAGGCCGTGTGTATGGCCGTGGATGCAGAACTGCAGCTGCGGCAGGCGCTTGATGTAGAACTGGAACACATCGTTCACGTTGTTGTTGAAGACATCGCTCCGTGGGGATGCATGCATCAGTACCACACTGCGCTGCACACCCTGGGGCACTTCTTCTATTTCGTGTGTGATGAAGTCGAAATCGGGAATCGGCTCGGAGTAGTCGTATTCCAGCGCATTGGTGTTGAGGCCTAGAAAACGCACGTTGCCGGCTGTGAAGGCAAAGTTTGTTTCGCCGTAGAGGGTGCGGTATACGTCGCGGCCCGTGCCCAGACAGTCGTGATTGCCGATGACCGTGAGGTAGGGCACATCCAGCTTGTTCAGAATGTCGCGCATCCACATAAACTCCTGCGTGGCGCCGAAATCGGCCTGGTCGCCCGCGTGCAGCACAAAGTCCACGTCGTTGCGGCGATTGATGGCTTCCACGGCATCCACTGTAGCGTCGTACCAGCGCTGTGTGTCGCTGATGACGGCAAAGCGGAAGGTCTTCTTGTCCTTCAGTGCGGTCTCAATTTCGTCGATGTGACGTTGCGTAATGTCCGTTTCTCCGCTCACGTGCGTGTCGTAAGGATGCGTTTCGAACATTTCGCAGGCTGTACAGCACAGGGCCAGCAGGGGCTGCAGATACAGTCTTGTTCTAAGGTTTAGTTTCATATAGTGTTCTTTTTAAAAGAGGAAAAACAGATTGTAAGAGGAAAAGCATGCGGAAAAAAAGGGCCGTTGCCTGTTGCAACCGCCCTTTCCCTAAAAATATGGATTCCCTGGCATGAGCCGCTTTCCGGCATCAGTTCTTGGGTTTCATGTCGCCTTCTACATACAGACGTACAATCTCCTTTTCCGCATTGGTGCGGATGGTTATGGATTTACGGAAGTGTCCGGGGAACTTGCCCGTACCGTCGTACGTAATCTTGATAACTCCTGTCTCGCCCGGCTTGATGGGTTCCTTGGTATACTGGGGAACTGTGCATCCGCACGAAGCAATGGCCTGGTGGATGATGAGCACGCCGTCGCCTGTATTCTTGAATTTGAATTCACAGCTTACCTTGGGCTGTTCTTCGGGAAACTCGCCGAAGTTGTGCGAAGTTTTTTCGAATGTGATTTCGGCTCTCCCCTGAGCCATGCACAGCATAACGCTGAACAGAAGTGACAATGTAAATAAAACGGTTCTTTTCATGGTTTGTAAATTACCTTGTTCTGTTTTCTATGAATGTTGCAAATGTAAGGGTTTTATTTTTACCGTGCAAGTGATTCTTGCGATAACTGCCTGATATACTTCACAGCAGGTAGGGCAGGAAGACCAGCAGACCGGTAATGAAAGCTCCGATGGCGCAGATAAGCACGGCTCCGGCAGCGATGTCTTTCACATCGCCCGCTATGGGGTGATAGTCGGGCGAAACCAGGTTCACCAGCCGCTCGATGGCTGTATTCATGCCCTCGGCAGCCAGTACCAGGGCAAAGCACAGCACCACGGCAATCCACTCCATGCGGCTGATGCCGAAGTAGAATCCGGCCGCTGTGGTCACGGTGATGGCACAGCAGTGAATCCATGCGTTGTGTTCCTGGCACACCAGCTTGCGGATGCCTGCGCCGGCATATACGAAACTTTTCAGTCTTTTTCGGATACTAAAGGGTTCGTTCATACGTTGTTGTTTGCTGTAAGCTTATCCACGTTCTATCTGCTTGACTCCCTTCACGGTGCGCAGTTTCTTGATGAGCGCCTCGAGCTTGGAGTGGTCGTCTACCATCACCGTAAGCATGCCCGAGAACAGGCCGTCGTGCGAGTCGATGCTGATGGAACGCAGCAGGATGTTGTTTTCCTTATTAATAATAGAGGTAATGTTGGTCACAATGCCGATGTCGTCGTGTCCCACGATGCGCAGGGTGATGGGGTACTGCTTGCCGGCGCTCTTTCCGGCCCAGCGTGCCTTCACGATGCGGTAGGGGAAACGCGACTGCATGTCGTAGGCATTGGGGCAGTCGGTGCGGTGAATCTTGATACCGCCGTTGATGCTCACAAAGCCGAACACGTTGTCGCCGTAGATAGGGTTGCAGCACTTGGCCAGCTTGAAGTCCAGTCCCTTCAGGTTGCGGTCGATGACCAGCACGTCGTCCTTGAACGTACGGTCGTCCATGTTCTGCTGCATGTTGTAGCCTTCCGCGCTGCGGTAGGTCACCTCCTCGCGCTGTTCGGTCTCACGGCGCTGCATCTCCACAAAACGTTCCAGGATGGCATTCACGTCGAGCGTCTCGCTGGCGATGGCCTGATAGAAGTCGGTCACCGTCTTATAACCCATCTTCTTGATGAGGCGCATCATTACCGCCTCGTCGTAGTCCACCTTGCGGTTCTTGAACTTGCGTTCCAGCGTCTCCTTGGCAAACTCGGTCTGGCGGGCCGCTATCTCTTTCAGTGCCTGCTTAATCTTGGTACGCGCCTTCGAGGTGGTGACAAAATTCAGCCAGTCCTGCTTGGGCGTCTGTGTGTTGGCCGTCGTAATCTCTACCTGGTCGCCGCTGTTCAGCACCTGGCGCAGCTGTACGTTCTTGCCGTTTACACGGGCACCTACGCAATGACAGCCCAGCTTGGTGTGGATGGTGAAGGCAAAATCGAGCACGGTAGCTCCTTTGGGCAACTTGTACAAGTCGCCTTTCGGAGTGAATACAAACACCTCGTCCTTGTAGAGGTCCAGCTTGAACTGGTCCATCACCTCCAGGTCGCTCTCGGCATTCTCCAGCGTCTCGCGGATGGAGTTCAGCCATTCGTCCAGACCCGTTTCGCCCTTGATGCCCTTGTAGCGCCAGTGAGCTGCCAGCCCCTTCTCGGCAATCTCGTCCATGCGTTCGGTACGAATCTGTACCTCTACCCATTTACCTTCCGGGCCCATCACGGTGATGTGCAGCGATTCGTAGCCGTTGCTCTTGGGCACCGACAGCCAGTCGCGCAGACGCTTGGGGTTGGGCAGATACATGTCTGTCACGATGGAGTAAGCCTGCCAGCATTCCTGTTTCTCTTTCTCCAGCTGAGAATCCAGGATGATGCGGATGGCAAACAGGTCGTATACCCCCTCGAACGGGCATCCCTGCTTCTTCATCTTCTGATAGATGGAGTGGATAGACTTGGTACGTCCCTTCATGTGGAACTTCAGTCCGGCATCCTCCAGCTTGCGGCAGATAGGTTCGATGAAAGCATCGATGTAGCGGTCGCGGGCTGCCTTGGTGGCGTTGAGCTTATCCTTGATGTGGTAGTAGATTTCTTTTTGCGTATATTTCAGTGACAAGTCCTCCAGCTCCGATTTCAGCTTGTACAAGCCCAGCTTGTGGGCCAGCGGGGCATACAGGTAAGCCGCCTCGTTGGATACCTGCAGGCGGGCTTCCTCGTTGTCCGAGTCCTTTATCTGGCGCATCAGGTTCACACGGTCGGCAATCATGATGAGAATCACGCGCATATCCTCGGCAAAGGAGAGGAGCAGGTTGCGGAAGTTTTCCGACTCGATGGTGGGACTCTTGGCATACAGTTCGTTTACCTTCACCAGTCCGCGGATGATGCCGGTCACGTCCTCGCCGTATTCCTGCTGCACCATTTCCAGCGAATAGAAATTACACTTCACTGCCTCGTGCAGCATGATGCCCAGGATGGAAGCCCGTTTCATACCTATCTCTTCGGCCACGATGACGGCCGTCTGCATATCTTTCAGGATGGGGTTCATACTGAATTCGTTGCGTGACAATCCGTTCTTCCGGACCATGTCGGTAAGGTGGTTTTTCAACTTGTGGCAGTCGTCTTTCAGCAGGGTGTCGCCCGAGAGTCTGAGCAGCTTGCCGTAGAGCAGACGCAGCTCTTTCTGTTCCGTTTCGGTAAAAAAACTGTTCTCTTTCATAGTCTGAATCTTTTTACTTCCGTGTAAAGATAGTTTTTTTTTCTTTTTTATTGGGAATACTTCGGCTTTTTTTTATAATTTTGGAACAAAACAATGACATTAATCATTTAAATAAACTACTTATGTTAACACACGAAGACAAAGAGCTTTTGGCCAAGAAAGGCATCTCCGAGGCTCAGATTGCCGAACAGCTGGCATGTTTTGAAAAAGGTTTCCCATTCCTTCAACTTTCAGCCGCTGCATCTATCGGCCACGGCATTTTAAATCCTGATGCTGCCGAACAGCAGCAGTACATGCAGGCATGGGATGCTTACATGCAGGGCGACAAGAAGATTGTGAAATTTGTTCCTGCTTCGGGCGCTGCCAGCCGTATGTTCAAGAATATGTTCGAGTTCCTGGGAGCTGACTACGATGTTCCTACTACTGATTTCGAAAAGAAATTCTTCGACCACGTACACAGTTTTGCTTTCTTCAATGATCTGAACGCGGCTTGTCTGGACAATACCGGAAAAAGCATCGACGCGCTAATGTCTGAAGGCAACTATAAGGCTGTAGTGGCTAACTTGCTGGAGGGTGCCGGACTGAACTACGGTGCGCTGCCGAAAGGTTTGCTTAAATTCCACCGTTATGCCGACGGCGTACGCACTCCGCTGGAAGAACATCTGGTAGAAGGTGCGCTGTATGCAGCCGGTAAGACCGGTCAGGTGAACGTTCACTTCACTGTATCTACCGAACACCGTGCGCTGTTCGAAAAACTGGTAGAAGAAAAAGTGGCTGTTTATGCTGCCAAATACGGCGTAGAATACAGCGTAAGCTTCTCTGAACAGAAGCCTAGCACTGATACGGTGGCTGCCGATATGGAAAACAAACCGTTCCGCGACAACGGCAAGCTGTTGTTCCGTCCGGGTGGTCACGGTGCGCTGATTGAAAACCTGAACGACCTGGATGCCGACGTGGTATTCATCAAGAATATCGACAACGTGGTGCCCGACCGTCTGAAAGAAGATACTGTAACTTACAAGAAACTGATTGCCGGCGTACTGGTTACGCTGCAGAAACAGGCTTTCGAATACCTGGAACTGCTGGACAGCGGTCATTATACCCATACACAGCTAGAAGAAATCATCCGTTTCGTACAGCAGAAACTGATGTGCCGCAAGAGCGACATCAAGAATCTGGAAGATGCCGACCTGGTTATCTACCTGCGCAAGAAACTGAATCGTCCGATGCGTGTCTGCGGTATGGTGAAGAACGTGGGAGAACCGGGCGGTGGTCCGTTCCTGGCTTACAATCCTGACGGTACTGTTTCATTGCAGATTCTGGAAAGCTCGCAGATTGACATGAAGGATGCCGAGAAGAAAGCCATGTTCGAACAGGGTACTCACTTCAATCCGGTGGATTTGGTTTGTGCCGTACGCGACTACAAAGGCAACAAGTTCAACCTTGTGAACTATGTAGATAAGGCTACCGGCTTCATCTCTTACAAATCGAAGAACGGTAAAGACCTGAAGGCGCTTGAATTGCCGGGCTTGTGGAACGGTTCGATGAGCGACTGGAGCACTGTATTCGTAGAAGTGCCTCTGTCTACCTTCAATCCGGTGAAGACCGTGAACGACCTGTTGCGTGAGCAGCATCAATAATCTTGATAGATAAAAGCAGAGAAGGGGACGAGGATTCTCGCCCCCTCCATATAATTTTAAACCTAAATAATAAGCATGCATTACTTTACTAAAACCCTTTCGTTGTTGTTTGCCTTCGCTTTTACGCTTTCATCGTGCGGGCATAAAGAACTCCCTGCCGTGGGCGATACTGAGTTGAAGATATTCGACAATACTCCTGTTTGTTTCCGTCCCGATTCATTTGCCAACTTCACACCTGCCGATAAGGACAGCGTGATGCACCTGGTGAACGGACGTATTATTCTGAAGAAAATTACCCTGCCGGCTTACCAGCGCAATGTGTCGGTAAGTCTGCGTCTTACACTTGCTTCCAACGGCGACCGCTGGGACAAGTCGGGTTCTTGCTTCGTGCTGCCCAAATCATCGGCTGTGAACCTGCTGAGCATTGCACAGGGCAAGGCCAAATTCCCTGCTGTAGACAGTACACGTTATGAAAATATGATAGGTATTGTTCCGGGTGCGGACTACAAGCCTACCATCGAGCTGATGCGTTTCATGACTCCGTTCGGTGTGGGATACTATAGCAAGGCCGGCAGCGAAATCGGTACCAAGCGCAAACCGGTGTACATCGACAAGTGGGCCGAGAATGTGGTGTGGGAACAGGATATAACCGACCTCTATGCGGCTCTCGAAGGAGAGGCATACGTAGGTATCTTCATCGACACCTGGACACCGGAAGGCTATGTAGTAAGTCTGGACCTGAAGGTGAAGGAAAGCACCATTACGTGCGATGCGCTGCCTAAACAGCAGGTTACTCCGCTGCTTAATACCGTGTATTATATCGGCCAGTCATATCCCGATATCTTTGCCCGCAAGAATGTGCCCGTGGAATTTGAATTGCCGAAAGATGCACGCAACGTGCGCCTGAAATACATCGTGACCGGTCATGGCGGACACAGCGGCGGCGATGAGTTTGTGCAGAAACGCAACATCGTGAGCGTAGACGGCAAGGAAGTGCTCAACTTCATCCCGTGGCGCGAAGACTGTGCTTCGTTCCGCCGTTACAACCCCGGAACAGGTGTATGGCTCATCAAGCGTCTGGCTTCGTATATAGGTAAGGATGGCTATCAGGAAAAGATGGTGGAAGAACCGCTGGGTTCGTCCGACTTGAGCCGCTCCAACTGGTGCCCGGGTAGTGACGTAGCTCCCGAAACCGTGGAACTGGGCGACCTGAAGGCCGGTAAGCATACGTTGAATGTAAGTATTCCGGAAGCACAGCCTGTGAACGGTAACGAGCTGAACCACTGGCTGGTTTCATCTTATCTGGTTTGGGAGGAATAAATATGACCTATACGACGATGGACACGCAAGCCGGACAACTGATGCTCTGTGAGGAGCAGGGCAGGCTGGCGGCGGTGAATGCTGCTCGACCGCCCGAAGGGGCTGTCTGCGGCAGCAATGCCGTGCTGGATGAAGCGTGCCGTCAGTTCGAGGCTTATTTTGAAGGAAAACTCCGCAGGCTGGACTTGCCGTTTGCCTGCCACGGCACGCCTTTTCAGGAACGTGTGTGGGAGGCCTTGCGGCAGATTCCATACGGCGAAACGCGTACTTACGGCGAGATTGCCCGGCAGATTGGGCATCCGCGTGCAGCCCGTGCCGTGGGACTGGCAGCACACCGTAATCCGCTGATGCTGATTATTCCTTGTCACCGCGTCATCTGCATGCGGGGCAAACTGGGCGGTTTTGCGGCCGGCATACGCTGGAAGCAGTGGTTGCTGCAGCTGGAAGGACGCGACCTCTTTGCCGATGTGCTGACAGACAAGAATGTCAGAGATCGATGGACATGATATAATCGTTCATGTAATAACCCTGGCCGATGGGGAAGTCTCCCTCGTCGGCCTTTTTCATGCCCATGTGCTTGTAAAAGCCCAGCGCGGGATTCTGGCGGTTGACGTTGAGTTGCATGGTGCAGGGTCCCGGATGCAGTTCCTTGATGGCTTTCTGTGCCTGTTCGAACAGCATGCGGCCCAGATGGCGTCCCTTGTAGGCTGCCAGAATGTAGATTTTCTCGAGATGGAAGGTATGCTCGCCTTCCTGACGGATGGACACGTAGCCGGCGGGCTCTCCGTCCACACGGGCGATATAATAGGTATGGCCTTCTTCTTCCATCTGCCGGTGCAGACTTTCGGCAGAGTACATCCATTCCATCATGTAGTCAATCTGTTCCGGACTGAGAATTTCGCGATAAGTGTCGGGGAAGGCCTGTTCGGCCAGTTGGCGGATGACAGGAATGTCTTCCGTAGTTGCTTTTACAATGTGTATCATAATGTTTCAGGTTTTTTGTTACGTGCGAATTTACGGAAAACACTTCTAAAAATGAAATGCAGAAATGAAAAATACATGCACTGCCAGCTTTGTAAGCTCAGTGTTCAGGTTAAAAATTTATTTCATCGAAATATGCCCGTAATTCACGACTTCTTGCTATATTTGTCCATATATTCATAAAAAGTTTAGTTATGACCAAGAAAATACTTTTGTTGGGTTCCGGAGAATTAGGAAAAGAGTTTGTGATTGCTGCCAAACGTTTGGGACAGTATGTGATAGCGTGCGATTCTTACGAGAATGCGCCTGCCATGCAGGTGGCCGATGCTTGCGAAGTGTTCAGTATGCTGGACGGTGAAGCGCTGGACCGCGTGGTAGAAAAGTATCATCCTGATTTGATTGTGCCTGAAATAGAAGCCATCCGTACGGAGCGTCTGTATCATCTGGAGAAGGAAGGTATTCAGGTGGTGCCCAGTGCGCGTGCCGTAAACTTCACTATGAACCGCAAAGCGATTCGCGACCTTGCTGCCAAGGAGCTTGGACTGAAGACAGCGAAGTATTTTTACGCTACTTCTTACGAAGAACTGAAAGAAGCTGCCGAAAAGATTGGTTATCCATGCGTTATCAAGCCGTTGATGTCTTCTTCGGGCAAGGGACAGAGCGTCGCAAATGGTCCGGAGGACCTGGAATATTCATGGAGTTACGGATGTAGCGGAAGCCGTGGCGACATCAAAGAACTGATTGTAGAGGAGTTTATTAAATTTGACAGTGAGATTACGCTGCTTACTGTGACACAGAAGAACGGGCCTACGCTGTTCTGTCCGCCTATCGGACATGTGCAGAAAGGGGGTGACTATCGCGAGAGTTTCCAGCCTGCGTATATTTCTCCTGAACATCTGGCTCAGGCGCAGGAAATGGCTGCCAAGGTGACCGAAGCGCTTACGGGTGCAGGTCTTTGGGGTGTGGAGTTCTTCCTGAGTCACGAAAACGGTGTGTACTTCTCTGAACTGTCTCCGCGTCCGCACGATACGGGTATGGTTACACTGGCTAATACGCAGAATCTGAATGAGTTTGAATTGCACTTGTATGCCATGCTGGGATTGCCTATTCCGGGTATTACGCAGGAACATATCGGTGCCAGTGCCGTGATTCTCTCATCTGTTGCCAATAAGACTAAACCGTCTTATCGTGGGGAAGAATTGGTTTGTGCACAGCCGAATACTTACTTGCGTATCTTTGGCAAACCGTTCACCAAGCTGAACCGCCGTATGGGTGTGGTTGTGTGCTGGGATAAGGTAGAAGGTGACTTGGATGCGCTCCGTACTAAATGTAAGGCTGCTGCCGAAAAGGTGGAAGTATATTGATACTGAATAGCAGACTTCTTTTATAGAGATAAAAAAATCGCTACGGCAGGTCCTTGTGAGGCTTTACCGTAGCGATTTTATTTTTATGACTTTCCTGCTCTTAGTCGATGAAGCGTTTGGTCAGATTTCCGTATTCGTCGATGCGGCGGTCGCGCAGGAACGGCCACCAGCGGCGTACTTCCTCACTGCGCGAGAGGCTCACTTCTACAATCATCAGCTGTTCTTCGTTGTTGCTGGCCTTGGCCAGGATTTCACCCTGCGGACCGGCTACGAAGCTGTTGCCCCAGAACTGGATACCCTTGGTGCGAATTTCCGGATTCAGCTCCAGTCCTACACGGTTTACGGCAATGACCGGCAGACCGTTGGCTACGGCATGACCGCGCTGTACGGTAACCCATGCATCCAGCTGACGGCGCTTTTCGTCTTCCGTATCCATCGGGTCCCAGCCGATAGCAGTCGGATAAATCAGCAGCTCGGCACCTTTCATAGCCATCAGACGTGCTCCTTCGGGATACCACTGGTCCCAGCATACCTGTACGCCCAGCTTTCCGATGGAGGTCTGGATAGGTTCGAAGCCTAAATCGCCCGGTGTGAAGTAGAATTTCTCGTAGAAACCGGGGTCATCAGGGATGTGCATTTTGCGGTAAGTACCTGCAATGCTTCCGTCCTTGTCGAATACTACGGCTGTGTTGTGGTACAGGCCGGTAGCACGCTTTTCGAACAGCGAAGTAACCAGCACGATGTGGTTGGCTGCTGCCAGCTCGCTATAGAACAGGGTAGACGGACCGGGAATGGTTTCTGCCAAGTCGAAATTGTTGACGTTTTCTGTCTGACAGAAATAAGGTGTGTTGTGCAACTCCTGAAGTACGACCAGCTCGGCTCCCTTGTGAGCCACAGCAGATACGCCTTCATACAGTTTTCTCATGTTATCCTTGATATCGTTGGTGCATGAGAGCTGAACGATACCCACTCTAATTTTTCTGTTCATGGTTGTTTGTTACTATTTCAAAGTTAGTGAAACATTTTTTTCTTGATTTTACAGGTGTGCTGTACGGTCGGCAGTTTCGGGATACTGCATGGTGACGCAGTGCAGCGAACCGTGCTGACGGATGAGTGCGCGGCAGTCTACTCCTACAATCTCACGGTCGGGGAAAGCTTCCTGCAATACCAGATGGGCAGCTTCGTCGTTGGCCGGCTGATTATAGGTGGGGAAGAGTACCGCCTCGTTCATAATCAGGAAGTTGGCATAAGTAGCCGGCAGACGCTCTCCTTCCTCGTCGTAGCAGGCATCGGCCATCGGCAGCGGAAGCAGGCGGTAGGGAGTGCCATCGGGAGTAGTGAATTCCTTGAGCTGTTCTTCCATGGCCTTCAGTGCTCCGTAATGCTCGTCGTTGGTGTCCTTGCACTGCACGTATACGATGGTGTTGTCCGGACACAGGCGGGCCAGCGTGTCTACATGGCTGTCGGTGTCGTCACCGGCCAGATAGCCGTAGTCCAGCCATAGCACCTGTTTCAGGTTGAACTGCTCTTTCAGATAAGCCTTGATGTCCTCGCGCGTCATGGTGTCGTTACGGTTGGGAGCCAGCAGGCAGGGCGATGTGGTGAGCAGTGTACCCTTTCCGTCGCTTTCTATCGATCCCCCTTCGAGTACAAAGTTGCGGCGGTTGCAGTAGCGTCCGTTCAGCAGTCCCGAGCGGAAGACTGTCTGGTTGATAAGATTATCCTTGTTGGCGGCAAATTTCATACCCCATCCGTTGAAGCAGAAGTCCAGCAACAGTGGCGAGCCGTCTTGTTTTAGTACGGTAATGAATCCGTGGTCGCGTGCCCAAGTATCGTTGGTAGGGCAGGCAACAAAGTAGATGTGATCCTTATACGGGCTGCTTTCCAGTGCTTCGGGAAAGTCGGGTGCTACCAGCAGCAGCGGTTGTCGGCTGGCTATTTCGTTGGCCAGGTTCACAAAGCAGGTTTCCACGTCGTTCAGCATATAGGCCCAGTCGGTACCGGCATGTGGCCATGTGAGCTGGATAAAGCTCTGCGGATGCCATTCGGCAGGCAGGAAATGGTTTGTATTCATTGTAATCGTTTTTATTTTATTTGTTCGGTATTGGGTTGATTTTTCAGTTTCTTTTCTTGTTTGCGCTTGCGCCATTCGTAGTACCAGTTTATCAGCTCGTTCCATTGGGTAAAGTCCTTTTTGTAGATAAAGCCGATGCCCTGAGTAGTCAGCGTAGGACGGGTATAGTAACGGTCGTTGGTCTGGTTGTAACCGCGCAACCGGAATTCGCCGGACGGAGTAAGCAGCCAGATAGCCTCGAAGTCGCCGATGAAATTGGTATTGGTCATCACGTTCTCCTTGTATCCGAAGTTTCCGTTTATCAGCAGACGGTTGTTCAGCAGACGGCCGGAGAGAATCGCTTCGGCTTCCACGTCGCTCCATCCCTTGTCGCCCGTACTCAGGTTGGTTCCCAGGTTCCAGTTGTTGGAGTTAATCATCTGCGAGAGCATGTTGTTGAGCTGTCCCGACAGTGTACTGAAGGCCAGCGAACTGCTGGCATCCGACTGAGCCCCGTTGTCATAATCGGCATTGTAAAACTTGCCGATACCCAGCAGATAGATGATTTGTGTATTCATCTGTTCTTCTGTAGAGGTTACACTGCGCACCAGCTCGCGGTCTTCATCGGTTACGGTAGGCAGCTCCAGATCGAACTTCAGCGACGGAGCGGTAAGATTTCCCTGCAGGTTCATCAGACAGTTTACCCTGACAGAGCTCTGGGTCGTCAGAGCATTGGGGGTGAGGTCGTTCAGCGAAGCCGAATTCACCGTATATACGGCCTGCACATTCAGGTTGGCATGGGTAGGGTCACCGTTAAAAGTCACCGTACCGCCCGGTTGCAGCACGAAGTCTTTGCGGATGATTTCCTGCAGACTCAGTTTGTAGATACCTTCGTTGATGGTGTAACTGCCGAACATCTTGAAGTCGCCCTTGTTGAAGAAGTTGATTTGCAGACTTCCGTTTCCCGATGCAGCAATATAGTCGCCCGCAATAGGGTCCATGATGATGCGCATCGTAGCCCCCGGTGTAGCGTCGAGCATCATGTTGATGCGAATATCAGCCGGAGTATCGTTCTCCTCTTTCTTTTTTTTCGTGTTGAGGTGGTGATACAGCTCGGTCTGAATCTGTTCCTGCATACGTTTGGGCGTACGGTCTACGAAGGTGATGAACTGGTTGCTGGTTGCTTCGGTCATGATACCCGTGACGTACGTAAATGTCGTGTTGCGATTCGTCGTGAGCGATGCATCCACGTTCAGTGCATTGTTGCCGCCGCGCAGCAGCGTATGACCGGTGGCATACACTTTCCCGTAGAAAGGCATGTCCTTGTTCGTTTCTTCGTTAGTATTGTATACCAGCATGTTGTTGGTCTCGATGTCGAAATGATACATCAAGTCTTTCAGTTTGCGGTGATGCAGGTATCCGTTTACGGTTCCGGTATGTCCTTCGTCGTCCGAGATAGTGACTTCGGGGAAGTCGATGGCGCCCGACGACAGGAATACCGAGTCACGGTGGATGTGGAAGGTCGTGTTCAGCACGTCAATCTTGGCCTGGGCTTCGGCCACGGCACGCCCTTCCAGATCGAGCGCCTTGAACGGTCCGTACAGCCGCACGAAACCGTGTACACGTCCCTGCAGATTGCTCATGATGCCCGACACAAACGGGCGCATGAAAGCCAGATTCGTACCTCCCGCCTGAATGTGCAAGTCCAGTCCCTTGAGCTTGGGCGAAACGTATCCTGTAACGTGGGTCGTCGAGAGAGTGTCCTCCTTCATGTCGGCCAGCAGGCGTACGCCCCCCAACTCCTTATCCCATTCGCCGTGTATCTTGGCCCGTCCGAACGAAGTCTTGTTCAGCTGGAAATCGTTTACCTCCAGCTCCGCCTTCATTTCGGGGTCCTGCATCAGCCTTCTCAGTGTGGCGTTACCCGTGATGAGGCCGTTAAACTGCACGGCATCAAACTGCACCATATCCAATATATATCCCAGGTCGATGTCCTTCAGCTGAGCTACACATACATCATTGTCCTCCTTGCCGATGGTACCGTTGGCCTTGATGAAACGGTTGTTGCTCTCGAACAGGAAGCGGTCGATGTAGACTTTTCCCGAGTTGAGGGTTACGGTAGACGGGTGCACGTTCCATATGGTATCGTTAAGTACTATCTGACTGGGCTGAAGCTCGATGTCGGTGCGCAACTTGCTGTCCTTGTCGTCCGACTTGGTGAAGTGCGTAATGGCAAATACCCGTCCGCTGTAAGTGATGCTGGTATTGTTTCCCCAGTTCACCAGCGTGCGCAACTCATCGTTGGCAGCAGTGGCACGTGCCGAAAGTGCCAGCATGGCACCACTTTTGAGCAGGATGTTGCTGTTGAATCCCACTTTCAGGCGGTCGGCAGGATTCTCGATTGTGAGGTTAGACGATTCGAAGCGCTGCCCGTTGTAATATACTTCGGGTAAATAGCCTTCCACCCTTACACGCCTGATGCTGTCGTTGATGTAGCCTTTGAAAGTAGCCGGCATAGTGAGCTGAAGCGGAACATCCAGCAACTTTTCCAAAGCGCTTGCATCACTCATCCGGATATCAAATTTGAAATCGTTCTCCGGTTCCGGCAAGTTCTTCTTCAGGTTGAGCAAAGCAGGAATATAGCGTTGCGCTGTCCGCATAAAGCTGACAGGCAGCGTATGATAGGCATAGCGTCCCACCACATTGCCTTGCATGAAAGGCGATTCTATGCGCAGCGTGTTCTGGCTGTTTGTTCCTTTGCTGGCTATGATGTGCAGACTGTCCAGGAAGTAACAGCGGGCCGAGTCGGGCGCTACAAGCGAAAGGTTCTCCAGTGAGATACGTCCGTTCATATCGTCGACAGAGCGGCCGGAGAAATCGGCTGTAAAATCCAGCGAGAAATCACTGTCGGCATATTTCTTTGTGAGATTCAGGGCATGCGGACGGAAATTGCGGACTGCCATGCGCAGGTTGTACGACGGGACGCGCTGTGCCGTATTAAACTCGCCGGTCAGGTTGATTTTCCCGTTTTCGTCGTCCAAAGACAACTGACCGTTGAAACCTCCGTTCTTGTAGAGTCCGTCCATCTGTATATTATGATAGGTATAATCGCTGTATTCGATGGATGAAATAACCCCTTTGATATGCGACTCAGGATAGCGGCTTTTCCCATAACGGAAACCGTTCAGCGAAATCCGGAACGAGGCATCCCCCAGTTTGCTCTTCTTGCCCAGGATGCGGTCCAGATGCAGCTGGCTGCTTTGCAACTGTCCGGAGAAACTGTGCAACTGGCTCACCGTATCGGTGTGCATGGTGATGTTGGTACTAAGCAGACCGGCACCGCTGCGCAGCGTACCGTGTGCTGTCAGCTTGTGAGGCAATCCCGACAGTGTCCCTGCAAACTGCAGGAAACCGATGTGGTGAGCTGCTTCGGGCACCTTGCCTTCCTTGCCGAGATTCCTGAACAGCCAGTCGAATCCTTCCTTGCTCACCCTTGCCTCTTCCACATTCGTATATACGAAGCGTTCTGCAGGAGCATCCCAGTGATTCAGAATACCGTTCCAATGCAAGGCAATCTCCTGTTCTTCGGTGTACAACCGGCAAGCATTGTAGTTCAGACTTTTGCCGCGCCCGTTCAGGTCGATGTCCAGAAAGAGCGGGTCGGCAAAATGAGCGAATGCCGGAACAAGCGGTGCCAAGTCTTGCAGCCAGACTTCGGCATGCAGCGCACCTTTATAAGTGACATCCTGTCCCAGACGGGGCAGAGAAGGGAGTGAGTCGTAGGTAGCCGTCAGCGTATCAAGCCGGAGCGTGGTGCTCGGCAGCATGATCTGCAAAGAATTCAGATGCAGTCCCCGCTGGTTGGCCGTCAGTTTCAGCGCGAGCTTTTTCAGGCGCAGGCCCGACTGTTCCGTGAAACTCATACGCTTGACGGTAGCATTCACGGTGTCCTTGCGCAGCGCCTTGAGCGAAAGCGTAGCCGAGATGTTGCCCACACGGATATGGCTAGGGTTAAAGCGCCCCGGCGTAGTATCGGCCGAAAGCACATCATAAGCCACCTGTCCGCGGCGTATCAGTACCGAATTGATGCGCAGGTCGAGCGGCATCTTTTCCTTTTTAACTGTATCCTTGGGAGCCAGCGCATCGAGGATGAACTGGAAGTTTGTCCGGCCATCGGGCGTCGGACGCGAAAGCTGCGCCTTCAGTCCGAAAAGCTGCACGGAATTGATGGAAATACGTCCGTGCAACAAAGGGATAATCTCATATTTCACCGAAAAACGCGGAATGGAGAGCAATTGGCCTCCCTGCTGGTCCTTCACTTCCACATCGTCGATGATGATACGGTTCAGCAATCCCATGTCTACCCGCGCTATCCGTACGTCGGTATGAAAAAGTCTGGCCAGCTCGGTCGAGGCGATAGCCGAAATCTGTCGCTGGATATAAGGAATATTCAGCAACAAAATGCCGCCTGCCTGAATGCTCACCAGCACGATAAGCAAGGTGCGTACTATTTTCTTTATGGTCAAAATGGGTATCATGGGCATAATTAATCGAGCAAATATACAAATATCTGTCGAGCTGGCATAATCTTACCTCACTATTTCATATCTTTTTAGAGAGCGTGTCATCCTGCATTCTTGATGCATAAATATAAGATTCGGCCGATTCAAGACGCACTTCTCTCTTATATAATTAAAATTTATTCAAAAAAAGAGTGCTGTTTTGCATAAAACATTTTCAGAAGCCGATAAAAATTCCGAAATTTGCGCTGTTTTCAGATTTAACTGTTTCCGCCGTATGCGGAAGTTTACATTTTTAACTAAAAGTACAAAAGATTCTTAGCGATGAAATTGAAAAAATTTCCTTCCCCCCTTGTTTCCCTGATACCCATAGCAGCCTTGATAGTCCTGCTGTTCTTTACCATCAGCACTTTTGGGAGCGACGCCCTCACCGGTGCCAGTCAGGTTTCGCTGCTGGTGGCTACGGCCCTCTGTGTATTTATCGGCATGTGGCGCTACGGCATTCCCTGGAAGGATTTCGAAAAAGCGATTACGAACAACATTGCAGGTGTGTCCAGCGCCCTGATTATCCTGCTCATCATCGGTGCCCTCTCGGCCGTGTGGATGGTGAGCGGTGTGGTGCCCACCCTTATATATTATGGAGTGCAGATTATCCATCCGCGCTTCTTCCTGCTCTGTACCTGCATCATCTGCGCAGTGGTATCGGTCATGACCGGAAGTTCGTGGACCACGATTGCCACCATCGGTATTGCCCTTATGGGAATCGGCAAGGCACAAGGATTCGAAGAAGGCTGGATAGCCGGTGCCATCATCTCGGGAGCCTATTTCGGCGACAAGGTATCTCCGCTGTCGGACACTACCATTCTGGCTTCGTCGGTTACCGACACCCCGCTGTTTACCCACATCCGCTACATGCTGTTTACCACCGTGCCCTCACTGATTATTACGCTGCTGCTGTTCTCCGTGATGGGCTTTACGCACGAAGCGGCCAATATGGACTCCATCAGTCTGTTCACCGCAGCCCTCGATGCCAAATTCCACATCACCCCGTGGCTGCTCATTGTCCCCATTGTAACCGGTATTCTGATTGCCCGCAAGGTGCCATCTATTGTGACACTTTTTATCTCTACGGTACTGACCGTAATCTTCATGCTGATATTCCAGCCCGGACTGTTGTATGAAGTGGCCGGAGCCGGTGCGACAGGTATAGAAGGCCTGTACAAGGGAACGATGATGACCCTGTTTGGCCCTACCGCCCTTGATGCCGGCAATCCCGAAATCAACGAGCTGGTAGCCACACGCGGTATGGCCGGCATGATGAATACCATCTGGCTCATCGTTTGTGCCATGTGTCTGGGCGGTGCCATGACTGCCAGCGGCATGCTGGCCAGCATCACAGCCGTGTTTGTCCGCTTCACACGCCGCCTCACCGGAATGGTAGCATCGACTGTAGGTGCAGGACTTTTCCTGAATCTGGCTACAGCCGACCAGTATATTTCCATCATCCTCACCGGAAACATGTTTAAGGACATCTACCGTCAGAACGGATACGAAAGCCGTCTGCTGAGCCGTACCACCGAAGATGCAGTGACCGTTACATCGGTACTCATCCCGTGGAATACCTGCGGTATGACACAGGCCACCATCCTGAGCGTGCCCACGCTGGTGTACCTGCCTTACTGCTTCTTCAACTACCTCAGTCCGCTGATGAGCATCCTGGTAGCCTCCATCGGTTTCAAGATTTACCGCCTGAAGAAATAAACCGTGCCGAAGCCTTGCGCACGGTCCGCACGTAAGCCGTAACCACCAGCAGTCCGGTTACCGTCCACGATACGGGATAGACCATCAGCAGCGCGTCGTATCCCGGCCAGAGCGAAGACACCCCGTATACCCATACGATGCGGAGCAGGCACGTGCCCACCACCGTGAGCAGGGCAGGCGTAAGCGACTTGCCCATGCCGCGCATGGCCGAGCCGGATATTTCATAACTGCAGGCAATGAACTGCAAAGCCAGTACCGTGTGCAGACGGATACTGCCATAGTGGTGAACCATCGGCATGTCCGAGAAGAATCCCAGAAAGAACGTGTCCTGCCAACTGAAGAGTCCGTTGAATGCAGCACACAGCACCGCACTGCTCCCCATGCAAATCCAGAAAATGCGATGCATGCGCTCCATCTTTCCCGCCCCGTAATTCTGGGCAATGAAACTGATGGCCGCCCCGTTGAATCCCTGAATGATGAAATAACAGTAATACTCGAAATTCAGTGCAGCCGCCGACCCTGCGATAGCATCAGCTCCATAGCTGTTGATGGACGACTGCACCACCACGTTCGAGATAGAGAATATCATGCCCTGAATACCAGCCGGAACACCAATCTTGAGCATGCGGCCCAGCTCGGTATAGTTGACCTTGATTTTTCGCGGATGCAGACGATAGGGCTCCTTCTCGTTCAGCAACAGCCGCACGATGCACACCGCACTAAAGACATTGGCGATGCCCGTAGCCACAGCCACTCCCGAAACTCCCATTCCGAAGACCAGTACAAACAGCAGGTTGAGCAGTGTATTGAGTATACCCGCCATCACCAGAATGTACAGCGGACGCCGTGTGTCGCCCATGCTGCGCAGGATGGCTGCCCCGAAGTTGTATACCATGATGAAAGGCATGGCCAGGAAGTAAATGCGCAGGTATTTCACCGCCTCGTCCAGTACCTCGGGCGGCGTACCCATCCACGTCAGGATAGGGCGGGCCACCAGTACGCCCAGCACGAGCAGGAAGACTCCGCTCACGATGGCCACCATGCCTACCGTATTGATGGCATTGCCGATACTTCGGCTGTCACGCTGGCCGATGTGGTTGGAGATGATGGCGCAGGCTCCCATTGAGATACCCAGGAAAAGATTGATGAGCAGACCGATAACGGGTGCGTTGCTGCCCACGGCGGCCAGTGCATCGCTACCTACAAAATGTCCTACTACGGCAATGTCTATCGAGTTGAACAGCTCCTGCAGCAGACTGCTTGCGGCCAGCGGCAGGGCAAAATAGAGAATGTTTCGGAATAATGGACCGTTAAGCATGTCCATTTCGTTGTCCTTCTTGCTTTTCTTGTTTGCAATTGCGTTATCCATACTTCTTACCTTCGTTTAAAAAACAGCCGACAAAGTTACAATATTTTTCTGGAAGTCACTTGGTAGATTTAAAACAATAGGTTAACTTTGCATTAACAAATCCCGCCCGCTTCCCGTAAGATTAGCGTACCCAGCGGGACATTTTTTGTTTATGGGAGTCAGATATACACATAAAGCCATAACTACCGAGCAGCAAATTGATATTCTTAAAGAAAGAGGTTTGCTTATTGATGATGTTGAGCAAGCTATACAAGTTCTTGACACCATCAGTTATTTTCGTCTTGCAGGGTATTGGCGATATTTGGAAGCTGACCGTACAACTCACCAATTTAAAGAGGGCAGTTGTTTTGCTGATATCGTATCTTTATATTCTTTTGATAAATAACTTAGGGCTTTACTGTTTACTGCTATCCAAACAATTGAGATTTCTGTCCGTACTAAAATAATCAAATATTTTGCTCTTAAATTTGGCGCGTTTTGGTTTATGGATGAGAACTATGCTACTAATAAAATGTGGTTTGCAGCAAATTTAGCTGTTATCCGTAAAGAAGTATTACGTTCACACGATGATTTTATTACAGAGCATTTTCGTAAGTACTCCGATCCGGACCTGCCTCCTGTCTGGAAAACATTGGAAATTATTTCAATGGGCACACTTTCTAAGCTTTATTCTAATTTTTCGGATGCTACTGCAAAACACGCTGTGGCGAGGGAATTTGGTTTGAACCATCATAAATTTTTGAGAAGCTGGCTGGAATGTCTTGCTGTGCTCCGTAATTGTTGTGCCCATCACTCAAGGCTCTCTAATCGGGTTTTCCCTGTAAAACCAATGATGCCAGAACGTATGCCTAACATGTGGATAACGGATTTTTCATTTCGTGAACAAACCCTTTATCCGCAACTATGTTATGTGGCGTATTGGCTTCGTTCGATTTCCACTGACAATTCTTTCGTTGCTGATCTCAAACTACTTTTATTAAAATATCCATCTGTGAAAACAGAACTATTAGGTCTTCCTCATAATTGGGAACAAGAACCTTTATGGAAAGAATGTCTTGCATAAAAGCGAGCTTTTCCATTTATCAAGCATCATTCATGAAAATCTAACTTTACATTCCCCCTTCCTCACAGCAAATACAAACCTTCATCATTCCTTTGAAGCACATACCTCATTTTTATGCCGTAAGTTTATCTTTACAATGATGCACCCAAAACCTACGGACAAAAAAACTGCCATGCTGTATGCAGGCAAATGCAACAGACATGGCAGCTTATATCAATTCAGCCGGCAGCAGAACTGCGGACTGTGTTTATTTTACATAAAGAATGTTTGCCGGAACAGGCTCCATCTGCTTGCCCGATGGCGTCATCCATTCCCAGCTGAGGTGTTCGCCCTCGTAATCCTCGAAGTACATCAGCTTGTAGGGGTGCAGACCTTTCTTCAGCGCGATGCGGCCCGAAGCACTGATGGCAGCGTGTGAGCCGTCGTTGTCTACCACCTTCTCGCCATTGATGTACAGCACGCAGCCGTCGTCCGACTTGGTGGCAAAGGTGTACACACCGTCTTTGGGAACATCTATCAGCCCTTCGAAGATGTAACCGAAATGGTCGGCCTGCGGAGCGTCCTTGATAGAAGGTTCGCTCATCACACCCTTCTTCACCGCACGCGCACGGTTCAGGTCACCCACTACCTTGTAGTAGCCTTCGAAGTACGTATAGGCTGTTCCCGGTGTAGTAGCTTTCGTTGTGAGGGCCGGTTTCAGCACCGCTTTCGTAGCTTCGATGCTTAGTGTGCGGCTAGGCGCAAAACCGTCCTTGAAAGCTTTTGCCTTGATGGTTGTGGTCTTGTCTACCGGAATCGCACCTTTGTACAGTGCAGACTGTTCAGTCGGTTCGGAACCGTCCAGCGTATAGTAAATACGAGCATCTGCCGTAGCTGAGCCTAAGTGCACATCTATGCGGTCTGTAAACAGATTCAGGTCCTCTGTAACGTAAGGTATGGCTGTTACCTGACCTTTGGTGAACGAATAAGGAGCCGCTTCGGGAGCGATGCCGCGGTCCATGCAAGGCTCGTCGGTCAGCACATACTCCAGCGTACCGCCTTCCATCAGTTGGACATAAGTCACGAAGTTCTTGTCGATAGCCTGACCGTTGAGTTTCACCTCCTTGATGTACACGTTCTTCTTGCTGCTGTTGGCCTTGATAACCAGCTGCTTGCCGTTGGCCAGTGCCAGCTTCACTTCCTCGAAGAGGGGAGCGGTGAGCACAAACTCGTTGCTGCCCGGACAAACGGAATAGAAGCCCATGGCCGAGAGAATGTACCATGCCGACATCTGTCCGCAGTCCTCGTTGCCCACGATGCCCTCCGGAGTAGGCGCATACATTTCGTCCAGCAGACGGCGGGTCATGGCCTGAGTCTGCCACGGGCGGCCGATGTAGTTATACAGATAAGCCATGTGGTGACTCGGTTCGTTGCCGTGCGCATACTGGCCAATAAGTCCGGTGATGTCCGACAGCTCGCCGTCTATCTCCGAGCTCACCGTAAACAGCGAATCCAGACAAGCTGTGAATGCTTCCGTACCGCCAAACTGCTGAATCATACCGTTCACATCGTGCGGAACAAAGAAGCGGTACTGCCATGCAGTCGCTTCGGTATAGTCGCGGCCCACCTCATACGGGTTGAAGTTGCCCATCCAGTTGCCGTCCATACGCTTGCCGCGGAAGAAGCGCGTCATGCCGTCGAACACGTTGATGTAGTTCTGCGAGCGGGCGATGTAAGTCTCGTAGACATCGTTCTTGCCCATCTCCTTTGCCATCTGAGCAATGGCCCAGTCGTCGTAGGCAAACTCCAGCAGGCAGGAGATGGATTCTTTCTTGATATTGGCAGGGATGAAACCATACTTGATGTAATAGTCGGCTCCCTTCTTGTTGATTTCGGACGATTTAATCATGGCTTGCAGCGCCTTTTCGGCATCGAAGCCGCGGATACCCTTCATATACGCATCGGCAATGATGGAAGCCGAGTGGTAACCGATCATGGTACCTGTTTCGCCGGCAGACAGCGGCCACAGCGGCAGCTCGCCCGAAGCATCGTACATGTTGAGCAGCGAGTTCACCATGTTGTTCACCAGTGTGGTGTCGGTCAGCGTCATGAGCGGATGCCAGCCTCTGAACGTATCCCATGTAGAGAAGGTAGAATACATGCGTCTGCCTTCGGCCACCTGACTGGTCGTCATGTCGTGGCGGCGGTATTCACCGTTTACGTCGCTCACCGTATTGGGCACTACCATCGAATGATACCAGGCTGTATAGAAGTTGGTGCGCTGTTCTTCTGTTCCGCCTTTCACTTCTACTACCTTCAGGGCATTTCTCCAGGCATCGGCCGCATTCTTCTTCACGGTGTCGAAATCGAAACCGGCAATTTCGCTGTTCAGGTTCTCACGCGCATTCTCTTCGCTTACTACGGAGATACCCACTTTGGCTACAACCGACTTTTGCTGTCCGAAGTGAGCCACCGCCTGCAGACGTGTACCCTTCACGCTGTCGGCAGCCTCGCAAGCCTTTCCGTCGCTCACCAGCTCCAGTTTGGCGATCGGTTGGGAGAACTGCACGGTGAAGAACACATACTGATTGTCTACCCATCCGCGTGTGCGGCGCATACCCGAAAGCTCGTTGGCATCCGTCTGCTTGATTTCGGCTTCGTAGATGAACTCGTTGTCCAGCAGGTGAGCCAGGTCGAGCACGACAGCCGCTTCTTTTCCGTCGCTGAATGTGTAGCGGTGAATACCCGCACGTGTAGTAGCCGACAGCTCGGCCTTGATGCCTTCATCGTCCAGATAAACCGAATAGTATCCCGGGGTGGCTACCTCGTTTTTATGCGAGAAGCGGGCGGGCTGGAAGATGTAATCCGACTTTCCCCCGAGCTGAACCGGCATGCTGGTAGGGCGGAGCAGCACATCGCCCAGGTCGATACATCCCGTACCGCTGAGGTGGGTGTGCGAGAATCCCAGAATGGTAGAATCGGAATAATGGTATCCCGAGCAAGCATCCCAGTTGCCCCGGCGGGTATCCGGACTCAGCTGCATGGCACCGAAGGGCAGGGTAGCTCCCGGATAAGTATGTCCGTGGAAGCCTGTTCCTACGAACGGATTTACATAATCGAGGGCAGTCTTGTTGGTCGACGTAGTCGTACATGCGCCCAGCGTACATGCGCAGGCTGCAAAAATCAATGGTATTTTCATGGTTGTATTGTAATTCTGTTGGATTAATGATTGACAAAATAAATGATTTATCGCTTACTGTCCAAAATCTGACAGGACATTCAAGAAAAAAGGAGGCAATCTGCCGATTACCTCCTTTTAAAACTGTAACCTATATTTCAATTAAAGTTTGAATAGCCGTCTTTGGGGTTGTTTTTAATATCCCTCGTTTTGTTTCAATTTTCCATTCGATTTTGTAATCTGATTAGACGGGTAAGGGA
>Magnolia_p2__coassemble_562_pt1 | contig 59429 bp, 47 predicted proteins | sample Magnolia_p2__metabat2_high_PE_040 | metagenome-assembled genome bin Magnolia_p2 | reverse complement strand
AGGCAAAGGTATCAAAACCTTATGATATAAACCAATTATGAACATCTACTTAACACAAATACCGAATATCTACTGAAACTGGCACAAGCAGAAGCCGACTATCAAAATGCTCTGGCAGGGAAAAGTACCATGAATACTACAATCAATACAACACAAAGCAATATACTTGTAACTGAGGCTGCCATTGAAGAGAAACTTGTACGCCTTGAAAATGCAGAAACAGACTATAAACGATATGCCGAACTAATGAAAGAAGAAGCTGTTACTCCACAACAGTTTGACTGCGTTAAAACCGACTATGCAGCGACAAAAGCCAAATATGAACAGCTCTTACGACAAAAACAATCTTCTCTACTCGTTAAGCAAGAACAAATCCAGCGTCTGGGACAGAACGAATCAGATATCAAACTGGCCGAAGCAGCACTGAATCTGGCCAAGCTGAACCTTTCTTACACGGTAATCTGCGCAACTGCAGATGGGGTAACAGGCCGTAAAAATATACACGAGGGCGAGCTGGTACAAGCCGGACAGACACTGGCAACTCTGGTAGATGGAACGGAAAAATGGGTAATTGCTAACTATAAAGAGACCCAGACAACTGACATGAGACAAGGACAGGTAGTAAGAATGAAAGTGGATGCTCTCCCAAATGTCGTCTACGAAGGCCGAATCGTATCTATATCTGATGCTACTGGCTCATTCTATTCGCTCATTCCTCAAGACAATTCGGCAGGAAACTTTGTAAAAGTTGAACAGCGTATACCTGTACGTATACAGTTTACCGAAAAAAACAGTAAAGAAAGCCTCAGCCGACTCCGTGCTGGTATGAATGTAGAATGCTCTGTCGAATTATAATTATATCAACACATCTGTATGCCTGAACAACGTCCGCGTATCTTATACTTTAAGGATTATCTGCCTACTCCGTTATGCATTGCATTATCCATGTTTTTTGCAATGGTATTTCAGTTTAACGGAGGGGTATTCCTGCCGACATCCCTACAGATGTCCAGTGCACTGGGCTGTCTGAAAGAAGATGTAATGATGGCCGGCTATGCCTCATTTATAGGCATGACACTGATATTCCCCATATTATTCCGCCTGAAGTTCCGATTTACTACCCGTCGCATCTTTCTTACGGTATGTCCGGTACTCATCTGCTGTAACCTGATAACGATGAGCAGCCAAAATATTCTGTTTTTGGTAATTACCTGCTTCATATCAGGTTTTTTCCGCATGTGGGGCACTTTCGAGTGCTTTTCGAATATTCGCCTCAGTGTCACTTCCTCTGGGAATTTTTCTGTATTCTACCCTGTCATTTATATAATTGTTCTCGAAAGCATTCAACTCTCCGGACTTGTAGCTACCCATATCAGTGACTGGGTAAACTGGCAGTATATGCATTGGTTTGTTATTGGGTTGCTGACTGTTGTCTGGCTTTGTGTCTTTCTTTTTACCAGACCTTTCCGCATTGCAAAAAAAATGCCGCTATACGGTATAGACTGGATTGGTGGAGCACTCTGGGGAGTTGTATTGTTTTCTATTGTTTTTATTTGTATTTACGGAGAATATTGCGACTAGCTCGACAGCCCATATATCCGCAGTTGCATCGTTATAGCAATAGTAGCTACACTTATCAACATCAACCGGATGAAGAGCTTACGACATCCTTACATTGATCCGCAAGTATTGAAATATCGGCATTTTCCTACCAGACTGTTTTTATTTCTCATGCTGTGTCTGTTTCTTACAACATCGTCTGTGCTACAGGAGAAATTCATGTCCTCCATACTGAAATACGATATGCTTAATGCCGTTTCATTAAACTGGTGTGTATTTGTGGGTATTCTAGCCGGTGCTGGGGTAGTGTTCTATCGGCAAGTTATTATCCGAAAAGGATATAAACTGTTGATAACCGTAGGATTTATTCTAATTGTGATATACCAATATTACATGTATTTTCTTATTCACCCGAATCTGAATATAGAAAGCCTGTACTTTCCCAATTTTTTAAAAGGGCTAGGACATGGCATACTTTACATTTCATTGACTATTTATATTGCCAAAACCGTCCCTTTCAAACATTTCTTTCAAGGGTTATGCGTACTTAGTTTTATCCGTACCAGCATTGCCACACCTTTAGGAACAGCAATACTGAACCGATGGTTGAAATATATGCAACAGGAAAACTTGGGTTTATTGAGCCGTAAAATGGATATGGTAAAAGAATGGATGCCTAATATTTCTATTCAGGAATTATACGCTCAGGTTACGACCCAGACTCTGCTTACCAGCCTTAAGGAATTATTCGGAGCAGTTTGTATAATAGGAACAGCCTTTCTGGTTGTTCTAGTGGGACAAAAGTTATGGCGGAAACTGCTGGAACTCGCAAGGATGCATCTCCAAAAAAGTTTTCATGTTATAAAAAACAGTAATCAGCCGGCTTGAGAAGTTACTTCCTGCCAAAATCGGCAGGAACTTCTCCCCACAGCTGAGTTTCCCACTTCCGTAAAGGTGTTGTATACGAATTCTCTCGCAACCATTTCTCAGCTCGTTCTATCAGTTGAAAAAGTTCTTCTGTTTTAGCTGTACGCTCCAGTTTTGTCTTACATTTCTTCTGTTGCACCCAGTTTAAAGCATTCCGGCTGTCCGAATAAATCGGCATATCAATTCCTTTCTGCTTCATCAGGGCCAATCCATGCACGATAGCAAGAAATTCACCGATATTGTTCGTGCCATACACTGGACCAAAATGAAATACTTCTTGTCCGGTCAATAAATAAACACCCCGGTATTCCATAGGTCCCGGATTGCCACTACACGCTGCATCCACAGCCAAGCAATTCAAATCAAAGTTTTCAGGAATTTTCTGTTCTTCCGGTCTTACTTTCAAACTATCGCCTCGCGTTAGGTAAGCATGAGCCGGACTATTAAAAGCTATCTCAGCCTCCTCACGTGTAGAAAACGACTTATATACCGCTCCTTTATAATTCTTTATTTGCAACTGGCATTCTGTCCACGAATCGTAGATTCCAGGAGTTACTCCCTTCCATACCACATAATATTTTTGTTGTTTTGCCATATACCGATATAAAAATTACACAGATTCACTCAAAATAACTCACAATAGTATCCGAATGAATCTGTGTAAAGAAAATCAATAGTACAAATATGCTATTTTATTACATACGTTCAGGAACTTCGATACCCAACAGTCCCATAGCAAGTTTTACTACCTTACCTACATTCTGGCTCAATGCCAAACGGAATACTTTGAGAGCTTCATTCTCTTCACGCAAAATGCTGAAATCATGATAGAACTGATTGTATTCTTTCACCAAATCGTAAGCATAGTTTGCCAAAATAGACGGGTTATAATCAGAGCCAGCTTGTTTAACTACATTGGTAAAGTCGGCCAACATCTGTATCAGACCTTCTTCCTTAGTGCTCAATTCAATACCTGTAGGAATAACCTGTGGTACAGAAATACCTGCCTCAGCAGCCTTACGCAAAATAGACTGGATACGAGCATATGTGTATTGGATAAACGGACCAGTATTACCGTTGAAGTCGATTGATTCTTTCGGATTGAAAGTCATATTCTTTCTGGCATCTACTTTCAAGATAAAATATTTCAATGCACCAAGACCTACAATACGAGCGATATTATCAGCTTCTTCCTGTGTCAGGCCATCCAGTTTACCCAGTTCGTTGCTGGTTTCCTTAGCTGTTTCAATCATTGCTTCCATCAAGTCATCGGCATCTACTACTGTACCTTCACGACTCTTCATCTTACCTTCCGGCAATTCCACCATACCGTATGAGAAGTGTACCAAATCCTTGCCCCACTCAAAGCCCAATTTATCCAGCAAGATAGAAAGTACCTGGAAATGATAATTCTGTTCGTTTCCTACCACATAAATCATCTTGTTGATTGGGTAATCCTGGAAACGCAATTTGGCTGTACCAATATCCTGTGTCATATAAACAGAAGTACCATCACCGCGCAACAACAGTTTATGGTCAAGGCCTTCAGCTGTCAGATCAGCCCATACAGAACCATCTTCCTTGCGATAGAAGAAACCTTTCTCCAGACCTTCCATCACCTTTTCCTTACCTTCCAGATAGGTATCTGATTCATAGTATATCTTATCGAAACTTACTCCCATCATCTTGTAAGTTTCGTCAAATCCGGCATATACCCAGTCATTCATTGTCTTCCACAACTTACGCACTTCAGGGTCATTAGCTTCCCATTTACGCAACATTTCACGAGCTTCCAGCATCAACGGTGACTCTGCTTCTGCTTTTGCTTTAGCTTCTTCTTCACCCATGCCTTCAGCCTGGAATTTAGCCATCAGCTCTTTCACTTCAGCCTTATAGTGCTTATCGAAAGCTACATAATAATCACCAATCAAATGGTCACCCTTCTTGCCAGATGATTTCGGAGTTTCCCCGTTACCATACTTCAGCCAAGCCAACATTGATTTACAAATATGAATACCACGGTCGTTCACAATATTTGTTTTCACAACCTTGTTTCCATTTGCTGCCATCACATTAGCCAGCGCATTACCCAGCAGGTTATTGCGCACATGTCCCAAGTGTAATGGTTTGTTTGTATTAGGCGAAGAATATTCAATCATTACCAGTGGTGCATTCTCGTCAGCACGACAGATTCCCCATTCCGCATCCGCATGAATTGCATTCAGCAAGCCAATCCATTCATCCGATGCCACTGTCAAGTTCAGGAATCCCTTTATTACATTGAATCCAGCCACAGCCGGTTCATGCTGTTTCAGGTATTCACCAATTTCCTGTGCAGTTTGTTCCGGTCCCTTCTTCGACATTTTCAGGAACGGAAATACCACCAGTGTAAGATGGCCTTCAAACTCCTTCTTGGTTTTCTGCAACTGTACCATTTTGGCAGGTACTTCCTGTCCGTACAGTTCCTTGATGCCGTTCATTACGGCCGCAGTCAGTTTATCTTCAATCTTCATGAATATTGGTAATTATTTGTTTAGTCAATTTAGTGAGCACAAAGATACGTAAAAAATCTCTTTTCAACCGATTTTATTTCTTCTTCTTAAACAAATCCAGCGCCTTATCCAAAACGGATTTCTTTTCTCCACTACCATCAGAATTTCCATTCAGTTTTTCACCCAGTCCTTTTAAGGCCTGTTCAGCTGCATTTTTTGCCAAACTGGCCATATCAATTCCTACTTTAGGTGAAGCAAATGTACCCCCAATAGTCATATCTACTGTACCCAACTTAGCTCCTAAGCCCTCAGCCGGCATAGTAATTTTTCCTCTATAGTCAATAGTCTGGTCCAAACCTGTAGAGCCAGAAAGATTCATAGAATAATCACCTAGTTTCAAATCAAAAGGCTTTGTATTCACCCTACCGTCTGCAATTTCGAAATCTATATTCAGGTCCTTTACCTTGATTTCTTTCATCGAAGGCTTCTTTACTATATCTGCTATCTGATCTATCACCTTTACACCACTCAGACTCAAATCCTTGGTACTCAACGTACCACTACCCTGCACTGCATTCATTACCAGACTCATCTGCTCGTCCAGTGGTGTGCTTATCTTCATATCCCCCGAAAAATTTCCTTTCAATCCTTCAAAAACAGGTGCCATTTGCTGTACCAGTCCCAGTTCTTTATAGGCTTGTGTAAAACTGATATTTTTCATGTCGAAACCAGCATCCAGCATTGGTTGTCCCTTCTCTGGGGCAGTATAAGCCCCATTCATCACCACCTGTCCTCCCATCGTCTCAAACGACAGATTCTTCATATCTACCTTGCCGTTTTTAATGAGTAACTTACCCATTACATGCTTCAGTAACATTTGGTCGAATAATACTTCCTTCATGTTGGCCTGCATAGTAAAATCCAGATTTTCTGGTACTCGGATAACTTCCATTGCAGCCGTATCCTTCACAGATGGTTCTACTGCAGCTGTATCTGCATGCATAAAATCGTTCAGATTAAACCGGTTACTACCAACATTCAGTACCCCTTTTAATGTAGAGCCTCTCAACATATAACCCAAATAGTTTTCCAACTTGCTGTCCAGTGTTAAATCATTATCTCCTATTTTCACTTTGGTCTCACTCAATTGTAAATAACGTGGTGAAAAACTGAAAACAGATTTCTCTATATACACATCCGGCATATTTTTCATGGCTATCTTCATACTATTCAGTTGCAGACTACCATCAGCCTGCACCCGTTCGTATTGTTCCTTTCCTATATAAGACAACCGTCCGGCCACATTCATATCCGCATCCACCCTACCATTCAGCTGGATATCTTCCAGCGGATATACTTCCTTTATTTTTCCTAAGTCCAATTTACCTTTAGCCACAGCTTGAAAATCAGGATCCGTCACGGGCGATTTCACCACTGCCTTCATGCTAAAAGGATTTCCATCCAGAACAAAATCAAATGGATTCACTGTTATTATCGTTGCATCAACAGAACCGCCCACATTCTTTACTGAAGCTGCAATATTTATCTCGTCTACCCCTGCCGGCAACGATGGATAACGAAACATAGCATCCTTTACCTGTAAAGAGGCTTCAAACTGCGGAACAATTGTATCACCCTCTAATTTCCCTTTTGCAAAAGCCGAAAGCGTCACCTTTCCGTCCGTTTTCAAATCTTCAAAATCTTTGGCATAAATAGCTGGAATCAGTGAAAGTAGTTCCTTGAAACCCACTTCATTGGTGTTCAGCTGAACGTCCATATCCAACCCGTCTTTCAAAGTATTCACCCAGCCATCCAGATTCAACTCTATAGCATTCAGATGAAATGAATTCTTAGCCAACGTATATTTCCCCTGAGCAAAATCTGCATCCACATTCAAGTCCGTTTTCAGCGTTACCCTATTAAGCATAGGAATTCCTCCCATCTTGTAGGTCAGTGAAGGTGTTTCCATCTCCAAGTCCAAAACAGTCCTTTCACTACCGAAATCACCGGCACACTGTCCTTTTAAACCGCATACTTCAGCATACATTTTACCCTGGTGGTCATCATACACCACAGTCAGGTCCTCCACCTTAAGCAGTTGCAATTTCACACGGAATGGGCCCTCTTCACTCTCTTCTTGCGATGTAACTTCCCCGTCAGTCTTCATCACATCCCAATTAGGTTTACCATTCTCCAGTACGATAGCATGTACACGTGTATCCTCAATACTGATTTTAGAAATATCGTATCCACTGTTCCCGAACAGCGAAAACAGATTTACTGCTGCCGTCAGCTCACCAGCCTCTACCAGCGTATCGTTCGCAAATTCTCCGGTTCCCTTCATCCAAAAATCTTCTAACGTAACTGAAGCCGAAGGAAAGTTCTTAAACAAACTGATATCCAAAGCCTTGAAATCAAACTGAGCATTCAGCATACGGTTTCCCTCTTCTTTTACAATCTGAGCAATCTTTCCTCTAAATGCAAAAGGAAGTACAAAAAGCAGTAGCAATATCGCGCCTAGCGTAATACCTGCTATTTTTAGAGTCTTTTTCATAGGCGTAATTATTAGTATGTTGTTCTATAAAGATACTAATAATTCAGAGAATTCAGCCTATACTCTCCAGCTTTTTGTCGCACAATCTTTATTGTTTCTAAAAACACTACACAAAGATGCAAATCTGTATATAATGGAAACCTCGAAGAACCTTCTTCTATTTCAGCATTCTCTCTCAATAATACTCCTGTCCAGTCCTGTTATTTCCGCTATATCATCAACCGAGAAACCCTTCCGAAGCATTCTGCGAGCACTTTCCAACTTTTCTTCCGCACGACCTTCCGCACGACCTTCCGCACGGCCCTCAGCACGACCTTCCGCACGGCCCTCAGCACGGCCCTCAGCCAACCCTTTCTCCTTAGCTTTTTTTTCTGCCGTATCTAGTACGTTTTTCCAGTCACGATATACTTTCAAGCTATCTTCATATTCATCATACTGCTTCTTAGTAAAATGTGCTATTTCGGCTGCTTCGAAAAGTTTAGTAAAGACACGCTCTTGAAGCGCTGCGGGACGTTCCATCAAACGTGAAAGATTACGCAATACAAACATCCATTTATCAAACAAACTACTCGTTGCACATATTTCCTTCTCCGTTTTATTAAATTTGGGGACTTCCAGATAAATAAAAGTCAGCTTGTCATAAAACACCTCTTTTGTAGCCGTATCCATCAGTTTCACCTCATGATGGAAATAATTATCATGCACGTCATCAAAACAGAAATTCAGGATACCAATCACATACACCGCCTTAAGCCGGTAATTCCAGTCGCCTTTCTGTCCCTGCTCACGAATAGGAAATGTAGAATAAAACACGCTTCTATCTTTAAAGAACTGCTGCTCGGCTTTCTGCATCTCTATCAAAATTCGCTCGCCTTTCTCGTTCTTGCAATACACATCAAACACAGCACGCCGGTCCGACTCCGAGGTTCCCAAATGTTCTGCATTAAGATAAGTAAGTTCCTTTATAACCTCCTTACCATTAAAAAGACTGTTTACAAAACTGATAAGCAGGTCTTTGTTAACCTCTGTACCGAAAAGCATTTTAAAGCCAAAATCAGTATACGGATTCACATATCTGTCTGCCAAATATCTATCTGTCATAATGTTTCCTATTTATTGTTTTCAACAAATATAGGAAACATTGCATAAAGCGACAAACAAGAGTAAACAAAAAAAAATCCGGAATACTATAGGTATCTAAACACAAAAAGACCATTTTGCCCCGAAAGGCAAAATGGTCCGCAAAGTTATCCCCCAAGTTAACTCTTAAAACTTGAATCCGACCTTAAGGGTGGGGGCTGCCAAGATGCCGAAGTTGTGACTGTTGGCATCAAGATTGCTCAAGCCTTCTTGTGGTTTGATTAAAGAACGATTATATGTATAAGCGAAAGGATCAACCTGAGCACCTACATAGAAACCGTCTGTAATGAAATAATCCACACCTCCGGTTAAAGCGCCACGAATGTTGAATGCTTCACCCACCGATTTACCCATTGTGGTTTCATCGTCCAGGAAAGAAGAGTTACGTCCGTATGCATAGCCTACACGGGCACCAGCATACAGGTAAAGTCCATCTACCTTTGTCTTGAAGTAGCGGTCTACCCCAGTATATACATTAAACTGTACATACGACTGATCTGCCACTGCTCCATAATTTGGAATTGAACCATCACCCGGCTCAGTATTTTCGTCTATAGTTCCAGGAACAGCCGAATAGCCTGGTTTTTTAGTGATGTTCATACCGCCTCCCAATGTCAGTTTCCATTCATCCAAGAAGAACCAACCACCTTCTATTCCTACAGAAAGATTTTTATCATTCCAGTTGGTTGACTGGGCCGCAATATTATAATTGTATAAATTACCGGCAGCAGCATTCTGCATAACACTACTGTTGTAACTTAAGGTTGCAGCTACAGTGAAGTCATTTTTCTGAGGTCCTTTTTCCTGAGCGTTTGCTGTAAGACCGATTAATGGAAGTGCGGCTAATACGAAAAGTTTATTTAATTTCATAATTTACTGTTTTTTAAATCAGCGGGGGAGATTCCTCTCTCCCCGCTTTAAACTTTGTATATTAGCGTCTTTTGAGAACAAAATAGGCTAAATTATTCGGCTGGAGTTTCAGTGCCTTCACCTTCAGCTGGAGTTTCGGGTATAGTAGGCATTTCACCTTCAATAACCTGATTCAAAGCAGCCTCATACTGACTATACAGTGAGTCCTTAACTTCCAATTGCTTATTTAAGGAATCAAGTTTATTCTGATAAAATTCAATCAAATCTTCTTGTGTACTTACAGCCTGCAACGCATCATTATCCTTTTTAGCATTGTTGATAGCTTCTTTACAATCATTAATCAATGATGCATAATCAGTTGTTTGGCTTACAACATATTCCAAATTCCAAGCCAAAGACTGTTTTACTTGATAATTATGATCAGCTTTAGTTACTGCTATAAGAGCTTCAAAAGTAACTTTATTGGCTGCTACATATTCGTCATATAACTTAGAATACTCTTCATATGCCTTCGTATCATTTACACAATCCAAAGCTTCATTAAGATCTGCTAAATACTCTTCAGCATACTCTTTACTATTTTGCTTACGTTCCAATGTAGTTTCTGCACTTGCTGTCAAGTCAGCCAAAGCAGATTTAGCAGCAGTCAACTCACCCTGAGCAATGTAAACTTCATTTTCAGTCTTAGCATCAGCCAATTTTTTCTCTGCTGCGGCAACTGCTGCCAAAGCATCCTTATAAGCTTGATCTGCCTTAATATCAGCAAGCGCTTTCTCAGCTTCTGCCACACCCAAAGTAGCAGCTTTTACATATGCCTCCTGATTTTTAATATCTTCTTCAAGTTGTGCTTTAGCTTCTTCATCAACAATGAGTTTACCCATTATAAATTGAGTCTCACTTGCAACTGTTCCATCACCAAAATCAATTGTTACTTCATTAAATGTTGGGTCCTCACGTTCTAAGTATGAGCTTGCAGTCTTTACTAATAATGTCTCATTCAGTTTTGAATAAATACTCCACTCATTACTTGAAACAGTTGAATATTTCCCAGACAATTCATTAAATTGTTTTTCAAAAACTTCAGCTTCTTTTGCTGCAGTAGCAGCAGCCTCTTTTGCTGCCTCTAAACCTGCCTGATCATACTTTTCGTATTCCTTAATCAAGGCTTCCTGATATGCAATTTCTGCATTATTTTCATTCTCTTCTTCAACCTTAGCTATTTCATTGTTACCTAATTCAAATTCTGCATTTGTTTTCAAAAATGTATATTCAACAATATCAGCATTCAATTTATTAATATCATTAAGAAGAGTATTCATTGCACCAATGATAGTATTCGCTGTAGTCTGTTGTGCAGCAGCCAAATCATCCAAAGCAGCAATCAATTTACCTTTAGCACTTTCCAAAGCAGCCTTTTGTGTTGCTAGATTAGCCTCTGCTTGAGCTTTTGCAGCTTCAATATCAATTTCCAATCTTGCTTTCGCAATAGCAGCCTCATTTTCTTTCATTTCAGCCAAAGCTTTTTCATATGCAGCCTTAGCATTGTCTATAGCTGCTTGTGCTTCAGCTTTAATTTTAACTGCAGTTGCTTTTTCATTATTTAAATTTGCTAATGATTCCAACTGTTTAGCTTTCGCATCACGGATAGCTGTTACCGATGCAGATTCATTGTCATCCACACAAGAAGTAACTGTAGTACCAAGAGCGAGCACTGCCATGAGTGCGTAAACTCCAATAAATTTCTTTCTCATAACAATTCAAGTTTTAAGTTAACAAAACAAGTTATTTGTAAAACATTTAAAATTAAATTTCGTTTTCAGCAACCGTTTATCTCGCGGCCTCTGCTGCAAATGTAGGAGCTAAAACCGCCAAACACTTGTCAAATTGTATATTTTATGGTAAAAATTGACAAATTATGCGTTTTTTCTTGCTTTTCCAGATTTTAATATTTATTCAAGATTTCAAGGAGCTGTGTAAAAATCTGTTTTTATGTTTTTCATCAGGTTTTATTCTTTTTCCATACCGAAGGCGGAATACCCACTATCTGCTTAAACTGTTTGCTAAAGTGTGCCATATCACTATAACCCACCTGCTCGGCCAGCTCCATCAGTGAAATCTCCGGATGCTCCAGTATCCGCTTTTGGGCTTCCTCTATCCGCAGACCATTAATCCAGTGATTGAAATTGCTTTCGTAGCGACTGTTTATATAATGTGACAGATAAGTACGGTTCACCCCGATGTCTTTACTCAAGTCCAGAATCGTCACCCCAATGCGCAGCATCCCACCAGCCTTTTTCCAGACCCGGATTTTTTCTTCAATGACATCCCAGTCGGGCTCCGACAAGGCTTTGGGAGATTGCCCACTCGCATCCTGACGCACAGATTCTTCCGGATGGCCCTGAGGCACAACCGATTCCTCGTCAGGAAGAATGTTCAGTAGTAAAAACCGATAATATAATATCGCTGCTATATAAAGAATATAGGCATAGACTACCACAAACACAGTATGACTCATGCTTATATCACTAAATATAGCACAAATTACAGCAACCAACGCCAGCACATTCAGTAATACCCAGACACTCATATATAAGACATGCTGTTTGCGGCTTACCTCCGGACGCTCTGCCTTCCACTTTTTATATGTTGTCAGAAAATAATAGCCTGTATATATAATAAGGAGTGACACCGGAGGAAGCTCCACGCAGAATAGGACTCCACTTTGATTCGCTCCCTTCTCAAAAAGAAACTCTACGGACAAAACCACCAGCAAGATAGCCCCCCACGCAGCACTTTGCCAACCCCAAAAGTGCCGGAAGCGAATAGAATCCATAATAGGACTGAACATGGCAGCGCTAAAAAGCCACGCTTCTATGGGAAGCATACATTGTATAAAAAGATTTTTGGCTTCATTACTATATCCAGGATGGAAGTGCAGCAGCAGCAATGTACCAACCCCCAGCATAAAATAGGCACTTCCCATTATACCTACACTCCGATTGTATACCGAATTGGCCCGGTCGATGATCAGCCGTGATGTAAACAACAGAATTCCCAGCGTAATGCCTGTAATGCCTATTATCAGTTCCAATATAAAATAGGAATTTATCATAGTATTATTGTATATGTGTTATCTTATTGCTATGTGTCATAAACATTTCTCTTTCCCAAGTTAGATAACACCAGACAAATAAACAACTTTTATCAGTTATTTATTTGTCGAAATAATTGACAAATAACCATAATACCAGCATTTACCCTTTATAATCAAATATTTAAGAAGAAAATTTCCGCAAAAACAGAAGTTACATAAACATTTTGTAATTCCTTGTCAATTCGTAAATTTTACAAATATACAAGTTTAGAAAGCTGATTTTTACAGAATTTTTCATTAGCAATTTCCAGCAACTCTTTGCCGGTAAGCGCTTCAATCCGCTTGAAGACTTCCTCCTTTTCCTCATAGCGATTGTAATGCAAGAAACATTTGCCCATATCCAGAGCATTATTTTCAAAATTGTCGCTTGCCACTCCAATTTGTCCGATAATCTGCTTTTTGGCCGCCGCAAGCTGAGCTGCCGTAAGTTCTTTGCGGCACAGCAAGTCCAGTTCTTTTTGCACCAGTTCCATGCAGCGGTCGGCATCATCAGTATCACAACCCAGATAGATACAAAAAGTACCTGTATCGGTATACGAAGTCAAGTTTGATTCTACTGTATACACCAGTCCCCTCCGCTCACGCAACGAAACATTCAGACGGCTGTTCATACCCGGCCCACCCAAGATATTATTCAGCAGATAAAGTCCTGTTCTTTTCTCATCGTCCGCCGGATAACCCCTACCCCCCAGCATAACGTGCGCCTGATGAGTGTCCTTTTTTATGGTCCGGCTTACAGGTGCATATGGCAGCGGCTGGCGACGCACATGTTCGGCCAGCGAATAAGGAATATCGGCTACTGCTTTTTCTACGGTTCGTACCACACGCTTGAAGTCAATGTTTCCCTGCACAAAGAAAACCATGTTTGTAGGATGATAGTAACGGCTCACAAAACGCAGCACATCTTCCTGCCCGAAACCTCGCAGCTGTTCAGGATTGCCCAGAATATTCCTTCCCAACGGATGATTTGGGAAAATCATTTCTTCAAAATCATCAAATATCAATTCGGAAGGAGAATCTTCATAACTCTGTATCTCGTCGATAATTACTTCCACCTCCTTTTCCATCTCACGCGCAGGAAAGTTGCTGTGAAACACAATGTCGGCCAGCAAGTCTACAGCACGCGCAAAGTGTTCTTTCAGAAAAGCGCTGTAGATGACGGTTTCTTCTTTATTGGTGTATGCATTCAAGTCTCCTCCCACATTTTCCATACGGTTGAGTATATGCCATGCCTTCCTGCGGACAGTCCCCTTAAAAATAAGGTGTTCCACGCAATGTGCCATACCTTGCTCGTCCGGGAATTCATCCCGCGTACCGGCATCAATGGCAAAACCACAATAGGCTACGGGGGTAGGACTGCCGGCATGGATAATACGCAGGCCATTGGACAACGTACAAGTGTTGAAGGACTTCATTTGCATTTTCTTTTTTTATTTTCGGGCAAAGTTACGCTTTGTTTACGACTTGACCAAACGTAAAAAAGAAAGATAGCATTAGCTCTTTCACCAAAGAAATACATTATCTTTGCTGTCAACATAGAATATTTTCAGAAATTAAAAAAGATTTTGCCTGCATCATGAAAATTAACTGCGTAATAGTGACTTACAATCGCTTGAGCCTTCTAAAAGAATGTTTGGAAGCTGTGAAACAACAAACATTTCCGATAAATCAGACTATTATCGTAGACAATTGTTCGACTGACGAAACCGGTGATTTTCTGAAACAGTTCGAAAACGAAGAAAACATCCAAGTAATCCGGACTGAAAAAAACATTGGCGGCGCTGGAGGCTTTTCATTAGGATTAAAATCAGCCGTAATGGAAGGATGCGACTTTACCTGGTTGATGGATGACGATACTATCCCTACTCCTACCGCCTTAGAAGAACTGATAAAAGTCGCTGCGGAGCATCCAAATACAGGTTTTGTATGTAGCCGGGTAAACTGGACCAATGGTGAAGAGCATATCATGAACCGCCCCAATCTGTTCAATAATGAGATACTAAAGAATAAACAGCGTATACCTGCTGTACATCCTTGCCGTACCTGCTCTTTTGTTTCTGTACTCATCAACTCTACAGCCGTCTACCGACTAGGATTACCTATAAAAGAATTTTTCATTTGGTGTGATGATATCGAATATACCGAACGTATCTCAAAGAGCGGCTACCCTTGCTACTATACAGATCATAGTATTGTCCTGCATAAAACAGCAGTCAATTATTTTCCGTCTATCGACAAGGCACCAGCTTCCATGGCAACCCGGTTTTATTATCAAGCACGAAACACCTCATACCTTAAACGAAAATCAACTTCCAACCGGATTTTCTTCTATCTGGCTATCCTCAATAAATACAGGGTCTATAAACATAAACTGAACAAACGCACCGATGGCGACAAAAAAGCCTTCTTAGATGCCGTTAAAAAAGGATGTAAGGACGGACTCACGTTTAATCCTCAAATAGAATATATAGAACAAAGAAAGTAGAAGCCAGAAGCTTCTACTTTTTTATCTACAAACAGTTTTTTATTCAATACTCCTCCATAACGACAAAGCTGCCTCTACCGTATCATCCATGTCAGCATAGCGATACGACCCTAGTCTGCCGCCAAAGTACACATTATGCAACAGACGGGCTTCATCCATATATTTTTTTAGCAGCTCCATATTTCGCTCGTCATTCACCGGATAGTAAGGTTCTTTCCCTGATTCGTAATTATCCGGATACTCATATGTCACCACGGTTTTAGGTTGTGTTCCAAACTCAAAATGTTTGTGCTCTATCACACGAGTATAAGGAATTTCACGTTCTGTATAATTTATCACAGCATTTCCCTGAAAGTCCGGTGTATCAAGTATCCGATGTTCGAAACGCAAACTACGGTATTCCAACCGGCCGTATTTATAATCGAAGTATTCATCAATACAACCAGTGAAAAGTACCTTGTCAGCCATCGCTTCCAATTCGCTGCGACATTCAAAGAAATTAGTATTCAAACGTACTTCCACACCTTCCAGTAATCTTTCAATCAAAACATTGTACCCTCCCTTTGGGATACCCTGATAAGAGTCATTAAAATAATTATTATCATACACAAAGCGGAAAGGAACCCGACGTATGATAAAAGCAGGTAACTCACAAGCCGAACGATTCCATTGCTTTTCAGTATATCCTTTTATCAGTTTTAAATATATATCCTTACCACAAAGCTTCAAAGCCTGTTCCTCCAAATTTGCAGGCTCTTCTATATCTCTATATTCAGCCCGCTGTTCTTCTATTTTTTGCCGGGCCTCATCGGGTGTCCTTACTCCCCACAGCTGATAAAAAGTATGCATATTGAACGGAAGCGAATAAAGCTGTCCTTTGTAATAAGCCAACGGTGAATTAGTAAAACGGTTGAATTCTACCTGTGCGTTCACATAGTCCCAAACTTGCCTGTTGCTAGTATGAAAAATATGTGCTCCATACTGATGTACGTTTATATCTTCTATCTTCGAACAATAAATATTGCCTCCAATATGGTTTCTACGGTCTATAACCAGACATTTCTTGCCTGCCTTACAAGCTTCATGCGCAAAAACCGCACCAAACAGTCCTGCGCCTACTATCAGATAATCGTATTTATTCATAAGTCGATATTTTTTAGTCAGTATGTATTTAGCAAGCCGAATTACCTTCTTCCTGCTGTCTCCTCAACCACTCTTCCTTGGTGCGTTTCCAACGCTTATGCGACCACAGCCAGTAGGCCGGTTCCTCACGTATCTGCTCTTCCAGACAGGCAGCATAACGGTCCGTCAGTTCATAATCTGGTATTTCATTGGGGTGCAAGCTTAAGCATTTCAGCTCACCGTGATAATATCCACGCTTCACCCGCTTCAGTTCCAGATAATAAATCGCTGCATCCAATTGCTTGCCGATGCGTTCCGTCCCGATAAAGAACGAAGTATCATGGTTAAGAAACCAGGTCCAGTGATGCATACTTTCCCATTTGGGCGACTGGTCGGCTATAAAACCCACAGCCACGGGCTTATCTCCCTTACGGAGTTGTATCAGCCGTCGCAATGTTTCCTTCATAGCAATGGATTCACCGCCAAACTGTCCCCGCAGCCGCAAAAATAACTGATTGAAAGACTTGTTGTAAATAGGATGGTAAATCTGCCCACAATGCATATCTTCCAGCCAATAACTCAGTGAAGCTACATACTCCCAGTTGCAGTAGTGACCCAAATAAATAAAACACATTTTCTTATTCTCCCGCTGCATAGCCTGCCGCATTTCCTCTACACCGCCAAAAGTCATCCGCCGCATCATTTCTTTTTTGGATATAGAAAAAAGTTTGATGGTTTCCACAATATAGTCGCAAAAAAAATGATAGAACTGTTTCTCCGTATGAAGCAATTCTTCCTCCGTCTCTCCATAAAACACTTCCTTCAGGTTTTGGTGGACCACCTTACGCCGGTAACGGATAAGATAAAAGCAGGGATAAAACAATATATCCGACAAAACGTACAATAAACGTAAAGGCAACAGCGACAGCAGATACCAGAAGAAAAAGACAATATAATAGATAATATTCATAAGATGATACGTTTATAAATGCTCATTACGACAAAACTACAAAAAAACCTTTAATTCATAACGCCCGTGCGCAGATTTTACGCTATATTTGTCTCTGACATTATTTATTCATCCATTTATTATCCATGAAAGAATTCTTCCAACTGATGCGGCGTTTTGTGTCGCCCTACAAAAAATATCTGGGATGGGCTATTGTGCTGAATGTCCTCTCGGCTGTTTTCAATGTATTTTCGTTCTCGCTACTTATCCCGATACTTAACATCCTGTTTAAAACGGGAGACTCTGACAAAGTATATACCTTCATAGAATGGGGAAGCACCAGCTTCAAGGATGCAGCTGTCAACAATTTCTATTATTACGTATCCCGACTGATTGAGATATTCGGACCGGCAACAACTTTGCTCTGGCTCGGACTTTTCCTGGCTGGTATGACATTATTGAAAACAGCTTGCTACTTCGGCTCGTCTGCTGTAATGATTCCGCTACGCACGGGTGTTGTACGCGATATCCGTACCATGGTATACTCTAAAGTGATGCACTTGCCGTTGGGATTCTTCTCAGAAGAACGGAAAGGCGACATCATTGCCCGCATGAGTGGTGACGTTACAGAGATAGAGAATTCTGTTACCAGCTCACTGGATATGCTGCTAAAGAATCCGATTCTTATTTTATCTTATTTTGCCACATTGATTGTCACCAGCTGGCAGTTGACACTGTTTACCATTTTAGTATTACCGTCAATGGGGTGGGCTATGGGAAAGATTGGCCGTAAACTGAAACGGCAGTCACTCGATGCCCAGAACAAATGGAGTGAAACAATGTCACAATTGGAAGAAACGCTAGGTGGCCTGCGTGTTATCAAGGCTTTTACAGCAGAAGACAAGATGATTGGCCGCTTTGTAAAATGCAGCAACGAATACCGTGACGCTACCAGCCGGGTCGCTACCCGTCAGGCTATGGCACACCCTATGAGTGAATTCCTGGGAACAGTACTGATTGTCATTGTATTGTGGTTCGGTGGCTCGCTCATTTTGGGAAACAATTCGTCTATCGATGCCTCTACGTTTATTTTCTATATGGTTATCCTTTACAGCCTGATTAATCCGCTGAAAGAATTTTCCAAAGCCAGCTACAATATTCCCAAGGGATTGGCTTCAATGGAACGTGTGGATAAGATTCTGAAAGCAGACAACCCTATCCAGGAAAAAGAACATCCTACTCCTATCAATAAGCTGGAAAAAGGTATAGACTTTAACGATATCACATTCAGCTACAATGGCCAGACACAAGTACTCGACCATATTAACCTGCACGTAAAACAAGGAGAAACCATTGCACTGGTAGGTCAGAGTGGTTCCGGAAAATCTACATTGGTAGATTTGGTTCCGCGTTTTCACGATGTAACTTCTGGAGAAATTCTGATTGACGGCGTAAACATCAAGGACTTGTCACTCAAGGACCTTCGTTCCATGATAGGCTATGTAAATCAGGAAGCCATCCTTTTCAACGACAGTTTTTATAACAATATTGCTTTTGGGGTAGAGAATGCAACTCGCGAACAGGTTATCGAAGCTGCGAAAATAGCCAATGCACACGATTTTATCATGGAATCAGAAAATGGATACGATACGAATATCGGTGACCGTGGTTGCCGCTTGTCGGGCGGACAGCGCCAGCGTATTTCCATTGCACGGGCTATCCTTAAAAACCCGGCTATCCTGATTCTGGACGAAGCCACTTCAGCTCTCGATACGGAAAGCGAACGACTGGTACAGGAAGCTTTGGAACGACTGATGAAAACACGTACGACCATTGCGATTGCCCACCGTTTGTCCACCATAAAGAATGCCAACGAAATTTACGTGTTGTACGAAGGCAAAATTGTAGAACACGGCAAGCACGAGGAACTGCTCCAGAAAGGTGGCTATTACAAACGTCTGAATGACATGCAGGCTCTTTAACTCCAGGCCTCCGAAATAACAGCGAAACGGCTGCAAGCGTGATTTTCAACACATTCTTGCAGCCGTTTCGCTGTTTATATAACTATCTGATAGTTTCTATTACATTTTTCCCAAACGTTCCTTTACCCCATCTTTATAGGCTTTCCAAAGCTTGGACAAGTCACGCCATTCGTAAGCCTGGCTAAACGGACAGGTAAAAAAGGCTACAACTAAATAACCGGATACTCCAATCAGTCCGCGCAAATACCGTACTCCCCAGTTTTCGCCATAATGATGATTCAGATAAGCCGAATTACGCACCTGATAGAAACGTTTCCAGCGCTTTTTCCGGCTTCGCTCACTCCAGCTGTCTTCCGAAAAAAACAACTGCTTATCCATTAAGGCTTGAGGAATATACAGAATCTTGAATCCAGACAATACAGCACGCAGACAGTAATCGGTATCATCACAGAAAATAAACAGTTCCCTGTTGGGCAAACCAATAGCCTTAACAACCTCGCGACTTATCAACGGTCCCTCGAAAGCGGTTCCTTTAATCTCCGTCGGACCTGTAACCTCTTGTTTCGACAACCGTTTCTGATACATCGAAGTAAAAGGATTGGTAAGATTGTATTCTTGAAAATCATGTGTGAAAATCCGACCTTCCTGCAAGCGTCGGGGAGCTAATATGCCCACTTCTTTTTGCTCCGTATAAGGCAACAGTTGTTGCAGACAGTCAGCTCTCGGAAAAACATCATCGTCCATGCACCATATCCAGTCCGCACCTGCTTTATACGCATATTCTATACCGGTATAGAAACCACCGGAACCACCGACATTCTCCTGATTGATTACTTGCAGGTCCGGCTGAGCAGCAAGCCATTGCGTTGTTCCATCAGTACTCCCGTTATTCACGACTACAATTGATGTCAGTGGAGTATTCTGTCGAAGGCAGTCTATATTCCGCTTCAGCAGTTCCAACCGATTATACGTAACAACTACAGCTATGATTTTCATACTTTCTATCTGTTTATACATCAATATAAATTATCTATCTTACCCGGCTGTACGCTCCGGTAAGCCGTAATAAGACGCAGGCATTCTGCAGCATCAAATCCACGCAAGCGGGCATATTCCTCAGCCAGAATCTGATGCATGTGTGGAGTAGCCGGCAAACGCTCAAAATTCTTACAGCCTTTCTTGATATCCAGTTTTCCTACGTACATACGGTTCAAATCCACCACTTCTATCTTGATGCCGTTCTCTTCTTTGCGGAACAGAATATTGCCCCGTCCGTAATCCTTATGAGCCAGTCCGTGCTCGTGCAGAAGGGCTGTAGTACGTGCCACAGCACGCAGCACATCGTCTTCATAAGCAAATTTTTGCTTAAACAAGGCCTCGTAAGTATAAGGACAATCCGAAGCCAGTGTAACGTAATAGCTTCTGTCAAACAGTCCACCCGAACGGACATTGAGATAACCTACCGGACAAGGAGTACCTACCCCAATCTGCTGGTACAGCAATGCGTTATTATAAGAGCGTTTGGCCTTTGACGGACGAAAGATTCCATATACAAAACGGTTAATGATATTGGGGCGATGAAAAGATTTGACCACAAATTCCTTTCCCCCGTACGACATCCGGCGCAACTCGTTGCGGCCCTTATGAATAACCGTTCCTTCCTGCCGCAAAAAACGTTCGGGCAAGGATGCCAAGAATTCCTCCACATCTTTAAACTGTGGATGGACGACCAGCGTACGATGACGAAAAATTGTATCTAGCATAAATTTTATCCGGTTAGGGGTTACTACATTTAAATCTTATCCAATCCTTTCGTAAACTTCAACCAATAGTATTTCAGAGGATTCTTATACTTCAGTTGTTTCCAGGGACGACTGCTATGCGGACGGTGAATCACCGGCAATGAAGTAAACAGATAATTGGTAAATCCTTCTTTCAACGACTGGTGAGAGATGGTTACATCGTGCCAGTTTTTCTCCGGATTGAGGTTGTGAAAATCAAATTTCCGTAAGAATGCCAATGAGAGCAGCGAACAGCAAAAACTAAGGTGTTTCTTTTCCGGATAAATGCGGTTTTCCTTGCCTTTAGCAAACAGATAAGGATAATTAATATCTCCATTATCGTCTACCGTTACCGAAGCTGCTATTCCGCAATCGGGACGTGCCAGTGCTCCGTCAAATAAAGCTTGCAAGGTATCCGGACGTACCACTACATCCGATTCCACAATCAACAAGCCAGCCTCGGCTGCAATAGCTTCCTCTTGGGCCTGCTGCAACACCAGCAAGTAATTGGGCGATGGATGGTCTGTTATATCAGCCAGATTTACCAATCGGAAACCTAACTCACGCGAAGCTGCTTCCAGACGGCGTGTATTCTCTTCTGTACTAAAGTCGTTGTAAATCGTATATTGGAACGGTACCGTAATGACAGAATTCATAATGGCCTTTACGGTTTCAAGCGTAGAATCGATTGAATCCTTTACCGGTGTGATGATATGCAAACATTTCATTGATTTTGGGACTTTTAGAATGTTTTTTAAGTTTACATGCAAAACTAGCCATTCTTTTCGATATTACAAAAATCAGTCCCTTCTTATCCTCTTTATAACCGAACTTTCGTAACTTTGTCCCCAATTATCACGGATTAATTTAAAATGAAAGTAATTGTAGATAACAAAATACCTTATATCCGAGAAGCACTGGCCGAACTGGCTGATGAGGTGGTATATCTTCCGGGAAAGACTTTTACACCCGACATCGTACGGGATGCCGACGCACTGATTACACGTACACGTACTCTGTGCAATCGTGACTTACTGGCTGGAAGTAAAGTACAGTTTATCGGTACAGCTACTATCGGATTCGACCATATTGATACAGCTTACTGTAAGGAAGCTGGCATTACCTGGTCCAACTGCCCGGGTTGCAATGCCGGAGCGGTAGAGCAATACATACATTCGGTGCTGCTTCTGTTACAGCAGGAAAAAGGACTGAAATTAAAGAATGCCTGTATCGGCATCGTAGGAGTAGGACACGTAGGCAGCCGTATCAAGCAGCTGGCAGAAAGATTAGGTATGAAAGTCTTGCTGAACGACCCTCCTCGCGAAGCACAGGGAGAAAGTGGATTTACCGACTTGCAGACACTGGCACAATGCTGCGATGTGATTACATTCCATACTCCACTGGTAAAACAGGGAGATTTTCCGACTTTCCATCTGGCAGACGAGAGTTTTTTTGCTTCCCTACAACGACAGCCCTATATCATCAACACATCACGTGGCGAAGTTATCGATGAGAATGCCTTACGCGGGGCTTTGAACAAGGGATTGATTAAAGATGCCGTAATCGATGTGTGGGAACATGAGCCTAATATTGCTCTGGATTTACTGAACCGTATTTTTATCGGAACACCTCATATAGCCGGTTATTCGGCCGACGGAAAAGCCAATGCAACCCGTATGACACTGGAAGCTTTTTGTAAATTTTTCGGCAAGGAAATGAAATTTACTATCTTACCGCCGGATATGCCGCACCCTCCTTTCGACAGCAACGAAGATATACGCCAGCTGCAGATTTACGATCCCCGACGGGATTGCACTGAGTTGCGTAACCATTCCGAACTGTTCGAACAACTGCGGGGAGATTATCCGCTACGCAGAGAGTATTAAATAAAATTGTCTCCGTATCTTATTTACGTATCATTAGAGAGAGAAACTTATGGCATAAAAATAGCAAATGTTTATCATGTAAATGAGGAATGTTTCTCTTCTATGTGCGAAGATAAAAACTTACTGTTACATAAGGAATGTAATAAAAATCCCGACCTATTCTTAACGAACAAGCCGGGATTTTTTCATTTACCTAATATTTCTATAAGCAGGGCATTAGCCTAAAATCAGAAGTTTCCTTTATCTGCATTATCCCACCAAACGTGTGTACCACCTTTGTCACCGCTGATACCTTTCTTACTTGAATTTTCTTTATCAAGCAACTTCAAGCCTTCTTCCAAACCTTTAGCATTGGTATCGTATGCATTACTGCTATAAATTACACGACGAACACCTTCTTCTGTATCTACAGCTCTGTTACTTTCATTCACGTATGCAGGGAACAGACGTGGATAACCAGTACGACGTTGTTCAGCCCATGCTTCGGTAGACAATGGGAACAATGCCAGATATTTCTGAATCATAATTCTTTCCAGCTTTTGCTCATTGCTGGCTCCTTCGTCCCATTTTACGCCTAACTTATTCAGAGCCGGTGTACTCAAAGCGGCATTAGCAGGGTCAACAAAATCAATCTGACCTGTAGTTCCGTTGATATAATCCTCGACTGCATTGGCCGGATAAGCAGTTATCTGTGCATATTTACCACGGTAAGCCAATTCGTTTTCCATTGATACACGGATACCATTCTCATACAGAGACTGGATACTTTCACTACCAATATTCCAGCGAAGTTTTGCTTCAGCCAACAAGAAATAAGATTCGGCAGCTTTGAATATCGGAAGTGGCATAGAGTATACACCCAATGCATTCGGAGTGTCAATCCAACCAGAGAAGTTACTCCAGCTGTTGGGTTTACCCGGCAAACCTGAAGCAAAACGTATTCCCAGATATTCAGTATTCTTCGGAACCACAACTTTGTTTTCTTCACCCACCTTTACAGTTACATCATTAACATTTTTAGTCATGTATAAAGGCTGACGCGGATCTTTCATTCCCGACATCAAAGTTACCAGATTCGCATTGAAACCACAGTCACCCCAGTGAAACATCAGCCACATCTCATTTTCCAGACTCTTGTCTATCACAATGTCTTTATTAACTGTTGCCAGTGTGTTAGGAGCTGCTGCTGCTGCCACTGCTTTCAGGTCAATACCTGCCGCATTCATCTCTGCTTCACGTTTTGACAAACGCAATGCCATACGCAATTTCATGGTATTGGCAATTTTCACCCATAATTCGGTGTCAGCCTGGCACCAGGAGTCAAAGGTTGCCAATGTAAGTTTTTCGGCTTCGGTCATATTCTGAATATCAGTAATGGCCTTATCCAAATCTTTCAGCATGGCAATATAGATATCCTGCTGACTGTCGAACGGGAAATAAGACTCATATTCTCCTGAAAGAATGGAACTGTATGCCAGCGGGCCATGAGCATCTGTTGTCATTAAAGTTCCATAGGCTTGTACGATACGCATTACACCTGCCAGTCCCAGCTGATTGGAAGCATCACAATCGGCTATGATACGACGGGTATTGTTGAATATATGCAGATAGTAATTTTCGTACATACCACCACTGTGTCCGCGGTTTTCACCCATATCACCGTTGGTAAAGTTACCATTTGGAGTCATAAAATAACCTCCATACAAATCTATTGTCAAGTTTGTCCAAAACTGGAACATATTCTGCTGTGGCGGATAACAATAGTTCATTGGTTCCGTACATTGTGCAGAAAATGGAAGTTCATTCGGGTCTACCTGAACACCACTGGTATTCAAGTTTTCAAAACTGTCTGTACATGATGTCATAACTCCGCTACCCAGTACCGGAAGAGCCATCCATAACGCATATTTTAATATTTTATTCTTTTTCATAGTTACATGCATTTAAAAGTTAAGTTTCAGATTCAAACCAAAGCTGCGTGATGTCGGCAATCCGAACATATCTACACCTTGAATACCGTTACCAGTACCGGCTGATACGTCTGGATCCATCGGAGCATCTTTATAGAAGAAGAACAGGTTACGGCCGATAAGGGCTGCTGTCAGGTTCTTGCCTACTCCAAACAAATTACGGAATGTATAACCAATACTTAACTCACGCAAACGCACATTGGTTGCATCGTATACATAATACTCGTTGGCATACGGACTGTTGAAGTTGCTGGCTCCAGTAGTAGTGTACCATGCTTTCGGATCGAAACTTACACCGTCAACTACCACTTCACCTGCGTCACGAGCTGCACCCGAACGTTCTGATACGCCCCAGCCATCAAGAGTAGCTTCGGTCATTGACATCACTTTTCCACCAAATTTGGCATCAATCAAGAATGAAAGTGTAAAGTCTTTATAATGGAATGTATTAGTCCATCCTGCATTTACCTTGGCATTCATATTGCCGGCATAAATTAAGTCTTCGGTTGCATCACCACTGACAATTGGCTGTCCGTAATCATTCTTCAACGGTTTACCGCTCTCGTCACGCATAATATGGCGTACATACAAATCACCGTATGAACCTCCTTCTTTCAAGATAATCTTGGCACCGCCAAAATCTGTAAGTGTCAATCCGTTTGGAAGGTCATCCACCAGTTCTACAATCTTGTTTTCATTGTAGGAGATATTGAAGTTGGTGCTCCAGCTAAAGTTATCATTAAACTGCTGGTACCATCCTGCAGAGAATTCAAAACCTTGGTTTTGTACGTTACCGGCATTAACATAACGGTTACGCAAACCTGATTCGTATGGAGCTGATACAGAGAAGAACTGATTTTTGGTATTTGTCTTATAGTAAGTCAAGCCCAAAGTAAGACGATTCTGGAAGAATGTACCATCAAAACCAGCCTCGATAGAATGTGTTTTTTCAGGTTTCAATGTACGGAACGGAGCCTTGTCGGGAGGAGTTACTGAACCTTGTGACTGCAATGAGTACAACAAGTTACTCATATACAACGGTACATCGTTACCTACGATAGAATAGCTGGCACGGAATTTGAACAAGTCGATATTCTTACCCATGTCAACAAACTTATTTAATAAGAAGCTACCACCTACAGAAGGATAGAAGAAAGAGCAGCTTTCTGTAAATGCCAATGCAGAAGACCAGTCGTTACGTGCAGAAAGGTCGATGAACAAGCCGTCCTTATATCCCAATTGTGCGGTTGCAAAGACAGCATTCAAGCGTTTTTCTGTATTCCAATGATCATCTTTTCCTACAGTTGACATATTGCCGTAGTAGTTATTGGGAGTGAAAATATTTGGATAATAAACATTTCCGATTCCCGGAGAAACAAACTGAGTACCTTCAGCCCATAAATCTACATGAGAAGTCTTACTCTTAGTAAAGCTGGAACCAGCTGTAGCCGATACAAAGAAATCATTAAATGTATGACTGTAGCTTAGCAATACGTCGCCATATAGCTGATTGCTGAAGTAACGATTATCGCGCATACGGCCCATCGGATATAAATTAGCAATACTTGATGCATACAGATTGTGTACATAGTGTTCTTCACCACGTTCATAACGCATACGTCCCTGAATATTCAAATCGCTGGTGATATCCCATTTCACACTACCACCAAACTCATAACGGTTACGATCTGTAATTGGTGTCTGACGGTTTAAAGTCCAGTATGGATTACTATACTGCTGCAAACCTGTGTTTGTCCAGTTCTGAATATTGCAACCACGTGCCGGATCGTATACTTCGTAGTTATTTTTATAATAATCCCAGTCTTCACCTCTCGGGAACAGATATACACCTGTCAATGGGTTGAACAAGAAACCTGCAGCAGCCTGATTCTTAATGTGCTGATTGGTGAATTTTGCTGTAAAATCAACATGCACGCTCTTAAATGGATCAAATCCTACTTTAGAGCTTAAATTATGACTGCGATAATTATTGGATGGAGTTACACCTTCCGAATAAACATTACCGTATGAAAAATAAGCCTGCATTTTATCATTACCACCAGCCAAAGATATAGAGTTGTTGGTAGTAAATCCCACACGGTAGAATTCTTTTGCATAGTTAGGAGCTTCTTTAGACAATTTATCTCCCCAACTATAAGTACCATTATCACTCATGCCATAATGGTTCTGGAATTCAGGAAGCAACATTGGAGTTTCCATCGTTGTATTGCTGGAAACATTGACTGCAACTTTACCAGACTGAGCCGACTTGGTAGTAATCATAATAGCACCATTGGCAGCTACCGCACCATAAAGAGCAGCAGCCGAAGCACCCTTCAGCAAGGTTATTGAAGCAATATCATCGGGGTTAATAGTAGACATGGCATCACCACCATCTCGCTGGCCACCGTAATTATTGTCTACCTGTGCAGAAGTAATGTTCATCATCAAAGGTACACCATCTACAACAACCAGCGGCTGGTTGCTACCACTGATAGACTTGTTACCACGGAACAAAATCTTCGAAGAACCACCGGCACCGGTAGAGTTCGGAGTAATCTGAAGTCCGGCACTTTTACCCTGCAAAGAGTTAATCATATTGACACTCTTGACATCGTTTACATCTTTACCACCTACGGTTTGTGCCGAATACGTAAGTGTTTCCGACTGACGCTTAATACCCATGGCTGTAACTACAACTTCGCCCAAGCTTTCAGCATCAGAAGCCATCACTACATTTATTACCTTCCGGTTTCCGACTTTCTCTTCAACAGTTTTCATACTTACATAAGAGAAGACCAAAACATCATCGGAAGAAGCCTGAATAGAATAATTACCCGACATATCGGTAACCGTACCTGTTGTGGTACCTTTTACAAGTACGTTTACACCTATTAATGGTTCACCCATCTCCTTGTCGGTAACTGAACCCGTAACTATATGCGTCTGCGCATACAGAGAGGTTAGAAACATTCCCACTAGAAATGTCACTACAGAAAGAAAAAATCGCTTCTGCATAGTACTAAATTTAAAAATAAAACAATAATCTTTGTCTAACACAAATTCATTGCACATTCGTGCTTAAATACGAGAAGTTTAACGTTAACACGACAAATATATACATTATTCTTTAAATAATATGCCGATATAAATTAAAATAGTATAAATATCAATCATAATTATCTTTATTATTTAATTAATTGCAAAAAGCCCGAATCCGTTATTAAAAACAAATGATTTGTTACGATTTAAAACATGGAAAGAAGAAAGTTTAAGACAGATTTAAGAGTTACGGCTATAATATAGTAAGGTATACGTGCACACCAGCCTAAAAAATGTGCAAAAAATTGCATTTATTTGCCTGAATATTTGCTTACTACGAGAAATATTTATTCCTTTGCAGCAAAATTATAATACAAATAAATTTATAAACTTAAAATTTAAAGTTATGTCTGAAATCGCATCAAAAGTAAAAGCTATTATCGTTGATAAATTGGGTGTTGAAGAATCAGAAGTTAAAAATGAAGCAAGCTTCACTAACGACTTGGGTGCTGACTCTTTGGATACTGTAGAATTGATTATGGAATTCGAAAAAGAATTCGGTATCTCTATTCCAGACGATCAGGCTGAAAAAATTGCTACTGTAGGTGACGCTGTTTCTTACATTGAAGCTAACGCGAAATAAGTAATCCTATTCGTTTGAGTATGGAATTAAAAAGAGTAGTAGTAACAGGTCTTGGTGCACTCACCCCTGTAGGCAATACTGCTCCAGAATTCTGGAACAATTTGCTGAATGGAGTAAGTGGAGCAGGGCCTATTACTCATTTTGATGCATCTAAATTTAAAACACAATTTGCGTGTGAGGTTAAGAACTTCAATGCAACCGATTTCATCGACCGCAAAGAAGCTCGTAAAATGGACCTCTACACACAATATGCCATTGCAGCAGCCAAAGAAGCTGTAAGTGATGCAAATCTTGACCCAGAAAAAGAAGATTGCAATAAAATAGGTGTAATCTTTGGAGTAGGTATCGGTGGTATCCACACATTCGAAGAAGAAGTGATGAGCTATGCTCAGACAAAGGATACAATCGGACCTAAGTTCAATCCGTTCTTTATCCCTAAAATGATTGCCGATATTGCTTCAGGACACATTTCTATTATGTATGGATTCCGTGGCCCGAACTTCACAACTACTTCGGCTTGTGCGTCTTCATCGAACGCAATTGCAGATGCATTCAATTATATCCGATTAGGAAAAGCAAACGTTATTGTAGCCGGAGGTGCAGAAGCTGCTATTTTCCCGGCTGGTGTAGGCGGTTTCAACGCTATGCACGCTCTCTCTACCAGAAATGATGACCCAGAACATGCCTCACGTCCATTCAGTGCAAGCCGTGACGGTTTCATCATGGGTGAAGGAGCCGGATGTTTGATTTTGGAAGAACTGGAACATGCAAAAGCCCGCGGCGCAAAAATCTATGCTGAATTGGCCGGCGTGGGAGCTTCTGCTGACGCACATCATATCACTGCTTCTCATCCGGAAGGCTTGGGAGCCAGACTGGTTATGATGAATGCTTTGGAAGATGCAGGCATGAAACCGGAAGATATTGACTACATCAATGTTCACGGTACTTCTACACCTGTAGGTGATGTTTCTGAAGTGAAAGCAATTCAGGCTTTGTTCGGAGAACATGCATACAAGCTTAATATCAGCTCTACTAAGTCTATGACCGGACACTTGCTCGGTGCTGCAGGTGCTGTAGAAGCAATTGCCAGCGTATTAGCTGTTAAAAATGATGTTATTCCTCCAACTATTAACCACGAAGAAGGTGATAACGATCCTGAAATCGACTATAATTTGAACTTTACGTTCAATAAGGCTCAGCAGCGTACTGTACGTGCCGCATTGAGCAACACATTTGGTTTTGGTGGACATAACGCATGTGTAATCGTAAAAAAATACACTGAATAAACTGTGTTTAGCAATTTTACAGATAGGATAAGACTCTTTTTCCGCAAGGATAAGGAGCCTTATCTTTGTTTTTATAGGATACTGGGATTTTACCCTCATGACATCAGTTTGTATGAACAGGCTTTATTACATAAATCGTCATCGGTAAAATCAGAAAAAGGGCGTTTAGTTAATAACGAACGGCTGGAGTTTTTAGGTGATGCTATTCTGGATGCTGTCGTAGCAGATATTGTATACAAAAGATTTGAAGGAAAAAGAGAAGGGTTTCTTACCAATACCCGCTCAAAAATTGTACAGCGTGAAACATTAAACCGTCTGGCTGTTGAGATAGGACTGGATAAACTGATAAAATATACAACACGTCAGTCGTCTCACAACAGCTATATGTGTGGCAACGCTTTTGAGGCATTGGTAGGAGCTATTTATCTTGACAGAGGATACCGTGCTTGCATGTACTTCATGGAAGAACGGATTATTAACCGCTATCTCAATCTTGATAAAATCTCACGAAAAGAGGTTAACTTCAAATCCAAGCTTATAGAATGGGGACAAAAAAATAAATTCGACGTAGCATTTGAATTATTGGAACAATCACTCGACAATGCACAAAATCCGGTGTTTGTTACACAAGTGATTGTAGAACATATTCCTGCTGGAAAAGGTTCTGGGTACTCAAAAAAAGAATCTCAGCAAGAGGCTGCGCATGAAACTATGAAAAAAATAAAGTCAGATCCTCAGTTCATCGACAGTATTTTTGCGGCAAAGGCTGAACGCGAAAAAAAATCAGAGGAGGGAAATAAGCTTACTCCTCAAGAAAACCAGCAAGAATTCAGCATTGCAGAAGAAATTACTGTAGAAAAATATGATGATAACGAACGAATCATCACCGAAGCTGAAGAAGCTGCATTCATGGAAGAGGCTGCTACAGAAAAGAATAAATAAAATTAGCCTTACAACAATATGTGAAATATATAAGCCCCTTTTACTGCAAAATTTGTTCTGCTTGCAATAAAAGGGGTTCATATATTTTAATTAATTAAAATGAATCAGCCAAAACAAACTCCCATCCGCCGACCTTGTAATAGCAAATCATTGTTTTCTCCTACTAATTTTAATTTTCCGGCAACATCTGCTAAAGGAATAGAAGTAATAGATGTACCTCTTAAAGAAACCATCCGGCCAAACTGTTTGTTAGCAATCAACTCAGTAGCATACCCGCCCATGCGTGTAGCCAGATTACGGTCGAATGCAGTCGGAGCTCCTCCTCGCTGAATGTATCCTAGCACTGTTTCACGGGTTTCGAATCCTGTTTCGTACTCTATTTCTTCAGCAATGTACTGTGCTGCTTTCTTCCCGTCGGGAGTCGCAATCCCTTCGGCAACCACAACAATGGAATAAGGTTTTCCTTTTTTCAGACGGTCAATAATAGTGTCTCCAATATTATGAATATTAAAAGGTATCTCCGGCAACAAAATAATATCTCCACCACCAGCCATACCCGAATAGAGAGCAAGCCATCCTGCTTTATGCCCCATCACTTCAATCACCATCACTCGCTGATGAGATGTAGCTGTAGAATGTAATCTGTCTATCGCATCTGTAGCAATGGAAACTGCCGTATCAAATCCAAAAGAGAAATCTGTTCCCCATACATCATTATCAATTGTTTTTGGAATACTTACGACATTCACTCCGGTCTCGGCCAATTTGGCCGCAGTTTTCTGAGTTCCATTTCCACCTATACAAACTACACAATCCAATTCATGCTTCTTGATTGAGTTAAGCATTAAAGCCGGTTTATCCAGAGAATTTGCATTGCGCTTTCCAAAAGGCTTCTCTCGGGAAGTTCCTAAAATGGTTCCACCCATATTCAACAGTCCGCTCAAAGAATCCTCCGTAAGAGGAATAATATCATCATCCACCAATCCTCTGAACCCACTATGGATACCAAAAACTTCCATACCATAATGCTTGATTGCCGTCTTACATACTCCACGTATAGTAGCATTAATGCCTGGACAATCTCCTCCCGATGTTAAAATTCCAATTCTCATGGCTTATACAACTAATATTTATTTTAGAAGTAAAGATAATAAAAATAGAAGGAAAGTTTCAAAATATGAAAAAAAATAATCTTATGCCCTGATATTCTGTAGAAATAGCTACATTTGTACATAGTAAGAAATTACATATAGACATGAATTCAACAACTATCATAGGTCAGCTGTTTAAAAAAAGACAGCGCCAAATAGAATCTTATACAACACACGCAGAGGAAATCCAGGAGCGCGTGCTAAAGTATTTAATTACGCAGGCCGCCCAAACAGAATGGGGAAAAACGTATGGATATAAAGATATTACAACTTACTCCACCTTTCACAGCCATATCCCCGTCAGCAATTACGATGACCTGAAGGAATACATAGACCGCATGCGCCACGGGCAGGCAGACGTACTGTGGCCGGGCACGGTGAAATGGTATGCCAAGTCGTCGGGCACCACGGCCGACAAGAGCAAGTTTATCCCCGTGAGCCACCGCGCACTGCATGCCATCCACTATGCCGGGGGACGTGATGCCGTGGCTCTCTACCTGCGCAACAACCCCCGCAGCCGCATGTTCGGCGGCAAGGGCCTGATTCTGGGCGGAAGCCATGCACCCAACTACAACCTGAAGAACAGCCTGGTGGGCGACCTCTCGGCTATCCTCATAGAGAACGTCAACCCGCTGGTCAACCTGGTGCGTGTGCCGGAGAAGCGCATTGCCCTGCTGGCCGACTTCGAGGAAAAGGTAAGGCAGATAGCACGTGCCACGCTCCGTGCCAATGTAACGAACCTCTCGGGCGTACCCTCGTGGATGCTGGCGGTATTAAAGCATATCATGGAGGTGCGGGGCACAAATAACCTGCTGGACATCTGGCCCAATCTGGAGGTCTTCTTCCACGGCGGTGTTTGCTTTACGCCTTACCGCGAACAGTACCGGCAGATTATCCCCTCCGACAGAATGCACTATATGGAAACGTATAATGCCAGTGAGGGGTTCTTCGGCCTGCAGGACGACCCTGCCGACCCTGCCATGCTGCTCATGATAGATTACGACGTATTTTATGAATTCATTCCATTGGATGAACTGGACAGCCCGCAGCCACACATCGTTCCGCTGTGGGATATCGAAGTGGAACGCAACTATGCCATGCTTATCAGTACGTCGTGCGGACTGTGGCGTTACCTCATTGGCGACACGGTGAAATTTACGCAAAAGGATCCGTACAAATTCATCATCAGCGGACGTACCAAGCATTTTATCAATGCCTTCGGCGAGGAGCTGATGGTGGACAATGCCGAACAGGGGCTGCGCAGGGCTTGCCAGGCCACGGGGGCGCAGGTGCTGGAGTATTCGGCCGCACCGGTGTTTATGGATGCCGATGCCAAGTGCCGCCACCAGTGGCTGGTGGAATTCAGTGTAATGCCATCATCTGTGGCCGAATTTGCCCGCATCCTGGACGAAGAGCTGCAGCACATCAACTCCGACTACGAGGCCAAGCGATACAAGAGCATCACCCTGCAGCCGTTGGAAATCGTCGTGGCACGGCAGGGGCTCTTCAACGACTGGTTGCGCGGAAAGGGCAAGCTGGGCGGACAGCACAAAATTCCGCGCCTGAGCAACAACCGCGACTATATAGACGAAATGTTACAACTGAACAAATAGTTTTTATAATATTACCCGACAGAATCCGATGAAACGATTTTACAGATACCTGCCTCTGCTGCTTTCATTGGTGCTGACGGCGGTTTTCGTGGCCTGTGCCAGTCCGGGTTCTCCGGACGGAGGGCCGTACGACGAGACTCCGCCACGCTTTGTCAGTGCCAGTCCGCGTCCGGGGGCTACCAACAACCTGCGCAAGCGCATCAGCCTGGAGTTCGACGAGATTATCAAGCTGGAGAAGGCTTCGGAAAAGGTCATTGTGTCACCACCGCAGCTCGAGGTACCCGAAGTGAAAACCAGCGGACGCCGTGTATTAGTTACGCTGGCCGACTCGCTGAAACCGAATACGACGTATACCGTTGATTTCGGAGATGCTATCGTAGACAACAACGAGGGCAATCCGCTGGGCAACTTTACATACATGTTCTCCACGGGGCCGGACATCGACTCGATGCAGGTGGCGGGAACGGTGCTGCAGGCCGACAATCTGGAGCCGGTGAAGGGGATGCTGGTGGGGTTGCACCGCAACCTTGCCGACTCGGCTTTCCACACGCTGCCGTTCGACCGCGTGACACATACCGACAGTCGCGGACGCTTCCGCCTGTACGGAGTGGCGCCGGGCACGTACCGCATCTTCGCCCTGAGGGACGGTGACCAGAATTTCCGCTTCAACTCGCCTACGGAGATGGTGGCTTTCAGTGATTCGCTGGTCGTCCCCTCGTGCCTGCCGGATACGCGCATGGATACCGTGTGGCGTGACTCGCTGCACATCGATACCATCATAAAGGTAGCCTATACGCGCTTCCTGCCGGACAACATCCTGCTGCGGGCCTTCAAGGAACCCTACACGCGCCGCTATCTGGCCAAAACGGAGCGCGACCGCCTGAATCATTTCTCGTTCTACTTCACGGCGCCGGATGACACGCTGCCTGTGCTGCGGGGACTGAACTTCGACGAGCGGGATGCGTTCGTCATCGAGAAGACGGACCGTAACGATACCATCCATTACTGGATAAAGGACTCGCTGCTGTGCGAGCAGGACACGCTGATGATGCAGGCGGACTACCGCTATACGGACTCGCTGGAGCAGCTGGTGCCGCGCACGGACACGCTCTTCCTGGTGAACAAGATAGACCGGGCACGCAGGGCGCGCCTGAAGGAGGAAGCCGACAAGGAGCGTGAGAAGGAGCGCAAGAAAAAGGAGAAGCGGGGCGAATCCGTTGCACCCGAAACGCAGTTTCTGGCGATGACGCTGGAAGGGGGAAGCGGACTGGATCTGGACAAGAACCTGCGCCTGAAATTCGAGGAGCCGCTGCTGCGCATCGACACGGCGGCCATCCATCTGCGCATCAAGGCGGACACGCTGTGGAACGAGGTGCCCTGGGTGCTGCGGGCGGACTCGGTGCTGCCGCGCCAGTACGAGATTCTGGCGGAATGGCAGCCGGGAGCAGAGTATCAGCTGGCCATCGACTCCATCGGCTTCACGGGCCTGTACGGGCTGCACACCGACAAGCTGAAACAGGAGTTCAAGGTAAAGGCGCTGGAGGATTATGGCACACTGTATCTCAACATCCGCGGGGCTTCGCCGGGGTCTGTCGTACAGTTGCTGGACAATTCAGAGAAAATCGTCCGTCAGCAACTTGTCAGCGAAAAGAATACATGCGACTTCTACTTCCTGGCACCGGGCACGAAGTATTACGTACGCCTGATTGACGACAAGAACGGAAACGGCATCTGGGATACGGGCAGCTACGACAAGGGCATCCAGCCTGAGGAGGTGTTCTATTTCCCCAAGGTGTGGGAGATGAAGGCGAACTTCGAGTTCGAGGAGAACTGGGATGTACGCGCGCTGCCTGCCGACCGCCAGAAGCCGGACGAGATTAAGAAACAGAAACCCGAGGAACAGAAGAAAATAAAGGAACGCAACAAGGAGCGGGCCAAAAAACTGGGAAAATCATGATGAAAAGAATTATTATACTGCTCGTGCTGGCATGCAGCGCATGGGGCGTGAGGGCACAGTGTGGGGCCGAAAACGATGCTATCAAGCCGGGCGAGGACCTGACGTACGAGCTGAAATTTAACTGGAAGTTTATCTGGGTGAATGCCGGACAGGCGTGCATGCGGGTGACGGAGGATACGTTCCGCGGAAAGCCGTGCCTGAACACGACGCTGCTCTCGGTGAGCAACAAGAAGGTGGACTTCTTCTTCAAGATGCGCGACACGCTGACGTGTATCACTACGCCGCGGCTGGAGCCGGTGTACTTCCGCAAGGGGGCCGAGGAGGGCAGACGCTATACGGTGGACGAGGCGTGGTTTTCGTACCGCGACGGCAAGTGCATCGTGGACCAGCGGCGCAAGAAGCACGACAATTCCATCATCGAGAAGCACGATACGATGGATGTGTGCGTGTACGACATGCTGAGCATCCTGCTGCAGGCGCGCTCGTATGATGCTTCGGACTACAAGCCGGGACAGAAGATTCTGTTCTCCATGGCTACGGGCCGTGCCGTAGAGAAGCAGACGCTGATTTACCGCGGCAAGCAGGAATATACCTCGGAGGAGGGGGTGACCTACCGCTGTCTGGTCTTCTCGCTCGTAGAGTACAAGAAGGGGAAGGAAAAGGAGGTTATCACGTTCTTCGTCACCGACGACCGCAACCATCTGCCCGTGCGGCTGGACCTTTACCTCAACTTCGGTTCGGCAAAGGCTTTCCTGCGCTCCATCAAGGGCAACAAGTATCCGCTGACATCCATCGTCCGCAAGGACTGACGCAGGATGACTGCATATAAACAAGAATAGCCGTCCGGGAGATTCCGGGCGGCTATTTCTGTTTTTCCGATTTTTCAAACTTGTCTGCCGGCGGCTGTGCACCGACGGCGCGGCTACATCTCCGAGATGGACGAAACCACCTGTCCGTCGAACAGGCTGATGACGCGTCCGGCAAAACCGGCATCGCGCTGGCTGTGTGTCACCATCACGATGGTGGTGCCTTCCTTGTTCAGCTCCGTAAGCAGCTCCATCACTTCCTGTCCGTTCTTCGAGTCCAGGTTTCCCGTAGGCTCGTCGGCCAGAATCAGCTTCGGCCCCGACACCACGGCACGCGCGATGGCCACACGCTGCTGCTGTCCGCCCGAGAGCTGCTGGGGGTAGTGGCCGGCACGGTGGCTGATGTTCATGCGCGAGAGGATTTCGTTCACGCGGCGGCGGCGTTCGGCGGCGGGAATCTTCAGGTACGTAAGGGGCAGCTCCACGTTCTCGAACACGTTCAGCTCGTCTATCAGGTTAAAGCTCTGGAACACGAAGCCTATCTTTCCCTTCCGCACCTCCGTGCGGTCTTTCTCCCTGAGGCGGCCTACCTCCATGCCGTCCAGGTAATAGCTGCCGGCGGTAGGCTGGTCCAGCAGGCCCATAATGTTGAGCAGCGTCGATTTTCCGCAGCCGGAGGGGCCCATGATGGCTACAAACTCGTTTTCCTTTACTTCCAGACTGACGTCGTTCAGTGCCAGGGTTTCTACTTCTGTCGTACGGAATACTTTCGTAAGGTTTTCTATCTTTATCATATTTTTATGGAGTTAATGGAGTTAGAATTGTAGAAGTTAGGGAAGCCACCCCTTAACTTCAAAAAAAACAATCTCATTCAGTTTTCAGATGGTTTACGGGATTTTCGCGCGTGGCCTTCAGACTGATGAGCCACACCGACCCCAGCGATACCAGGAGTACAAATGCCAGCGCCAGCAGCGGTACCCACCAGGAGAAGGCTCCGTCGAAGGGCACGAGCTTGTCTATCTGCACAATGCCTGCATACATCAGCGGCAGGGCCGGAACCAGACTGACGAGCAGCGAACGGAGCGAGAAGCGTATCAGCAGCAGCTGCTCGCCGCGCGAACTGGAGCCGAAGACCTTGCGGATGGCTATGTCGCGCTTGCGCTGGGTGATGAAATAGATGCTCATGGCCGTCAGTCCGAGTAGCGAGATGAGCAGGGCCGTGCAGGTGAACACCAGCAGGGTGTTGTTCAGCCGCATGATGTCATCGTACTGCTTCTGCATGTCCTGGTGATACCAGGTGGACTCGAAAGGAAGTCCGTTCAGGATATCGGAGTACAGTGCGTCCAGCTGCCGGCGGTACTGTTCGGGCTCCGCCTCTTCCACTTCTACCAGGATAGTCCACGGATGGATGCGGTCATAGGGGCGTATCTGCATCTGCAGCGGATGCTGTTCGTCCAGCACGGAGCGGATCTTAAAATCCTTGAACTGTCCCCTGATCCGGACCTGCGAGCCATAGCGGTCGGCATAATAATCGCCTCCCTGTCCGATGGACTGCAGCTCACGCATGGCGCTCTCGCTGACAAACACGCTTTTCCGGTCCGGCAGACGGCGGTCTTCGGTAATGCGGATATGGAACATCTCGACAAAGGCCGAATCGACTACCAGTGTCTGGAAACTCATCTCCTTTACCGTATCTCCTACATTGAAGTAAGTGGTATTGTTATTCCCACCGTTATTGGGAGTGCCCATACAGAAACTCACCCGTTTTACAAACGGCAGTTTCAGGGCTTCTCCCCGGAATAAATCCAGCCGGGATTTTTCTGCCAGCGGAGGATAGACCACAATCTGTCCGTACTCGTAGCCCAGAGGCTCGTGCAGTATCCGGTACAGCTGTACGCACAGATAGAGCGAGCAGCCCAGCATGGCTATGGTCAGGCCGTTCTGGAAGATATTGAGCAGACGCAGATACAGTGCCTTGGTCTTGCGCCGGAAAGTGCCCTTCACCACATCCATGGGATTGTAGTTCGAAAGCAGGGTAGCCGGGAAGAATCCCGACAGGAACGAAAGCAGTAGGATGGTCACGATGTAAACCGGCAGGGTCAGTCCCGAAAGGCTTCCGACAATATCCAGTCGGACACCCAGCAGCTTCATGGCATAAGGTTCCGCCGCCTTGGCGAACAGAAATCCCAGCACAAAGGCAAAGGCCGTGAGCAGAACCGACTCCAGAATCATCCGCCAGAAAATATCCTGGCGTGTAGAGCCCAGCAGACGCCGCGTAGCCATTTCCTTGGCACGGTAGCTGGTCTGGGCCACGCTCATGCTTACATAATTGAACACGGCCATCAGCAGAATCAGGATGCCCACCGTCAGGAAAATCACTACCTTCTTGAAGCTGTACTGGTTCAGCAGCATTACGGACTCGGTCTCCGAGAAATAGAAATCATGAACCGGGATGAAATGCGCCTCTTTCAGACTGCCGTGCTGGTAAGGCCAGAAAACGGTTTTCAGGTAAGCCGCCACATCCGCAGCCTTGTCGTTCAGGTCTGTATGCTTTACCGTACGCATAAACAGGACGCAGCTTCCAGCATTTCCCATATTCGGGTCGTCCATATCGGCCGTTTCATTGATGTACTTCATGTTTTCGAAAGGCACGAGCACGTCCCATTCCGAAGGGAAGATAGAGTTGTCGATGTCGTCCATCACCCCGCTCACCCGATAATCCTGCTCGTTAAAGGAACACCGCAGCACTTTTCCCAGACAGTCCGTCGTACCGAACAGCTTCAGGGCAAACGAACGGCTCAGCACCACATCGTTATCGCCACGCATCACCTCCCCGCGGGTCCCGCTGACCAGCGGCAGCGTGAAGAAGCGGAAAAAATTCTTCCTGACCACCGCTATGTTTCCGTTCACCTGCCGGTTGTCTGCTTCTACCACAAACCGTTGATACGAATTCACGGCACACCAATCCTCAATCTCAGGATAGCGCTCCTGAAAGAGCATTCCCAGCCGGTAATGGCCGCCGGCATAATACTCATTGGAGTAAACCCATATGCGGTCGGCATCCTTCAGGTTCCGGTCCACCGTCAGCTGCCGTGTCACCATGTTTGCTATCAGCAGCACAAACATCAGCGAAATACTCAGCCCGACCAAGTTGACGAACGTAAACAACTTGTTACGGTTGAGAAACGTAAAATAAGTTTTCAGTCCTTTCATATGCTTGTCACTATTAGAAAAACATTACAAAAATAATTATTTCAGAATTAAGACCTCGTTGTCCTTGAAAGCCTCGTAACCGGAAATGATGACCTTTTCGCCTTTTTCCAGTCCTTCGAGCACCTCATAATACTGCGGATTCTGCCGCCCGATGCGGATGGAGCGGCGGTAAGCCTTCCTGCCGTCCTTGTCGACCACGAAAATCCATTTTCCGCCCGTGGCCTGATAGAACGTCCCTCTGGGCAGCAGCACGCCTTCGGTAGGCTCGCCCAGCTGCAAGTCGATGTAATACGTCTGTCCGCTGCGGATATTCTCAGGCCGTTTGCCCGCAAAAACCAGGTCCGTGCGGAAGCGGCCCTCGCGCACCTCGGGATACACCTTGCGGATTTTCATGGCAAAGCGCGTACCCTGCCGCTCCATCGAAGCCGGAAGCCCGTTGCTGACCCGGTCGATATAATGCTCGTCCAGCTGCGCCACTACCTTGAAGTCCGACAAGTCGTTGATCTGCCCCACCATCTGTCCGGCCACAATGTTCTGCCCCAGCTCGGCATCCAGCAGGCCCAGCTCGCCGTCGATGGTCGCCCGCACCTCAAGTTTCTCCTTGCGCTCACGGATGAGCAACACATTGCGGCGCATGTTCTGCAGGTTATCCTCCATCTGGTCCATCTGGATGGTACGGTAGATGGAATCCTGCTTCAGGCGCTCCGTTACCAGTCCGTACTTCCGCTGGGAAACCTCGTAGTCCTCCCTGGCCTGCAAGTACTCCTCGCGGCTCACCAGGCGCTCCCCGTACAGCCGCTCGTACTGCAAGTAAGTGCGCTGCTTGCGGCGCGTATCCATATCCAACTGCACCTTTTCGGTCTCATTGTTCAACTTGTCCTGCTGCATGGTCACCTGCGTATTGCGCAGCAGGTTCTGCTTCTCGGCCAGCTCCGATTCGGCATTCAGAATCTGCAGGTCCAGGCTGGAGTTGCTGAGCCGAAGAATCACATCCCCCTTCTTCACATGAGCTCCCTCTTCGACCACCTTCTCGCGCACGATTCCGCCCTCCTCGGGGCTGAGCTGCACGACCGAGAAAGGCTCCGCGCTCCCGTTGATACGGATGTAATCGTTAAACTCACCGTAGTCCACCTCCGCGATGTTCAGCGAGGCGGCTTCCACCGTCTGCGAGGCCGCATTGCTCCGCCACAGAATCCATCCCAGCAACAGCACTGCCAGTCCGCCTGCCACAAGATACGGCAGGTGTTTTCTCTGTATTCCTTTTTTCTTTTCCAACTGTATGTCCATAGTATCCAAAAATTATTTTCTAATCAACGATTCCCCCTTATAATAATCCACCAGACGGCATTTCAGCAGATACGTCAGGCGGCTTTGCAGCATCAGCGTTTCACTCTCCAGCAGCGTGGCCGCACTGGTCTTCACGTCGAGCGAGGTCATCAGTCCCTCCTCGAACTTGCGGCGCACGGTGTGATACGCCAGCCGGTCGGCTTCCACCTTGCGTGCCATCTGTACGCACTGCCTGGAGTAGCTTTCGCGGTCGAGCACCGCCCGTTCCACGAGCACACGCAACTCCTCGCGCTGCGCCTCGTACTGCACACAGGCGATGCGGTAGTTGTTACGCGCCTTGCGGATGCCCGCCACCCCCGACAGCCTGCCGAAGAGCGGAATGCTGACATTCACCCCGAAGTAGCGCCCCAGATTGTTCGAGAACTGGCTGCTGAAGCCGGGATACCCGCCCTTGTGCAGCTCCTTATAATAAGAAGTAGACAGCCCTGCCGAGAGCGAGACAGACGGCAACACATCGGCCCACGCCATTTTCCGCTGCAGGGCAGTCACTCTGCGGTTGAAAGCTGCCTGCGCCAGTCCCGGATTCACCAGCACGGCCTGAGAGAACACCGCCCCGGCCGATTCGGCAGACGACAGCTTCCCGTCCTCCGCCACGTTCGCATCCAGCAGCAGCGTATCCGGCTGCAGCGGACCGGACTGCGGATAATTCATCTTCTGCTTGAGCACCAGCAAGGCCGAATGGTAGTCGTTGCGCCGGCACGTCAGATTATACACATCCTCTGCCTGCTGCGCCCTGACCTGTGCTACATCCGCCATCCCCTTGAGTCCCAGCTCCTCCTGCCGGCAGGTCTTGTACAGCAGACTGTCGCTGTCGGCCAGCTTCCTTTCGGCCAGGCGCACCGTGCCGTGGCAATACAGCACATCGATGTAAGCCTGCAAGGTTTCCAGCGCGATGTCGTCCTGCGACTGCTGCAAGGCCGCCTTTCCCATCAGCAGTGCCGCCCGCGAGCGGCGCACCTCGTTCACCAGACTTCCGCCGCGGAAGAGCGTGAGCGAAGCCTGAAGCGCATACGAGTTCTGAAACGTAGAGACATTGTTATACGTATTCGTTTCCGGATTGACCGAGCGTCCGAAGTTATAGTCGGCCCCCGTACTAACACTCACCCCGGGCAGGAAGCTGCCCACGGCCCTGAGCCGGTCCATCCGGTAATTGTCCACCTCCAGCCGGCGCTGCCGCACGGTGTGGTTATGCTGCACGGCGAACGCCATACAGCTATCGGCACTCCAGAGCGCATCCTGTGCCGCCGCCGAGAGGGTCACCGCACAGAACGCCGCAATGCAGACTGCCGTTTTTCTGATTTTCCGTTTTTCCATTTCGCTTGTCATTTTCACGGTTTCCCTCTATCAAACACCGTGCCAAAAGCACAATCGCCTGTCTGCCAGCCTATTGGCATCATACCCCACAGACGGCGACTGTCCAATAATTAGACACCGGCTGTAAAAGATTTAGACACCTTGCCGGATATACGCTTTTATGCGGGCAGCAGGACGATGGCAGTGCGGTTTTTTCCGTAACTTTGCTCCTGCCAAACAACCGGAATAACTTTTAACAAACAGACCATTATGACAAAAGAAGGTACCCTGCTGGTAGTCGACGACAACCGCAACATACTCACCTCCCTGCGCTTCCTGCTGAAAGACGTGTTCGCGCGGGTCATCACCCTGGAAAGTCCCGCCCCCCTGCCCGCCCTGCTGCGCGGCGAAAGCATCGACGTGGTGCTGCTGGACATGAACTTCTCTGCCGGTATCAACAGCGGCAACGAGGGGCTGTTCTGGCTGCGCGAGATCCGCCGCCTCGCGCCGCAGGTACAGGTGGTGCTCTTCACTGCCTATGCCGACATCGACCTGGCCGTGACGGGCATCAAGGAAGGCGCGGCCGACTTCATCGTGAAGCCGTGGGACAACGCCCGCCTGGTGCGCACGCTGCTCGATGCCTATGCCCGACGCAAGGATACCGCGAAATCCGGAAAGACCGATGCCCCCGCCCCACAGCCCGACAGCGGCAGCGACGGCGCACCGGCGATGTACTGGGGAACCTCGCAGGCCATGCGCCCCGTACGGACACTGGTAGAGAAAGTAAGCGCCACCGATGCCGGCATACTCATCACCGGCGAGAACGGCACGGGCAAGGACCTGCTGGCGCGCGAGATACACCGCCTGTCGCGGCGCAGCGGCGGTCCGCTGGTGAGCGTCGACCTGGGCGCCATCCCCGAGAGCCTTTTCGAGAGCGAGCTCTTCGGCCACGTGAAAGGCGCCTTCACCGATGCCCGTGCCGACCGCGCCGGACGCTTCGAGGCAGCCCACGGCGGCACCCTCTTTCTGGACGAGATAGCCAACGTGCCCTACCACCTGCAGGCCAAGCTCCTCACCGCCCTGCAGCAGAAGTGCATCGTCAGGATAGGCAGCAACCGCCCCGTGGCCACCGATATCCGCCTGATATGCGCCACCAACCGCAACCCCGACGAGCTGGTGCGCCAGGGACTGTTCCGCGAGGACCTGCTCTACCGCATCAACACCATCCACATCCACCTGCCCGCCCTGCGCCAGCGCAAGGAAGACATCCTGCCCCTGGCCCACCGTTTCCTACAGCAGTACAACGCCCGCTACGGCCGCCACGTAGACAGCATCGGCCCCGAAGCCGCCCGCCTGCTGACGGAGCTTCCGTGGCAGGGCAACATCCGCGAGCTGCAGCACACGCTGGAGAAGGCCGTCATCCTGACCGACGGACACGAACTGCAGCCCGACGTGCTCCTGCCCGCCGGCACACCGCCGCCCGCCCCTGATGCATCCGTACCCGCCGACGCGTCCGGCATGCAGACGCTGGAAGAAATGGAGTGCCGCCTGATACGCGAAGCCATCGGCCGCTGCGGCGGAAACCTCTCGCAAGCCGCCGCCCAGCTGGGCATCACGCGGCAGACCCTCTACAATAAAATGAAACGCTACGGAATCTGAAACGAATATGAATACCGACGGAATCTACTCCTCACTGCTGCGCACCGCCGTGCTGATGGCCGCCACCGCAGCCCTGACGCTGGGCACGGCACATGGCAGCCGCCCCCTGATGCTGGCCGGCCTTGTCCTGCTGACTGCCACCGCATACGCCTACCTTCGCCTGCACCGCCTGATGCTGGAAGCCATCCGCAACCGCGACTACTCCTTCCGCCTGCCCGCAGGAGGTGCCACGGGCAGCGAACGCATCCTGCAGGACACGCTCAACGAGTTCGGCCGCCTGATGGCTGCCCAGAAGCTGCTGATGGAGCAGCGCGAACAGTTCTACGCTCACATCCTGCACACCATCCCCATGGGCATCATGGTGCTCGACGCGCAGCAGCACATCGTGCAGAGCAATCCCGCCGCTGCCCGCCTGCTGGGCCTGCCCGCACTGGGCACCCTGCAGCAGCTGGCCCGCTACGATGCCGGCCTGCCCGACCGTCTGGCCGCCCTGTCCCCGGGAGGCTGCTGCCCCGTGCGCTACTCCACCAGCCGCAAGGAAGTGTGCCTGCTGGCGCGCGCCAGCAGCATCGGGCAAGGCGGACAGACGCTGCGCATCCTCACGCTGAACGACATCCACAGCCAGATGGACACGCAGGAAGTAGACTCGTGGACGAAGCTCACCCGCGTGCTGACCCACGAAATCATGAACGCCATGGCCCCCATCACCTCGCTGAGCGAAACCCTGCTGCAACAGCCCGGCGTGGCGGGCAGCGAGCTTGCCGACGGCATCCGCGCCATACACGACACCGCCGACGGCCTGCTGAACTTCACCCGCGAGTACCGCCGCTTCTCGCAGCTGCCTCTGCCCTGCCCCGAGCCCTTCTACTTGCACGAGCTGCTGCACCAGATAGAACAGCTCCGGCTGTGCCCGCCCCACATCCGCCTGACGCGCCTGATAGAACCCGGCGAGCTGATGCTCTACGCCGATATGGGCCTGATACGGCAGGTACTGGTCAACCTGATACGCAACGCCGTGCAGGCCATCGGCACGGCGCCGGGACGCATCCACGTGCGCGCCTACAGCACGGCGGACGAGCACGTGTACATCCACGTGTCGAACAACGGCCCCGCCATCCCCGACGATGTGGCGCGGCAGGTCTTCGTGCCCTTCTTCAGCACCCGCGCGCAGGGCAGCGGCATCGGGCTGTCGCTCTCCCGGCAGATCATGCAGCTCTCCGGCGGAACCATCAGCCTGCTCAAGCCGGGAACCAACGGATGGAACACCACCTTCGTGCTGGAGTTCGAATAAAAAGAACCCCACCGGCAGAATCGAACGATACACAAATCTGATTCTTCCAGTGGGGTTAGTACCCAATATCCGTACGTCACGGATATATCTCAAATAAGACCAGTCTTTCTCTTTTATATGATAAATCTGCGGCACGGAAAAGCCCAATCTTCGTCATTGCAATGAAAAAGCCGGAATGCACGGTTATTTTCCACCCGCACCACCTCCTGCAGGCGGATGCGTTTTCACAAAGATATCCCAAATGCCTTTCAGTATAAAAAAACGGGCTGCTCAATCTATGAGCAACCCGCTTTCTCTATATAAAACAGCTCGTAGAGCTTATTTATTTAATTTCCAGGTAAATCCATCCTTCGTGTCTTTCACCTCGAAGCCCAGTGCTGCGAGATTGTCACGAATCTTGTCACTGGTAGCCCAGTCCTTGTTTGCCTTGGCCTGCATACGCTGTTCCAGCAACATATCCACCACTTTTCCGTAAGCTTCCTCACGGGCAGCATTGTTTTCGGCATCTGCTTTCAGACCCAAAATATCGAATACAAACAAGTGGAACACACGTTTCAGTTCGTTCAAATCATCGGCACTGATAGTAGCTTTCTTATCCAGAACAGTATTAATCATGCGGATGGCATCGAACAGATGAGAAATTACAATCGGCGTATTCAAGTCATCGTTCATGGCATCGTAGCACTTCTCGGCCAATCCGGTTACATCAATTCCGGTAGTCGCTTTTCCCGGAGTGATACGTTCCAGGTTCTTCACACCTTCCATCAGACGTTCCAAACCTTTTTCGGCAGCCTGCAAAGCTTCGTTGCTGAAGTCTACTGTGCTGCGATAATGCGCCTGAAGAATGAAGAAACGGATGGTCATGGCTGTATAAGCCTGGGTCAGCAACTTGTTGGAACCGGTAAAGAATTCGTCCAGTGTAATGAAGTTGCCCAGTGACTTACCCATCTTCTGTCCGTTGATGGTAATCATGTTGTTATGCATCCAGTAATGCACCATATCATGTCCCTGTGAAGCTACGCTCTGCGCAATCTCGCATTCATGATGCGGGAAGACAAGGTCCATACCTCCACCGTGAATATCGAAGTTCTCGCCCAGGTACTTGCGTCCCATGGCTGTACACTCGCAGTGCCATCCCGGGAAACCGTTGCTCCATGGCGAAGGCCAGCGCATGATGTGTTCCGGCTGCGCACATTTCCACAAGGCAAAGTCGGCCGGATTATGCTTTTCATCCTGTCCGTCCAACTCGCGGGTAGTGTTCAGCACATCATCCAGATTGCGGCCCGACAACTTGCCATAGTGATGGTCTTTGTTATACTTGGCTACATCAAAATATACAGAACCTTTGCTTTCGTATGCATAACCGTTTTTCAGGATTTCCTCAACCAGTTGAATCTGCTCGATGATGTGTCCCGAAGCATGCGGCTCGATGCTGGGCGGCAACACATTCAGAGCATCCATCGCCTTGTGATAACGGTTCAGGTAGAACTGAACCACTTCCATCGGCTCGAGCTGCTCCAGACGCGCTTTCTTGGCAATTTTGTCCTCGCCGTCGTCGGCATCATGCTCCAGATGGCCCACATCGGTGATGTTACGCACATAGCGCACCTTATAACCCAAATGGGTAAGGTAGCGGTAAAGAATATCAAACGTAATGGCCGGACGTGCATGACCCAAATGAGCATCACCGTAAACGGTAGGACCACACACATACATGCCTACATGTGGCGCATGGAGCGGTTTGAACAGCTCCTTGCTACGCGTAAGTGTATTGTAAATCGTTAATCTATTTTCCATAATTCCACTAAAGAGTTAGATTGCAAAGTTATAAATAATATTATGAAAACAGCCTAATAGACAGACAAAATCATTCTTTTTACATCAAGAGTTCTCCTGAATTTGTTTACAAAACAAGTTTCTTTTTTAGCAATCTAACCAATGTCACGTGAATAATGTGAAAGAGATATTTACAAAACTATTAATCTATGTTATAAAGCATGATTTTTGAAGATAATCTATTGCATATATCCCAAAAATCCGTACCTTTGCATCGTGTTTTTCATAGTATTAGATTTAAGGTTAACAAAGGTTGGAGTACAGCGGTACTCCTTTTTTTTTGCCCTAACGAAACGTATGATTAAATTTCCCTTCTCTGTATGGAAAAAAACAACAAAGTGTTACTAGGAATGAGCGGAGGTACTGACAGTTCGGTAGCCGCCTTGTTATTGCAGGATGCCGGCTATGAAGTGACAGGTATAACTTTCCGCTTTTATGAAAAAGATAACGACACCACCTATCTGGACGATGCCCGCGAACTGTGTGAAAAGCTGCATATTCCCCATATCATCTACGATGTACGCCAGTTGTTTCAAGAGCAGATTATCAGCTACTTCATAAAAGAGTATATGGAAGGCCACACACCGGTTCCTTGCACTTTGTGCAACAATTACCTGAAATGGCCACTTCTCGCACAAGTAGCAGACGAACGGGGTATTTATCACTTTGCTACCGGACACTATGTACAGAAACAATACATTGACGGATACTGGTATATTACGGCCGGGGCAGATAAGGATAAAGACCAGTCTTTTTTTCTTTGGGGACTTCCGCAACCTATTCTGGAACGAATGTTACTGCCTATGGGAACACTGACCAAAACCCGTGTCCGCGAACTGGCAGCCGAGAGAGGTTTCCTGAAAGCTGCTACCAAACGTGACAGTCTGGGGGTCTGCTTCTGCCCGATGGATTACCGCTCGTTTCTGAAAGCACAAGTTCCGCCTGAGCATATCCAGCCTGGCAATTTCTACAATGAACAAGGGGAATGTATGGGAAAACACGAGGGATATCCTTTTTATACCATCGGTCAGCGTAGAGGTTTGGGCGTCTATGTCAACAAGGCTCTGTTTGTCAAAGAGATTCTGCCTCAAGAAAATAAGGTCGTCCTGACCGATAACCTGAAGGCACTGGAAAAGCAGGAAATGTTTCTAAAGAACTGGAACATCATATGTGCTGAAGAGTTGCTCGACCGTGAGGATGTCATCGTAAAAATACGCTATCGCAAGCAAGCCAACCGATGCACGGTAACCGTGACTTCCGAAGGATTGTTGCACGTAAAACTACACGAGCCACTAGCCTCGGTAGCCATAGGACAGGCAGCAGCTTTCTACCGGGATAACCGGGTATTGGGCGGAGGAATTATTTGCTGACGTTTTTGTTTTCTGATTTTTTTAGTACATTTGCCGCATCGCAAAGAAATAATGTACGAACAGAAGCAGACATATAGCCCTTGTATCACCCGATTCCGCAAATGGAGCCGGAAAAGTTATGCAGCCTTCAGCAGTCTGCACCGGCACGTTGTGATGGGACATGTGGGTAAGGGAATTACAGAAGTTTCCCTCAGCAAGGGACTGCTGTGTACTGCAGCCGTTCATCCTACAGGAAATGACTGCGGAAACAGCACTACCGAAGAACTGATGCCGCCCGGAGCAGATATGCTCTTGACGGAACTCTGTTCTCCTGTCGCATACTTTATTACGATGGTACTGTCAACAATCTGTTCATTACGGACTGTTCCTGCTGTCGTATCCTTACGAATTTTATTTTTTACTTTATATTACGGCTATGTTCCTGCCCGCCTCTGTACTAAAGAGGAAGGCAGGAACATAGCTTTTTTATACCCTGAAGATTATGCTTGAAAAACTGAAACAAAAAGTTATATCCAACGAAGGTATTACCCCCGAAGAAGCGCTCTGGCTACTGCAGGAAGCCCCTTATGAAGCACTTTGCGAAGCTGCACACGAGCTCACACGGCAATGTGCACCACGTACCTTCGATATGTGTTCGATTATCAATGCCAAATCCGGACACTGCCCGGAAAACTGTAAATGGTGTGCTCAGTCGGCGCATCATGCAACGCATATTGAAACCTATGGACTGGTTGCTGCCGAAGAATGTCTGCGCCAGGCACGCATAAACGAAGAGCAACAGGTGAAACGGTTTTCGCTGGTTACCAGCGGAAGAAAGCCAACCCAACGGGAAATTACGGAAATATGCCGTACTGTTTCGTATATGCGTGAACACTGCGGTATTGAAATCTGTGTTTCACTGGGACTGGCAGATGCCGGACAACTGGAAGAGCTTTATCAGGCCGGAGTCAGACGTTATCACTGCAATCTGGAAACAGCTCCCTCTTATTTTTCGCATTTGTGCACGACACATACACAGCAGCAAAAACTAGAGACACTGCAGGCAGCTAGAGCTGCAGGCATGGAGATTTGCAGCGGTGGCATCATCGGAATGGGAGAATCGGCTGCACAGCGTGTGGAACTGGCTTTCGAGCTGAAAAAGCTTCAGGTGCATTCCATTCCATTGAACTTGTTGCAGCGTATTCCGGGAACACCGCTGGAGAATACAGCTCCCCTGCAACCGGAAGAAGTGATACGCACAATTGCCATGTTCCGCTTTGTGCATCCCAATGCCTACCTGCGCTTTGCAGGAGGCCGCTCTCAACTGTCGGAAGAGCAAATGCAACTGGCCTTGCACGTAGGTATCAATGCTGCTATCGTAGGCGATTTGCTTACGACACTGGGATCAAACGTAAAAAAGGATAAAGAACGAATTAAACTTGCAGGATATGAATTATGATATTATCACCGATGCTTTCGACAGAGAACATCTGTGGCATCCCTATACTTCTACCAGCAACCCGCTGCCTACTTACAAAGTAAAAGAGGCACAGGGCTGTACCATCACACTGGAAGACGGTACTCGCCTCATCGAAGGAATGTCCTCATGGTGGTGTGCCGTACACGGATATAATCATCCGGAACTGAATGCCGCTATCGAGAAACAACTACACAGCATGGCGCATGTCATGTTTGGCGGACTGACTCACGAGCCTGCCATCGCACTTGGCAAACTGTTGTTGCAACTGGCTCCTCCTTCGATGCAGAAAATCTTTTATGCAGACAGTGGGTCGGTCGCTGTAGAAGTCGCCTTGAAAATGGCTGTACAGTACCAGTATGCAAAAGGTTGTCCACAACGAAACAATTTCGTGACCATCCGTTCCGGCTATCATGGGGATACATGGAATGCCATGTCGGTATGCGACCCGGTAACGGGCATGCACAGTCTGTTTGGTAATGCGTTGCCTGTCCGGCATTTTGTTCCGACGCCGCAATCTCGCTTTGACGGTGAATGGAATGAAGCGGATATACTACCGCTCAAACAAACCATCGAACAGTATGAAAACGAGTTGGCGGGACTGATTCTGGAACCTATCGTACAAGGAGCAGGAGGTATGCGCTTCTACCATCCGGAATACTTGCGCCAGGCTGCAAAACTGTGTCGGGAACACGGTATGCTGCTTATTTTCGATGAGATTGCAACCGGATTCGGGCGGACCGGAAAATTATTTGTCTGGGAATATGCTGGCGTAGAACCTGATATTATGTGTATTGGGAAAGCTCTGACAGGAGGATACATGACGTTCTCGGCAGTACTGACGAGTAATCTGGTAGCCGACTGTATCTCCGAACATTATCCTCATGCTTTCATGCATGGCCCTACCTTCATGGGGAATGCGCTGGCTTGTGCGGTAGGAAAGGCTTCTATCGAACTGCTTCTGAAATCGGGATGGCAGGAAAAAGTACAACGTATCGAAGCACAGCTACGGAAAGAGCTGGCTCCTGCAGCCAAGTTGCCTTCGGTAGCCGATGTCCGGGTACTGGGAGCCATTGGTGTAATAGAGACTAAAAAACCGGTAGATATGGCTCGCATGCAACGCCGTTTCGTGGAAGAAGGGGTATGGGTAAGACCTTTCGGAAAACTGGTTTACATCATGCCGCCTTTCATCATCCAGCCGGATGAGCTGAGCAAACTGACAGCTGCCTTGGTAAAAATAACCGGAGAAATGGATTAAAACAAAGAGCTGTATGGACAATACTTATCAAGAAATACTTCAGGAACTGGAAAAGAACGGAAACTTGAGAAAACTGCCTATGGCCGTACACGAGGGAAAGTGGATTGTTACGGACAAAGGGAAAATGCTTAACCTGTCATCGAACGATTACTTGGGACTGGCTGCCGAAAACAGACTGCAAGCGGAATTTCTTTCGGAAACAAAATTCGCAGATGTTCCGTTTACAGCCTCATCTTCACGATTGCTGACAGGAAATTTTTCGGTATATACCGAACTGGAAAACTGGCTGAGTACATGGTACGGCACAGAAGGGGCTTTGATTTTCAACAGCGGATACCACATGAATACAGGTATCTTGCCTGCCGTAGCCGACAGCAATACGCTGATTCTGGCCGATAAGCTGGTACATGCCAGTCTGATTGATGGAATCCGGCTTTCGGCTGCCCGCTGTATCCGCTACCGCCACCATGACTACGACCAACTGAAAGGACTGTTGGAAAAATATCATAATCAATACGGACAACTGATTATCGTAACCGAAAGTGTGTTCAGTATGGACGGTGATGTCAGTCCGCTGGCACAGCTGGTCGAATTGAAGAAAGAGTACGACAATGTATTGCTGTACGTTGACGAAGCACACGCTTTCGGAGTTAGAGGAAACAACGGACTTGGAATTGCCGAAGAACAAAATTGCATACAAGATATTGATTTTTTATGCGGGACTTTCGGAAAAGCAGCTGCATCGGTAGGAGGGTTCTTAGTCTGCCGCAAAACCATACGCGACTTTCTGATAAACCGTATGCGGACGCTTATCTTTACGACAGCCCTGCCACCTGTAAACATTGCCTGGACATTGTTTATCTTACAGCGTTTTCCTCAGTGGCAGGAACGTCGCCAACAGTTGCACAGGATGTCCGAACGGCTTCGCATGGCTCTGCAGAACAAAGGATACGCTTGTCCGTCGGAAAGCCACATTGTTCCATTGACACTCGGAGCCAGCCAGAAGGCCATAGAAGCCGCAGAGCATTTTCAGCAGAATGGATTTTATGTTCTTCCGGTACGTCCGCCCACAGTTCCCGAGGGAACATCGCGTTTGCGTTTTTCATTGACAGCTGCTGTTACAGATGAAGAGCTCGACCGACTTATTGCCTTGCTCTAAAAATAGAATAACACGTTACACGAACTTAAACGTTAAGTATATGAAACAGATATTCCTGAAAAAAGAAGGCAATCCCAATCTGCTATTGTTCTTTGCCGGATGGGGAGCTGACGAAAAGCTATTCGATTATCCAATCTGCGAAGGATACGACTGTCTGTTGTGCTTTGACTATCGGGAAACCACTTTTGATGAAACATTGCTGAACGGATATACTTCCATCCGACTGATGGCTTGGTCGATGGGGGTATGGATGGCTGCATATACACTTTCGGGACTAGCACTGACTTATGAAAGCCGACTGGCTATAAACGGTACTTTATATCCTATTCATGCGGAAAAAGGAATTCCTCCCGCTGTCTTTCAGGGAACTTTATCCCGGTTTTCTGCAGTAACTTTATCCAAATTCAGACGCCGCATGTGTGGAACAACAGAGGGGGTAAAGCAGTTCCTAAGCCATGAACCTTATCGGACTCTGAAAGAGTTACAAGAAGAGTTGGCTTGTCTGGAAAAACGGATTCTGGAATCCGAAAATATCCTGTTTGACTGGGACAAAGCTATCATCGGAACAAACGACTATATATTTCCAGCATCCAATCAGCAGAAAGCCTGGCAAGATACACCCACTACACTGCTCGACATCGCCCATTATGACGAAAAACTGTTTGCTGACTGCTTGGCTGGAAAGGAGGATATATGGACAAAAAGCTGATAAGAAAACGGTTTGCCAGAGCAGTTCCAACTTATAGCAAACAAGCAACGGTGCAACAGCAGATAGCAGGGAAAATGGCTCGCCTGATTAACCGGTATCTGCCTCAATCGGCTCACCGGAATGTACTGGAAGTAGGATGTGGTACCGGACTTTTTACCCGTTCATACCTGAGTCGGGTGCAGCCGGAACATCTTTGCCTGAACGACATCTGTCCAGAAGTAGCGACTTGCTTCGGTGACTTGCCGACAGATAAGGTATGCTTTCTGCCTGGAGATGCCGAACAACTGGACTTTCCCGGTGGACAAAGTATGATTACATCATGCTCGGCATTGCAATGGTTTGAGTCGCCTGAACGTTTTTTTCAACGATGCAGCCAGGTACTCGTGCCGGGAGGGTATTTTTCTTTCAGTACTTTTGGCAAACAGAATCTGAAAGAAATCAACACGCTTACAGGATGTGGACTGCCTTATCTTTCACTGGAGGAATTGAAAAAGGAACTGGATAAACAATATCAAATCATTTATAGTAAGGAAGAGTTGGTACAACTTTCATTCGAATCGCCTACAGATGTATTAAAGCACCTCAAAGAAACCGGTGTAACCGGAATACGACGACAACAATGGACACGCAGTACGCTTGCAGACTTTTGTACACGTTATCAGGATGCTTACGGTCGTGCCGACCGGACTGTACCACTCACCTATCATCCTATTTATATTATTGCAAAAAGAAAAATATCATGAAAAAGGAAATTATCTTTGTCAGCGGTATTGATACTGCTATCGGAAAAAGCTTTGCTACCGGATTCCTGGCAAGAGAATGGAACAAGCAAGGCATACGGACCATTACACAAAAATTTATCCAAACAGGGAATACAGATATTTCAGAGGATATTGAAGTACATCGCAAAATTATGGGAACAGGGTTACTGGAAGCTGATCACAAACGGTTGACGATGCCAGAAATCTTTACTTATCCTTGTTCGCCGCATCTGGCTGCCGAAATAGACCAGCGGGATATTGATTTTAATAAAATAGAAAAAGCATCGGAAACCTTGTTGCAGCAATACGACCGCATATTGCTGGAAGGAGCAGGAGGACTGATGGTTCCTCTAACTCGCAATCTGCTGACAATTGACTACATAGCAGAAAAAGGATATCCGCTTATTTTGGTTACTTCCGGACGGTTGGGCAGCATCAATCATACGTTATTGAGTCTGGAGGCTATTCAGAAAAGAAATATCCGGTTGCATACTGTACTTTATAATCTGTATCCAGAGAATGAAGACAAAATTATTCAGCACGATACGGAAGAATACACTCGTACCTGGTTGGAAAAATATTTTCCGGAAACGGATTTTATCCGTGTTCCTTGCTTATAATACTTATAATAGAAAAGAGGAAGTCTGCTTTCCATGCAAGACTTCCTCTTTTCTATCAGCTATCTGTATTACGCAGGCTTATTTCTTTTTCAATTCCTCAGCAGGAACAATACGATACAACTTATCGCTAGGACGAACACGACCGGGCACCTTGAAGGAAACATGAACTCCTTTCTTCACAACATCTACAGGCTTAAGGTCTACACGTGCCTCTTCCAGTGTGACATACATTGCTCCGGTAGTAGGACCGGTAATCAGCAGTTTGTCGCCCACCTTAATTTCGGCTGCCTCAATCAGGAATTCAGCAACTCCCAGATTTGAGAAATACTTGATACCACGTCCGGCATAAACTTTACGTTCGGTTGCTTCCGAACCGTAGTTCTTGCTCCATTCACCCAAGCGCTGTCCCAGATAGTAACCATTCCAGAAACCACGGTTGAATACTGTCTTCAATCGGGTATCCCAATCGGCTTTCTTTTCTTCTGTAAAGGTTCCTTCCAGATAAGAACGGATGGCTTCCTTATAGCATTCCACCACAGTCTTTACATACTCAGGACCACGGGCACGACCCTCAATCTTGAAGACACGTACACCAGCTTCAATCATCTCATCCATGAAATGAATGGTCTTCAGGTCCTTAGGCGACATGATATACTGGTTGTCTACTTCCAGCTCGATATCACTTTCCTTATCCTTTACGATATACGAACGACGGCATACCTGCATGCAGGCTCCTCTGTTGGCAGAAGCATTCAGCTCATTCAAACTAAGATAGCATTTACCTGATACCGCCATGCAAAGTGCACCGTGGCAGAACATCTCGATACGTACCGGCTCTCCCATAGGTCCCTTGATACCTTGCTCATGGATTGCATCATATATCTTGCGCACTTGCTTGAGGTTCAGTTCACGTGCCAGCACCACAACATCGGCAAACTGAGCATAAAACTTCAAAGCTTCTGCATTGCTGATATTCAACTGTGTAGAAAGATGTACCTCCTGCCCAATCTGATTACAATAAGACATTACAGCTACATCGGCAGCAATCACAGCACTGATACCTGCTTCCTTGGCAGCATCGACAATCTTACGCATCAATTCTACATCCTCGTCGTAAATAATAGTATTTACTGTCAGATAGCTTTTTACTCCGTGCTCATCACACACACGAGCTATTTCACGCAGGTCATCAATCGTAAACGTGCTGGCCGAACGGGCACGCATGTTCAGACTTTCTATTCCAAAATAAATGGAATCGGCCCCTGCATGAATAGCGGCAGCCAACGACTCGCGTGAGCCGACAGGTGCCATGATTTCAAAATCTTTTATCGAATAGTTCATTTTTTACGAATTGATTTGGCTACAAAGGTAGTTATTTTCCAGTAAAACAGAAAGTAAAAAGGCAGGAATGCCTCATCATAAAACATTCCTGCCTAGCCACAAGCTTATTCTGTCAAAGTCGGCCGTTTGCGCTTTTATTGAAGAATCTCACCTTTTTCCGAGAAGAATACCTCAGATTGCACACCTTCCTGGTCGGCTACAGTCACTTTGTATGTCTTAGTTCCATCTTCATTTGCTTGGACTGCTGCACTTACAACGGTAAAATCTGAATAATCTTTTGCCAAGACAGCCTGTACATCCTGTGGCAAGTCTTTTACTTCAATAGGAGTATATTCGTTGACAGCTGTTACTGTTGTCATGACACTGTTTTCTGTTGTCTCTGCTGCGAAAGAAACTGTTGTTCCTACTCCCATAACTAATGCTGCTACTACAAATAACTTTTTCATAATCATAAATATTTAGAGTTAAACTTCTGTTCTTGCCTAATAACGTGCAAACGCAATGCCAAACTATACCAAAAAGAATATTCATCTGATTATCAATAGAATATATAAAATAATAAAAAATTAGGAACTCAAAATGTGGAATATATCTACAAAACAGCGGAAAACAGACTGCAAAAGACACAAAACAAATCTTAATAGTTCTATGTGCAATACGTGAAAAACCAAATGCATGAAAGTCAGAAGAAAATCACTACCTTTGTAGCATAAAACAAAACTCATGAAAATAAGAAATATAGACTTAGGAAACAGACCTGTACTGTTGGCTCCCATGGAGGACGTAACCGATCCGGCATTCCGACTGATGTGTAAACAATTTGGAGCAGACATGGTATATACAGAATTCGTATCGGCAGATGCATTGATACGTTCAGTAGGCAAAACCATGCTGAAACTGAATATCAGCGACCAGGAACGACCGGTAGCTATCCAGATTTATGGTAAAGACACAGAAACCATGGTAGAAGCAGCACGTATCGTAGAACAAGCTAAGCCAGATATATTGGACCTTAACTTCGGCTGTCCGGTAAAACGGGTAGCAGGGAAAGGCGCCGGCTCGGGAATGCTTCAAAATGTACCTAAAATGCTGGAAATAACCCGAGCTGTAGTAAATGCCGTATCAATACCAGTTACTGTAAAAACTCGTTTGGGATGGGATGCTGAACATAAAATAATTGTTGAACTTGCCGAACAATTGCAAGACTGCGGTATTGAGGCATTGACTATACACGGACGGACACGTGCACAAATGTATACAGGAGAAGCAGACTGGACACTGATTGGGGAAGTAAAGAACAATCCCCGTATGCGTATTCCTATTATTGGAAACGGAGACATTACAACCCCACAAAGAGCTTTGGAATGCTTCGAAAAATACGGCGTAGATGCGATTATGGTAGGACGTGCCAGCTTTGGCCGCCCCTGGATTTTCAAAGAAATAAAACATTTCCTGCAAACAGGAGAAGAGCTCCCTCCTTTAAGCTTCAAGTGGAGAATGGATGTATTAAGACAGGAAGTGCTGGACAGTGTGAACTTGCTGGATGAACGCCGAGGAATTCTGCATGTGCGCCGTCATCTGGCTGCATCGCCTTTATTCAAAGGTATTCCTAACTTTAAGGAAACACGTATTGCCATGTTACGTGCAGAAAAGTTGGACGATCTGAATGCTATTCTTGACCATATAGAAGCAACTTTTGGAAACCAATAAAACAAATATCATATGATAGACCCGGTATATAAAGCAGCCGACAATCGGTATGACTGCGGAATGACTTATCGCCGTTGTGGCAGAAGTGGAATACTACTTCCTGCTATATCTTTAGGGCTATGGCATAACTTCGGTAATGTTGATACATTTGCATCCAGCAAGAAGAAACTGCATTTTGCGTTTGACAATGGAATCACCCATTTTGATTTGGCCAACAATTATGGTCCTTCATACGGTAGTGCAGAAGAGACCTTCGGACAGGTTATGAAAACATCATTCGCCCCTTACCGTGACGAATTGTTTATCTCTACAAAAGCCGGACACGATATGTGGCCTGGTCCGTATGGAAATTGGGGCTCAAGAAAATATTTAATGGCCAGCCTCAACCAAAGTCTGAAAAGGATGAATCTGGACTACGTAGACATTTTCTATTCACACCGATATGACCCGGAGACACCGCTTGAAGAAACTCTTCAGGCACTGGTAGACATAGTTCGTCAGGGAAAGGCACTTTATGTAGGTATTTCTAAATATCCAAAAGAGGCAGCCCAAACTGCATATTCCTATTTAAGAGAACACGATGTTCCTTGTCTGCTTTATCAAGGCTGCTACAATTTGCTAAATCAAAAACCAGAAAAAGAAGGTATCCTCCAGCAAGCAGCTGAAAACGGAAGTGGATTTATAGCCTTTTCACCCTTGGCACAAGGTTTACTAAGCAACCGCTATCTGAACGGTATCCCCAGCGACTCACGTATAGCACGAGGAGGATTCTTAAAAAAAGAAGAACTGACAGCACAGGTATTACAACAGATTCAGCAACTTAACCAAATCGCACTGCAACGAGGACAAACATTAGCCGAAATGGCACTGGCCTGGCTGCTTTCTCACAAGCAGGTAACATCTGTTATTGTTGGGGCTAGCTCGACCGATCAGCTTAAAGATAGCTTAAAGGCACAGCAAAACATTTCATTTACAGAAGAAGAGTTGGCTGCTATCCGTAATATTCTATCCGCATAAAAACAGCAAAACCGTTTCACAAGCATTTTCAACTTATGAAACGGTTTTACTTTTATTAATATCAGATCAGTCAATTAAACGAGGACGTCCTTCACAGTGAATGCTGCCTCCTGAAGAACGATGCATGGAGATCGTTTCGCTGGCATAGCACGAAACAGAACCACCCGAAGAAGCACGCGCCACTACATTCAATGCATGCAAGCCTTCTGCATTGATTTGTGCTCCTGAACTTGCCTGATAAGATGCATCCTTCGCATTTCCCTTTTCAAACTTTACACCACCTGCTGAACTTACATCAGCCGAAACTTTACCCTTACAGTTCGCTTCACCTACAACTACATCACCCGAAGAACTGGCTGCACAAGATACATTCCCCGCACATACCATATTCCCAACTTCAATATCACCTGAAGAACTGGCTGCTGCACTAAAATCCGAACAAGTAATTGATGTGATCTCTATATCACCGCTACTACTGGCTCCAACTTCAGCCCTAGCGCAAGCTATTCCTTTCAATTTTACATCACCGCTACTGCTAGCCTTGAGTGAAAGACTGCCACACGTTAAATTCTCGTTAGCTACTACATCACCACTGCTACTGGCCTTAAGTGAAACGCCCTTTTTTGTTGACAATCCTTTCGCCAAATAAATATCAGCTGAACTGGAAGCTGAAAAACTTGTTACTTCAGGAGCAAAAACACGTATCTGCGTATTATGCTTACCAGTAATCCGGTAACCTGGCTTCAAAGAAACACGAAGTAAGTCTCCATTTTTCTGAACTACAATATAGGGCATCAAGTTATCAGGTGCATAAACCTCAACAAAGGCATCACCCGACTGCTGTGTATATACCACATCCAGTCCTGAATGTGATTCTACCGTAACAATATTACCCGTTTTCTTTCGCTCTGTCAGATACTTATTACTCGGCTTAATAGTCACTGTATTCTCCGCGCCACTTACCCATTCCTTCAAACTTGTCAGCCATCCTTCCGGAGTTTCTGCTTTAACTGTACCAGTCATTAAAACTGCGGCCAGTACAAAAATCCCAAACTGTTTTTTCATATTTCAATATGT
>Magnolia_p2__coassemble_561_pt1 | contig 59459 bp, 49 predicted proteins | sample Magnolia_p2__metabat2_high_PE_040 | metagenome-assembled genome bin Magnolia_p2 | reverse complement strand
CCAATGTCGGATAGTACAGGATTACGTCATTCCGAAAGCGGCTGATGACATGGAATTTGTTTTCACACATTTCTTCATGCTTAACCATTCGTTTTTGACAACATTTCAATGACCTCTTTAGTGTTTTCGAACCGACTTTTGCCGGTTCTATTGTTTAACTTTTAATTTTTCGGTAAAAATTTACCGAAGTATTGCTAATATTTTGAGAGAATAGATTATCTCTGTTTAATTTTTTGATAATATCTATTTTACGGATACGTGTCAATTGAATGTAAAAATGGTTGATAATGTATCTGACCATTATTTAATTTTGCTTTTGTGTAAAGCATGCCGCCGGAGCGGCATGCAAATATGAAAAATACCTATTGAAGCCAATACGGTGCTTGTTTCTTAATCCAATAAACAAGTCATGCCGATTTTTCAACCTTAATATAAAACTACTTATTTAACTTCTTTGATAGTGATAGCATATCCACCTCCTATAGCGGCTTTCAGTTTGAGGTTGGTTTTGCTGGTTACTTTTTTCTCTGTAATGGTATAAGCCTGTGGATTAGACTGCCAGTGTGCATCGGGTGCATCGGCATAAATAGTAGCTACATACTTCTTGCCCGGTGTGAGGAAATCCAGTTTCAGGTTCGAGGTATGGCCATTATATCCGGCTGTACAGCCAACAAACCAGTCTCCGGTATTTTTTGCCCGGCGTGCAATCGTAATGTATTCTCCAGGTTCGGCTTCCAAGTAGCGGGTTTCATCCCAATCTACCGCTACATCCTTGATAAACTGGAATGCATCCATAAAACGTTCATAGTTTTCAGGAACATCGGCAGCCATTTGCAGCGGACTGTACATGGTGACATACAAGGCTAACTGACGTGCAATCGTAGTGCGTACCTGTGAATGATTGGTTGGATTCATTTTGCTGCAATCGGTTTCGAAGATTCCCGGTGTGTAATCCATCGGACCACCAATGAGTCGCGTGAACGGAAGAATGGTGGTGTGATTTACATTGTTACCCCCAAAAGATTCGTATTCAGTTCCTCGAGCCGATTCATTTCCAATCAGGTTAGGATAAGTTCTGCATACACCAGTTGGGCGGACTGCTTCGTGTGCATTGACCATGATTTTATAATCGGCAGCTTTGGTTACAGCATAGAGATAATGATTTACCATCCACTGGCTGTAGTGGTGTTCGCCGCGAGGGATGATATCACCTACATATCCACTCTTTACAGCGTTGTAGCCATTGTCTGCCATGAACTGGTAAGCTTTATCCATATGCCGTTCATAATTTCTTACAGATGATGAGGTTTCATGGTGCATAATCATTTTTACACCTTTACTAGCTGCATATTGATGAATTTCTTTTACATCGAAATCTGGATAAGGTGTGACAAAGTCAAATACGTAATCTTTGCTCTTGCCAAACCAATCTTCCCATCCCTGATTCCATCCTTCTACCAGTACACCATCAAATCCATGTGCGGCAGCAAAATCAATATAACGTTTTACGTTAGCTGTGTTGGCCGAATGTTTGCCGTTTGGTGTCGTTTTCGTATAAACTGTTTCACCCAGTTTTACGCTGGCCAGTTCGTCGGTGTAAGCCCATGAACCTTTTCCGGTAATCATATCCCACCATACACCGATGTATTTGGTAGGTTTAATCCAAGATGTATCGGTTAGTTTACATGGCTCGTTTAAGTTGAGTGTAATGCGTGAAGCCAGAATATTGCGTGCATCATCACTTACAATGACAGTTCTCCAAGGAGTATTGCAAGGAGTCTGCATGTAGCCTTTATCTCCTATGGCATCGGGAGTAAGCCAAGATTCGAAAATCATCTTTTCATCGTCCAGGTTCAGATGCATACAAGCATAGTCTATTAAGGCTGCTTCATGCAAATTAATGTAAAGTCCGTCATCTGTTTTCATCATCAGAGCTGTCTGTACGCCTGTAGGTGAAAATACATATTGCGAAGAGTTCTCAGTAACGGCTGATTTCATTTTTTCTCTGATTTCGGAAAGGCGAGAAGTTGTGTAATCGTATTCTTGGGTGTCATAGTCGCCCGGAATCCAGAAGGCAATATGGTCGCCCGCCATGGCAAACTGTGAGTGTTCTTCTTTAATGACAAAGTAGTTGAGGTTTTTCTGTTGAGGGAATTCATAGCGGAAACCCAGTCCGTCGTTGAACAGACGGAACCGGAGTACCATACAACGGTCGTTGGAGGGCTGGTTTAAGGTTACTTCCAGTTCGTTGTAGTGATTCCGGATTTGACTTTCTTCTCCCCATACAGATTTCCATGTTTCATCGAAAGTTGATGTTTCTGTGTTTGCAATTTTAAATCCTGTCATTAAGTTAGTCTTTGCATCCAGCAGGTCTTTATCATTTCGTTCAGTCCACTCAAAATCAGTTTTTTTATTGGCATCTTCTTTTTTGAGTTCCAGTCCTAATGTACTGGGTTTTATTACTGCTTTATCTTTGTAAAGGAGCTCGTATACAGGAGCTCCTGCATTGTTAAGACTGAAGTTCATAACCAGATTCCCGTCGGGAGAAACCAGTTTTTGTGCATGTAGTGCCAGAGCACAGCAACATAATGCGGCTAAGGTTAATTGTTTTCTCAGGTTCATGTTTTTAGGTAATATTTAATTGAAAGTGTTTTTCGTTGTCTGTTGCAAATGTATGTTATTGCTATTCTCTTTATTTCTATATGAATGAAAATAAAAATATTTTTAGGGGATTTGCAATCGTAATATATTGTTTATTAATGGTATATGTATTTTGGAGGGTAGTGAAAATAGAAATGAATTAGAACTCTAAAATCATGCTTTCACGAGCTCCCAATTGTATTTTCCCGGACAAAGTCACTGCTTTTCCGGAAATAATATCTGTAGCCGATTCTTTTGGGAGAATTTCTTTATAAGCTGTCAGATCTAGCTCTTGTTTCTGGTTGGTCCCGTTCAAGAAAACTACGGCCGACCGGTCTTCAAATTTCCGTTCGTATACGTATATACCATTTTTGATAAAGAAGTGTTTCATACTTCCTTTTCCGATTACATCATTGCCTTTTCTCCATTTTAAAAGTTTCTGCATGTATGCATACGCTTCGTTTTGCAAATCAGTGCGTCCTGCTTCGGTGAAACAATTCTGTGCATCGCCTTTCCAGCCTCCGGGAAAATCCCGGCGCAGATAACCGTCGCCTTCACTCTTTTCGGCAGCCATCAGTATTTCTGTACCATAATAGATTTGTGGAATACCTCTGGTTGTAAGTAGGTAGGTAATAGCCTGTTTGTACCTGTTTATATTTGATGTATCTTCTGCTTTTTTAAAGAAACGGGAAGTATCATGATTGTCCAGGAAAATCAGCAGATTCATAGGATTAGGATAGACTAAATCCTGCGTGTGATAATCGTACAATCTGTATAATCCATCAGCCCATTCGCCTGTTTCCTCATCAAAAGCCTTACTCATTAAGTCGGTCAATGGGAAATCCATGACAGTAGGCAGATTGGAGTTGAGTGGAGCAGCCAGCTTGCTGTCTTTTTGCCAGTAAGATACCAGTACATTGCTGTTGAGCCATGTTTCTCCTACAATGTTAAAATGAGGATATTCTTCCAGTACTTCCTTACACCATTGTGCCATGAAGTTGAAATCTGCATAAGGGTGGGTGTCCTGACGAATGCCGTTTATACCGGCGTACTCAATCCACCAAATACTGCTTTGAATAAGATAGCGTGCTACATGACGGTTGCGCTGGTTAAAATCAGGCATAGTTAGAGTAAACCATCCATCGATAGCCATTTTCTTTTCATATTCAGCCGCATGGATATCCATAACGCTGGCAGTTCTGAAAGAACTTTGCACGTAATTAGACTTGAAGTTGAACCAGTCGGTCGATGGTTTATCCTTGAAAAGATAATTTTCGCTTCCACAGTGGTTGAAAATCATGTCCATAACGACTTTCAAACCTTTACAGTGTGCTTGTTCTACCAGATTTTTAAATGCTTCGTTACTGCCCAAACGGCGGTCTATCTGATAATAGTCGGTAATGGCATAGCCATGATATGAACCTTCTTTCATATCATTTTCCTGAGTAGGATTAAGCCAGATGGCTGTCACGCCCAGATCGGATATATAGTCCAGATGTGCTGCTATTCCCTGTAAGTCGCCTCCATGACGGGCATACTGTTCTTCCCTGTTTACTTTATTTTCCAGCATACCTGGAACGACATCGTTTTCGGGTACTCCATTGGCAAAACGGTCGGGCATAATGAGGTAAAGAACATCGCTGGCCGTAAAGCCTTCAATGTCATTTCCCGTATGTTGACGTTCCTTTAATTCGTAAGGAACAATGGTCGTTTTCTTACCTAATTTCAGTTCAATATTGAAATGTTGGGGAGCAGCCTCACTTAAATCTAAATAGAGCAGTAGATAATTAGGGTTGCTTTGCTTTACAATTTCTTTTAGAGTAATGTCTGTACTCGAAAGAGAAATATTTGCATTTGCAATGTTTTCGCCATACAGTAAAATCTGTAATTCCGGATTTTTCATATTGGCCCACCAGAAAGTAGGAGCAACTTTTTGGATGAGGCTGGCTTTAGCTGTGCGAGGCCATCCGAGGAAACTGAGTAATGTCATAATTACAATAAATGTTTGTTTCATAATGCGTATTTAGATTTAAAGTTTAAAATCTTTTTTTTTACGGCGGAATTTCTTTCCGCATTTCTTTGATTACAAAGTTAGGGCTGTATAAATCGAGTTATTTCCTTTTGAATGAAAATATAAATGTGATATGAGTATATGTTATTGTTAATTAAATTGTTATGTTTTTGAAGGGATTAGAAAATAGAAACTTTAATGAGGATTTTATAACTTAAAATATTTGTTATTCTTGTTTTTTTTATATTTTTGTGTTGACCTTAAATATCAAAAATATGAAATATCTTTCGTTTGTATTATTATGTTTACTCCTACAAATCCCAGTTTTTACAGTAAGTGCTGCGTCTCCAGATATAGAGTCTGTATTAACACAGCTGGATTATGTTATATCCAATAAAGCACAATATCAGGAGCAGCGTGAGGAGCGTATTCGTGCTTTGAAAGAGCGTTTTGCTGCAAGTAAAGACAATAAGGAAAAATACGATTTGTGCGGTGGATTGTTTTATGAATACCTGCACTATCAGGCCGATTCCTCTCTTTATTATGTCAATGCCCGCTGGCAATATCTGCCTTATATGGAAAATCCGCAACTGCGTAATGAGATTATTATTAATCGGGCAGAAGTTATGGGTGTGATGGGAATGTATAATGAGGCATATACAGAACTGGAAAAAATTCGTCCGTCTGAGCTAAATAAGGATTTGCTCGGATATTATTACTGTACTAGAAGAGCACATTATGGATGGATTGCAGATTATACATCAAATCTTGAAGAAAAACAGAAGTATTTGCGGGCTACTCAGCTGTATCGGGATTCTATTTTGCTGATTTCACTTCCTTCAGTCGATCGGGAGATTACATATGCTGAAAAACTGATTCTATACAAACGTCCGGATGAAGCAATACGTATTTTACATCATTTTGATGTGGAAACGCTTTCTTCGCAGCAGCAAGCCTACTATTTCTATACCCTATCTGAAGCCTATAATGAAAAAGGAGATATGGATAGTGAAATTTATTTTCTGGCGAAAACGGCTTTGGTAGATATTGAAATGGCAGTTCGTGAATATGCTTCACTACAGAAATTGGCCCGGTTGATGTATGAATGTGGAGACTTGGACAGAGCCTATCGCTATTTGAGCTGTTCGATGGAAGACGCTGTGGCATGCAATGCCCGTTTGCGCTTTTTTGAAGTAACAGAGTTCTATCCTATTATTGATAAGGCCTATCAGGCAAAAGAGGCGCAGGAGCGGAAGGTTGTCCGTTGTCTGCTGGTTGGTATCAGCATCCTGGCTTTGTTACTGGTAGCTGCCGTTTTTTATCTGTATCACTGGATGCGGAAACTTGCTGCTATGCGCTCTGAGCTGAAGAAAGCTAATGGCAGTTTGTTGCATGTCAATCAGGAATTGGAAGAAACGGGAAAGATAAAAGAGGTATATATAGCCAGATATTTGGATAGATGCGTAATTTATCTTGACAAATTGGGGCAGTACAGACGCTCTTTGGAAAAGCTTGCCATGGCTTCGAAAGTAGAGGAATTATATCGTACAATAAAATCGGACCAATTTCTTCGGGAAGAGAGGAAAAGCTTCTATCAGGAGTTCGATAAGTCCTTTTTGGAGCTATTCCCTCACTTTATTGAAAATTTTAATGCATTATTGGTCGATGGGGCTAAATTTTATCCCAAATCGGGTGAGCTACTTAATACAGAACTTCGTATATTTGCACTGATTCGTTTAGGAGTTACAGACTCTTCGCGTATTGCCCATTTCTTGGGCTATTCTCTGGCTACCGTATACAACTATCGTAGCAAAATTCGCAATAAGGCACTGGGTGATAAAGACCTCTTCGAGCAGAAGGTAATGAGTCTTTAAGGCATTTTTTCTTACGTGCTTTCTGGCATCAGGCAAATCAATTTTTATATAATACCATGAAAAAATTACCCGATTTAAGTTTCTGGAAACTGTGGAATATCAGTTTCGGATTTTTTGGTGTGCAGATTGCCTATGCTTTACAGAGTGCTAACATCAGTCGTATTTTCTCGACTTTAGGTGCCGATCCGCACAGTTTGAGTTATTTTTGGATTCTACCTCCTCTGGCTGGTATTATTGTCCAGCCTATTATTGGTGCACTGAGCGACAGGACCTGGTGCCGGTTTGGAAGACGTATTCCTTATTTATTTGTCGGAGCTGTGATTGCAGTACTGGTTATGGCTTTGCTTCCTAATGCCGGCAGTTTTGGAATGTCGGTTGGTGCGGCCATGATTTTCGGTCTTTTCTCATTAATGCTTCTGGATACTTCGATTAACATAGCTATGCAGCCGTTCAAGATGATGGTGGGGGATATGGTTAATGAGAAACAGAAAGGGCTGGCTTATTCTATCCAGAGTTTTCTCTGCAATGCCGGTAGCCTGGCTGGTTATCTTTTCCCGTTTTTGTTTGCGATGCTAGGGATAAGTAATGTAGCGCCTAAAGGAGTTGTCCCGGATTCAGTAATCTATTCTTTTTATATTGGAGCAGTTATTCTGATTTTGTGTGTGATTTATACAACGGTAAAGGTGAAGGAGATTCCACCCAAAGAATATGCAGAATATCACGGTATAACGCAGGCTTCGCAAGAACAGAAAGAAAATGTATGGCAATTGTTGCTGAAAGCTCCTAAATCATTTTGGACCGTAGGACTGGTACAGTTCTTTTGCTGGGCCGCCTTTATGTTTATGTGGACTTATACAAATGGGACTGTTGCCGCCAATGTTTTTGGTACGCCTACGCTTGAAGTGGTGAAAGACGGGGTGATGCAATGTGTACTTGATACGCAGTCCGTACAGTATCAGAATGCAGGCGACTGGGTAGGCATTCTTTTTGCGGTACAGGCAGTAGGTTCTGTAATCTGGGCTACCCTGATACCGATGTTTAAGAATAGAAAGTTTGTTTATGCTTTAAGTCTGGTTTTGGGAGGCATCGGCTTTGTTTCTGTATATTTCTTTCATAGTCCCTATTTATTGTTTATTTCGTTTTTGCTGATTGGCTGTGCGTGGGCTGCAATGTTGGCTTTGCCTTTTACAATTCTGACCAATTCATTGTCGGGTGGCCACATGGGCATGTATCTGGGCTTGTTTAACGGAACTATTTGTATTCCGCAGATTGTGGCAGCTTTACTTGGTGGATTGATTTTGAAATCCTTTACGGTAGAAGGAGCTGTTCCTCCTGAAGTGAATATGTTAGTTTTGGCTGGAGTTTTCCTTTGGGTGGGTGCTTTGTGTATTACAATTATAAAGGAAGGAAAATAACTTCGCCAGCAAAGCGTGTCGTTTTAAATTTGCATATTAAAGAAAAATAAATATCACAGCTGTGATAAACGCTTATGTCTAAAAAGACGAGTGTTTATCACGGCTGTGATGCAATAAATGGATACCGTTTGATTGAAAGGCCTCTGGTTATCTTTGGCTTTTTTGTATCAGTTGAGTTACTTTTTCGTTGAAAGCTGTTTGTTTCATCAGTTCTTCGATGGTGATATGCATGCGCCATCTCCAATAGTGGCGTGGATTGGCCGGAATATTGATTCTCTCTGCTTCAATGTCCGGATTGCGTAATTCTTCGTCCATAGAAGTCCAGTCCTGGAATGTAAGGATGCACAACAGAGAAGGAGAGTCAAGATGCTGGCGGATAACTTCTTCGCATATCCATCCCGGTGCTTTTTCGGGGGTATCTCCCCAGTGTCCCAAGACTTGATGATAGAATCTGGAAGTTAACTCTGCGTCTTCTTCCCACCAGCCACGCAGCGTAGACATGTCGTGGGTACCGATGGTGCAAACAGACCGGAACGGATAATGAGAAACCGGACCAAATTCATCTGCCGGATTTTTAGGCATCCGCTGGATTTCCAGCGAAAGAATCTGAAGCTGGTTCATCACCCATGGAACGCAATCGGGCACCATTCCCAAGTCTTCTCCACATACCAGCATGGAGGTAGACTGTGTAAGGATAGGAAGCCTTTTCATGGCTTCGTGATACCAGAATTCGTTATGCCGCTGGTAGTAATAATGATTATAGAGGTTATTGAAAGCATTTTTTTCGTGCGGACTGAGTACCTCATAGATATAATCATTCTGTGCGCATATTCTAGGATGATATTTTTCCGAATCATTACGGTCGGGCACAAATAGTACATTACTGATCAGGCTGTAAAGACCTTCTCGCAGCAGATTGCTTTCAGAATCGTTCTTTCCTTTGAACCAGGCTTCTACCTTACGTTGGGTATCAAACTCCGGACGCATATCGTAAATGTCGTGGTGTACGTGCTGTATAAATTCTTTTCTTACCTTGGCTGTATATTCACCGAATACCCGATGCAGCAAGTGTTCGTTGATGAAAGGTTTCGTCATGAAATCCTTCTGGAATGTCAGGCCAAAGCTCTGGATTTCGTTTACAGTCATCGGCAGTGAAGGAACGAACTGTCCCAGCAGACCGTGAACAGAGTGGTCTGGTATTTCCCATATTCTGAAAAATCCCAAAATATGGTCTATACGATAGGCGGTGAAATACTCTGCCATCTTATGGAAACGCTTGCGCCACCACAGATAGTTGTCTTTTGCCATAACATCCCAGTTGTATGTCGGGAATCCCCAGTTCTGTCCTTTAGTAGAGAAGGCATCGGGTGGGGCACCGGCCTGGCCGTTCATGTTAAAGTAGTAAGGCTCTACCCATGCTTCTACGCTGGTGCGGCTGATGCCGATAGGTATGTCACCTTTCAGGATAATACCTTTGCTGCGGGCATGGTTGGCTGCCTGCAACAACTGGGTGTGGAGCAAGTATTGCAGGTAATAATAGTAAGCTATTGTAGGATAAGATGCACTTTCGGGGGCACACATGCTTTGTATTTCTTCTTGCTGGAAAACTTGGTGTGCGGGCCATTGATGAAAGTCGGGTGTTCCGTATAAGTCTCTCAAGTAGCTGAATGCGGCATATGGCTGGAGCCAGTCTGCATTTTGTCTGAAGAAATCCTGATAATCTTGGGTAGCCTGTACGGCGGCTCCATCTTGTTCGAATAAAGCATGCAGATAGGCGTGTTTGACTTTGTTCACACGCTCGTAGTCTATTTGTGTCAGTGCGTTCAGTTCAAGCCGTTCGACTTCAAACTGTGCGGCAAGCTCAGCGTCTTTCAGACTGCCTGCCTGACGCAAGTCGATGTACATTGGATGAAAAGCATAGATAGAGATGCTGTTGTAAGGATAAGAATCCTGCCAGGTACCGGTCATTGTTGTATCGTTTATCGGCAGAATCTGGATTGCCTTCTGCTGGGTCTGGGCGGCCCAGTCAATCAGCATCTTTAAATCACCAAAGTCGCCTACACCAAAACTGCCTTCGCTGCGGAGAGCAAACACGGGGATGGCAGTACCGGCCACTTTGCTGTTGGCTTGCGGAAAATAGATCTCTTCTTCGGCAGTAATGTATGTTTCACCTCGTAGCAATGGCTGGATTTGGAGGATACGGTTGGGACGTTCTTCCCATTGTTCGATTTGATGGTTTTCTTTATTTACCAGTACATATTTATATTCACAACGGGAGTCAAGTAATTCTGCGTTGATGATAGTACTCCAGACATCGGGAGCAATTTGTTGCAGACGCAGAGCTCTTCCCCGATTCCATTTTCCCAAAACTTCGCTTGAACCGGCTATGGCCAATTCATGTTCCTTGAGACGTGGACAGATAGCTCGGAATGTGATGCATTTGCCAATGCTGTCTGGCAGGACGACTGGAGCACATAGCGTGGTGTCTGCATTGAAGGCTGAGCTGTACCAGCATGCTTCCTGTGGCAGGTCTCTCCAATAATCATCAAGAATGCAATGGCTCTGCTGTGCATTCCCTGTATAAAAGATGTGTGGCAGATTTCCAAATTCGGTGCGTATGGGTTGCTCGTCTTTATATACGCAGTAGCGGTATTTCAGGAGAGTTCCTTCGGCCGGCTCTGGAAGATTGCCTTCGCCTTGCCACAGTTCCCCATCGTGTGTGTGCAGTGTGATGGGGGATTCTTCGTAACCGCATACGATTACTTTCAGACTTTCTCCCCACACTGTGCGGTAATGGATTCGGAATGTAAGTTTCATGTCGTTTAAGGTTTATATTATTTTTCTCAAATGTAATGATTTTATATTTCAGAGTAGCCGTCATACGAAGGTTTTCCATAAAAATATAAACCCTCAACAGGAAATAGACCGATGAATTGGGCAAAAAAGCAGTTGGTTGGGTAATGAGAATATAGGTCGGGATATAAAAAACCTCCGGTTTTGTGGCCGGAGGTTCCCTCAATTGTAAGATGTGAGGATGGATTTTTAGTTAATTAAAATATTAAATTATGCATCGATATTTGCATACGTTGCATTCTTTTCAATGAATTCGCGGCGTGGCGCAACATCATCTCCCATCAGCATTGAGAAGATGTAATCGATTTCTGCTGCGTTGTCAATGCTTACTTGTTTCAGAATTCGGGTTTCCGGATTCATGGTGGTTTCCCACAATTGTTCCGGGTTCATTTCACCAAGACCTTTGTAGCGCTGGGTATGGATGCTGTTTTCGTTTCCATCGGCATACTTCTGGATGAAAGCCTGGCGTTCTTCGTCTGTGTAACAATATTCCTTTATCTTACCCTTGCTGCACAAGTAAAGGGGCGGGTTGGCAATGTAAAGATGTCCGCTCTGGATAACCTCCGGCATGTATCGGTAAAATAAGGTCATGATAAGCGTGTCGATGTGTGAACCATCGACGTCGGCATCGGTCATGATGATAATCTTGTGGTAACGCAACTTGTCGATATTGGCCTTTTTGCTGTCTTCTTCGCTGTCTACTCCGAAACGTACGCCTAGGGCTTGAATAATATTGTTTACTTCATCGCTTTCGAAAGCTTTGTGCCACATGGCTTTCTCTACGTTCAGAATCTTACCGCGCAATGGAAGAATGGCCTGGAACTGTCGGCTACGGCCTTGCTTTGCAGAACCGCCGGCAGAGTCACCCTCGACAAGGAACAGTTCGCATTCTTCTGGGTTACGGCTAGAGCAGTCAGCCAACTTACCCGGCAGACCTCCTCCTCCCATTGGGCTTTTACGCTGTACAGACTCACGTGCCTTGCGTGCTGCAATACGTGCAGTAGCTGCAAGTACAACTTTGTCTACAATCGTTTTAGCTTCTTTAGGATGCTCTTCCAGATAATTGCTCAATGCTTCACCCACAGCCTGATTTACAGCACCGCTGACTTCGTTATTTCCTAACTTGGTTTTGGTCTGTCCCTCAAATTGTGGCTCTGAAACTTTTACAGAAATTACGGCAATCAGTCCTTCGCGGAAGTCTTCACCCGAAATTTCCACTTTAGCTTTTTCTAGAGCTTTGCTTTCCTCTGCATATTTTTTCAATACACGGGTTAAAGCAGTACGGAATCCGGCTTCGTGGGTTCCGCCTTCTATGGTGTTGATATTGTTGACATACGAATGCAGGTTTTCACGGAATCCGGTGTTGTACATGATAGCACATTCGATAGGAATTCCCTGCTTTTCTGTATTCAGATAAATAACATCATCGATAAGGGGAGTATTTGTAGAGTTCAGAAAACGGACAAACTCTTTTACACCTTCCTCTGAATGGAAAATTTCGCTCTTGCAGTTTCCGTCTTCATCTTTTTCCCGCTTGTCTGTAAGCTGAATCTTGATGCCTTTGTTCAGATAGGCAAGTTCGCGCAGACGTGCTTGAAGGATGCTGTATTTATATTCTGTTACCGTGAAAATGCTTCCGTCGGGCCAGAAAGTCTGGCGAGTACCTGTAATATCGGTAGTTCCTACTTCTTTAACAGGGTAAAGAGGCTTTCCATACGCATACTCTTGCTGGTAGATTTTTCCGTTGCGGAAAACATTTGTCGTCATGTGGGTAGACAATGCATTCACGCAGGATACACCTACACCGTGTAATCCTCCGGAAACTTTATAAGAGCCTTTGTCGAATTTTCCTCCAGCGTGGAGTACTGTCATAACAACTTCGAGGGCTGATTTCTTTTCTTTTTCATGAAAATCAACCGGAATACCACGTCCGTTATCCTGGACTGTTATGGAATTGTCTTCGTTTATTGTTACTTCAATATGGTCGCAGTATCCTGCAAGAGCTTCGTCTATTGAGTTGTCTACAACTTCGTATACCAGGTGATGCAATCCTTTTTCACTGATGTCACCGATATACATGGCAGGGCGTTTACGTACTGCTTCCAGTCCTTCTAACACTTGTATACTGCTGGCCGAATAGTTATTTCCGCTGTTTGGAGTCAGTTCTTCACTCATCTTTTTAAATTATTATTTTAGCTTTCAAATTTACTAAAAAACTGTGAGATGGAGAACTGTTGACTGTCTAAAAAAGATAAAAAAGAAAAATGTGTATTGCTTGGTATAGGGGAGTATAAACGACAAAAGGCTGGAATATAAATTCCAGCCTTAATATCTTTTTCAATAGCTTATTAAGCCAATTTGCTGATTTGTGCAGCTAACTTTGACTTCAAGTTTGAAGCTTTGTTTTTGTGGATAATATTGTTCTTAGCCAATTTATCCAACATTTTCTGTACGCTAGGATACAAAGCAATAGCTTCTGCCTTGTCTGTAGTTGCACGAAGTTTCTTCACTGCGTTACGCATAGTTTTTGCATAATATCTGTTGTGAAGTCTTCTTTTCTCTTCTTGTCTGATTCTTTTGATAGATGATTTGTGATTTGCCATCTCGACTAATCTTTAATATTGTTCGTGATTTTGTTTATTATGTAGCCCGTGGGGGAATCGAACCCCCCTTTCAAGAATGAAAATCTTGCGTCCTAACCGATAGACGAACGGGCCATCCTTTTGCTAAACGAATGTCTAACTTGAGTAATCGAGGCTGTAAAATGTCTCGATTGCGGATGCAAAGGTATGTATTTTTTTTATTATACCAAAATATTACGGCATATTTTTTTGAACTTCACTATTTTTATAATGTCTCAGAAAATACAGATGATATTATTGCATATTTTTGTTGTGAAAAGAGCATGATTTGTTATGTTACAAAAACTTAGAGGAATTGTATTGCATTGTGTAAAGTATAATGATACGTCGAATATTGTTGAAATATTTACGGAGCAGCAAGGGAAAATGTCCTTTCTGATTCCTTTGCAGAAAGGGAAACGAACTGGGGTAAAGTCTGTATTGTTTCAGCCTTTGGCTTTTGTTGATTTTGTGGCTGAAGTGCGTGTGCGTACTTCTTTGCATAAAATAAAGGAGGTAAAGCCTTCGTATATATTTACTTCATTACCGTATAATCCTTATAAGTCGGCTATCGGAATGTTTTTGGCAGAGTTCTTGACTCGTGCTTTGCGTGAGGAGGGTGAGAATGAAGCTTTATTTGCGTATCTGTATCATTCGGTAATATGGTTGGATAGTAGTGAGAGCGGATTTGCTAATTTTCATTTGGTCTTTTTAATGCGCTTGTCACGTTTCCTGGGATTATATCCTAATATCGAACATTGGAGTGAAGGAGCTTATTTTGATTTAATGAATGCTTGTTTTACATTGCGTCAGCCAACTCATGGAGCTTTTCTTATGCCTGTTGAGGCATCGCGTATTGTGAAACTCATGCGTATGAACTATGAAACAATGCGTCTGTTTTCGATGAGTCGTTTGGAAAGAAATCGTTGCCTGGAGGTTATTCAGATTTATTATCAATTGCATTTGCCTGATTTCCCGGAGCTGAAATCGCTTCAGGTTTTAAGAGAGTTGTTTGAGTAAAAAAAGTCTCAATGCAACTTTTGATAAATGGATGCATTGAGACTTGATCTTTTTATCCTAGTAATTCTTTAACTTTAGCTGATATAGCTCTTCCTTCTGCTAGGCCAGCTAACTCTTTAGTTGCGACGCCCATAACTTTTCCCATGTCTTTAGCGCTGGTAGCTCCTACTTGTGCTATAATGTCTTTTAATTTTGCTTCCAATTCTTCTGCAGACAGTTGTTTAGGAAGATAAGCTTCGATAACTTGTACTTGTGCAAGTTCTGCTTCAGCCAAATCGTTACGTCCTTGTTCAGTGTAGACTGCAGCTGAATCCTTTCCCTGTTTAACCAGTTTCTGCATAATTTTCATGGCTGCTTCGTCTGTAAGTGTATCGTTTGCTCCTGGAGCAGTTTTAGCTTCTAGAAAACATTTCTTTACGTTACGGAGGGTTTCAAGCTTTATTTTGTCTTTGGCTTTCATTGCCTCCTTAATATCATTGCTGATTTGATCAAATAATTCCATATCCTAAGTTTTTAAAAAGTTATTGTCGAACTGTCAGACGAAGCCGTATTTGTAGGTTGAGAAATCTCATGGGTTTCCGTATTGGCTTTCGACTGTATGCTTTCAAGTACAGCCTTACTACGCTGGAAAGTAGGTGTTGCTTCTACCGCACTGATGATATCGTCGTTATCAAGGTCTTCCATACTGAAAACATAGATATTGTGGCGTTTTTTCTTTTTGCTGTTACGCATGCCATCTTTGCCGTAGTAATCTGTTCTTCTTTTATCGCGCTGTTGTTCTTCCTCTTCTTCGGCAGCCAGACGCTGTTGCTCTTCTAAGCTTCGTTTGCTGAGGACTGTATCCATTCCTGGTACATTATTGATACCGAATCCGGTAGCCAGAATAGTAAATTTTACTTTACTTCCTAATTCTTCGTCTTTGTAAAGTCCCCATTTGGTTTCTACATCACCGCTGAATTTGCTCATGAAATCGTGTACTTCATTCATTTCTTCCATCATGAGCTCGCTCTTTGGATTGTATGTAATAACGAATAATATTTTTTTCGAATTGAATATATCGTTGTTGTTCAATAACGGAGAGTGGAGTGCATCATTGATGGCCTGAGTAACACGTTCTTCTCCTTCACCGTATCCGGTACTCATAATGGCTACACCACCGTCTTTCAGAACTGTCTTAACATCGTTGAAGTCAAGGTTGATATCACCTCGAATTGTGATGATTTCAGCAATACTTTTGGCTGCGACAGAAAGCGTGTCATCGGCTTTTCCGAATGCATTCATTACACTAATATCCGAGTAGACATCGCGTAGCCGTTCGTTGTTGATAACAAGAAGCGCATCTACATGTTTACTCATTTCTTCTACACCGTCAAGTGCCTGGTCTATTTTCCGGTTTCCTTCAAACAAGAACGGTATAGTTACAATGCCGACAGTAAGGATATCCATTTCCTTAGCAGTCTTGGCAATGATAGGTGCGGCTCCAGTTCCGGTTCCTCCACCCATTCCGGCAGTGATAAAAGCCATTTTACAGCCGTCGTTCAACATTTCTTTAATAGACTCCAGACTTTCTTCTGCTGCTGCGCGAGCTTTTGCCGGGCGATTTCCGGCACCAAGTCCTTCTTTTCCCAGCTGTATTTTGATAGGTACCTCAGACATACTCAGTGCTTGATTATCTGTGTTACAGATAGCAAAGGTAACATCGTGTATACCTTCTTTGTACATATGGTTTACGGCATTGCCACCGCCACCACCTACACCCACTACTTTTATATAAGTAGAATTCTCTTTCTGAAAGTCGAAAGGCATGATTGTTTCGTCAGACATATTTCTTATAATTATGTAGGTTGATATTTATTATTCATCTCTAGTCAAGTCTTCTGCAAAAGTTGTGAATAGCCGCTTTAATTTGTTGATCGGGTTATTCTCTCCTTTCAGATGCTTGATGTCATTTTCCAGCTTTTGTAATTCTTCTTCTTTGCCTGGAAGTTCGATTGAACGGGCACGTTCTATCATTTCCAGAGCTTTGGCATATTCTTTATTGTTTTTGTAACGGTCCGCACGTTTAAGGTAACTGTTATATTCTTCTTCCAGCTCTTTTTGTTCGTGCTCCTTGCGCTCTTGTTCTTCACGTGCTTTACGTTCTTTCTCTTCTTTCTCTTTTAATTCTTTTGCAATTCTTTCTTGTTCTTCGCGTTCTCTACGCTCTTGTTCTTCTTTTTCTTCTTTCTCTTTGCGTAGTCTTTCGGCTTCTGCAGCGGCTTGTTCGGCTGCTATTTTGGCCGGATCTTCTTTTTCTTCTTCAGGTTTGTAACAATTTTCTTGTCCCGAAGTCAATAAGGCAACCAGCGTGTTTGTCGATCCATCTTTCTTTAGTGTCACAGCTCCAGAAAAAGATATTTGTCCACTTTTGGCTATTCGTACTTTTTCCTGATTGGTAGCTTTTGTAAAAGCTTTGTCAATGTTGCGAAGATTAGAACCTCCACCAGTCAGTATGATTCCTGATAGAAGTTTGTCGCCATACTCTGATAACAAAATTTGGTTCCATACATTGGCTATAATCTCTGTTATACGAGCCTCGATAACCTCTTCCAATTGTTTTGCTTGGATAGAACAGCCATTATCTAGCGTGTAAACTTTATTTTCATCCTGCTCTTCTGATGCATCTGTATAAGCACTGCCATATTGAATTTTTAGAGCTTCTGCATCCTCCTCTTCAATTTGGAGACTTGCAATATCCTTTGTGATGTTGTTGCTGCCTAAAGGTATAACAGCAAGATGACGGAGAATATTACTTTTATAGACAGCAACAGTCGTGGTATCAGCGCCAAAATCAATAAGGGCACAGCCTGATCTCTTCTCATTATCAGTCAGCAACAAATTTGCTGTGACAAGAGGAGAGATGAAATAATCAGCGATATTATATCCTGCCTGTACAAAACACTTGTTGATGTTTCGCTTCAATGTATTTCTAGCTATGATGTTCAAGAAATGTCCTTCAATATAATCGGCAGGTATGCCAACAGGGTCAGCCTGATAGTTATTGTCGACTTTATATTCCTGAGGCTCAACATCCAATATTTCTTGATCTATCATAAGGTTTTCCCTATTGCTGTCCATGATAGCATCAATCATAGCTTGAGATATTTTTGTCTGTTCTGTTAGTTTCCGGCTTACTACGTTTGGTACAGTCCGTACAGACTGTCCTCCTATACCTACATATACTTGTCCGATAGAAGCATGAAGTGCCTCTTCCAGTTTTCCAATAACAGAGGTAATGCCTTGTGTAGTTCTGTCTAAATTATATATTACACCTTTTTTGATGAAGGTAGAAGACGGTTCACTGGCATAAGCTAGAATTTGAATCGTTCCGTCTGCGCTCTTCTTTCCTGCAATGGCTGTAATCTGGCTGGAGGCCAGTTCCACTGCTGCTATAAAATCTGTTACTGCCATATCTTATTCCTCTTTTTTGGTACAAATAATTTGGTTATTAAACTCTATACTGATTCGGCTGTATTTATTCCATCCCACTTCATTTAATGCTTTTTCGTAGAATGTTTTTAATTTCCCGAATCTTTCTTCATATTCTCCAGGATTACCCAGAAAAATAATATGTTGTCCAACTCTAGGAGCCAATTCGAATTCCTTTTTGGGAGTTACATAAATTTGTTCGATCTGTGCTTTCCAGAAAGGATTATTGTTTATGAACCGGCTTAATTCGTAGAGCTCGTGTTGAGCAAACTTGCGATCAATGAATCCTGTAGCAACAGTTACGTAGGCAATGTTTTCAGGTATTGGCATAATTTTACCTTTACTGTCCAAGTAATAGTTTTCACCATTATTAGCCATAATGCGCAGCAATGGAATTCGCTGTATGACTTTAATTCCTATTTTCCCACTTGGGGTATAGTAGCACTCTGCTTCATCTATAAAAGGATGTTCATTAAGTACTTCTTCTATTTGGCGAATATTTATTTCATCTTGTTTTTTCCCTACAGGCGATAGCTTTTTACGCTTAAGCGTTTTTTCTATCTCTTTCTTACTCACAAATCCATAGTTGATGCTGTCTTTAATAAGCAGTTCCATTCCTTGGCAAATCTGATTCCCAGATCTACGGTTAAATGCTGTTGCTGCTATAACAAGGTATACAGACATCAGAACTAAAAATAGAATTATGAGAAATTTCTTAATCATCGGTCTTTAAATGCTTCTAAAATCCGTGGTACATAATTTTCTATGTCTCCAGCGCCTAAAGTTATTAAAACTTCTATATTTTTCTGTGCTAAAATGTCAATTAAGTTGTCTTTATTGCACATTATTTTAGAAATTCCGGGTTTTAGACTATCGTATATCAGTTTGCTGCTGACTCCTTCAATAGGGGCTTCTCTTGCCGGATAGATATCCAATAGAACCACATCATCTGCCAGTGAAAGACTTTCTGCAAACTCAGAATAGAAATCCCTGGTACGAGTGTACAAGTGCGGCTGGAATGCTACAGTAATTTTTTTGTCTGGGTAGATCGTTTTTACGGACAATATACTTTGCCTTATTTCCGCAGGGTGATGTGCATAATCGCTCAAAAAAACGAATTTATCACTCTTTATTTTAAAATCAAAGCGTCTGTCCACTCCTTTGAAACTAGCCATTGCTTGTCTGATTTCTTCACTGCTTGCTTCTGCTATCTGGGCCAGTGCCATCGCCGCTATTCCATTTTCTATATTAATATAAACAGGAACACCCAGCAGAATGTTTTCGATATTGCCTAGAGGTGAGACATAATCAAACATAATTTCTCCGTTTGCTATTCGGATATTTTCTGCATGGAAGTCGCCTTCTTTTTCAGAATAGGTATAGCATGTCACCCCTTCTTGTAAATCGGGCTGTAGCTCCAATCCCTTTCGGATAATCAAATACCCTCCAGGTTGAATTAGGGACGTATATTTCCGGAAACTTTCCAAATAAGCTTCATGCGTTCCATATATATCCAGGTGGTCAGAATCGGTGGCTGTAATAACCGTTGCATATGGAGTAAGCCAATGGAAAGACCGGTCGAATTCATCTGCTTCGATAACAACAAACTCACTTTCCTCCGACAGCAATAGATTGGTGTGATAATTTTTAGAAATACCTCCTAAGAAAGCATTACAACCGACATGAGACTGATAAAGCAGATGGGCTGTCATCGTCGAGATGGTTGTTTTTCCATGAGTCCCGGCAACACAGAGCCCTTTTTCTGTGCGTGTCAGCATACCCAGAACCTGTGCGCGCTTTTGTATCTCAAAATTGTGTTCTCTAAAAAATACCAGCTCTTTATGAGTCGAAGGGATAGCTGGTGTATATATTACAAGCGTGGTTTCCTGCTTTTTGCATTCTTCAGGAATCAAGTCTATATTTTCTTCGTAGTGGATAGCGGCTCCTTCTTCAATAAGCTTTTCTGTTAGTTCGCTAGGGGTGCGGTCGTATCCTGCAACGATTTTACCTTTAGATAAAAAGTAGCGGACCAATGCACTCATACCTATTCCACCAGCGCCAATGAAATAGACTGCTTTTATGGTATTAATATTCATAATTTCATTTTTTGTTTTGTGTAGCTAGCTTATAAACCTCTTTGGCTATAACATTAGCCGAATCTTTCAGGGCCAAGCATGCTATGTTTGTACTCAATTCTTTTAAAGTCTCAGGCTGTTGTACTGTTTCTATTGCTTTATCAATCAGTGCAGTTACAGCCTCACTGTCTTTAATATAAATTGCTGCATCTTTTTTTACCAGAGCCAATGCGTTCTTGGTTTGATGGTCTTCTGCCACGTTTGGTGACGGGACTAAAATTACAGGTTTTTGCAGCAGACAGAATTCCGAGATGGAGCCTGCTCCTGCACGGCTTATAACCAGGTCTGCAGCTTTATACGCGGCAGACATATCGGATATAAAGTCTGTCACATGCAACATAGGATATTCCCCTGAGGCTTTGATAGTCCTTTTTATGTCCTCAAAATAATACTTTCCGGTTTGCCATATAAACTGGATTCCTGACTGACGGATCTTTTCGAGATTCTGCAGCACACTTTGATTAATGGTACGTGCTCCTAGACTTCCACCGATAATCAGCGCTGTCTTTTTTTCAGGAGAAAGTCCGAATTTCAGAAGCGCCTCATTACGTGTAATTTTGTTTTCTAATAAACCTTGGCGTACAGGATTTCCGGTGAGGATGATTTTTTCTTTCTCAAAAAAGCGTTCCATACCTTCGTAAGCTACACAAATCTTGCATGCCTTTTTTGCCAGTAGTTTATTTGTTACGCCTGCATACGAATTTTGTTCTTGTATTAATGTCGGAATACCCATTATTCCTGCCATTTTTAAAGTCGGTCCGCTGGCATATCCGCCAACACCTACGGCAACATCCGGTTTGAAGTCGCGGATTATTTTTTTAGCTTTCCATTGGCTTCGGAGTAATTTAACAATGACGCTTATATTTTTCAATAAGTGTTTTCTGTCAAACCCGGCAACTGGCAGACCGATAATATTGTAGCCTGCGGCAGGTACTCGTTGCATTTCCATTCTTCCTTCTGCTCCGACAAAAAGAATCTCTGTTTCAGGATATAATTCTTTCAGAGCATTAGCTATGGATACAGCCGGAAAAATATGTCCTCCGGTTCCTCCACCACTTATAATAACTCGTATTGCATTTGCCATCTTTATCTTCTGTTTTCTTGCAAAGTTAGAAATAAACTTTTTAGTTGTGAAAGTTTATTCTTGCTAACTTCCTTTTTTATTATAACTTATCTTTTGGGGTATTGTTTGACGAAGTCGTCATATCTTGTGCATATCGTATGATTTGCTCTGCTGCTTGCTGAATTTCCAGTTGCTTTTGAGCCTCTTCCTCCTGTTCTTTCTTTTTCATCTCATTTATATGCCGGCTAATGCTCAGGATAATACCAATATAGACACAATTTACCAGTGTAGAAGTTCCACCTTTGCTGATCAAAGGCAGAGGCTGTCCAGTTACAGGGATAATACCTACCGCAACCAGCATATTAAACATTGCCTGCAAAGATATCAATATAGCAAATCCCATTATTAAGAATACATAATACGACCTGTCACAATTTCTTGCTATTTTTGCAACTCTGATTAGCAACAATAAATAAAGAATAACCACTACAGCTCCACCTATAAGTCCCATTTCCTCAATGATGATGGCATAGATGAAGTCTGAAAACGCTTGTGAAAGGAAATCTCTCTGTACACTGTTTCCCGGTCCTTTTCCTATGATATTACTACTTGCAATAGCAATGTTGGCATGAGCTACCTGTGCATCGTTATTGATGTCGAATTTAGCTGCAGGAACATCTTCTTTTTTAAAATGGTCATTTATACGATTCTGCCAGGTTGACATTCGGTCTAAACCTACAGCCTCCCATGCCGAAGTTGGAATAAATTTGATGGTAGCAAAAGCCACTACAAGAACTCCTATACCTACGGCAGTAAGTTTAAGCATCTGCTTCCATGGAATTCTTCCTACAAACATTAACAGAAAGACACTACTTGCCAGCAAGAGAGCCGTCGAAAGGTTTTCGCTAACAATAAGTATAATAGTGACTCCAGTCACAATTAAAATCTGTCTGAAAGCTTTCGGATTGGCACTTTCTTCTTCCTGAGTTTTAGAAAGTATGTATGCCACAGATATAAGGGTACACATTTTGGCTACTTCCGAAGGCTGGAACTGGAAAAAACCAAAGTCAATCCATCGTTTTGCCCCATTTGTCAAAGCTCCTTTAATGAGTACAAAAACAAGTGCAAGCCATGAAAAAGGCAATAAACCGGCAAATAACTTAAAGCGTTTACATGGGATGTTGTGTACTATAAGAACAATAATGGTTCCCACAGTAAGCAATACGATATGCATGGTAATAGGACGCCAGTGATCTCCACTTTTATAGGTAAGCGTACTCGAAGCACTGAATACCTCAATAATGGAAATCATGCACAGAACAAAGTAAATAATCCAAATAACCTTGTCTCCCTTAAACAGATTCTTTATCAAATCCATGCTTGTCTTGTTTTTATAGGTTTCTTACACATTCCTTAAATTGCCGGCCTCTGTCTTCGTAACTTTTGAATAAGTCGAAGCTGGCACAGCACGGGCTTAGTAAGACAGTTTCTCCCTTTTTTGCCATTTGGTAAGCTGCATTTACTGCATCTTTCATACTCTTTACATCAGCAATAGGCAGCCCAAATCCGTCAAAGAAATCATGTAACTTTTCATTGTGCAATCCCATGAAAATCAGTCCGCTGCACTTTTCTTTTACTAATTCGGCTATTTCACTGTAATCGTTTCCTTTATCTTTTCCACCCAAAATCAATATAGTTTTGGTTTTCATGCTCTGCAAAGCATACCAGCAAGAATTTACATTTGTAGCCTTAGAGTCATTGATATAGTCCACTCCACGTACGCGTGTGACTTTTTCCAGTCGGTGTTCTACTCCTTTAAAGTCGCTGAGTGCTTCACGGATGCATTCTTTACGGATACCCGAAAGGTTGGCAGAAATACCGGCTGCCATAGAGTTGAACAAGTTATGCGTTCCTGTCAGTGCCAGTTCTTCCTGTTCCATGTTGAAAGCAATAGGAGTTGTGAAATAAACCTTGTCTTGTTCCGTAAAGGCTGCCACTCCTTCTTCTTCCTTTTCGGCAAAAGGATAATAGTGTCCGTGTATACCGTATTTGTGAAGTTCTTTTTGGATGATAGGATCATCATTCCAGAAGATGAAGGCGTCTTCATCAGTTTGGTTTTGAATGATACGGAATTTAGCATCCACATAATTTTGCATAGTATAGTCATATCTGTCCAGATGATCTGGAGTGATATTCATCAATACTGCAATGTTTGCATGAAACTTATACATATTGTCCAACTGGAAACTGCTAAGCTCAATCACATAATAGTCGTAGTTACATTCAGCAACCTGATATGCGAGACTTTGTCCGATATTACCTGCCAGTCCGACGTTCAGCCCGGCTTTTTTGAATATGTGGTAAATCAACGAAGTTGTAGTTGTTTTTCCGTTACTACCTGTGATGCATATCATTTTTGCATTTGTATAACGTCCTGCAAATTCTATTTCAGAAATAATAGGTGTACCTAATGCTTTCAGCTTTAAAATAATAGGTGCATTATTGGGAATCCCCGGGCTTTTTATAACTTCATCTGCGTTGAGAATCAGGTTTTCGGTATGCTGGCCTTCCTCCCATGCAATTTCTTGTTCGTTCAACATCTGTTTATATGGCTCTTTTATAGCAGACATGTCTGATACAAAAGTGTCAAAACCTTGTTTTTTTGCCAGGACGGCGGCACCTGTGCCACTTTCTCCAGCTCCTAAAATGACAATTCTTTTTGTCATGGCTTTATCTAATCTTTAAAGTTATAATCGTTATTGCTGCAAGTACAATGGATACAATCCAGAATCGTACTGTAATTTTAGATTCGTGAAAAACACTAGTCGGTTTGGTGAACAAATAACTGCAGTTGGGGTCCAGCTGTGCAATCGTAGTCCGAAAATGGTCGTGTATCGGAGTACGTTTAAAGATCCGCTGCAAGTGTCCTTTCTTTTTTCCGCGTTTGAAATAGTTTACCTGAAGAATTACAGATAAGTTTTCGATAAGGAAAATTCCGCATAAAATAGGAATCAGCAATTCCTTATGAATAATTATTGCAAACACGGCAATAATTCCTCCAATTGTCAGACTACCTGTATCGCCCATAAAAACCTGTGCCGGAAAAGCATTATACCATAAAAATCCAATTAATGCTCCGATAAAGGCACAGATAAAAATAACAAGTTCCTCACTACCTGGTATATACATGATATTCAGATAACTTGCATATTCTATATGACTGGATACGTATGCAAGAATACCTAATGTAACTCCGATTATTGCGGAATTACCGGCAGCCATTCCATCCATTCCGTCATTCAAGTTGGCACCATTCGAAACTGCAGTTACCACAAAAATAGTAACAAGGACAAATACAATCCATCCTGCCGTTTGGGCATGTTCGCCCATAAAACTTACAAAGTCGGCATAATCCAGGTTGTTGTTCTTAAAAAACGGGATTGTCGTCTGCGTTGACTTTTGATCTTGTGGAATGTGTACAACATCAATAATCTGTCCGTTTTGCTGGACTTCAATGTTCTCCCTGATGACAACATCCGGACTTAGATAAAGAGTAAGCCCGACGATAAGTCCGAGACCTACCTGACCGATAATCTTAAATTTTCCGTGCAATCCTTCTTTGTCTTTTCGGAAAACCTTAATATAGTCATCCAGAAATCCAAGTGTGCCTAACCATACAGTTGTTATCAGCATCAATATCATATATATATTATGCAGTTTTCCTAGCAGCAGGCAAGGGATGATAATAGCTGTAATGATAATAACACCTCCCATTGTAGGTACCCCCACTTTGTTTACGTTGAAAGGGTCAATGGAAGCATCCCGTTGTGTTTCTGTAATTTGCTTCTTCTTAAGTAAATTGATAAAGTATTCACCGAAAATGGCGGAAATAAGCAATGACAGAATGATGGCCATGAGTGAACGGAATGAAACGTAACCGAACATACGTGCACCGGGAAAATCAAACTGTTCCAGATAGTAAAATAAATAGTATAACATGTTTATGTTTTATTTTATTGTTCGTTATTGAATATATTGCATAAAACTTCTTTATCATCAAAATGATGTTTTACACCTTTTACTTCCTGATAATTTTCATGCCCTTTTCCTGCTACCAGTATAACGTCTCCTGTTTGGGCAAGCATACAAGCAGTCTTGATAGCTTCTTTTCTATCCGTAATACTGATAACCTTTTGCAAATCTTCTTTTTTCAGGCCTGCCAACATGTCGTTTATAATATCTTGAGGTTCTTCGAATCGCGGGTTATCCGATGTGATAATGACTTTATCACTTCGTTTTGCAGATTCTTGTGCCATGATAGGGCGTTTTCCTTTGTCACGGTTTCCGCCGGCTCCTACCACTGTGATTACATTTCCTCTTCCCCGCAAAACTTCATGAATGGTTTCGAGTACATTTACCAATGCATCGGGAGTATGTGCGTAATCTACAATTGCTGTGTAGCCTTTGGGCGACCGAAGTGCATCGAAACGTCCAGAAACAGGGCGAAGCAAACTTAAAGCAACCAAAATTTCTTCTGGCTGTTTCCCTAATAATGTAGCAGCTCCATATACAGCCAGCAGGTTGGATGCATTAAAGCGTCCGATGAACTGAACATTGACTTCACGATTGTTAATATCCATCAGCATACCTTCAAATCCGTCTTCCAGTACCTTCCCTTTAAAGTCGCAAAGGCTTCTCAGTGAGTAAGTTGCTACGTGAGCCTTCGTGTTTTGTGTCATTACCAATCCGTTTTTGTCATCGGTATTGGTCAAGGCAAAAGCTGATTTGGGAAGATTATCGAAAAACATCTTTTTTGCTTTGAGATACGCATCAAATGTTTTGTGATAATCCAAATGGTCGCGTGTCAGATTTGTAAAAATACCTCCGGCAAACTGCAATCCACCTATGCGGTTTTGGACAACTGCATGCGAGCTGACTTCCATAAAGGCATAGCTACAGCCTTCTTGAACCATTTCTCCCAATAGCTGGTTTAAGGTAATGGGGTCGGGAGTAGTATGTTCTGTCGGCACCGCCTTATCGTTGACATAGTTACATACGGTTGACAGTAATCCTACCTTGTACCCGAAATGGCGAAACATTTTATATAATAAGGTAGCAATCGTAGTCTTCCCATTTGTTCCCGTTACGCCTACCAGTTTCAACTTCGAAGTTGGGTTGCCATAGAAATTTGTTGCTATTTCCCCAACTATTGCCTCCGAATTTTTGACCTGTATGTAAGTTACATGTTCTAAGGTTTGCTCTGGCATGGTTTCGCATACGATAGCAATGGCACCCAGTTGAATTGCTTTTTCGATATAAGCATGTCCGTCTGCCTGTGTACCTTTAACGGCGATAAACAATCCTCCCTCTTTAACCTTTCGGGAATCTATTTGGATGTTGGTTATCTCTTTATCAGATGTTCCTTTAATACATACATCCGTTACAGATTTGATTATATCTTGTAATTTCATAATGTTCCAGTTATTTCAATGTTAATACTATTGTTTGTCCTTTATGCAAATAACTTCCAGGAGGAATGCTTTGTGATGTAACTCTGCCAATACCATTCAGCCGTACCTTTAATCCAGTCCCTTCCAGTAAGTAAACTGCATCTTTTGCTCCCATATTTTTAACGTTAGGAACTAGTTTGGCGTTTTGCTTGATGGAATTGAAAACAATGCCGTCATTGTTAATTTCGGATTTACCCCAGACGGGTGCTTCTTGATTTTCTTTTTCCATTTGATAGCCACTATATTTTACACCCAATTCACTTAAAATATAGGCTGCTTCGTGCAGACTGCCGTTCTTTACATCAGGAACCAGCACCGCTGTAGAATCTTTGGCATTTGCCAGATTGCTGGAAAGGTGTTTGGCATACACTCGTTCAGCAATTTTGTTGAAGACGCTTCCTGCCTGCAATCCTCCAGATGCAGGACCATGAGGAATCTGTATGGAAACCAGACAAGTGTACTTGGGGTTATCTGCCGGAAAATATCCGCAGAAACTGACAAGATAGCTGACTCCCCCGGCTTTATATCCAGCTTTACCCTGTGATATCTGAGCTGTACCGGTCTTTCCGGCAACCTCAAACTGCTTGCTGCCAGCTTGTTTGGCCAAACCGTTTTTTACAACATGCTTTAATATGTCGTGCATGTACATCAGTGTTGTGTCCGAGCATATTTTAGGGTTGATAATTTCAGTCGGGAATTCTTCAATAACCTCTCCGTCCTTAACTATCGCTTTAACCAGTTTAGGCTTAACCATTGTTCCATTATTGGCAATTGCATTGTAGAAATTGGCAATATAAATAGGTGGAATCTGAGTTTCGTAACCGATACTCATCCATGGTAAAGTTGTCTTTGACCAATATCTTTGGTTCACTCCCCGTATTCTAGGAGCTGTTTCACCAGCTATTCCCAGATGAATAGGAGTGTCAATGCTCATGCGTTTTAAGCCGTCAACAAATTTTTGAGGATTGTCCCCATAAAATTTGTCGATGATGGACGAAACTCCAATGTTGGAAGAGTAGCCCATAATATGAGTAACATCCAGAACCCCATATCCACCTTTGTGCCAGTTATGGTCTCTCATAAAGCTGCCATGCATTTTCAGAATACCATTTCCGGTATCCACAGTATAGTTAGGAGTGATATATTTATCTTCCATGGCAACCATCATTGAGGCTGTCTTGAATGTTGAACCCGGTTCCATCAGGTTGCTTACAGCCAAGTTTTTTGCTTCATAATAATTGCCGCTTGGTGTCCGGCTCATGTTTACAATAGCTTTGATGTCTCCGGTCTTTACCTCCATAAGGATTGCCACACCGAAAACAGCTTCAAGATTTTTAAGTTGGTCTACAAGCGCTTTTTCTGCAATATCCTGCATTCCTACGTCAATTGTTGTAATAATGTCACAACCGTCTACTGCAGGTTTATCCACAATATTCAGATACTTGTTCATAACTTTCTGGCGGTGGGTAATACCATCTTCACCTCTTAAAGTAGAGTCGTAAGTCAGCTCTAGGCCATTTTTTGCTCCTTTCGTCATGTCCGGATACATATCACCCAATGTACGCATGGCCAAGGAACCAAAAGGTTTTTTGCGCTGGTTGAATTCTTGGGCAAATAACCCTCCTCGATAGGGACTGAGCGAAAGCACTGGCAGTTTCTTTACCTCTTTAAATTCGATGTATGAAATGCGCTTGTTGTATAACAGCCAGCTGCGACTTCCCTTTTTGCGTCCTTGTAAGAATGTACGTTTGAAATCTTTGGCGCTCTGGTCCGGAAAAATCTGGTGCAACCCTTCGCATATTTCGTTAAGGTGGTTCATTAGCATCGTATCTTTTTCTGTACCTCCGGCCTTGAAGTCCATGTAGATCTTATATTCCGGAAGGCTGCTGGCCATTAATTTCCCGTCTGCCGAGATAATGTTGCCTCGGGTTGGATGTACAACGACATTTTCTTTCACGAATCTGTCTGCAACGTCCATCCAGTATTGTCTTTCGGCAAACATGATAAAGGCGGCTTTAATAATGATAGCAATACCCACCAGTACCATCATCAGCAAGATGAAGGAAAAACGCAGCATTATTTTTTTATGATCCTGTATCATGCCTTTAATCTTTTTTGATTAAGTAGGGTGGAGTGGTCGCTGTTTCCAGTTCTTTTCCTCCTGCAGTAATGTATTCTTCAATTTTTGACTGCCGGCTTTTTTCTGTCAATTGTGAAGATAGTGTCAAAGCATCATATTTGATGTCTATCAATTCTTTTTTCAGCTTGTCAATCTCGATTAATTCCTGTTGACACGAATAGCGGTTGTCAATATAAAGAATTGTAAGTATGACAATCAAAATGACAAGATTAGCCTGTCGCCTTAAAAAATCATGGGTAAGAATGTCTCCTCCCAGGATAGTGCGCCAAGTAATATGGGCAGTCTGATTTCTTTCTTGTTCAGTTGTCTCTTTCATAATGACCTCATTATTTTTTTTTCTGCTATTCTTAGTTTTGCACTTCTTGAACGGGGATTTCTTTCAATCTCTTCATCAGAAGGGACAATAACTTTATTGTTAACCAGCTTGAACGGGCAATCTGTCCGTCCGAAAATATCTTGTTCTACTTTCCCTTCTACATTACCTGTCTTCATGATATTTTTTACCATACGATCTTCAAGTGAATGATAGGTAATGACAACCAGACGTCCTCCGGGTTTTAAGGCACGGGTGGCAGCATAAAGCATTTCTTTTAAAGCTTCCATTTCTTGGTTAACTTCAATACGTAATGCTTGAAAAACTTTTGCGAGTTCTTTCTTTTCCCGGTCTTTCCCGAATAGAGGTTTTATGATGTCCAAGAACTCTTCTATCGTTTCCAGCTTTTTCTGGCTGCGGGCTTTTATAAGTACCGACGCTATTTTTCGGCTGTTTTTCAGTTCTCCGTACAGATAGAACAAATTGGCCAGCCGTTCTTCATCGTAATTGTTTACTATATCGGCAGCTGTCATGCCAGCCCGTTTGTTCATGCGCATATCCAGCTTGCCATTAAAGCGGAAGGAAAACCCTCTTTCGGAGTCGTCAAAATGGTGTGATGAAACTCCCAAGTCTGCAAGAACAGCATCTACACCGTCCACTCCATAGTATCTCAAGAAATTGCTTAGATACCGGAAATTGCTGCGGACGAATGTAAAGCGCTTGTCATTGACGATGTTCTGTTCTGCATCTTCGTCCTGGTCGAAACTGAACAGACGGCTTTCAGAATCCATACAGCGAAGAATTTCCTTTGAATGACCTCCACCGCCAAATGTTACATCTACAAAAGTGCCTTTTGCCTGTAAGTTCATTCCTTCAATACTTTCGTGCAAAAGAACGGGAATATGATAAGTCTGTTCTGTTTCATTCATATTACATTAGTATTTACATTATTATATAAATATTCGAGCGGTAAAGTTACATATTTCCTTATAATTAGAGATATAAAAGAAGAAAAAGTTATCAACAGTTTGTTTCTCTTCTTAAATGCTTGAAAATCACATCTATATGTTGGTTTGTTAAAGTAAAGGGATAAATAAAGGACTGTTTGGACACGATGAGTGTCTTTGCCTTTTATGAAAGGAGGTGAATATGCACAAAATCTTACAGGCGTGTGCATTTTTTTTGACCTTTTTTGGGGCGTGAATGAAATTTTGCGACTTGAAACTCTCATTTTTTCTGTTCTAATGCATTATTTTTAAAAAGTTAAGTTACATTTGCAACGAAAACTGTAGATGAAGATGGATAACGATTCGTTATTTTTAATTGATATTGATAGAATCCTTAAAGACAAGGCGGGTGACAAGGCTAGGTATATACCAGGCTTTGTGGCTTCTTATCTGAAAAAAATTGTACATCAGGATGAGTTGAATGTTTTTCTGAAAGGAACGACTGACAAGGTAGGGGTTGAATTTCTGGAGGCATGTCTTGAATTCCTGGATGCGCATCTTGATGTAAGGGGATTGGAAAACTTGCCCAAGGAGGGATTGTGTACTTTTGTCAGCAATCATCCTTTAGGAGGGCAAGATGGAGTAGCCTTAGGCTATATTTTAGGAAAACATTATGATGGGAAAATTAAGTATTTGGTGAACGACTTGCTTATGAGCTTGCACGGACTTGCTCCCTTATGCATCCCGATTAATAAAACAGGCTCGCAGTCGCGTGACTTTCCTAAAATGGTAGAGGCGGGCTTTTCTTCGGATAATCACATTATTATGTTTCCGGCCGGACTTTGTTCGCGGAGGCAGAATGGTGTGATAAAAGATTTGGAATGGAAAAAAACTTTTATTGTTAAAAGTGTAGAGTCGCATCGGGATATTGTGCCTATTCATTTCGAGGGACGAAATTCAGATTTCTTTTATTCTTTGGCAAATTTCTGTAAGTTCATTGGACTTAAGTTTAATATTGCCATGCTTTATCTTGCGGATGAGATGTTGAAAAACCGTCATAAAACCTTTAAGGTTACTATTGGTAAACCTATTCCTTGGCAAACTTTTGATAAATCGAGAACGCCGGCACAGTGGGCTGATTATGTAAAAGAAATTGTTTATAAGTTGTAAAATAAGATATTGATATATGGAAGATATAATTGCACCGATTGATAGAGATGTCCTGAAATCAGAGTTGACTGAGGAACGGAGGCTGAGGTTTACGAATAAAAGCAATAATGAAATTTATATTGTTACTTGGAAGAATGCGCCAAACGTATTGAAAGAAATTGGTCGTCTTCGTGAAATTGCTTTTAGAGCAGCTGGAGGTGGGTCTGGTAAGTCAATGGACTTGGACGAGTACGACTTGATGGAGAATCCTTATAAACAATTGGTGGTTTGGGATCCTGAAGCTGAAGAAATTCTAGGCGGATATCGCTATATGTTTGGCGATGAAGTGGAGTTTGACGACCAGGGGCAACCGGTTTTAGCAACAGCTCACATGTTTAATTTTTCAGAGCGATTTCTGAAAGATTTCTTGCCTACAACTGTCGAGCTGGGTCGTTCGTTTGTTACACTGGAATATCAGTCTACCAGAAAGGGTTCCAAAAGCCTGTTTGCTTTGGACAATTTATGGGATGGTTTGGGTGCTTTGACAGTTATCAGACCGAATGTGAAATACTTTTTTGGGAAAATGACAATGTATCCCAGCTATAACCGATTGGGCCGGGATATGATTCTGTATTTCCTGAAAAAGCATTTTGATGATAGGGAGCATTTGATTCTTCCGGTACATCCGTTACAGATAGAAGCCGATCCTCAGGAACTTGAAAAACTATTCTGCTGTGAGTCCTTTAAGGAGGACTATAGAATCTTGAATTCGGAAGTGCGAAAACTGGGATATAATATTCCTCCATTGGTAAATGCTTATATGAGCCTGTCGCCTACGATGCGTATGTTTGGCACTGCCATCAACGAGGAATTCGGAAATGTAGAGGAAACCGGAATCTTGATTGCTGTAGACGAAATTCTGGAAGAAAAGAGAGTTCGGCATATTGAATCGTTTGTAAAATCACATGTTGTCGAATAACTAGATTGCCCGTTATACAAAGAATATATATATGATGTAAGGCTGCATACTTCTTGATGTTGAGGTATGCAGTTTTTTTGTTTATAGAAAATCTTTTTATGTAAGCAAAAACGGTATGAGTCGCTTTTTTCATTGTTGAGATAAACCCGTGTCACATTAAAACCGAATGTTCGGCATTAAAATGGTTTGGGTTCATCTTAGCAATGAGAAACTGATACCGTAGTGGGATTGCGGGACTGCATTCCGGGGAGAGATTAAACGGCCGGCAGGCTGTTGCCGTTAATTTTCCTGTAAAGATCCAAAGCATATATGTCGGTCATTCCCGAAACATAATCCAGAACGGCCTGGATTTTACCGTAAAGGGAAGGCGAGTTGACATTATACTGGCTGGATATCCGGTTTATCAGCAATTGGGAGTATGCTTTTTCGGGGTGTCTGACTGCCTCAATCAGCAGGTCTATAAGTGTAGAGATGACACGATAACCCGCCAACTCGATATCAAGAACTTCTTTCGAACAGTAAATCTTCCGCATAGCCGTGTCTGTACAGCAGTTGTAGGCTTGCTGCAGCGGCTGTGGAATATGTTTGATGAGAGTACCTTTGAATGTGCCGTTCAGAATTTCCTGCTCGTTGTCAAGAAATACTTGTGTGCAGGCTTTAACCAAAATTCCGATAACTATTGAGCGCAAGTAGGCAATCTGTTCATTGGTATCGGTTACTATTTGGCATATCTGTTTAATATGCTCCTTTTTCTTGTCCTCTACAAAGCCTAGAAATAAAGCTTTGGTTTCTTCTGTAGTGAGTATTTTCAGCTTATGCGCATCTTCTATGTCCATCACTTGATAACAGATATCATCGGCGGCTTCTACCAGGTAAACCAGTGGATACCTGGCATATCGGGCTGGTTCGTTTTCTTGAGATAATCTTATGATTCCTAACTCTTCGGCTATTTTTTTATAGGCATCGGCTTCGGTCATGAAAAAACCGAATTTTTGTTTTTTGCCTGCCAGCTGTGAAGAGAAGGGATATTTTACGATTGAGGCAAGAGTGGAATAAGTCATAACAAATCCCCCTTTACGTCTGCCTTCAAACTGGTGAGTGAGCAAGCGGAAAGCATTGGCATTACCTTCAAAGTGAGTCAGGTCTTCCCATTCTTCATCGGTCATCTCGGAGCGCAGGCTTTGCCCTTTTCCTTCCGAAAAATAAGTGCCGATGGCTTTTTCGCCGGAATGTCCGAAAGGTGGATTTCCTAAATCATGAGCCAGGCAGGCCGCAGCTACGATGGAGCCTATTTCTGAAACATGACTTTGATTCAGCTCTGGATGTAATTCCAGCAGGCGGTTGGAAACTTCGTTGCCCAATGAGCGGCCAACACAGGAAACCTCCAGGCTGTGGGTGAGCCGGTTATGCACAAAGATACTCCCCGGCAAAGGGAAAACCTGAGTCTTGTTTTGCAGCCGGCGGAACGGTGCCGAGAAAATAAGCCGGTCGTAATCACGTTGGAATTCAGTCCGGTCGTGTTTGCGTAAATCGTGCAGGTCTTCCAGACCAAATCGCTTGTTGGAAATGAGTTGAGTCCAGTTCATAAACAGATATCTTGTTGAGTGATTATATTCTTTACAAAAGTATAAAAGATTCGTTTTAAAAAACTGTAAACATTTAGATAATTAGTCCGAAATGTGTAGCTTTGCAAGCTATATAAAGTAATGAATAATATGAAAGTACAGATTATTAATAAATCAAAACACCCATTGCCTGCATATGCTACCGAAATGTCTGCCGGCATGGATTTACGTGCCAATTTATCTGAACCGGTAGTTTTGAAACCACTGGAGCGTTGCCTGATTCCTACGGGGCTTTTTATTGCTTTGCCGGCTGGATACGAGGCGCAAGTGCGTCCTCGCAGTGGATTGGCACTGAAAAAAGGAATTACACTGCTGAATTCACCGGGTACTATTGATGCTGATTATCGTGGTGAAATAGGGGTTATACTGGTAAATTTGTCGTCCGAGGAGTTTGTAGTCAACGATGGAGAGCGAATTGCACAGTTGGTAATAGCCCGCTATGAACAGATACAGTGGGAAATGGTTGACACTCTGGATGAAACCCAGAGAGGCGCAGGAGGATTTGGACATACAGGTAAAAAATGATAAGTTTATGAAAAAGCTTCTTATCAGTATATGTATCGGAGTTGCATTGGTTTTGGCCTCATGTGGGACAACGGCACGGCAGGCCAAACAGAAAAGTGCTGAAATGGAATCAACTTTCAAGACGGTGAAGCTTTCTCCAGAGATGAGCAGAAAGTACGATTACTTTTTTCTTGAAGCTTTAAAAATGAAGCAGAAGGGTGAGTATGATGCTGCTTTTGAATTGTATAATCACTGCCTTGATATTAATCCGCAGGGTGCGGCGGCATTGTATGAGCTTTCGCAATTCTATATGTTTTTAAAGCTTCCTCAGCTAGGTGAGCGTATGCAGAAGGAAGCCATACGTGCAGACCAGACTAACTTTTGGTATAAGCAGACGCTGGCTGCGTATTATCAGAGTAAGAATATGTTGCCCGAAGCCATTTCTGTATACGAAGATATGACCGAGCAATTCCCGACGAAACTGGAACCTTTGCTGGCTCTGTCCGATTTATATGGCAGGGTCCAGAATTATGACCAAGTAATTCACACTTTGAACAGACTGGAAGAACTGGATGGAAAATCCGAACCTTTGAGTTTGCAGAAATTTCAGGTGTATCTGACGATGAATAAGGAGGAGGCTTTCAGTGAGATGGAAAACTTGTCTAAAGAATATCCTTATGACATGCGTTATCGTACGGCTTTGGGAGATTTATACCTCAATAACAATAAGACAGACCGGGCATACGCTATATATCAGGAGGTCCTGAAACTGGAACCGTCTTATGCGCCGGCCATGATGTCATTGGCAAACTATTATCAGAAGGTTGGGCAGGATAGTTTGTATCACGAACAGCTAGACCGTCTGTTGCTGAATGAGCAGGTCGAAAGTAAAACCAAACTGGATATATTCAGACAACTTATTATGCAGTCGGAACAGACAGACCGTGACAGTATGAAAATACTTTCTCTTTTCAAGGAAGTGCTTCAACGGCCGCAACCGAATGCGGATGTACCTATGCTGTGTGCCCAGTATCTGATAACTAAAAATATGGAAAAGGATGCCAAGCCTGTGTTGTGGCAGGTTCTGGATATAGATCCGGAAAATACACCGGCACGCTTGCAGTTGCTGAGTTATGCCATACGGGATAATAAGCTGGATGAGGTAATAAAAATTGCTCTTCCAGCCATGGAGTTTACTCCTGGGGTCTTGGAATTCTATTATTATGCGGGGTTGGCTTATTATCAGCAGGAAAAGACGGATGAGGCCTTGAGTGTGTTTAGTAAGGGAGTACGGCAGATAAATGAAAAGAGCGATAAAGATATAGCATCCGATTTTTATGCAATCATGGGCGATTTGTATCACATGAAGGATATGAACGAGCAGGCTTATGCCGCATACGATTCTTCGCTGGTTTATAAACCGGATAATGTCGGAACTCTGAATAACTATGCTTATTTCTTGTCGGTCGATAAAAAACATCTGGACAAGGCTGAAGAGATGAGCTATAAGGCCGTTAAGGCTGAACCTAAGAATGAAACTTACCTGGATACGTATGCTTGGATTCTGTTTCAGAAAGGCAAATATACGGAGGCAAGAATCTATATAGATGAAGCGATGAAAAATGGAGGTGAGAAAAGTTCGGTGGTAATAGAACATTATGGTGACATCTACTATATGCTGGGTGAAAAGCAAAAAGCACTGGAATATTGGAAGCAGGCTGAATCTGTAAAAGAAGATCCTGCCGACGGTAGTACGCCACGAACTGAAGAAGAGCTGAAAAGGCTGAAGCAGAAAATTAAATTAAAGAAATATATCGAAGAATGAAAGACCTGAATGGTGCATATAAGTGGATTTTCCGTCTGGGAGTGGGATTGCTCTTGGTCGTGGTGGCATCGTGCTCTTCTACCCGTAAGCTGGAGAGGGAGCCTTCGGTAGGAGGATTGACTGGTCGGCTTTATGTGGAAAAAGTTATAGAGAATGCTCCTGACTGGGACCGGGTGTCGGGAAAAGTTGCCGTAGCCTTGAATGCGGATGGCAAGACCACCCGCTTTACGGCTTCCGTACGTATAAAGCGGGGAGAGGTTATTCAGTTTTCGGTGACTCCGTTACTTGGTATAGAAGTAGCTCGTGTGGAGATCTCGCCAGACGGACTTTTACTTATCGACCGCTTGCATAAGCAGTATGTTCATGCCTCATTCAAAATGTTGGCAGCTTTGGCGCAGACCGACTTGAATTTTCATATTCTGCAGGCACTTTTTCTGAATGAGCTTTTTCTTCCGGATAAAACTGCAATTATGCACGAGGATGCTTCACGCTTTGAAATTTCGTCAGTAGATAAAAAGGTTCATTTGCGGGTAAAAGAAAGCAGAAGTATGGATTACAGTTTTTATACCACGGTGGAGCAAGGCTGGTTGGAGGAAAGTTGTATTGCTAAAAAAAATACGCCTTATCAACTGAAGTGGACTTATCGGGATTTCAGAGCATTAGATGGAAAACCTTTTCCGGTGGATGTAAAAGCAGCTTTTATGGGAACTGGTAAGCAACTGGAACTTTCAATGCAGTTTTCTCGCCTCGCTGTTGGTGGGGATTGGGCTATACATACCGAAATTCCTTCAAAATATCAAAAAATAGAAGTTGCTGAGCTTCTCAAAATGTTGGTAAAATGAAAAGATTTTTGCTTTTGGCGTTTTGCGCTCTTCTGATACATACTGCAGTAGCACAGAGCACACGTAAGATTCGCCAGCTGGAAGAACGTCGTGTGGAACTGCAGAAACAGATTTCGCATTCCGAATCGATGTTACAATCAACAAAAAAAGATGTAAAGAGTCAGTTGGCAGATTTGGCCTTACTTACAGGGCAGATTAGCCAGCGGAAAAAATATATTGCAGTGATAGCCAATGATGTTGCAGCGCTGCAGAAAGAACAGCTGTTGCTACAGTCGGAGCTTAAACGCTTGAATGCAGAGTTGGTAGAAAAGAAGAATAAGTATGCAAAATCTGTACGTTATTTGTATCATAACCGCTCTATTCAAGAAAAACTGATGTTTATTTTTTCGGCAGAAACGCTTGGGCAGATGTACAGACGCTTGCGATATGTTCGTGAATATGCAGACTATCAGCGCTTTCAGGCCTTGGAGCTGAATCGGAAGTGTGAGCAGATAGCTCGTAAACAGGAGGAAATAAATGCAACCCGTGATGAAAAGGAGCGTTTGTTGAGAGAGGGACAGACTGAACGGGAAAAGCTGGAAGAACAGGAAAAGGACAGAAAGAAACTGTTGACTTCCTTGCAGAAAAAAGAGAAAAATTTGCGTAGTGAACTGGCTAAGCAACGCCAGTCGGCTAACCAGTTGAATAAGGAAATAGACCGTTTGATTCAGATAGAGATAGAAAAAGCAAGAAAACGGGCAGAGGAAGAGCGGCGGAAAAAAGCTGCTGAGGAAGCCCGGAGAAAAGCTTCTGAAAAGCGTACTGCGGAGAAAACGGCCACAGAACCGGCAAAACCTGCAGGAACTGTTGAGGTTTTTGAGACGGATGATGCTGACAGACGGTTGGCCGGCAGTTTTGAAAAGAATAAAGGGCGGTTGCCTATGCCTATTACGGGCTCGTATACTGTAGTAGGGCATTACGGACAGTATCAGGTACCTGGCTTGAAGAATGTGCGATTGGACAATAAGGGCATTGATATTCGTGGTAAGTCAGGTGCGCAGGCACGAGCTATTTTTGACGGTGAGGTTTCAGCGGTATTTCAGTATAACGGTCTGAACAATGTGCTGGTTCGCCATGGAAGTTATATTTCGGTATATTGTAACCTGTCGAATGTGTCGGTTAAAAAAGGAGACCGGGTTAAAACGCGTGATGCAATAGGTACTGTTGGTGCAGATGCCCAAGGAAATATAGTATTGCATTTTCAGTTGAGAAAAGAAACCTCCAAACTGAATCCTGAGCTGTGGATTGCCCGATAATGATTCGGTTTGGAGGAAAATGTCTTATGATAATTTCAGGCCGTCCAGTATCTCTATGTAGATGCGGATGGCCTCTTCTATTTCGCTAATCAGAATATATTCATCTGCTGTATGCGAGCGGGATGATTTTCCCGGACCTATTTTAACGGAAGGGAAAGGCATCAAGGCTTGATCGGACAACGTAGGTGAGCCAAAAGGTATGCGCCCTAAGGCCTTGGCCCGCAGAACAAAAGGATGCTCCGGCTCAATGCGTGAAGAGTTCAGACGGAATGATCTGGCTTTCGCTTCGCAGGTTATGCGTTGTTTGATTTCCTCGAAAAGACGTTCGTTTGAATAAAATTCATTACTTCTGATATCAACTACAAATGTACAGGTATCTGGGATAACATTGTGCTGAGTACCGGCATTAATCTGAGTAACCGACATTTTTACAGGGCCCAGTAATTCCGACTGTTCGGGGAACTGGTAGCTTCGAAACCATTCAATGTCGTTTAGCACTTTATATATTGCATTGTCGCCTTCATTGCGTGCTGCATGTCCGGCTTTTCCATGTGCTGTGACATCGAGTACCATCAGACCCTTTTCGGCAATGGCCGGCTGCATTTCTGTAGGTTCGCCCACTACTCCTAATGCTATGGGAGGAAGTTGGCTTAAAACAGATTCTATGCCATTCTTTCCTGAAACTTCCTCTTCGCAAGAAGCCAGAAATATGAGGTTATAGCTTTGCTCGGTAGTGCACAGATGTCTGTAGACCTGGAAAAGGCTTACTAAACTTGCACCTGCATCGTTACTGCCAAGACCATATATTTTTCCGTTTTCACTTTTGGGAGTAAATGGCTGTCGGCGCCATCCGCTTACCGGCTTTACGGTATCGATATGGGAATTGAGCAGTATTGTCGGTTTGTTGATGTCGAACATCGGGCTTATACACCAAATATTGTTTCCTGAACGCCCTGTCATGATTCCGCATTCCTCGATGTAGGTTTGCAGGAAATCGGCAGCAGCTTCTTCTTCTCTGCTGATAGAGGGAATTCTTATCAGGGACTGGAGCAATATAATTGCTTCTGATGAATAATAGTTAATATCTGTCATACTGAGAATATGTATCTGTTTTGTTGCAAAGATACATATTTCGTTTTTTAATTGGATTGTTTTATCGGCTTTAATTCAGTTGTGTATGCAATTAATAAACATTGATATTTTGCTTAACTATTTAACTAAACGCACAAATAACTATTGATATATAGTAAATAATTCCAAATAAAACCATACCTTTGTTGTATAATTTAAAATAATACTACATGAGTAATTCTTATTTGTCACAACTTATTTATAAACAGGCAGAGAAATATGGGGATAGAACGGCATTGAAATACCGTGATTATAATTCCAATACGTGGTTGCCGGTAAGTTGGAGGCAGTTTGCAGCAACAGTGGAAAATGTGTCAGAGGCACTGCTGGCTTTTGAGGTAGGAATTCAAGAGAATATCGGAGTTTTTTCACAAAATAAGCCAGAGTGTCTGTATGTGGATTTTGGAGCTTTTGGTTGTCGTGCCGTAACTATACCGTTGTATGCCACTAGCTCTGAGGCACAAGTTCATTATATATTGGAAGATGCTGGAATTCGTTTCCTTTTTGTAGGTGAACAGTATCAGTATGATGTAGCTTACCGGGTACAGAACCTGTGTAAGACCTTGAAAAAAATAATTATATTCGATGATTCGGTGAAGTTGGCTCAGGGAGATACAAATTCTATGTATTTTTCTGATTTTCTGAAGGCTGCTGATACTGGAAACTATAAGGAACAACTTGAGGCACGCATTGCTTCGTCTGGAAAAACAGATTTGGCTAATATACTGTATACATCAGGAACTACGGGTGAATCAAAAGGGGTTATGCTGCATCATTCTTGTTATGAAGCAGCGTTTATTGCGCACGATGCTAGGCTTATAGGTTTTGGTGAAAATGATGTGATTATGAACTTTTTGCCATTTACACATATTTTCGAGAGAGCCTGGTCGTATTACTGCTTGAATAAAGGTTGCACATTGTGTATTAATTTGCGTCCACAAGATATCCAAAAGACCATTCGTGAAATAAGGCCTACTGCCATGTGTAGTGTCCCGCGTTTTTGGGAAAAGGTCTATTCCGGTGTTCAGGAAAAAATTAATGAAACAACAGGCTTGAAGAAGATGCTGATGCTAGATGCACTGAAAGTTGGAAAACAGCATAATGTGGACTATTTGTTACAGGGAAAAACTCCTCCTGCTTTCTTGCATATGAAATACAAATTTTATGACCGAACGATTTTCAGTTTGCTGAAAAAAACAATCGGAATAGAGAATGGAAATTTCTTCCCGACTGCCGGAGCTGCTATTCCTCCTAAGGTTCAAGAGTTTGTATTATCTGTTGGTATAAATATGATTGCCGGTTATGGATTAACGGAAACTACGGCTACAGTATCATGTGAGTGGAAAGGAGATGGCTGTATCGGCTCTGTCGGAAGAGTTATGTCTGGTATAGAACTGAAGATAGGTGAGGATAATGAAATCTTGCTTCGAGGCGAAACGATTACCCAAGGTTATTATAAAAAAGAAGCAGTTACGCGTCAGGCTTTTACCAAAGACGGATGGTTCCGTACCGGTGATGCCGGTTATATAAAGGATGGCTTCCTTTATCTGACCGACCGTATAAAGGATTTGTTTAAGACATCAAACGGAAAGTATATTGCTCCACAGGCTATTGAGACGAAATTGGTAGTAGATCGTTATATTGACCAAATCTCGATTATTGCTGACCAGCGTAAATTTGTATCTGCATTAATTGTCCCCGAGTATAAACAGGTGGAAGAATATGCGCAGAAACATAGCATTGCTTATGCAAGTATGAAAGAACTTTTGGAAAAACCGGAAATTATTCAGTTGTTCCAAATGCGAATTGATACGCTACAGCAAGAGTTTGCTCATTATGAACAGATTAAACGCTTTACTTTGTTGCCCGAACCTTTTAGTATGGAGAAGGGTGAACTGACCAATACGTTGAAAATCAAACGCGCAGTTTTACTGAAGAATTATGCAGCAGAAATAGAAAAAATGTACGCGGAATAAAAACTTTTTCCGGTGTTTGTTTAAACATAACCTGTCTTTCCTTTTTTAGATGCAAATTCTTTTAAGAAAGGAGGGGCAGGTTTCTGTTTTTCAGTGGATAAAGGAATAATTTAAATATTTTTTCGTTTCTATTCATTCGGCAAAATCATGATTTTTGGCTAATTTTGCAAACTGATAGTATAAAGTTAATCGAGATGATAACAATAGAACAACTGAAAGACGTAAAAGAACGTACTGCTGCGCTTCATCGCTATTTGGATATTGATAATAAAAAGATTCAGGTGGAAGAGGAACAGCTTCGTACACAAGCACCCGGATTTTGGGATGATGCCAAGAAAGCTGAAGCACAGATGAAAAAAGTAAAAGGCCTTCAAAAATGGATTGAGGGTTATAACGAAGTAAAAACACTGGCCGATGAGCTGGAGTTGGCTTTTGATTTTTGCAAGGATGAACTGGTAACCGAACAGGAAGTAGACGATGCCTTCGCAAAAGCATTGGGTGCTTTGGAAGAATTGGAACTCAAAAATATGCTGCGTTCTGAGGCCGATCAGATGGATTGTGTATTAAAGATTAATTCAGGTGCCGGTGGAACAGAGAGTCAGGATTGGGCGTCTATGCTGATGCGTATGTATATGCGTTGGGCGGAAAGTAACGGATATAAGTTGTCTGTTGCCAACTTGCAGGAGGGAGATGAAGCTGGAATCAAGACTGTAACCATGAATATTGAGGGTGACTATGCGTATGGATACCTGAAAGGTGAGAATGGTGTACACCGCTTGGTGCGTGTTTCTCCTTATAATGCTCAAGGAAAGCGTATGACATCTTTTGCTTCTGTATTTGTTACTCCTTTAGTAGATGATTCAATTGAAGTAAATATAGAGCCGGCACGTATGTCATGGGATACATTCCGAAGCGGAGGTGCCGGAGGTCAGAACGTAAATAAAGTAGAGTCGGGTGTTCGTTTGCGTTATCAATATAAAGATCCTTATACAGGAGCAGAAGAAGAAATCTTGATTGAAAATACGGAAACTCGTGACCAGCCTAAAAATAAGGAAAATGCTTTGCGCCAGTTGCGTTCTATCCTATATGATAAAGAATTGCAGCATCGTATGGAAGAACAGGCTAAGGTTGAGGCTGGAAAGAAGAAAATTGAATGGGGCTCACAGATTCGAAGCTACGTTTTTGATGACCGCCGCGTTAAAGACCATCGTACTAATTTCCAGACATCGGACGTTAACGGTGTGATGGACGGAAAAATCGACGGATTTATCAAAGCTTATTTGATGGAATTTTCAGAAGGTGATTCCGAAGTTTAAATTTTGCTGGTTACCATTTGTTTTCTTCATAAAACTTAGTATTTTTGAAACAAGTAAATTGATTAACCTTTAATTGTTTGAGAATACTATGGGAAAGAATAAAAATGTGACATATAGTCATCGTGAAGAAGAAAAAGCCAAACGACTGATAATTCGTATGTGTGTAGGGCTTGTGGTATTGGCTATTTTGACTATTATTGGATATAGTATGCTTTAAAATACTATTGGATTGTCAAAAGGACTTTTACAATAAAGATGTATTGTGGAGGTCCTTTTTTATTTTGTTGGATTATGGCACAGGAAATTGAACGGAAATTTTTAGTTGCAAATGATTCTTTTAAGAAAATGGCATTTGCAGAGAGTCGGATAAAACAGGGCTATATTTGTAGTGAGCATGGCAGGACAGTGCGGGTTCGTATTCGCGGAGAAAAAGGTTATCTGACTATTAAAGGAGCTTCGAATCAGGAAGGTACAAGTCGTTACGAATGGGAGAAAGAAATTCCTCTTTCCGAAGCAGAGGAACTTATGCATTTGTGTGTAGATGGTTTTATTGATAAAACACGCTATCTGGTAAACTTTAAGGAACATACATTTGAGGTTGATGAATTTTATGGGGAAAATTCCGGATTGGTTATGGCGGAAGTAGAACTTGGTGCGGAACAAGAGTGGGTTGATTTGCCGGATTTTATTGGCAAAGAGGTTACTGGAGATCCTCGGTTCTATAACTCGTCTTTAATGAAATATCCATTTTCTCAGTGGAAGTAACCTTGAAAGGAGTGTACTCTAGAGGCACAATAGTAGGGAAAACGCCCTATAATAGGTATAAAAAGGGGGAGAACTTGTTATCTAGAAGATTTTACCATTACATACGCGAGATTTTTTAATCTTGTGCGAAATATGATTCGTATGTTTGCAGTGCACAAGAAAAAACATGTAATAGGTATTAAATCAAGATTGTAATTTTATGAAGACTTTTTCTTTCTCACAAAATTTGTTGAGCCTTCAGCCGGAGCTCCTTCGTTTTGCATTTAAATTGACAGCAAATACAGAAGATGCCCAAGATTTATTTCAGGAAACAGCATTAAAGGTATTAGATAATCAGGAAAAATATACAGAAGAAACCAATTTTAAAGGATGGATTTATACGGTAATGCGTAACCTGTTTATAAATAATTATAGAAAGGCTTTGCGTGACCAGACATTTGTGGATCATACAGATAATCAGTTTTTTCTGAATTCAAAACATGAATTATATGCAGACTCTACTGAGGGTGCTTGTGATTTAAAAGAATTGTATAAAACGGTTAATGCTTTACCGGATGAGTATCGTATACCATTTGCTATGTATGTTTCTGGATTCAAATATTGCGAAATAGCAGATAAACTTGATTTGCCACTTGGAACAGTGAAAAGTCGTATTTTCTTTACGCGTCAGAAACTACAAACAGAGTTGAAAGATTTTCGCTAAAAAAGGAACACTCCATAAATTAAACTTGCCATCTTTGCCTGCTGCAGGCTCGGGTGGCAAGTTTTTTTGTATTCTTATTTATGCTTTTTCCACCAAAAGGGGCGTTGTATATAATAGCCTAGTATGTTACCTAGTATAACTCCAAGTGTGTTTGCCAGGAAATCAAGCCAATCTCCACTTCGTGTTGTTGTGCAATAAACTTGCATTAATTCAATTATTCCTCCTAATGCAATAGGAAAAATCAGACAAAGCCAGAGCGTATTTTGGGAAATGTAGCGATATTTTCTTAAATACTCCATCCAGATGACAGAAACAAGTCCTCCATACATACAGATGTGTGTCCATTTATCAATAAAAGGAACTTCACTTAATTGGGTTTCGGGGGGAGTGAAAAACGATAGATAAAAGATGGCAATGAGTACTAAACAAGTAATAGGATAATCTTTTAAATGGATATTCATGTTATAAATGTTAATATTTATCGCAAAAATACGATATTTTTTATACATTTGCACCCTCATTTGCTTATAAAATTATAATTTTTAGTATGCATAATAACGAAAGAGTAAGTTTTAGCAGTAAGTTAGGTGCTGTGTTGGCTGCAGCTGGTTCGGCTGTAGGGTTAGGTAATATTTGGCGATTTCCATATGAAACAGGTAATCATGGTGGGGCTGCGTTTATTTTAATATATTTAGCTTGCGTTATTATTTTGGGGTTGCCAATTATGATTGCAGAATTTACGATTGGTCGCGGTTCAAAAGCTAGTACAGGTGGAGCTTTTAAAGCTTTGTCACCTGGTTCTCTTTGGAAATGGGCTGGCTACTTGGGGGTTCTTACTGGATTTTTAATACTAGGCTATTATACAGTTGTAGCAGGATGGACATTAGAGTATCTGTATCAAGCATTGACAAATTCTTTTGTGAATCAGGATGCCAGTACTTATGTTGCAAGTTTTAAAGAATTTTCTCAAGACCCTTTCAGACCTTTGTTGTGGCTGGTTATCTTTCTTTTTACAACCCATTATGTGATTGTGAAAGGGGTAAAAGATGGTATAGAGCGTTCCTCTAAAATTATGATGCCTATGCTTTTTATCTTATTGTTGGTTTTGGCGGGGTGTTCTTTGACATTACCTAATGCAGAGCGAGGTTTAAAGTTTTTATTTCAGCCCGATTTTAGTAAAGTTTCTCCTGATGTGTTCTTGGGAGCTATGGGGCAGGCTTTCTTTTCATTGAGCTTGGGAATGGGATGTCTTTCTACTTATGCATCTTATTTTGGTAAAGAAGCAAGGTTAGGACATACGGCTCTGAGTGTGGGACTGATTGATACTTTTGTGGCTATTGTTGCAGGAGTTATCATCTTTCCTGCAGCGTTTGCTGTAGGGATAGAGCCAGGTACAGGACCTTCTTTGATTTTTGTGACTTTGCCCAATGTCTTCCAACAAGCATTCGGGACTATACCTTGGCTCTCTTATATTTGCTCTGTGATGTTTTACGTATTGTTAGCTTTGGCTGCACTTACATCTACAATTTCTTTGCATGAAGTTTCTACTGCATTTTTGCATGAGAAATTCCATTTTACACGTGGAAGAGCTGCTTGGATGGTGACTTTGGGAAGTTTGATTATTGGTGTGGTTTCTTCATTGGCATTGGGCGTATGGAGTGACTATAAAATAGGAGGATTGAATTTCTTTGATTTTCTGGATTTTCTGACAGCCAAGATTATGTTACCTATTGGTGGTTTGCTGGTGGCTTTATTTGTAGGATGGGCTATTGATAAATCTTTGGTTCGTAATCAGGTTACTAATTATGGACATCTGCGAGCGCCGTATTATCCGATATATTTGTTTATTTTGCGGTATGTGGCTCCTGTCGGTATCTTGCTCATTTTTGTAAATGAGTTAGGTTGGTTGAAACTATAATGTTTGACGATTTTTTCTATTATACAAAATCGCAGCGTAGGGCTATTCTGGTTTTATCAGTGCTTCTCTGTGTTGTACTGTCGGGATGGATAATCTCGTCTGTGTGGAGAGATGTGGGCGTTCCTGAGAAAATGACTGTTGCTGATTCTCTTCGGGTTGATTCTTTTTTGGCTTCAATTCGAAGAGAACAGAAGTCGTATTCTGCGATGTTTGTTGTAAAACAAAAGGATCAATCGGAGCCTCTTCAGGCCCGTAAGTTGTTTCTTCATCCCTTTAATCCTAATACGGTAGATTCTGTGGAGTTAATTGATATGGGTATTCCAACTTTTATTGCACAAAATATGATGCGTTATCGTGAAAAAGGAGGGAGATTTAAAAACGCAGCAGCACTATCTCGTATATATGGGATGGATTCCAGTTTATTTAATCAATTAAAGTCCTTTGTCCAAATTACGGACAAAATTGACTCAAAATATGCTCTCGTAAAGGAGGATACGCTTGAAGCGAAAACACTTTATGCAAAAGCTGAGAAGTTTACAGAAGGTACACTTGTTGATTTAAATTCTGCTGATACGATAATATTGAAAAAAGTTCCAGGAATAGGTAGTTTTCTGGCGCGTAAAATTGTGGCTTATCGGAATCGATTAGGTGGTTTTGTTGCAGTTGACCAATTGCAGGATATTAGGCAGATAGAAGTTTCTTTAAATAAGTGGTTTTCTGTGAGTGGCAAGCCTTTACGTTATTTGGAAATTAATAATTGGGGATTGGATGCGCTTCGTTCACATCCTTATATGGATTTTTATAAAGCTAAGGCTATTATAGAATACAGACGAAAGCGTGGAAATATAAAAAGTCTTTCTCAGCTCTCCCTATTTGAGGAATTTTCTGAGAAAGACCTTAAACGATTATCTCCTTATTTGAAGTTCTGAGAGTTTTTTATTCTACAGTATATCCTGCTGCTTTTGCAATTTTAACAGGGATTTCAGTGTTGTCTATTCTTCCTTGGAAGTTCTCAGCTCCAACACCGATAGCAAAGACAGGTACATATCCGGCAGAGTGTCCACCGCTGGCCCAGTTTACTAATGCAGTTTCATTAATAATTTCTTTAGCGACAGCACCAATTGGGTCATCGTTCTGATATTCGCTGGCGGTCATTTCAGAGGCCCCCTTTTTATTCTTTTCATATACAGCTTTTAGTCTGGCTTCTTGCTTTTCTGTCAGAGAAACGTTTTTCCAGAATCCGAAGTTCTCTTCGAGTGCTTTTTTGACTTGTTCCCAGCTGATTCCACTCTTATTTTTTTGTCTTAATTCTTTCATTATGTTTGTAAATCCACCTTGACTTAACTTTTGATTTTTGAGAACCTGAAGGTTGAGAGCATAAGGACCACATCCTAAAGCTAGTCCTCCAGTTTCATGGTCTGCAGTAACAACAATCAAAGTTTCGTCAGGATGTTGGGCATAAAATTCGTATGCAACTTTAATAGCATTGTCGAAGTCTATAACTTCCTGAAATACGGTAGCAGCATCGTTAGCATGGCAGGCCCAGTCTATTTTTCCACCTTCAACCATTAAAAAGAATCCCTTTTCAGTATCTTTATTTAAAAAGTTGATAGCAGATCGGGTTATATCACATAATGTAAGGTCTGTTTTCTTGCGATCGATTGCATACGGAATAGCTGAATTATCTTTTTGAGATGCTTTCTCTGGTTGGAATAAAATCATCTTATTAGCTTTCTTGGCTTTTTTCTGGTAATCTTTGTAGCCACGAGCTATTGTATATCCTCCCTTTTCTACTAAACTGTATAAACTCTCTGATTGGCTGTCTTTGTTTTCACTGTTATTAGGATCTACAAAGTCGGAGCCTGCATAAAAGTCAAATCCAGTAGTGATAAGGTCTTTGCCAATACCATATGCATTGCCACGGCTACCTTCATGTGCATAGAAAGCAGCAGGAGTAGCATGGTCTACACTTACACTAGTTGCTATACCTACTTTCTTACCTGTTTTTTGTGCCCATACAGCAACACTGCTGACAGGAGTAGAAAGGTCTTTTAGTACCCCGATGGCTCCATTTTTGGTTTTATGACCAGTTGCGAGTGCTGTTCCGGCTGCAGCTGAATCTGTAACTCCGTTAGTCGCAGAAAAAGTTGTAGCAACAGTTGAATAAGGGAATTGTGTAAACTGTAAAGGAGTGACTCCAATTTTGCTTTCCAGTTCTCCCAAATAAAGCTCTGTCCCTTGAACTTGATTGACACCCATTCCGTCTCCTATAAAATAGAAAACATATTTGGCCTGCTGTCCGAATGCTGTGCATATGGATAGTAAGACAAATAATAAGTAAAGCTTAATTCTTTTCATAAGTCTGTTTGTTTTTATTGTGGATTACAAATTACGGAATATTTTTTTTAAATGGTGTGACTATTTAATTAAAAAAATACTACTCTATGGAAAAAAGGTAATTCGTTTCGTTTTATGGTCAGTAAATAAAATATTTCGTAGAACTTTTAAAAATTGTATTATGAAAAATTATTTTTTAGGAGCCTTTTTATTGGCTTTTACTGCATGTCAGCAAGAAGTTATGTCTGGAGTAGATGAAAATGCAGAAACATCTCCAGTGGTTTTGAAAACAGTGATAGATACTCATCTTCAAAGTCGTATTTCCAATAATACAGAAACAGGTGAAAGCACTTTTGTTGAAGGTGATAAAATAGGGCTATTTATGGCTGAATCTACTGATCCTGTTGCCTTTACATACAGCGGAATGGCCTGGAATGCTGCAGCAATGCTTTACTGGCCTGATAATAAAGCGGATTTTTTGTTCGAAGCTTTTTATCCATTTGTAGAATCTGTTCAAAGAGATAATATTTTGATGCCTTCACTTGCTGTTCAGGATGGAACATTAGAGGATGTAGCAAAGAAAGATTTCTTAATAGCTAGTCATACACAAAACTTTGGTGAAAATGGAGTGGTTACTTTATCATTTAGCCATCAGTATAGTTTAATGGCTTTTAGTGTTAAAATCAATGTTGAAGGAGCTGAAACTCCTACTTTGCAGTCGCTTACTTTAAATGGAGATAAGATTATTTCACCTGCTACTTATTCATTTGTTTCTGCGAGTGCAACTATTCAGGGACCGAGTGAGGGAGCAGATTTGGTCTTATCTGTAAATAAACCTTGTGGTGAAGACGGAGAAATGTTATATTGCTTGCTGAATCCAGTTGAGTTGCTTTCCGGACTTACTATTACTTGTAATTATATGGTAGGAGATGAGCCTTATGTGGCTACAGCAACATTGTCCGATCCGGGTTTGGAAAAGGGAAATATGTATCAGTATCAGCTTTCAATTAAAGAGCGCAGCATTGAAGTTTCAGGTTGTACAGTATCAAAATGGAATATTCAGAAACTAGAGAATATTGTGATTGATGCTTTTGAAGACAATAATGAATAAAAATAATCATTATAGGACTGCATTCTTTGGGTAGATATTAGAAAAACATATAATTTTGCAGCTTCATACAAAAAGTTATAAAAAGGAGCTGTGATATGAAAGCGTTAAAAGAGCGTATTTTACGTGATGGTAAATGTTTCGAAGGGGGAATCTTGAAGGTTGATAATTTTATTAATCATCAGATGGACCCGATTTTGATGAAATCAATGGCCGTTGAGTTTGTGCGACGTTTTGCTAGTACAAAGATTAACAAAGTGATGACAATCGAGGCAAGTGGTATTGCACCCGCTATAATGGTAGGGTATTTGCTGGAGTTGCCCGTTGTTTTTGCTAAAAAGAAAAAACCAAGCACCATGGAAAACATGCTGACTACTACGGTTTATTCTTTCACAAAAGACCGTACTTACGATGTTTGTGTAAGTAAGGATTATTTGTGTGAGGGTGATAAGGTGCTTTTTATAGATGATTTTCTGGCTAACGGTAATGCAGCGAAAGGAGTAATCGACTTGGTTGACAAGGCTGGAGCTGAACTTGTTGGCATGGGTTTCTTAATAGAAAAAGCATTTCAGCATGGGGGTGACTATTTGCGTAGTGCTGGCATACATGTAGAATCATTGGCTATAATCGATAGTTTGGATGATTGCAAGATCGTAATTAGAGATTGAATAATATCTACCTTTCCACAAATACCTGCTTGCATTTTAGGTGGAAGCTGGTATTTGTGGTTTTTTATTTTTATATAATTGAAATTGATGGAAAAAGAACAGACAGAAAAAGTGAATGCAGGCCTTATTTATGGCTTGAATGACCGTCCGCCTGTAAAGGATGCTATCTTTGCAGCTTTGCAGCATTTGTTAGCAATCTTTGTAGCTATTATTACTCCTCCGTTGATTATTGCAGGAGCATTGAAACTGGATTTGGAAACTACCGGATATCTGGTTTCCATGGCATTGTTTGCTTCGGGTATTTCAACTTTTATACAATGTCGTAAACTTGGTCCGATAGGATGTGGTTTGCTTTGTATCCAGGGTACCAGCTTTTCGTTTATCGGTCCTATTATTTCAGCAGGATTATCCGGAGGACTGGCAACTGTCTTTGGAGCTTGTATTGCAGCATCTACAATGGAAATGCTTATAAGCCGCGTACTGAAATACACCCGTAAGATTATTACTCCACTTGTATCAGGTATTGTTGTTACCCTTATCGGTATGAGTTTGATTAAAGTTGGTATTTCGGCTTGTGGTGGAGGTGCTGTTGCACAGGCTAATGGTACTTTCGGCTCTTTACGTTATGTTGGTTTGTCGTCATTGGTATTGGTCTTGATTATCTTCTTTAACCGAAGTAATAACCGTTATCTGCGCATGAGCTCTATCGTTATAGGTTTGATTGTAGGATACGTGGTTTCGTGGTTTATGGGAATGGTTGATTTTTCTTCGGTTCAAAGCTATGGAGGTTTTAATTTGCCACTTCCGTTCCGTTATGGCTTGTCTTTCGATATATCTTCTATTATTGCATTAGGAATTGTGTATGTGATAACTGCAATCGAGGCTTATGGAGATATAACTGCCAATTCTCTTATTTCCGGAGAACCGGTAGAAGGAGAAATTTTTGTGAAAAGAGCATCTGGAGGTATATTAGCCGATGGTTTCAACTCTATGTTGGCCGGCTTCCTTAACTCATTCCCTAATTCTATTTTTGCTCAAAATAACGGAATGATCCAGCTTACGGGAGTAGCAAGTCGATATGTGGGTTATTATATTGCCGGTTTTCTGATTATTTTAGGATTGTTCCCAGCTGTGGGCCTTGTCTTTTCATTAATGCCTGAGCCGGTACTTGGAGGCGCAACTCTATTGATGTTTGGAACAGTGGCTGCTGCAGGTATCCGTATTATTGCTGCACAGAAGATTGACCGTAAGGCTACTTTGGTTATGGCATTGAGCTTTTCTTTAGGATTAAGTGTAGAACTTGTTCCTGAAATCCTGTCACAATTGCCCGAAACCATTCGTAATATCTTCGCATCTGGTATTACTACTGGTGGTGTGACAGCTATTTTGTCTAATATCTTGATTCGTATTAAAGAAGAATAATAAAAAGGTGATTGATTCTTATTGAGTCAATCACCAAAATTTGTTTTGCAAGGCATTATATTCAAATCCTACATTTCTAAGTGTTGTCAACAAATTTTCTTTGTTAACATTCATATCATCACAAAGCTCGTCTAGAGAAGCATATTCATCTCTTAGTTTCATGTTGATGAAGCTAAAAAGCATCATCGGATCTTTAGGTAGTTCCATACTGTAAATACTTTTTTATTTTTCGGCGCAAATTTACAATAAAAAAACTTATCTTTGACACATTCTAAATATTATAAACTTGAAAATATGAAAAAAATTTCCTCATCCCTTTGTTGGTCATTAGCAGGTACAGCTTTGGCTGTTAGTGCTACATCATGTGGAAGTCAGAAAAAGGAAACTGCACAGAAACCATATAATATTGTTTATATCATGACAGATGACCATACGGCTCAAATGATGAGTTGCTATGACACGCGTTATATTGAAACGCCTAATTTGGACCGTATAGCTCGGGATGGGGTACGTTTTACCAACAGCTTTGTAGCTAATTCTTTGAGTGGGCCGAGTCGTGCATGTCTTTTTACGGGCAAGCATAGTCATGCAAATGGTTTTACAGATAACACGACTTGTGTATTCGACGGTTCACAGCAAACTATGCCTAAATTGCTTCAGAAAGCTGGATATGAAACAGCTGTCATTGGGAAATGGCATTTGGAGAGCTTGCCTACCGGCTTTAATTATTGGGAAATAGTGCCTGGTCAAGGCGATTATTATCAGCCTCGCTTCATAACGATGAACAATGATACGATAACCAAAGACGGGTATCTTACCAATGTAATTACCGATATGAGTTTGGATTGGATGGAGAATCAGCGTAATAAGGAAAAACCTTTCTGCTTGTTTATTCATCATAAAGCAATTCACCGCAACTGGTTGCCAGAGTTGAAATATCTGTCTTTATATGAAGATAAGACCTTCCCGTTACCAGATAATTTTTACGATACCTACGAAGGACGTGAAGCTGCAGCAGCCCAGGAAATGAGTATTTTGCAGGATATGGATATTATTTACGATACAAAAATGTATCGCAAAGATAAAGACTCACGTCTGAAAGCAATATACGAAGACTATGTAGGTCGTCTGAAACCAGAGGAACGAAAAATATATGATGCTTTTTATGAACCGCTTATTGAAGAGTTTTATAAGAAGAATCCTAAAGGTAAAGAACTGGCCGAATGGAAGTATCAGCGTTATATGCGTGACTATGCTAAAGTTGTGAAGTCACTGGATGATAATGTGGGACGTGTACTGGATTATTTGGAAGAAAAAGGTATGTTGGATAATACTTTGGTAGTCTACACATCCGACCAAGGGTTTTATATGGGTGAACATGGATGGTTCGACAAACGTTTTATGTATGAAGAATCCATGCGTACTCCTTTGTTGATGTATTTGCCGAAAGGATTTGATAAACGGGGAGATATACCTCAGATGGTGCAGAACATAGATCATGCTGCTACTTTCCTTGATTTGGCAGGTGTTCCTGTACCTGAAGATATTCATGGCATTTCAGTATTACCTTTGTTGAGAGGTGAAGAACCAAAAGACTGGAGAAAGTCGCTTTATTATCATTTTTATGAATATCCGGCAGAGCATATGGTTAAACGTCATTATGGAGTTCGAACTGAGCAATATAAGTTGATACATTTCTACAATGACATTGATTGCTGGGAACTGTATGACTTGAAGGCCGATCCTCACGAAATGCATAATCTGTATGGTAGCAAAGGATACGAAGAAATTACAGAAACACTGAAAAAAGAATTGGTTCGTTTGCAGAATCAGTATAAAGATACAGCTGCTTTGAAACTGAATGGTTTTTAAATAAACAATAATAATGGATAGGGTAGAGGCTCATAACTTCTCGAAGGATGTTGACGAGACATTATTGCAATTGATAGACTTGCCATACGATGACTTGATTGCATTTTTGGAAGACTATGCAAACAGCCATCCGGAATTTTGTGCTGCTTTGCATCAGAGATTACATGGAAGTGATGAGCCTCCTGCCCTTAAAAAGTCTTTTTCTGAGCAAATTGATATTGCTTTCAGAAAATATTATTATCCTTCTGCCGGGCTTATTGTTACAGACGACAGCTTGCGTATGAATGAGCTTTCTTCTCAGTTGCAAGTCTTTCTGCAACATGCGTTGGAAGCCGTAAACTGTAAAAATTATGAAGATGCTGCATCTATAGGCTTGGCTATACTTCGGTCTGCCGGTAATTATTGGGTGGATGATGCTTTAGAAACCTACTGTGATGAGGAATTCCCATTAGCCTGTGATTGCCAGGATGCTGCAAATCTTCTACTGGAGGTTTGTAAGTTGTGCAAACATCCCTCACTTCTACAGCAAATATGGGCCGAATTGCTTTTAATAGCAGATTTGGATTTGTTTCGGGGACGTTTTGTAATGGATTTCTCTGAATTCTTGGCTCATGTAGCTGTTCTTATTCTTCCATTTGATGAGGCTTTGTCCTACCTGAATCGTGTTATAGACCAGAAAGCGGAAAGCGGAATCGCTGTTTCTCCTCTTGTTTTGTTAAAGTTGGAATTTCTGAAACAAAACAAAGCTGATTTTTTATCTGTTTGTTGGAAATATATTCATCTTCCCAGAGTGCGTGAATGGTATGTCGACTGGTTATTAAAAAACAGCCGTTTTGAGGATGCATTACGTATTTTGTCGGAGGGAATATCTTTAATTAAAGACGATGGATTCCGTTCTAGAGCCTACCTGCTGTCTTGGCTGAAGAAGAAAATGTCAATCTATGAAGCACAGAAGAATTCAACTTGCGTTATAGAAGTAGCTCACGAACTATTTGTCCTTTCTGAAGAAAAATTACCTTATTACAAAGTTTTGAAAAAATGGGTTAATAGCAGTGTGTGGGATAATTTTCTGGCTGGTTTATTGAAAGAGGTAACTTTTTCTACTGATATCAGAGGTAGAAACGAACTGGTAGAAATTTATTTGGAAGAGAAAAAATATCCTGTTTTGTTTCAGATGTTAGCGGTTCATACCCCTGACCGCCTTATGATTTTACTATATTATGTTTCTTTTCTTCAGAAGTATTCTACTGCCGAATTGTTACGCTTTTTGCAGGAAGAGTTAAGATACGTAGTGGAGGAAAAATTCGGGACTAATTTATTCCCTCTTTTACGAACAGCGTTCAGAACTATCAGTACGCTGCCTGGGGGGAATGAAGTGATTCATGCATTGTTGTCCGAGTTTGAATGGAAATATCGGGGAAGAGCTTCCTTTATATTAGAACTTAAAGATTTAAGAGATGTGTATTTGGAAAAATAAAAAACTGTCCGAGAAATCACTTCTCAGACAGTTTAAGCATTCAGTTATCTGATAAATAGATAACAATTTATATATATAAGAGTGTTTGGTCCGAAAAATAATTATCTGCCACCACCAAGAGCTTGATAAAGACTGATTACGTTCTGTATTTCCTGGAAACGCTTGGAAAGCATCTGTACAGGAACCCCAACAGACAAGTCTTCTGGCATTTTCTGGTCTGCCAGTTTTCCACGCTCGTAGTTGCGAGGAGTTTCGGCAAGAAGGAGTGCCATGCTGTTTTGAGTTTGGTTTATCTGGTCTTTCAAATCAAGAATAGAAGTTTGTACAGAATAGTAAGTTGCTTCCATTTGTGATACACCAGCCTCGTTATACTGACCGGCATTCATCAATGCACGTGCCGAAGCAACAGTTTCTTTCCATGCCTCTTCTGTCTGTTGTGAAAGAGCCAACTGTTCGTCAAGCATAAGCAGAGTATAATAGGTATTGGCTACGCTTGCTATGAGTTGTGAACGTACAGCTTGCTTGTAGTCAATGCTCTGTGCATAAAGTGCCTGTGCCTGCTTCTTGGAGTTTCTCATTCTTCCAAAAATATCAAGTTCCCAGCTGGCAGTCAGTGGTAACTGATAAGTTTGCGAAGCTTTCTGCTTGTCAAAACTGCTGACAGTTCCCTGAGGTGCTAATGCGAATGATGGCAAGAAAGCCAGTTTCGAAGCCAGCAGGGAAGCTTTTGCCTGTTCGATAAGAGCCTGGAGATAGGGATCTGTAAAGACCTCTTTCCAGTCTGTATTGCCAAAGTTCGTTGTATCCGAAACTTGAATACTTTCGCCATATAGGCTGTCCGACACGGTTTCTGCCGGTTTATATTTGGTATAAATACCACAACTGCTGAACGTAGCAGACGATATCGTTGCTGTCAGTACAACTGCTGCAGTAGAAAATAGATTTTTTTTCATTGATTATTCTGTTTTGCCCGGGACGATAAAACCGTCCCGGCAAGGTTATTAATCTTCTTTATTGAATGCGCTTTTTTTCTTCAAGGCTGCGTTCACGTTCCAGTTGGACCTGTGGGTCTATTTCCACTTGCATAGGTTTGCGGATCTTTTCCTGCAGGTATTCAAAAGTTATATAGAATACCGGAACAACGAAAAGCAGAGCCAATGTACCGATGAACATACCACCCACAACACCAGTACCAAGAGAACTGTTACCATTGGCACCTGCTCCTGTAGCAAACATAAGCGGAATCATACCGAATATCATAGTAAGCACAGTCATCAGGATAGGTCGGAAACGTGCCTGAGCTGCAGAGTAGGCAGATTCGATAATGCCCATGCCTTTACGACGGCGCTCTACGGCAAACTCGGTAATTAGGATGGCAGTTTTCGAAAGCAAACCGATAAGCATGATAACACCAGTCTGTAAATAGATGTTATTTTCGAGCCCGAATAGTTTTGCAAACAGGAAGCTACCCATCAAGCCGAATGGAACAGAAAGAATAACGGCCAGCGGAATAAGGAAGCTTTCATACAAACATGAAAGGATAAGATAGATAAGTACCACACAGATTATATATACGAACACTGTCTTGGCACCACCACTCTGTGCTTCCTCGCGTGCTATACCGCCATACTCATATCCGTATCCGGTAGGCAGAGTTTGGGCAGCAACTTCTTTGATAGCATTCTGTACCTCACCTGAAGAGTACCTATAAGTGATACAATAATTGCGATAGAAGGAATCAGCGTACTCTTGAAATCCTGCAGGAAGAAATAAACTACAAGGATTACCAGGATGATAGCGATTACAAGCGTTTCGATTACATTGTAGATAGATGCATAGAGAAAGTCATTCGAACTCATCATCTGAATAAATTCCACCCCCGGAGGAAGTAGTTCAGACATTTCTTCCAAACGTTTCGAAATAGCGTTATTTACTTCTGTTGCATTGGCTCCTGCTACCTGGAAAGCAAGGAATGTTACCCCCGGGTGGTTATTAACCTCCCCATGGAAGCTGTATGACAAACGTCCCAGTTCAACTTTGGCAATATCTTTTAGGCGTAATACAGATCCGTCTGCATTGGAACGGATGACAATATCATCGAACTGGTTTACGGTTTTCAGACGACCTTTGTATTTCAGAGCATACTGGAATACATTGGGCGAATTCTCTCCCAGCGTTCCGGCCGGAGCTTCAATATTCTGTTCACCAAGAGCAACTGTAACGTCTGCAGGCACAAGTCCGTACTGAGCCATCAGTTCCGGATTCAGCCATATACGCATACTGTAGGTATCACCCAGAAGGGTTGCATCACCTACACCCTCAATACGCTTGATTTCCGGGATTACGTTAATATCCAGATAATTGGCGAGAAACGTTTCATGGTATCGTCCGTCTGTACTGACCAGTGATGTAATCTGCAAGAAGCTGATCTGTCTTTTTGAAGTAGAAACACCGATTTTGGTTACTTCCGAAGGCAAAAGACCTTGCGCTTTTGATACTCGGTTCTGTACGTTGACAGCAGCCATGTCCGGGTCAGTCCCTTGTTTGAAGAAAACCTGAATCTGTGCTGTACCAGAGTTGGTGGCAGTTGATGTAATATACATCATGTTTTCTACACCGTTGATGCTTTCCTCCAGTGGCATGATGACACTGTTCATTACAGCATCTGCGCTGGCACCAGTATAAGTTGCATCCACAGTAACTGTAGGAGGTGCAATGTCAGGATACTGTTCTACCGGCAATGATATGAGTGAGATAAATCCCACCAATAAAATTACGATGGAGATGGAGATAGCCATCACCGGTCGTTTTATAAATATATTTCCTTTCATCTTTATCTGAAATCTTTATGTACCTTAAAATATGATTTCTAAATATTGGCTTATTTTACTTGAGTTCCTTCACGAAGAAGTCCGGCTCCTTTGGCAATAATTTCATCGCCGGTATTTAATCCTTCAAGTACGATGTATTCACGTCCGTCGTTATAAGGAGCTACCTTGATTAGTGTAGAAACAGCTTTGCCGTCTACCACTTTAAATACAGAAATCTTGTCTTGCTGTTTCACTGTAGCTTCTTGCGGAATAATGATATATTTATTGTAAGTAGCTGGAATCACTACCTTACCAGATGCTCCACTCAGAAGAAGTCCTTTTTCATTTGGGAAAACGGCACGCACGCCTACAGAGCCTGTTTGTGTGTCAATTACACCACTGATAGATTCTATTTTACCTTTTTCGGCATAGGTTGTTCCGTCATTCAGCTTAAGCGTAATTTCCGGCATTTTGGTAAGTGCGTCTTCTATAGAACCATATTGACGTACCATATCGAGGACCTGGTTCTCCGTCATAGAGAAATACACATACATTTCCGAATTGTCGGATACAGTTGTAAGAGGTTCTACGATAGTAGGGCCCACTAATGCACCTACACGGTAGGGAAGCATGCCTACTATACCGTTACTCGGGCTCTTTACCTCTGTGTAGGAGAGGTTATTTCTGGCATTGACTTCCTGAGCTTCAGCTTGAGCCAATTGAGCTTTTGCCGTAAGATATTGATTTTCCGAAGTTTTTAATGTAAAATTAGAAACAACTTTGTTTGCATAAAGCTCTTTGCTACTATTGTAGGTAAGCTCTGCCGTAGCAAGAGCTGCATTAGCCGATTTTACGTTGGCTTCGGCTGTGTTGAGAGCAGCTTTGTAGGGCACTTGGTCAATAATGAAAAGAACTTGTCCTTTTTTTACTTTTTCACCTTCTGTTACGCATAAACGCTGTATCGTACCAGAAACCTGAGGCATAATGTTTATATCCTGGCGTCCGCGGATTGTTGCAGAATAGCCTGTCTCTACAGTCTTGTCTGCTACTTCTACACGCATTGTTTCATATCCGCTGACAGGCATTGCTGCCTGTTCTTTTTGTCCACAAGATGTGAACCACACTGTACTGCCAACTACTCCCATCAGTTGCAACCATTTCATGTTTACTGTTATCATATCATCTTTTAACTTTAAAAAAATCGTGACAAATATTCATGCTTTATAATTGAGACCAGTGTTCATGATTTCTTTAAGGTTGTTCAAAAACGGAACAATTGCTTGTCTTTGTGTTATATTAACGATTTGTGGATTGAGTGTAAAGTTCGTTTAAATATTATGCTAAATTATTATAAATTATTACTTTTACATGTGTGTAAAAGTAATGGCGTATGGAGATATTTAGACTTCCGGAATCGGAACTATTCATAACAGGAACAGGGCATTCGGGTGTATTCAAACATTATCTTATGAACTCCGGTTCCCTGATCAGTCTTTGTTTGCGAGATATTTTAAAAAACATACTGGGATGACTCCTTTAGAGTACAGGACGAAATAGATTTCTTTCAACCCTGTGTTTGTGGTGTATCTTTATTATGAGGAGTCTTTTTCATTTTTAAGCTGAAGTTTTCTCATTTCAATGGTGCAGGTTGGTCATAAAAGTGATAAACCTTGTTCGTACCGGCATATTTTCAGAGTTGTAAATGTGAATGTTACGCGCACGCGTAT
>Magnolia_p2__coassemble_527_pt1 | contig 82411 bp, 59 predicted proteins | sample Magnolia_p2__metabat2_high_PE_040 | metagenome-assembled genome bin Magnolia_p2 | reverse complement strand
GATGAGTTGCTTATCAATTGATAAGAAATAGGGGGAGATACGATTAAATACTATCTTTGTAGACTGGATTGCCCAAGTTGTTTTGGGAAAAGATAATGGATATGCAGATACATGATATTTTAGGTAATATTTACTCCATGCCGGAAGATTCCGTGCAGAAACTTGTCGCAAAGATGAAGAAGCTTTCTTTTGTTAAAGGAGACCGGATTTTACAGGCCGGAAAGGTGGAGAGGAATATCTTCTTTGTGGAAAAGGGAATTGTGCGTGCCTATTTACCTCTTGATGGAAAAGACGTTACGTTCTGGATTGGCATGGAGGGGGCTACGGTAGTTTCGCTGAAAAGACAACCCTATCTGTTGCAATGTATTCCTTTGGAGCATCTGGCTTCTTATTTGGGCATTACGCCTGTGAGTTTGAGCCGTATCCGGGCTGCTGTGGCTGGGAAACGTTAGAATATTTTCTATCTTTGTGCTTCAAAACCTAGAATTCAGTATATGACAAAAAATAAATTACACCCAATAATGCTTGCCGGAACGGGGAGTGATGTGGGAAAAAGTATCCTGGCTACGGCGCTTTGCCGTATCTTCTTGCAAGACGGGTACAGGCCTGCTCCGTTTAAGGCACAAAACATGGCACTTAACTCGTATGCTACTCCCGAGGGACTGGAGATTGGCCGGGCGCAGGCTGTGCAGGCCGAGGCGGCTGGCGTGCCTTGTCATACGGATATGAATCCGCTGTTGCTGAAACCTACTTCCGACCAGGGGTCGCAGGTGGTACTGAACGGACGGCCGATAGGTAACCGCAGTGCGTACGATTATTTCCGCAAGGAGGGGCACGATGAGCTGCGTGCCAAAGTGAATGCGGCGTACGACCGTCTGGCAGCCCGCTATAACCCGATTGTGATGGAAGGGGCGGGCAGTATCTCGGAAGTGAATCTGTACGACCGTGATTTGGTGAATATGCCGATGGCGCGTCATGCCGGGGCGGATGTGATTCTGGTGGCGGATATTGACCGTGGCGGTGTGTTTGCCAGTGCTTATGGCTCGATTGCCTTGCAGCGTCCGGAGGATAAGGGACGTATTAAGGGGATTATTGTCAATAAGTTTCGTGGGGATATTCGTTTGTTCGAGTCGGGTGTAAAGCAGATGGAAGAGATCTGTGGTGTGCCAGTACTGGGGGTTATCCCGTATTACCGCGGGATTTATATCGAGGAGGAAGACTCCGTGGACTTGCAGCAGAAGCATGTTAAGGCGATGGAAGGCCGGCTGAATGTGGCTGTGGTCTTGCTGAGACATCTTTCTAATTTTACCGACTTCAATATGCTGGAACGTGACGAACGGGTGAACTTGTATTATACGAATAATACGGAGGAATTGCTGAAGGCTGACATCATTTTGTTGCCGGGAACCAAGAGCACATTGGCCGACTTGTATGAGCTTCACCGTAACGGGGTGGCGGAGGCTATCCTGAAGGCTTCGCGTAACGGAGCGACGGTGATGGGTATCTGTGGCGGCTATCAGATGATGGGGGTGCGTGTAGAGGACCCGGATGGAGTGGAAGGCAGTATACGCCAGTTGCCTGGTCTAGGACTGTTGCCAGTAACGACGGTGATGCGTGGCGAAAAGGTGACACGGCAGGTGCATTTTACGTTCGAAGGCAGTGAGGTGCGTTGCGGCGGTTACGAAATCCATATGGGGGAAACGCGCCCGCAGGAGGGCGAGCCGATGAAACCGCTGGTGTGGCTGGAAGAAGGAGGCCCTGACGGTTATATGGTGAACCGCAAATGTATGGGTACGTACGTGCATGGCATTTTGGATAATCCGGCTTTCATCGACTGGCTGCTGGAGCCTTATAACCTGAAACTGAAGCAGCGTCCGGTGGATTATGCGGCTTTTAAGGAGGAACAGTATGACAAGCTGGCTGCACATGTGCGTGCGCATCTGGATATGTCGAAGTTGTACGAAATTATTACGGAAAAATGATAGAAGGACACGGAGATGATTTGTACCGTTATGGGGGAAAGCTGGTGAATTTCAGCTCGAATGTGTACGGTGGTGTCAATCATTCGGGTTTGGTGGATTATCTGGCAAAGCGTATGGAGGTGATACGCAATTATCCGGAACCGGAACCTAAATCGCTGGAGCGTGAAATAGAGTGCCGGGAGCAGTTGGATTCGGGCAGTGTCTGTGTGACCAACGGGGCTACAGAGGCTATCTACCTGATAGCTCAGGCTATGAAGGGAAGCTGTTCGGCTGTATTGCAGCCTACTTTCAGCGAGTATGCCGATGCAGCGCGTTTGCACGGGCATCAGGTGGTTTCTTTTTATACGCTGGATGTACGTACAATTCCCGAGAAGGCACAGGTGGTGTGGATTTGTAATCCCAATAATCCTACGGGGATGGTGTACGACAAGGCTTTGCTGGCGGCGTGTGTGCAGAAGCATCCCCATCGGCTGTTTGTTTTGGACCAGTCTTATGAAGCGTTTACGCAGCGTCCTTTGTTTACAGCTGCCGAGGCTGCGGCTTATCCGAATCTGCTCGTACTGCATTCCATGACGAAGCATTATGCTTTACCGGGTTTACGGCTGGGGTATGTCACGGGGTGTGTGTCGCTGATTGACTTGCTGCGCCGTCAGCGCATGCCGTGGTCGGTCAATGCGTTGGCTGTTGAGGCCGGGCATTATCTGTTGCAGCATCAGGAGGAGTTTGCAATTGACTTGCCGGCTTTGCTGGCAGAGAAGAACCGGGTGGCCGAGGCGTTGCGGCAGATAGGAGGAATGGAGGTGTGGCCGTCGGATACGCATTACCTGCTGGTGCAGTTGCGGAGTGGTACGGCTGCTTCGCTGAAGGCTTATCTGGCCGAAGAATGTGGAATGTTGATACGTGATGCGGCCAATTTTGAAGGACTGGATGCCGGATTTTTCCGTATTGCGGTTCAGGGAAAGAAAGAAAACGATGATTTGATTGCTGCGATAAAGAAATGGATATATCTGTATTGATGGATGTTGCACTGCCTTTGCTGGTGGGTGTATTGATGGATTGTGTGCTGGGTGACCCGATGGGACTGCCTCACCCTGTAGTGGGTTACGGACGTTTGATTTCGTTTTTCGAGCACCGGTGGAACCACGGACAGAACCGGAAACTGAAAGGAATGCTTATGACGGTGCTGCTGGTGGCCGGAGTGGCTGCGGTGGTCTGGGGAGTACTGGTGATGGCAAGAACTTTGAGCGTGTGGCTCGAAGTGGTATTGTCGGCTGTGCTGGTCTTTTATTGTCTGGCTGGAAAGACATTGATTGACGAGGTGCAGGCTGTATTTCGGGAAACGGATATTTCGCTGGAACGGGGCAGGAAGCAGGTGGCACGCATTGTGGGACGCGATACTTCGGAACTGACGGCGCAGGAGGTACGTATCGCTGCCTTGGAAACCTTGGCCGAGAATCTGAGTGATGGGGTAGTGGCTCCTTTGTTCTGGTACATGGTGGCCGGAGTGCCGGGCATGATGGCTTATAAGATGGTTAATACTCTGGATTCGATGGTGGGCTACAAGAATGAGCGTTATCGGGATTTCGGGTGTTTTGCTGCTCGGCTAGATGATGTGGCCAATTATATTCCGGCCCGGCTTACGGCTTTGCTGGTGGTGCTCGTCAGTGGTCGCTGGTCGCTTCTTGCTTTTGTGAAGCGGTACGGGCGCCAGCATGCCAGTCCTAACTCCGGTTATCCGGAATCGGCGCTGGCTGGAATTTTGGATTGCCGTTTCGGGGGGCCGCATGTTTATTTTGGTCAGGTGGTCGACAAGCCTTGGATTGGCGAAAACTGCCGTGCGGTGAATACGGCGGACATGCAGGTGGCGGTAGCTGTCAACCGGCGGGTTGAAGCTGTGTTGCTGTTGGCTTATTTTCTTGCAGTTGTTTGTGTTGCCTGGTGATTATTAGCAGGAAAGGCTTTTATTTATTTCTGTATTTCTGCTTTTTTTTATATTTTTACACAATCAATAGCTATACATGAAAAGCACATGTCTTTTTGTCCTTTAAAGTAGGATTTTTTATGCTTTTCTATTGTTTTATCTGCTGTTGTAAGAGTATTAATGCATTGTTAGATTATAAATTTAGACTTATGGTGAAAAAGATGATGTTGGCTATGTTGTGCGGATGCGCTACAGTCACTTATGCACAGCAATATGCAGCACCACAGATGGTATCTCTTGACAAAGGCTGGGAGTTTTCCAAAGCCGGCAGTGATGAATGGCTTTCGGCGAAAGTTCCGGGAACGGTTCATCAGGATTTGATAGATCACGGCAAGTTGCCCGACCCGTTTTATGGCCGGAATGAGGAAAAGGTGCAGTGGGTAGAGAAGGAAGACTGGCAGTACCGCACCAGTTTTACAGTGACCGAAGAGCAGTTGCAGCGCGAGGCGGCTACATTGATTATGGAAGGACTTGATACGTATGCGGATGTGTATCTGAACGGTTCGCTTTTGCTGAAAGCCGACAATATGTTTGTCGGATATAAAGTTCCTGTAAAATCAGTTTTACGCAAGGGGGAAAACAAGTTGTATGTGTATTTCCATTCTCCGGTAAACTATGTGATGCCGCAGTGGGAGAGCAACGGGTTTAATTATCCGGCAGATAATGACCATAGCGATAAGCGTGTGAGTGTTTTCTCGCGTAAGGCTCCTTACAGTTTCGGTTGGGACTGGGGAATCCGTCTGGCTACCAGCGGAATATGGCGCCCGGTTACACTGGCGTTCTATGATGCAGCCAGCATAAACGATTACTATGTGCATCAGGTTTCAGTATCACAGGCTGAAGCTAAGGTGGAAAATAGGTTGGAAATCAATTCGGTGGGCAATGTGGAACGCAAGGCTCAGGTTACGGTGGAATATGCGTATAACGGAGACAGCTATGCTGAAACCGAAGAGGTTACGCTGAAGCCGGGATGTAATACGGTTTCTGTTCCGCTTACGTTGATGAACCCGCATCTGTGGATGCCGAACGGTTGGGGTGAAGCTGCTCTGTATACGTTTACTGCCAGCGTGGTTGTAGATGGAAAGGAAATTGCCCGCGAAAGCAAGAAAGTGGGATTGCGCAATATCCGTGTGGTGAAGGAAAAAGATGAAAAGGGCGAATCGTTCTATTTCGAAGTAAACGGCCAGCCGCTTTTTGCCAAGGGTGCCAATTATATTCCGAGTGATGCGCTGCTGCCTAATGTTACTCCGCAGCGTTATGAACGGATGTTTGAGGATATGAAGGCTGCCAACATGAACATGGTTCGTGTATGGGGTGGCGGTGTGTACGAGGATGACAAGTTCTATGAAGAGGCAGACGAAAAAGGTATTCTGGTATGGCAGGACTTTATGTTTGCCTGTACGACTTATCCGCACGACCCTGTATTTCTGAAACGGGTAGCCGAGGAGGCTGAATACAACATCAAGCGTCTGCGTGGACATGCTTCGTTGGCTATGTGGTGCGGTAATAATGAAATCTATGAAGGTATCCGCTACTGGGGATGGAAAGAGAAGTACACGCCGGAGGTATATCAGGAAATGCAGGACGGATATAAGGTGCTGTTCCACGAACTGCTGCCTTCGATGGTGCAGAAATTCGACCCGGACCGTTTCTATATGCATGGCTCTCCTTATGAAGCCAACTGGGGGCGTCCGGCCAGCTGGGCGATTGCAGACAGCCACAACTGGGGTACCTGGTACGGACAGAAGCCGTTTGAAAGTTTCGATGAGGAAATTCCACGTTTTATGAGTGAATATGGTTTCCAGGCCTTCCCGGAAATGAAAACGATTGCAACATTTGCTGCACCGGAAGACTATGAACTGGAATCGGATGTGATGAATGCGCACCAAAAGGCGTCTATCGGCAATTTCCTTATCAAGAAAACCATGGGACTTTATTATACGGTTCCCGAAAAATTTGAGGATTTGGTTTATAAGGGACTGGTATTGCAGGGACAGGGTATGCGTCATGGTATGGAGGCGCACCGCAGAAATCGTCCTTACTGTATGGGTTCGCTGTATTGGCAGCTTAACGACAGCTGGCCGGTAGTTTCGTGGTCAAGTATCGATTATTACGGAAACTGGAAAGCAATGCATTATCAGGCGCAGCGGGCTTTTGCTCCGGTACTGGTAAATGCGTTCAAGGAAAACGATGAGTTGTGCTATTATCTGCTGTCGGATAAGTTGCAGGCAGAGGAGGTAATGCTGTCGCTCACACTGATGGATTTCGACGGAAAAGTATATCGTAATCATAAAGTGGATGCTTTGATGCCGGCAAATGCTTCTGTGCAGGTCTATAAAGAGAAGGTGGCGGATGCGCTGGCTGGAAGAGATGCTGCTACATCGCTGATGCGTATGGTTGTAAAATCGAAAAAGGGTGAGGTGTTGTCAGACGAGATTTATTATTTCGCTCATCCGAAAGACCAGCAGTTGCCTAAGGCTAAGCTGAAATGTCAGTTGAAGGAAAAGGATGGTGTGTGCGAGCTGACGATCAAGACCGACAAGCTGGCCCGTGATATCTTTATCGAAGTTCCTGTACAGGGCGTACGCTTCAGTGACAATTTCTTTGATTTGCTTCCGGGACAGAAAAAGACGATTGTGATTTCTTCACCCGAAGGCCGTTCTCTGAAAAATCTGACATATACCTTGCACCAGTTGTGTGATGTGGAATAATGACTGAAAATATAATCCTTTAATTAAATAACATGAAAAATTTTTCAAAATTAAATCTTCTTGGAGTTTCATTGGCAGGTTTGCTGATGGCATCTTGCGTGCAGAAGCAGACGGCAGTAGCCGATTATCAGGTGATTCCGGTTCCACTGGAAGTATCAGCTGCCCAACAGTCGGCTCCTTTTTTGCTGAAAGATGGAGTTGCAGTGATTTATCCTGCAGGAAATGAAAAAATGCAGAAAAATGCCGAGTATCTGGCTGCATATGTAAAAGAACAGACGGGCATTAACTTGGTTCCGAAGGCGGGTACTGCAGAAAAAGGTGCAGTGGTATTGCAGTTGGGTCTGACGAAAGAGAATACGGAGGCTTATCAGCTGAAGGTGAATTCGGGTAATGTAATGATTACCGGAGCTTCGGAAGCTGGTGTTTTCTATGGTATACAGACTTTGAGAAAGTCTGTCGGAGTAGCTCAGGATCAGAATGTGGAATTGCCTGCTGTGGAGATTAACGATGAACCTCGGTTTGGCTATCGTGGTATGATGTTGGATGTGGGCCGTCACTTCTTTAGCATGGACGAAATCAAGACTTACATCGACATGCTGGCTTTGCATAACATCAACCGTTTCCACTGGCATTTGTCGGAAGACCAGGGATGGCGTATCGAAATCAAGAAGTATCCGAAACTGACGGAAATCGGTTCGAAGCGTGCTGAAACGGTTATCGGACATAACTCGGGAAAATACGATGGCAAGCCTTACGGTGGATTCTACACGCAGGAGCAGGCTCGTGAAATTGTGAAGTATGCTGCCGACCGTTATATTACGGTTATTCCGGAAATTGACCTGCCGGGACACATGCAGGCTGCATTGGCGGCTTATCCGGAACTGGGATGTACCGGTGGTCCGTATGAAGTATGGAAACAGTGGGGTGTATCAGACAATGTACTTTGTGCAGGAAACGATCAGACCATTCAGTTTATCAATGATGTACTGGCTGAAATCATTGATATATTCCCTTCTGAGTACATTCATGTAGGCGGTGACGAGTGTCCGAAAACACAATGGGCAAAATGTCCGAAATGTCAGGCTCGTATCAAGGCTTTGGGTATCAAGGCGGATGGTAAACACAGCAAAGAGGAACGTCTGCAAAGTTATGTAATCGGTGAAGCTGAGAAGTTCCTGAACGAGCATGGCCGTCAGATTATTGGCTGGGATGAAATTCTGGAAGGTGGGCTGGCACCGAATGCTACGGTGATGTCTTGGCGTGGTGAGGCCGGAGGTATTGAAGCGGCTCGTCAGCATCATAATGTAATTATGACTCCGAATACTTATCTGTATTTCGACTACTATCAGACGAAGCATACGGAGGACGAACCGATTGCGATAGGTGGTTTCTTGCCGGTAGATATCGTGTACAGCTATGAACCTATGCCGGAAGAACTGACTGCGGAAGAGCAGAAATTTATTTCGGGAGTACAGGCTAACTTGTGGACGGAGTATATTCCTACTTTCAGTCAGGCACAGTATATGGTATTGCCGCGTATGGCTGCATTGAGTGAAATCCAGTGGTGTTCTGCTGCTAACAAGAACTATGACCGCTTCTTGGCCAGCATTTCACGTCTGATTGATATTTATCAGTTGAAAGGATGGAATTATGCAACGCATTTATTTGATGTGAATGTTAAGATGGAGCCTGATACGGAAAAGGGTAAAATGCAGGTAACACTTACAACTATTGATAATTGTCCGGTTTACTATACACTTGACGGAACAGAGCCCAAAGCTGATTCACCTAAGTATACAGAACCTTTACAAATCAGTGAATCATGTAAACTGAAAGCGGTTGCAGTCCGTTCGCATGGCAATAGCCGCATTTTCGAAGATTCGATTGTATTCAACAAGGCTACCATGAAGCCGATTACTATGTTGCAGCCTATTAACAAACAGTATGAATTTAACGGAGCTGTGACATTGGTAGATGGACTGGCTGGTAATAATAATTACAAGACCGGACGATGGATTGCTTTCTATAAGAATAACATGGAAGCAGTGATTGATTTGAAAGAATCTCAGGAAATTAAATCTGCAGAGATTCGTACTTGCGTACAGAAGGGTGACTGGGTATTTGATATTACTAGCTTGTGTGTGATGGTTTCTGACGACAACAAGGAATTTAAACTTGTAGCTGCTGAAAACTATTCGCCGATGAAACAGGATGATCCGGATGGTGTACATGTTCATAAGTTGGCATTCGACCCGGTGAAAGCTCGTTATGTAAAAGTAATTGCAACTCCCGAAAGTAAATTGCCGGCATGGCATGGCGGAAGTGGCAATGAAGCTTTCTTCTTTGTTGACGAAATTATTATAGAATAACACAAACGATAGCGTATGATAAAAAAAATGACTTTTTTGGCAAGTGCAGCCCTATTGGCTATCTTGCCGTCGTGGGGACAGAAGCAGCCGGTTGACTATGTCAATCCGTTTGTCGGTACTACCAATTACGGAACGACTAATCCGGGAGCTGTATTTCCTCAGGGATTGATGTCGGCTACTCCGTTTAATGTGATGGGGTCTGCTGATAATAAGTTTGACAAGGACAAACAGTGGTGGTCTACTCCGTATGAAATCAACAACAAGTATCTTACTGGTTTTTCACACGTAAACCTGAGTGGTGTGGGATGTCCGGAACTGGGTTCTCTGTTGCTGATGCCTACTACCGGAAAACTGAATGTGGATTACCGTTCGTATGGCAGTGAGTATGTAGATGAAGTGGCTACTCCGGGGTATTATTCTAATGTACTGAGCAAGTACAATGTGAAGTGTGAGCTTACTGCTACACAGCGTACCAGCATGGCCCGTTTTACTTTCCCTGAAGGTCAGGGAAACATCCTGATGAATTTGGGCGAAGGACTGACCAATGAAAGTGGTGCTTCGGTACGTTTTGTAAACGACCGCGAAATTGAGGGTTCGAAATTGCTGGGTACATTCTGCTATTGTCCGCAGGCTGTATTTCCTATCTATTTCGTGATGCGAATCAACAAAGCCCCCGAAAGCAAGGGTTACTGGAAGATGCAGCGCCCTATGCAGGCTGAAGCTGCCTGGGATTCGGACCAGGGCAAATACAAACTCTACACCAATTATAATAAGGTGATGAGTGGAGATGATATTGGTGCCTGGTTTACATTTAATACTGATGCCAATGAGGTTATCGAGGTTAGTATCGGTGTTTCTTTTGTCAGCATCGAGAATGCCCGTATGAATCTTGATAAGGAACAGGCTGCCGGAGTACATTTTGACCAGCTCCGTGCTGAGGCCCGTCAGAAATGGAATTATGACTTGAGCCGTGTGATGGTGGAAGGGGGTACTGAGGAACAGAAAGGTATCTTCTATACAGCTTTGTACCATACCATGATTCACCCGAACATTTTGCAGGATGTGAACGGTGAATATCCTCAGATGGAAGGTGACAAGATTCTGAAGACAGACCGCAACCGCTATACGGTTTTCTCTTTGTGGGATACGTATCGTAACTTTCATCAGTTCATGACACTGGTTTATCCGGAACGTCAGATGGATATGATTCATACCATGCTGGATATGTATCGTGAGCATGGCTGGTTCCCGAAATGGGAATTGTTTGGCCGTGAAACGCTGACGATGGAAGGTGACCCGAGCTTGCCGGTTATCGTAGATACCTGGATGAAAGGTTTGCGCGACTTCGATATCAATCTGGCTTACGAAGGTATGTATAAATCGGCTACTACACCGGGTAAAGACAACTTGATGCGTCCTGATATTGATGAATACATCAAGCGTGGTTATTGTCCGATGGAATCGCAGTACGACAACTCGGTATCTCATGCACTGGAATATTACATTGCCGATTATGCGCTTTCTACACTGGCTAAGGAATTGGGTAAGAAGGAAGATGCCAAGATGTTCTACGACCGTTCTATGGGTTATAAGAATTACTATTGCAAGGAATTCGGTACACTGCGTCCGATAGAACAGAATGGTAAGTTCTACTCACCGTTCAATCCGAAACAGGGTGAGAACTTTGAACCGAGCCCTGGTTTCCACGAAGGTAATGCATGGAACTATACTTATTATGTTCCTCACGATGTAAAAGGTTTGAGTAAGCTGATGGGCGGACAGAAGAAGTTTGTAGATAAGCTGCAGATGATTTTCGATAAAGGTTATTACGACCCAGCTAACGAGCCGGACATTGCTTATCCGTTCTTGTTCAGCTATTTCAAAGGTGAAGAATGGCGTACTCAGAAAATTGTGAAAGATTTGCTTGATAAGTATTATTCTACTAAGCCGAACGGCTTGCCGGGTAATGAAGATACCGGAACTATGTCTTGCTGGGCAATCTTCTGTATGATGGGATTCTATCCTGACTGTCCGGGTGTTCCTGAATATACACTGACTACACCGGTATTCGACAAGGTTACCATCAAGTTGGATCCTAAGTACTGGGGAACCGACAAGCTGGTTATCAAGAAAGAAGGTGGTGAAGGCGAATATATCAAGGAAGTTTGGATGGGCGATAAGAAAACAAACAAATATCGTATCACACACGACCAGTTGATTAAGGCCGGACAGATTACTTTCAAGTGTAAGTAATCATCCTATTCTATAAAGCAACAAAAGGCTGTTTTTTGCGTAGGCAGAAGGCAGCCTTTCTTCTTTCTTCTTTCTTTGAAGTTGTCTTTTTATACGGGTAATAAGTCTCAATATAGGTTAAGAAATGCAGAGTTTCGTTGGGTTTAAGCTTGGGGAGGTGCTTGTTGATATTAAAAACATTATTTTTGTGAATAATAGTTGGATGCTCTGATTCCAGCTAAATAAGTTAATTGCAAAATTTTAATACGTATGAAAAATTGGTTGGTAGGTCTGCTGGCAGTTGTCATTCTTACAGCTTGTACGGATGATGAAAGGTATTATCTGGACGACCGTAATGATATTGTACTGAATTTGGTAGACAAGGAATGGAAGAGTGTGGTCAAGGAATCCGGAAAGACTTTTGAAACAGTTTATTTTCTCAGCAAGAACGGAACGGGATATATGCATTCAAAAACGATTTATTCTTCCGGACATACTGATGAATTTACCCGCAATATCTCGTGGAAATTTTATACGCCCAATTATAAATATCTGTATATCGACTATGGCTTTTGGGAAATTACTTATTTAAATACTACAACACTTCGGGTATACGAGTATACAGAGGACCCGGTTTATACGACGGGGCATGTGGACCGGACATTCTATGAATTTGGATACAGCGCCGAAGATGAGTAGTTAGTTCTATAGTATTTCATTTGAACTTGATTTATGTATAAGATAACTGTTTTTCTATTGCTATGTATAATGCTTCCTTTGTCTGTCTTTGCGCAGAATAAAGTGTTTAACCGAACTGTGTGTGGAAAAGTCGTAATGAAATCGGCACAGGAGGAAGCATGGCACAATGTGGAGTATGCCAATGTGGCTTTGTTGTTGCTGCCTGATTCGGTTTTTGTAGCGGGTACAACTAGTGATGATAAGGGAGAATTTTGTTTGAAAGCCAATTGTGATTTTTTGAAAAAATATCTGTTGCGCGCTTCTTTTATTGGCTGTGCTTCTGCATATATGGAAATTGCTGGTAAGGAGAAGGATGTGAAGGCTGGAACATTGACGTTACAAGAGGATGCTGAAACACTACGTGAAGTGGTGGTTACAGCGGTTATGCAGCCGGTAGAGCAGAAAGGGGATACTACAGTATATAATACAGAAGCATATAAAATACCGGATGGAGCTTATCTGGAGGCGTTAATCCGACGTATTCCGGGCTTGAGCTTTGACCCTAAAACGAAATCAATCGAGTATAAAGGAGAAAAAATCAGTGAGATAACCGTGAACGGAAAAGAGTTTTTCAAGGGGAATACTCGTGTAGCTCTGGAGAATTTGCCAGCTCATTTTGTAAGTCGCCTTAAAGTTTATGACAAGGCTACGGAAGAGGAAGAAATGACGGGGGTAAAAGGACCTGAAAAGAACTATGTACTTGACCTACAGACGAAGAAAAGCGTGACAGGTGCGCTTATGGCGGGTATTGAAGGGGGATACGGTACGAAAAACAAGTATGATGCGAAAGGGCAAGCTTTTAATTTTAAGGAGAATGGTGAGAACTTGGGTATTGTGGGTAGCTTCGGGAATCGGAATTTTACTTCACTGTATGATGGAAACCGGGCTGGGCATTTGAGTGGAAATGTATCCAGAAAGATAGGTGAGGATATTCAGGTTTCAGCTAATGTGGGATATAACCATACAAAAACGGGAAATGTATCTACTTCGCGGAATGAACTATATCTGACGGAGCAAAACCAGTATAGCATAGCCGAACGGACGCAGGAAAACTTGCAGAATTCTTTTTATTCTTCAATGAACTTTTTATGGAATATTGATAAAAAGACGATGTTTCATTTTACCGGTGGAGGGAATATGAGCTGGTCTGACAATACCTCGGAAGCACATACTGCAAAATTCAATGATAATCCGGGACTGGGATTGTTGAATCCGTTTCAGGGGTTTGAACAGACGGACAAACGTATCCGGATGAATGAGACTTTGCAAAATAACTTCGGTGCATCAAACAATAAGGGGTATAATGTCTATACCAGTCTGATTCGGAAACTGAGTGAAGAGGGCAGCAGTTTGGGGATTTCGTATAGTTTATATCATACGAAGCATAAGGTTGATGTATTTAAAACATCGCGTACTACTTTCTTTCAGTTACAAGATGTCCAGGGGCGGGATTTTGTCGACTGGCAGCATCAATATCAGGATGCGCCAACTCGTTCTGTCAATCATGATTTGCGATTGGATTATACTTGGCGTTTCGATACAAAGAATAGTTTGCAAGTATCGTATGCTTTCGGAGTTCAGCAGGAAAAACAATTACAGCAGGTATACGATTTAATGGGACTGACCGAGAAGGAGAATATGACTGATTTACCGGAGGGATATGAATCGCATCAGATTGATAGTCTGAGTAACTATCGTAACAGCCGTACGTTGAAGCATGCTATATCACTGAACTATAGTTATGAAGGGGAGGTATGGAAAATGTATGGAGGGGTAACTCTTACTCCGCAGCACAGAACTATGAATCAGACGGATGGCAGTCATGTGGTTGATGCACTGGGAAATTCGGTGGAGTGGATGCCTTCCTTGGCAGTGCAGTATAATAAGAATGGCTATGACATAAGTATACGGTATAATGGTAATACGCGTCAACCTTCGCTGTACGATCTGATGGCGCCTACTGTTTATCATTCTTCTGTGTATATTAGCCGGAGTAACCCGAATCTGAAAGCATCGTATCAGCATTATCTGAACTTTTCATTTAGTAATTATGCTAAAGGAATTTCGGCTTATATCGTCTGTAATCAGGAATTTAATGGGGTGACTCCTGCCACGCTGTATAATCCTAGTACCGGAGGACAGGAAACTTATCCGGTCAATATAAATGGTAACTGGAGTGTGATGGGAAGTTCTAATTATGAGAAACGTTTGGGTGGTTTTAAATTGGCTGCTCGTGCAGGGGGGAACTATAATCACAATGTAGGTCTGGTAAATGAAAATGGGGGAAGTGAACTGATGGAGAGTGTTACGTATGCATCGGGTATCAATACCTTTGGTGAGGTATCTTATTTGCCGTCGTGGGGAAATGTTGACTTGAACGGCTCGTGGGATTTCCAGCAATATAAAAACCAGTTGAGTGTGCTGGGGAACAGTAATACCTATACGCGTACATATACTCTAGGAGCTGTAGTTTTGGCACAGCTTCCTGCTTATTTTCAGATTGATTCTGATTTTGCTTACTGTATACGCGGCGGCAGTTATCTGGATAACGAAAATGAAAATGAAGCTTTGTGGAATATCAAGGTGACCTGGAAATTTGGGAAAGAACGCCGTGCTGAAATTTCTGCAATCTGGGCTGATATATTGAGTCAGCGGAAAAGTTTGCAGCGATCGGCTACGTCGAATGGTTTTTATGAAAGCTATGCTGAGCAGTTGCGTAGCTATTTCATGGTTTCACTTCGCTATAAGTTCAACAGAATGAACTGATACAACAGAATTTTATTCTTCAAAAAAGCGGTTGCCTTACCATGGAGGTATGACAACCGCTTATATTATTTCCTAATTAAGGGAGGTTTATTACAGTGGAATGTATTCTACAAATGCTTCCATTGCTTCGTAACAAGCCAGACCTAACTGGTCGTACAACTCAGCTGTACCACGGTTACGGTCTTCGCTACGTTGCCAGAACAGACGTTCGTCGTTACCCAGGAACGGAGCACTTTCCATCTGTGACTGATGTTTCAGGATAGAGTTACGTTTAGCACGCAGTTCTTCCGGGCTGAAAGGAACAGCCATTTCGATGTTTTCAATTTCCCACTCTGCCCATGCACCACGATACATCCAAATACGGCAGTCTTTCAGCCATTCTGCACCTGCTTTCTTTTCTTCATCTATAGCAGCAAATACGGCATCTGTACATACACGGTGTGTACCATGTGGGTCGGCCAAGTCACCGGCAACATAGATCTGGTGTGGTTTCACTTCACGCAACAGGTTCAGCACGATTTCAACATCGGCTTCGCTGATTGGATTCTTTTCAATCTTTCCTGTTTCATAGAACGGCAGATCAAGGAAATGGCAGCGGCTCAGAGGTACATTGTTGAATGTACATGCTGTACGCGCTTCACCACGACGAATCAGACCTTTGATAGTCAGAATGTCACGGCTATCCATATCGCCTTCTTTCTTGGCTTTCAGGAATTCCTTGATTTCAGCGTATTTATTACGGATGGTTTCATTTTCGTTGTTATCGAACAACTGGTTGAAACCATTGATGAAGTGCATGAAACGCACTACCTCTTCATCACCTACGGCAATGTTACCCGAAGTTTCGTAAGCTACGTGTACTTCATGTCCTTGCTGTACCAAGCGGCGCAAGGTACCACCCATAGAGATTACATCATCATCTGGATGCGGCGAGAAAATAACAACACGTTTAGGGAATGGTTTGGCACGTTCCGGACGATAGGTATCGTCTGCGTTTGGCTTACCACCTGGCCATCCTGTGATGGTGTGCTGCAAGTCGTTGAAAATCTTGATATTTACATTGTACGCCGAACCGTAAAGTGCCAGCAGTTCGCTCAGACCATTCTCGTTGTAATCCTTATTGGTAAGTTTCAGAATAGGCTTTTTAAGCAGTAGACACAACCATACAATCGCACTGCGGATAAGTTTGTCATTCCATTCACAGTTGGTAACCAGCCATGGACGCTGAATTCGTGTTAGGTGAGCGGCAGCTGCAATATCAATGCATACAGTTGTGTTGTTATGCAGTTGCAGGTACGATGCTGGCAATGTGTCGGTAACTTTTCCTTCAACAGCATCCTTGATGATATCTGCTTTATCTTCGCCCCATGCCAGCAAGTAAATCTTGCGTGATTCCAAAATGGTGTTGATACCCATTGTAATGGAACAAGGAGGAAGCTTGTCTACTCCCATATTGCGAGCTGCTTCGGTGCGTGAAGTTGCGCCAACAAGAATAAGACGGGTTGCCGAACTTGCATGTGAACCCGGTTCGTTCATACCGATATTTCCTTCACGGCCAATACCCATGATGGCAATATCAATACCTCCGAATGTATGGATACGCTGTTCGTACAACTTGCAATGTTCGATGATGGCATCCTGTGGAATGCGTCCGTCGATGGTGAATACATTCTGTTTGTCGATGTCTGTTTGTGACAGTAATAATGCATTCAGGTGATTGAATGTACTGCCTGCATCTTCTTCAGTAATAGGGTAGAATTCATAAAGGTTGAAGACAACAACATTTCTGAAGCTTAATCCTTCATCTTTATGTTTGCGTACCAATTCTGCAAACAGAGGACGCAGTGATGCGCCAGTTCCGACAGCCATTGTGCAGAATTTACCTTCACGTTGTCTGTCCTGGATTTTGGCTGCAATTTCATTGGCTATCTGCTCAATACCTTCTTCGCTTGTTTCGAAGATATTGGTAGGAAGCTTTTCGAACTGTGTCAGTACCGAACGTTCTACAGCATTTTCAGGGCGATAATAACGTGGGGAAACGCGGTTCAAAGATATTTGAGAGCTTAAATTTGTTCTCATAAATTAAATTGATTAGGAAATTACAGATTGTTTTTTTCGATGTCTTTGAAGTACTTGTAAGTACCTACTTTCAGTTCATCGGTGGCAGCTTCGTCACAAACAATGATACCGTGCTGATGCATCTGCAATGCGCTGATAGTCCACATTTGTGTGATACCACCTTCTACAGCATGCTGCAATGCGCGAGCTTTGTTGTGTCCGTTACAGATAATCAATACTTCTTTTGCAGAAAGTACAGTACCTACACCTACAGTAAGAGCAGTCTTAGGAACTTTGTTTACATCGTTGTCAAAGAAGCGAGAGTTAGCAATGATAGTATCTGTGGTCAGTGTTTTTACACGAGTGCGTGAAGACAATGAAGAACCCGGTTCGTTGAATGCGATGTGTCCATCAGGACCGATACCACCCATAAACAAGTCGATACCGCCAAATTCTGCAATCTGTTTTTCGTAGTTTGCACATTCAGCTTCCAAATCAGCTGCATTTCCGTTCAAGATGTGTACATTTTCTTTCTTGATATCAATATGGTTGAAGAAGTTGTTCCACATGAATGAGTGATAGCTTTCTGGATGTTCTTCTGGAAGACCTACGTATTCATCCATATTGAAAGTAACCACGTTCTGGAAAGATACTTTGCCTTGTTTGTTTAACTCAATCAAAGCTTTGTACATACCTAGAGGTGATGAACCGGTTGGACAACCTAGTACGAAAGGTTTTTCTGGAGTTGGATTTGCTGCGTTGATTTTGCTTGCTACATAATTGGCTGCCCATTGTGACAGTGACTGATAATCTGGTTCAATAATTAGTCTCATGGTTATTCTTTTTAAAATTAATATAAGTTGATAATAATAATTGTTTCAATCTCTATATGGCAAAGATATTAATGATTCTGTAGATAGGCAAGTAAAAAAACTTTTTTTTAAGTGTGGTTTTTTTAAGAAAAGTACTATTTTTGTACATGATAAATAAGAACTTATAGACATGGGACGACTATTATTGGAGGAGATTCGTAAAGGCTCCAAAAGCGCGATGATGAAACAGCGCATTATTACTCATTTGATTTACAATGGTAGTTCCACAATCACTGATTTGTCCAAGGACATGGATCTCAGTGTTCCCACTGTGACCAAGTTTGTTGACGAAATGTGTGCTGAAGGATATGTAAACGACTATGGAAAGCTGGAAACCAGTGGTGGTAGGCATCCTAGCCTATATGGTTTAAATTCCGAGTCAGGTTACTTTATCGGTGTAGAGGTGAAGTGGTATGCCCTAAATATCGGAGTGATAAATTTTAAAGGTGATGTAGTACAGTTGCAGATGGATATTCCTTTCAAATTGGAGGATACCCATGAATGCTTGGAATTATTGTGCCAGCATATTGAAGATTTTATGACTGGACTTGCAATCGACAAAAATAAATTGTTGGGCATTAATGTTGTCTTATGCGGACGTGTAAATCCTGAATTGGGATACAGTTACAGTTTCTTTAATTTTGGAGGAACATCTTTGAGTAGTGCTATGACCGAGCGTCTTAAGGTTGATGTGTCGATTGATAATGACGGTCGTGCAATGCTGTACGGTGAGTTTATGAAAGGAGTTGTAAAAGGGCAGCGTCACGTTATTTTTATCAATGTAAGCTGGGGGCTGGGTATGTCGATTATCATCGATGGTAAGCTCTATCAAGGAAAATCTGGGTTTGCAGGTGAGTTTGGTCATAATTATGGATATGATAATCAGGTAATCTGTAATTGTGGGAAACGTGGCTGTATTGAAACTGAAGTATCTTGCTCTGCGCTTTATCGCAAATTCATTGAACATTTGAGAAATGGTGAAAACTCTGTAGTTCTTGCCGGAAAGACTGTTGATGAAATAACTTTGCAAGATGTGTTTGAGGCTATTGCCAAAGAAGATTTGCTGGCTATAGAGCTGGTAGAGGAAATTGCTTCTCAGTTAGGTTTACATGTTGCAGCAATTATCAATGTTTTCAATCCTGAAATAGTAATTTTAGGAGGTGATTTGTCTTGTGCTGGCGATTATCTGTTGCAGCCTATTATCACAGCAGTTCGCAAGTATACGTTGAATTTAATGAATCGAGATTCGGATATTGTACTTTCCAAATTGAAGGAACGTGCTGGTGTTGTAGGAGCATGCTTATTGGCGCGTAGTAAGATGTTTGCTCTTAATTGATTTTATTGCATTCTTATATTGTACCCTTTGCTTCTGGTATTTAGGTGCGGAAACAAAGGGTATTTTATTGTTAACGAGATATCTGATTCAGTGCATTGAAAAGATTTTTCCAGTTATCACTGAACTCGTTCATAGAATTGAACAGGAGGTTAGCCCCCTGCTCCAGTAGAGTACTGTCTGGAAGGGGACCGGTATTTACGGCAATAGTAAATATACCTGCTGCCACACCAGCTTGTACACCCAATGGGGCGTTTTCTATGACGATGGCTTGATTGGCATTTATCCCAGCTTTCTTAAGTGCCATCAGATAAGGTTCTGGATTTGGCTTTCCGTATTTCACATCAAATGCGGTAACCATTAAATGTTCCTGAAATATGTCTGGAAAGTTATGATTCAGTTTATCCAGAAGTGAAAGCTGTCCTGATCCGGTAACCACCATCGGTGTCAATCCACTTTCTTTGATTTGTGTTAAGACTTCCAGCGCTCCTGGCATTCTATTCGCTTTCGGAAGCTCGTTGAATATGTCACTTTTGGTTTTATAAATCTCTTTTATTTCTTCTTCTGTAGCTTCATATCCTCTTTCCCGGACGCTTACGATGTTAATAGTAGATGCACCTGTTCTTCCTTCATGCATGTACGCTTCTTCCTCGGTCAGCGTCATACCATAAAATTTCATAGCTTTGTTCCATGCCGTTGCATGATTTTTCATGGAGTCAAATAAAATACCGTCCATGTCAAAGAGTGTAGCCTTAAGCTCTATTGCTTTATATTGATGGGCTTCTAAATAGTTCTGTATCGCTTTTTCAAACATATTGTGGTTTTTGGATTGCTAAAAACAAATGTCATTCTGAAATATAGATTTCAGAATGACATTTATGTGTGTATAAAAGAGTATTGATTATTTCTTTAATCTTGCCTGAATAGCTTTTGACTCTTCTTCATATCCGGGTTTGTTCAGCAAAGCAAACATATTTTTCTTGTATGCTTCTACTCCCGGTTGGTTAAATGGATTAATTTCAAGGAGATAGCCGCTGATACCGCATGCTTTCTCAAAGAAATAAATCAATTGTCCCAAATAGTATTCGTTCAGTTTTGGAATGCTGACATGCATATTAGGAACACCACCGTCAACATGAGCCAGCTGGGTACCCAATTCTGCCATCTTGTTCACTTCGTCTACGCGTTTTCCTGCAAGGAAGTTCAAACCATCCAGATTTTCTTCGTCTGCTGGTACACGCAACTCGTGTTCCGGTGTTTCTACAGAAACTACAGTTTCGAAAATGGTACGTTCACCTTCTTGAATCCATTGTCCCATAGAGTGCAGGTCAGTAGTAAAGTCTACAGAACTTGGATAGATACCTTTGCCGTCTTTGCCTTCTGATTCACCGTATAACTGTTTCCACCATTCCATAAAGTAGTGAAGTTTAGGCTGGAAGTTTACCAAGATTTCTATTTTCTTGCCGTTCTTGTAAAGTTCGTTGCGAGTTGCAGCGTAAAGTGCAGCTGGGTTTTCAAGCATGTTTTCGTTTGCACAAACTTCTTCCATTTTGCGTGCACCAGCAACCAACTGGTCAATATCCAAACCTGCTGTAGCGATAGGAAGTAACCCTACTGGGGTAAGAACAGAGAAACGTCCACCTACATTATCCGGAATGATGAATGATTTATAACCTTCCTTATCAGCTGTAACACGTGCAGCGCCTTTTTTAGCATCTGTTACGGCTACAATCACCTTGCGAGCCATTCCTTTACCACGCTGTTCTTCACATTGTTTTTTCAGCAGACGGAAAGCCAATGCAGTTTCAGTTGTAGTTCCCGATTTAGATATATTGATAACTCCGAATTTTTTATCTTTCAGATATGAAGTCAGTTCGTACAGATAATCCTCGCCGATGTTGTGTCCTGCAAAGATGATAGTCGGTTGCCCTTCCTTCTTTTCCTGCAGCCACAAGAAGCTGTTTGACATAGCTTCGATGACAGCACGGGCTCCCAGGTAACTTCCGCCAATACCTGCAACAACAACTACTTCGCAGTTTTCGCGTAGTGTCTGAGCTGTTGCTTTCAAATCAGCCAGGTGTTCAGCTGTGATAGATGAAGGCAAGTGCAGCCATCCCAGAAAATCATTACCCAGTCCTGTGCCTTTTTCAAGAGTTTCCATACAAGCTTTAACTTTGTCTGCATAAGCATTCAAAGCATTGCCGCCAATAAAATCCAAAGCTTTCTCGGTGTTTAATTTAATGTCTTCCATATTGTGGTTAGTTTTTTTACCTGAACGAGTCAGTTAGTAATTTGATTTCAATCATGGGTGAGATTCTTTCATACAAAATATTATATACGGCATCCACTATCGGCATGTTTACATGCAGGTGCTTGTTGAGCTCCTTGATGCATTTGGTTCCATAATATCCTTCTGCAATCATCTCCATCTCAATCTGGGCACTTTTTACGGAATAGCCTTTCCCAATCATTGTGCCAAAAACTCGGTTGCGGCTGAAGTTGGAGTACGATGTTACCAGCAAGTCCCCCAGATAAGCCGATTCATTGATACAGCGGTTTACCGGATGTACAGTATCTAGGAATCGTCTCATTTCCTGGATTGCATTCGATACCAGTACTGCCTGAAAGTTGTCGCCATATTTCAATCCACTGCAGATACCGGCAGCAATGGCATACACATTTTTCAGTACCGATGCATATTCTATTCCAGCTACATCCGTATTAACAGATGTCTTGATGAAATGTCCTGACATATGCCGTGCAAAAGCTTTGGCTTTTTCGATGTCTTTGCATCCGATGGTAAGATATGACAGACGTTCCAATGCTACCTCTTCGGCATGGCATGGTCCCGCAATCACTGCAATATTTTCTTCAGGTACATCGTACATTTGATGAAAATAATCGGAAACAATCAGATTTTCATCAGGCACTATTCCTTTAATAGCTGTAACAATGAACTTATCCTTCAGTTTGGTTTTTAGCTTTTTCAGGTGGGATTTCAGATAAGGCGAAGGTGTTACAAAAACCAGTGTATCCGATTCTTTCACCACCTTGTTGATATCCGACGAGAACTCAATACACCTTGTGTCAAAACGCACACTGGTCAGATAAGCCGGATTATGGCCCAGACGCTTGAATTCTTCAATCCGGTCGTCTCGGCGCATATACCAGTTTATCGAGTCAGCCTGGGCCAAGGCTATTTTAGCCAAAGCTGTGGCCCAACTTCCTCCACCCATAATTGCTATTTTTCCGGGTAATTTCATTATTACGATCAGATTTTGCTAATCCATCCGGCTACTTCGTCAACAGTAGGATTAGTTAATTCCAATTTATACTTTTTATTGATTCCACAAATATCCTGATGTAGTTTCTGTGGATTAACTTCTTTCATGTCAGCCACCAGGTTATATCCTGCTTTCTGAATTATAGGAACCCAGTCTTCGGCAATGCCCAGTTCCATGAACTTGGCAGCACTGTCTTTCGGAACAACCTTTTCCGGACGCATTTGTGGGAAGAACAATACTTCCTGAATGGTAGTCTGTCCTGTCATCAGCATAACCAGACGGTCCATACCGATACCCATACCCGATGTTGGAGGCATACCATATTCCAAAGCACGCACAAAGTCTTTATCAATAATCATCGCTTCGTCATCACCCTTTTCACTCAGGCGCATCTGTTCTTCGAAACGTTCCAGCTGGTCAATCGGGTCGTTCAATTCTGAGTATGCATTACACAACTCTTTACCGTTAACCATCAACTCGAAACGTTCTGTCAGTTCCGGATTGTTGCGGTGACGTTTGGTCAGCGGAGACATCTCAATCGGATAGTCAGTGATGAAAGTAGGCTGGATATAGTTTCCTTCGCAGAATTCGCCGAAGATTTCGTCTATCAGCTTACCCTTACCCATTGTATCATCGATCTCCATGTTCAGTTTCTTGCAAACCTCACGAATCTGGTCTTCATTCATACCGGTAAGGTCATATCCTGTAAATTCCTTGATAGAATCCAGCATAGTTACACGTTTGAAAGGAGCTTTAAAGTTGATGGTGTTATCACCCACCTTAACTTCAGTAGTACCATTTACGTCCAGACAGATTTTTTCAATCATGTTTTCGGTGAAAGCCATCATCCAGTTGTAGTCCTTGTAGGCAACATAAATTTCCATACAAGTAAATTCTGGATTGTGTGTACGGTCCATACCTTCGTTACGGAAGTTCTTGCCAATTTCATATACACCTTCAAAACCGCCCACAATCAGACGTTTCAAATACAACTCACTGGCAATACGCATATATAAAGGTATATCCAAAGCATTGTGGTGAGTGATAAACGGACGTGCCGCAGCACCACCTGCAATGGATTGCAGAATAGGAGTCTCTACTTCGATATATCCTTTTGAGTTGAAATATTCACGCATAGAGTTATAAACCTTGTTGCGCTTCAAGAATATTTCTTTTACGCCGTCGTTCACAGCCAAGTCAACGTAGCGCTGGCGGTAACGCAGCTCAGGGTCTTCGAACTTGTCGTAAGCCACACCGTCCTTATACTTCACAATAGGAAGCGGTTTAATGGACTTTGACAAGACAGTCAGCTTCTGAGCATGAATTGAGATTTCTCCCATCTGAGTGCGGAATACAAAACCTTCTATTCCGACAAAATCACCCAAGTCCAGCAAACGTTTGAATACCACATTGTAGAGGTCTTTGTTTTCATCCGGGCAAATGTCATCACGAGTGATATATACTTGGATACGGCCTTTAGAGTCCTGTAATTCAATGAATGAAGCCTTACCCATGACACGACGTGACATGATACGGCCTGCTACCGAAACTTTGCGTGGTTCGGTATCATCTTTGAATTCAGCTTTTATATCTGTCGAAAATGCATTGGTTACATACTCTGCAGCAGGGTACGGCTCTATGCCCATCGCTCTCAATTCATTCAGACTGTTCCGTCTGATAATCTCCTGTTCACTTAGTTCTAGAATATTCATTGTTAAAATATTAACTCAATTTGGGTACAAAAATAGAAATTATTTTCTAATAAATCTCTATATATACACTACTTTTTGAGAATCCTTCCGAATCGCTTATGTTTTGTATGACCGTTTTTGCAATCTCGGCTTTGCTTTTTCATGTTTTTGGCTTTCATATAATTACTACTTTTCTTTTTTGGGGGAGAAAATGTGCCTTGATTGTAAAAAAAATGTTTGGTTTCCCCTGCTGTATCTCATTTTTTGCTACTTTTGCACACAAATTGGTTTCATGTGCTGAAACGTGGCACCTTGAATCTAACCTCCTGAGAGGGGAGGCGTTTTCATATTTTGGAATCTAACTAAAAACTCTAGATAAGATGATACACAAAGTATTAATCGCTAATCGTGGTGAAATAGCAGTACGTGTAATGCGTTCATGCCGTGAAATGGGCATTCCTTCCGTAGCTGTGTTCTCTGAGGCTGACAGAACAGCCCGCCACGTACTTTACGCTGATGAAGCTTGTTTTATCGGACCGGCAGCATCTCGTGAAAGTTATTTGAATATCGATAAGATTATTGCAGCAGCTAAGGCTCACGGAGCAGATGCTATCCACCCGGGATATGGCTTCTTGTCAGAAAACTCAGAATTTGCGCGTCGTTGCCGGGAAGAGGGCATCGTATTTATTGGTCCGGATCCAGAAACAATGGATGCAATGGGTGATAAAATCTCTGCCCGCAAGCAGATGATTGCAGCCGGTGTTCCTGTTGTTCCAGGTACAGAGCAGCCTTTGAAGGACGCCGAAGAAGCCAAACGTATCTGTAATGAAATCGGTTATCCTGTAATGCTGAAAGCATCTATGGGTGGAGGTGGTAAAGGTATGCGTCTTATCCATTCGGAAGATGAAGTAGAAGAAGCATACAATACTGCCCGTTCGGAGTCTATGTCATCATTTGGCGATGATACTGTTTACCTTGAAAAGTTCGTTGAAGAACCGCATCATATCGAATTCCAGATTTTGGGAGACAACTACGGAAATGTAGTACATCTTTTCGAACGTGAATGCTCTATTCAGCGCCGTAATCAGAAAGTTGTAGAAGAAAGTCCGTCTCCATTTGTTACAGACGAACTGCGTAAGAAAATGGGAGAGGCTGCTGTGGCTGCAGCAAAAGCTGTAAATTATAAAGGTGCCGGAACCATTGAATTCCTAGTCGACAAGCATCGTAATTTCTACTTCCTCGAAATGAATACCCGCTTACAGGTAGAGCATCCTATCACCGAAGAGGTTGTAGGTGTTGACCTTGTGAAAGAGCAGTTGCGTATTGCCAACAACGAGCCGTTGCACTTCAAACAGGAAGATCTCAAACAGCGCGGACATGCCATCGAATGCCGTATCTGTGCAGAGGATACCGACAATAACTTCATGCCTTCTCCAGGCGTTATCCGTCAGCTGATGGAACCCACCGGTATCGGTGTGCGTATTGACAGCTATGTATACGAAGGCTACGAAATTCCTATTTACTACGACCCGATGATTGGTAAGTTGATTGTATGGGCTACTACCCGTCAGTTTGCTATTGAGCGTATGCGTCGTGTGCTGTACGAGTATAAGATTACCGGTCTGAAGAATAACATCAGCTACTTGCGTCATATCATGCACGTTCCAGATTTCGTAGAAGGAAATTACAATACCCTGTTTATCCCGAACCATGCAGAAATGTTGAAGGAATGGGCCGGCAAGAAAGAAGAAGAAACTGAAAATATTGCCATGATTGCAGCTTATATCGATTATCTGATGAACCTGGAAGAAAATAAGACCAACTCTTCGGATAACCGTCTTATCAGCCGCTGGCGTGAGTTCGGACTCCAGAAAGGTGTACTCCGTATCTGATGCTCCTGCATCCGGTTTAAATTTACTAATGGCAAAAAAAGAAGGATTATGGAAATACATATTGGAAACAGAGTAGCCGATGTTACATTGGTTAGCAAAGAAGGAAATAAAGTTCAGCTCACTATTGACGGTGTTCCATACGATGTAGATGTAGTAATGGCCGAAAATGGCAGTTGCTCTATCCTGCACGATGGTAAGTCATACAATGCTGAAGTTATCCGTCACGAGGGTGGTAAGAAATATACCGTAAATGCTCACTACCAGCAGTACAACATTGATGTGGTAGACTCACAGGCCAAATACCTTCGCATGCGTAAGGGAGCCGAGGAAAAACAGCAGGACAAGATTGTTTCTCCTATGCCGGGTAAGGTTGTAAAAATACCGGTTCAAGTGGGCGACCGTCTGCAGGCAGGCGATATTGTAGTGGTAATTGAAGCCATGAAAATGCAGAGCAATTATAAAGTAAACAGTGAGTGCACAGTGAAAGAAATTCTGGTTAAAGAAGGTGATTCTGTAAACAGCAATCAGGTTATCATGACACTCAATATCATAAACGAAGAATAACTATGACAGCAGAAGAACAATATAAAAAATTCCAGGAGCTTGACAAACAGGCTTCTATGGGAGGCGGTATTGAACGCATTGAGAAACAGCATGCTAATGGGCATATGACTGCCCGTGAACGTATTGATATGTTGCTCGATAAAGGAACATTCAATGAAATTGATAAGTTTGTGACACATAAGTGTACCGATTTCGGAATGGATAAAAAACACATTCCAGGGGATGGTATTGTATGTGGTTACGGTAAGATTGACGGTCGTCTGGTATATGTATATGCATACGACTTCACTGTATTTGGCGGTACACTGAGTGCTACAGGCGCTCAGAAGATTGTGAAAGTACAGCAGTTGGCACTTAAGAACGGTGCTCCGGTTATTGCGCTGAACGATTCAGGTGGTGCACGTATTCAGGAAGGTGTAGGCAGTATCTCAGGATATGCATCAATCTTCTACCAGAATACCATTGCTTCAGGTGTAATTCCGCAGATTTCTGCAATTCTGGGTCCTTGTGCCGGAGGTGCCTGCTACTCGCCTGCATTGACAGACTTTATCTTCATGGTAAAAGAAAACAGCCACATGTTTATCACCGGTCCTGATGTAGTAAAAGCTGTTACACACGAAGAAGTAGACAAAGAAGAATTGGGTGGTGCCTATACACACAGCAGCAAGAGCGGTGTTACTCACTTCTTGTGCGATACTGAAGAGGAAACACTGATGAGCATCCGCGAACTGTTGAGCTTCCTCCCTTCAAACAACATGGAAGATGCTCCTCAGACTCCATGTACAGACGATATCCGTCGTTCAGAAGAATCTTTGATGAGCGTTATTCCTGATGATCCGAACATGCCGTATGATATCAAGAATATCATCGAACCGGTAGTCGATAACCACTATTTCTTCGAGGTAATGCCTCATTTTGCGAAGAACATCGTCGTAGGTTTCGCACGTTTAGGTGGTCGTTCTGTAGGTATCGTTGCTAACCAGCCGGCTTATTTGGCAGGTGTACTCGACATTGATGCGTCCGACAAGGCTTCACGTTTCATCCGTTTCTGCGACTGTTTCAATATTCCATTGGTAACTTTCGAAGACGTTCCGGGCTTCTTGCCGGGTTGCGATCAGGAACACAACGGAATCATCCGTCACGGAGCTAAGATTGTATACGCATATGCAGAAGCTACCGTGCCTAAGGTTACCGTTATTACCCGTAAGGCATACGGTGGTGCATACATCGTAATGAACAGTAAGCCTATCGGTTCTGACGTGAACTTTGCATATCCTACAGCCGAAATTGCCGTAATGGGTGCTGATGGAGCAGTGAACATCCTTTATCGCAATGCTTCACCCGAAGAAAAAGCGAAGGCTATTGAGGAATACAAAGAGAAATTCTCTAACCCATACCGTGCTGCAGAGCAGGGATACATCGACGAAATTATCCTGCCTCGCGATACACGTTTCAAACTGATTCAGGCACTCGAAATGACTCAGAACAAGAGCCAAAGTAATCCGCCTAAGAAACACGGAAACATGCCTTTGTAATTGGTTGTAAGGCCGAAAAGGCAATTTAATAACAGAAAGCCGACCTGCAAGTTTTACCGGAATTTTGCAGGTCGGCTTTTTCATGTCAGTATCTTTCACTGTTTTTTTATGAATTTCTCAGTTTATTGTTGTATTTTTGAAGCAGAAATATAAACACTAAAATAGAGCTATATGAAGAAATTATTGATGTTCGCAGCATTGTTGGGATGTCTTTTCACCGTCCCTGCAGTTTCTGCCCAACAGCCGGTTCAGGCCGATGAAGCCGGATATATAGTAAAGGTAGGGCAGATGGCCCCGGATTTTGAGATGACTCTGCTTGACGGTTCCAAGATAAAACTTTCTGCTCTTCGTGGAAAAGTTGTAATGCTTCAGTTTACGGCAAGCTGGTGTGGCGTATGCCGGAAGGAAATGCCCTTTATAGAAAAGGATATTTGGCAGAAGCACAAAAAAAACAAGAAGTTTGCATTATATGGCATAGACCGTGACGAACCCAAGTCGAAGGTAGAAGCCTTTGTAAAGCAGACCAAGGTAACCTATCCGTTAGGACTTGATCCGGGTGCTGATATTTTTGCCAAATTTGCAGAGCGAAACGCAGGTATTACCCGCAACGTACTTATTGACAAGACCGGTAAGATTGTAATGATGACCCGTTTGTATAATGAGGAAGAGTTCAGTGCGCTGTGTATGAAGATAGACGAACTCCTTAAGTAATCTTTACACATGCGGATATTATTGATTATTTTATGCTGGGCTCTGGCATGGCCTGTTTTTTCGCAGAAGTCGAAAAGCCGTCCGGGCTATGAACCTCTTTTGGGTAAGTCGCAGGCTTCCTATAAAGTAACCTCTTCCTCTCTGAAAGGAGCTACATTTTATCTGGTGAGCGGACATGGTGGTCCCGACCCCGGATGTATCGGACGCTATCAGGGAAAAGAACTGCACGAAGATGAGTATGCCTACGACATTATATTACGTCTGGGCCGCGAGCTGCTGATGCGCGGTGCTAAGGTCCATTTCATCATTCAAGATGCCAAGGATGGAATCCGTAATACCTCCATTTTGAAAAACAGTAAGCGCGAAACCTGTATGGGAAGTCCCATACCGCTCAATCAGATTGCGCGTCTACGGCAGCGGTGCGACAAGATTAATCAGCTTCACCGCAAGGAGAAGGGTATTTATAAAAGAGCTATTTTCATTCATGTAGACAGCCGTGCCCGCCGGAATCAGACTGATGTGTATTTTTATCATGCGCAAGGCAGTACGCAGGGTAAAGCCATGGCCCGCCAGTTGCAGCGTACCTTTGCTGCCAAGTATGACCGTCACCAGCCTAACCGTGGTTTCGACGGTACGGTAAGTGCCCGTAACCTGTTTGTTTTGCGTAATACAACACCGGTAGCTGTTTTCATGGAGCTGGGCAACATACAGAATGCGCAAGACCAGAAACGTCTGGTGATTCCTTCCAATCGTCAGGCACTGGCCAGATGGATTGCCGAAGGCATTGTAAAAGACTATCAGCGGGTGAAGAAGAAATAAACGGTTTAAAATCCAAATATACAATTATAAAAATCGTCCAGACTTATAAAGCAAGGGCGATTTTTTTTATTTTTGCATATAGCTTAATTCTAATATTATAAAAATGAAATTCATTTTACTTTTACTCCTTTTTCTTCACCAGCCTGTTTTTGCTTCGTATACTCAATATACTGAAAGTCAGCTTTTGTTACATCTCGATTCACTTATTGAAGCCAGTCCAAGGCTTGTCGCACAAAAGGAAGAAAAGATAAAACAACTTCAAAAGCGTTTTCAGCATTGTCGTACATTGGAAGAAGAGTTTTGGCTCAACAAGCTTTTTTATGAGGAATATTATGTGTTTAAAGCCGATTCGGCCATGCGTTATGCTACTCGTAATATTCAGATTGCCAAGCAACTTTTAAAACCCGAACAGGAACAGGAGTGGAGACTCAATACTTCCTTTTTACTGGCTGCGACAGGATTGCTTAAAGAGTCGGCTGAGGAACTGAAAAACATTGATGTCAATGTGTTGTCCGATAATCTGAAACTGGAATACTGGGACCGTATGGTTTATTTGTATTCTCACTTGGGACAGTATATCGGTCCAGAGAACCAGTCTTCTTTGGTAGATACCTACTATTCTTCCGAACAGCGTTTCAAGGAAGAAATGCAACGGTTGCTTTCTCCCGAAAATCCCAATTATTATTCCTACCTGTCTTCTTTTCTTGTAAATTCTCCAGATTCCGAAGCCTTCAGTACATTATTAAAACAGTTGCAGGATATTGTCGAAGCTTCGTCGCTAACTACTCTTCAGGATGCAATCAATGCCTACTCATTGGCTTGTATGTATAAAAGTAAGGGCGATAAGACTGGGCAAGTGCGTTATTTGATTTATTCTGCCATTGCTGATGTGCGGTGCTGTAACCGTGATATTGCTTCCCTCGAAGAATTGTTAGCCTTTTTATACGACAGGGGAGATATTGACCGAGGCTATACTTATATTAATTATTGCCTCAATGCAGCTTTGCTGTATCCCAATCGTGTCCGTATGGTTGGTATTTCATCCATCATGGAGAAGTTGCATCAGGCATATCTGGAGCGTAATCAGTTACAGGAAATGCGTTTGCGAAACAACCTGTGGTTGCTGGGGGGCATGTTTATCATCCTGATTGTTGCTTTAGGTTTTATTGTCGTCTAGTTTTGGAAAATCAAAAAATCCAAGGCAGCATTAGCTGATGCCAACAGGCAGTTAAGCACGCATGTTGACCAACTTTCTGCAGCCCATGAGCAGCTTGCACATGTCAATAGTGAGTTGCAGAGTGTAAACGTACAGCTTACATCAACCAATAACCAACTCCTGGAATCCAATTATGTCAAGGAAGAATATATCGGTTATGTTTTCTCCATTTGTTCAAGTTATATCAGCAAGTTCGAAGAATTCCGTAAGAATGTCAGTCGAAAAATGAAAACCGGACAGTTCGATGAAGTCAAGCAGATGACTGCTGGGAGTACCATTGTTCAAAGCGAATTAAAAGAATTCTATCATAGTTTTGATGCTTTGTTTTTGCATGTATATCCTGACTTTGTAGATGACTTCAATGCGTTGCTTCGTCCCGAAGAACAAATTGTCTTGAAAGAAGGAGAGTTGCTTAATACCGAACTGCGTATTTATGCTTTAGTCCGTCTGGGTATCAACGATAGTGTGAAGATTGCCGATTTCTTGCACTGCTCCCCGCAAACCGTTTACAACAACCGGTTGCGTACCCGCAATAAGGCTGCTATTCCTAAAGAAAGTTTTGCGGAGGTTGTCCGTTCATTAGGTAAGATGCAAAAGTAAAATACCGATAGAAAAAAGCCGTAAAAAGCCCTATTTATCCGTTTTAGATACCGGGTGAATAGGGCTTTCCCTTTTTCGGAAGGTCTTATAAAGTTTACTTTTCTATTTTTATATAGTGCTGTATATTAGTGAATTAAAGATTTTAAAGTTTACCTGTACCCTTTACCGTTCCATACAGAATCAGTTTCTACCTTCTAATTTTACTGATGAGAAAAATAACTGATTTGTTAACTTAAAGACAAACGTACGTATGAAAGCAATCATGCATTTAAAAAATCCCATTCACTATGTTATTCTTCTGGGATGTATGTTTTATCTTTCCATTACCTCCCTGTATGCGCAGGAACTTTCCGTTAGTGGAAATGTAAAAGATGCGACCGGAGAATTTGTTATCGGTGCCAGTGTACTGGTAAAAGGAACTACCAACGGTACTATTACCGACATTGACGGAAACTTTACACTTGCAGGACTTTCGGTCGGCAGTGTGATAGAAGTTTCGTATATAGGGTATGTAACCCAGTCACTGACAGTACAAGATGCTACTCCTTTACAAATCGTTCTGAAGGAAGATACTGAAACACTCGATGAAGTTGTGGTTGTAGGTTACGGTGTACAGAAAAAGAGTGTAGTTACTGCCTCAATTGCCAAAGTTTCTTCAGATGACTTGGCCTCTACCGCACCTATCCGTATGGACAACGCTTTGAAAGGTCTTGCAGCCGGAGTCACAGTTACTTCTTCATCCGGACAGCCGGGTGCTGCCGCACAGATACGCGTCCGCGGTATTGGTACTATCAATAACTCCGACCCCTTATACATTGTCGACGGAATGCCTATCGAAGGTGGTCTGGATTATCTGAACCCGAATGACATTGCTTCTATCGAAGTCTTAAAAGACGCAGCATCAGGTGCAGTATACGGTGCCCGTGCAGCTAACGGTGTAATTCTGGTTACCACAAAGACCGGTAAGATTGGTGCTACAAAAGTGAGCTACGACTTTTCTTACGGCTGGCAGAACGCCTGGAAAAAGCGCGATGTGCTTAATGCCTCACAATATGCCATGATGATAAATGAGGGTTATATCAATGCGGGTATGGCTCCAAAGTACAGTGACCCCTATTCATATGGAACAGGAACAGACTGGCAAGACTTGGTTTTCAATGACAATGCCCCGATGATGAACCATCAGCTGAGTGTAAGCGGTGCTAACGAAAAAGTCAGTTATCTGTTTTCAGCCGGTTATTATACACAGGATGGTATCGTAGGAGGAAACTATGACCGTTCAAACTACGAAAGACTTACTCTGCGTAGCAATACACAGTACACTTTGTTCGATGAAAAAGAAAACCGCAACTGGCTCAACAGCCTGAAATTTACTTCTAACCTGTCGTATGCTCGTGTAGAAAACACTTCTATCGATGCCAATTCTACTTGGGGCTCTCCATTGGGTTCGGCGCTGGCGCTTTCGCCTATCTTGACTCCTTACGATGAAGGCGATGCGGCACAGGAACAGCTCGACAAATATGCCAATACAGAAGGTTATGTGCCTATGTACGATTCGCATAATGGAAAACTTTTCAGCATTCCGGGATCTGAGTATGGAGAAATGACCAATCCGCTGGCCAATCTTTCTCTTCCCGGTACAGTGGGATGGAGTCATAAGTTTGTGGCAAACTTCTCTGCCGAACTCCAGATTTGGGATAACCTGAAATTTAAAACCTCATACGGTGCCGATCTTTCATTTTGGGGAGATGATGGTTATACGCCTGAGTATTACTTGCGTAATGGAGGCTTCTCAACCCATTCTACAGCTTTTTCTTCTAAGTATGATGGTTTGGTTTGGCAGCTGGAGAACGTGTTGATGTATGATAAAACAATCGACAAACACGGCTTTTCTGTAATTTTGGGTCAGTCGGCCAAGAAAACTACAGGTTCTTACCTATGGGGTTCTCGAAACAATATCAATAACTACGACCGTCCTTATATTGATGCCAGCAATGGTTTGGCCGAAAACGGCGACCGTGATGCAGCCGGTGCTCCGACAGAAACCTCTACACTTGCTTCTCTGTTTGCACGTGCCAGCTATAATTACGACGAAAGATACATGTTGCAGGTTACTGTCCGTCGCGACGGTTCATCTAGATTCGGAGTCAACAACCATTATGCGGTGTTCCCTTCCTTCTCTTTGGGATGGAACCTCACCAACGAAAAGTTTATGCAGCGCCGTCCCGATTGGCTGACAACCACTAAAGTCCGTCTTTCTTGGGGTAAAAACGGTAACGAAAATATCGGTAACTTCCGCTATACCGTACTTACATCTGCCGGAAACAATGCCATTTTTGGAGTTTCGGAATCGGTAATCAATGGCGTTAAAGCCAGTGGACTGGCCAATCCGGACTTACGCTGGGAAGAATCGGAACAGCTCGATTTGGGTCTCGACTTCGGTTTCTTCAACAATGCGCTTACCTTCACAACCGACTATTACAAAAAGACTACTAACGGTATGCTTATGACCATGAACATCCCTTCATACGTAGGCGAATCCAAACCGATTGGTAATGTGGGTAAGATGGAAAACAGCGGTCTTGAAATGGAAATTGCCTATAAGTTTAATGTAGCCGACTGGAATTTCCGTGTTGCCGGTAATGCCACTTACCTGAAGAATAAACTTATCGAGTACGGCAACGATTTTGGTTGGGCCAACCTCGATGCTTTCCAGGGGGCAGGTACCATCAGCCGTGCACAGAATGGCAAGCCATTCCCATACTTCTATGGATACAAGACAGCCGGTATTTTCCAGAACTACGATGAAATCAATGCCTATACCAATGCCGAAGGCGGACTGATTCAGCCTAACGCAGTACCGGGCGACGTTCGGTTTGTGGATATAGACGGAAATGGTGTAATCACCGAAGACGACCGTACAGATATTGGTAAAGGAATGCCCGACTGGACATTTGGTTTCAACTTTAATGCATCCTGGAAAAACTTCGATTTCTCTATGATGTGGCAGGGAACAGCCGGCAACGATATTTTCGATGCTACCCGCCGTACCGATATCTCGGCCAGCAACTTGCCTTCATGGATGCTGGAGCGCTGGACAGGCGAAGGTACTTCAAACCGCATTCCTCATTTCGTTCTGGGTGATAACGTAAACTGGCAGTCGTCCGACCTATACGTATACAATGGCAGTTACCTGCGTCTGAAGAATATCCAGCTGGGTTATACATTGCCTCAGAACATCACCAACAAGGCCTTTATATCTTCACTTCGGGTATACGTGGCAGCCGAAAGCCTGCTTACTTTCACCAAGTATCATGGCTTTGACCCCGAAATCTCTTCTGGTGGTACATCACTGGGTATTGACTATGGTGTATATCCGCAGGCCAGAGTCTTTACCGTGGGCTTGAATCTGAATTTCTAATGTCTAAAACTCAATATTGAAACCGTTATGAAACAATATAAACTTTTGGTAGCCGGCATGTTGGCATCGGCCTTTATGAATACAGGATGCTCTGACTCTTTTCTGGAAGTAGAATCGCCGGTGAACGAAACTATTGAATCGTATTTTACAACCGATGAACATATCCGCGAAGCCATTGTGGCTGCCTATGACCCTTTGCACTGGCCAGACTGGGCCATGAACGAATATAACCCTGTCAACATCATGAGCGATATCATGGCCGACGATATCTGGGTAGGAGGTCAGGATAAAACCGACGTGCGTACCTGGCATCTTATGATGAACTACGAAGCCATTCCTACGTATGTAATGGCAGGGCTCTGGACCGATGCCTACAGTGGCGTGAAGCGCTGCAACGATGTATTGCTTTACCTGACCTGGGCTAAGGACGTAACTCCGGAAAATGCAGAATATTATACTGCACAAGTTTTGACGCTGCGTGTATTTTACTACAACTGGTTGTGGAAATTCTGGGGAAATATTCCTTATTTTACAGAAAATCTCACAGCCCCTTATCTGGCCGAGCAGCTGAAAGCAGACGATGTTTACAACAACATCATTGCTGACTTGGAAAATGTTATCAGCATGAATGTGCTTCCCATGAAAGAATCGGCAGACAATTATGGCCGTGTGACTAAGGCCATGGCCTACATGCTGTATGCCGAAATGGTGATGTACCAGAACGATGAGTCCCGCTATGTCAAGGCCTTGCAATACATGCAGGAAATTATCAGTAGCGGTCAGTACGGTCTGTTGGACGATTATGCCGGAATTTTCAAGGAATCGGGCGAGTGGAGCAGTGAATCTATCTATGAGGTAATCTATAAAGACGACAATGCCGTCCGTTCATGGGGTTCTCCTCTTACTGCTGGTGGTACGGTACTGCCGTCTTTGCTGAGTCCTCACTCATGGCCCGATGGAGCCGAGGGCCACGACCAAGGCTGGGGATTCTGCCCGGTGCGTCAGGAAACCTACGACCGTTATGCCGACAATGATACACGCCGTGACGTAACCTGCTTCGACGCAGCTGCAACAGGTGTCACTTATAACAAGCGTTATCAGGATACCGGTTTTTTCCTCGAAAAATATGCAGCCATCTCTGGTAACAACAAAGACCAGAAAGCCGATGCGCAGCTCAATTGGAATAATAATCTCCGTATCTACCGTTATGCCGAGACATTGCTCAATGCTGCCGAACTGCTGGTACGTACAAACGGCAATCTGGCTGAGGCCAAGAAATATCTGAACGCTGTACGTCAGCGTGCCGGACTGACTACCGAACTCGAGCCGACCATCGATAACATTATCGAAGAGCGTCATCTGGAGTTTGTGGGCGAAGGCAAGCGTTACTGGGACCTTATCCGTTCGGGTAAGGCCGTTACGACCCTTGTTCCCGATTCGTATGGCTATCGTACCAATTCGTGGACCGAAAACAAAAAGTATCTGCCGATACCGCAGAGTGAGATAGATGCCGCTCAAGGTACACTTATACAGAATAACTATTAATTGATTGAAAAACAGATAAAAAGTATGAAAACTAAATTAATAACAGCAGCATTGCTCTCCATGTCACTGATGGCATGCACTCCTTCCAGTGATTCTGCCATTGAAAACCGTGTGGAAGCTTTGCTCAAACAGATGACACTCGAAGAAAAACTGGGCCAGATGAACCAGCTTAGCCCTGGAGGTTTCGACGAACTGGCTGCACGTGTACGTAAAGGTGAAGTGGGCTCTATCCTGAATTATGTAGATGCCGAAACGGTAAACAAAATTCAGAAAGTAGCCGTAGAAGAATCCCGCTTGGGAATACCTATCCTTGTTTCGCGTGATGTGATTCACGGTTATAAAACGATTTTCCCCATTCCATTGGGACAGGCTGCTACCTTCAATCCGCAGATAGCCGAAGAAGGTGCCCGTGTAGCAGCTATCGAAGCTTCGGCCGATGGTATCCGCTGGACCTTTGCCCCGATGATTGATGTATCGCGTGACCCGCGCTGGGGCCGTATCGCCGAAAGTTGCGGTGAAGACCCATACTTGAGTGCTGTTATGGGAGCTGCCATGGTAAAAGGCTATCAGGGTGATTCACTGAACGACCCGACAGCCATAGCCGCTTGTGCCAAGCATTTCGTAGCTTATGGAGCAGCCGAAGGAGGAAAAGACTACAATTCCACTTTCATCCCCGAACGCGTACTTCGCAATGTATACTTACCCCCGTTCAAGGCAGCAGCCGAGGCTGGTTGTGCCACTTTCATGACCTCGTTCAACGATAATGACGGTGTGCCTTCTACCGCCAACATGTTTGTCTTGAAAGATATCCTTCGCGGTGAATGGAAATACGACGGTATGGTTGTAACCGACTGGGCTTCCGCACTGGAAATGGTGAACCACGGGTTCTGTGTCGATGCTAAGGACGCTGCAGAAAAATCGGTCAATGCCGGAGTAGATATGGAAATGGTGAGCGAAACTTTCATTCAGAACCTGAAGCAGTCTTTGGATGAAAAGAAAGTTTCTATGGAAACTATCGACAATGCCGTACGGAATATTCTTCGCCTGAAATTCCGTCTGGGCTTGTTCGACAATCCTTATATCGTTACTCCGCAGTCTGTAAAATACGCCGAAAACCATCTGGCTACAGCCCGTAAAGCCGTAGAGCAGTCGGTCATTCTGCTTAAAAACGATGTACAGACCCTTCCGCTTGGCGAAAATATTAAAACGGTAGCCGTAGTAGGACCGCTGGCCGATGCTCCTTACGAACAGATGGGAACCTGGGTTTTCGACGGAGAGAAAGAACATACCCGGACTCCTTTGCAGTCCATCCGCGAGATGTATGGCAAGCAAGTGAATGTTATCTACGAAAAAGGTCTAGAATACAGTCGTGACAAACGTACTGCAGGTATTGCGAAAGCAGCTTCAGCAGCGCATCGTGCCGATGTGGTTATTGCATTTGTAGGTGAAGAATCCATCTTGTCGGGTGAAGCACATTCGCTGGCCAGTCTGGATTTGCAGGGTGCGCAGCGCGACTTATTTCGGCACTGGCAGCTACAGGCAAGCCTGTAGTTACTGTAGTGATGGCAGGCCGTCCGCTTACTATCTCGCAGGAAGTAGCCCAATCGGATGCTGTGTTATATACTTTCCATCCAGGAACCATGGGTGGTCCTGCTATAGCTGATATTCTTTTTGGAAAAGTAAACCCAAGCGGCAAGACCCCTGTAACGTTCCCACGTATGACCGGTCAGGCACCTATCTATTATGCGCATAACAATACCGGTCGTCCGGCCAATACTACCGAAATGCTTATCGATGAGATACCCGTTGAGGCAGGACAGACTTCCGTAGGTTGCCGTTCCTTCTATCTGGATGCCGGTAACTCACCGCTATTCCCCTTCGGATACGGACTTTCGTATACCACATTCGATTATTCCGGCCTTCAGTTATCAGCCCGGCAACTCAAAGCCAGTGATGTACTGACCGTTTCGTTTACATTGAAGAATACAGGAAAATACGACGGAACAGAAGTTGTACAACTTTATGTACAGGACAAGGTAGGTTCTGTAACCCGTCCGGTTAAAGAATTGAAAGCTTTCCAGCGGATAAGTCTTCCGGCAGGACAGTCGGCACAAGTAACTTTCAACCTACCTATATCCGAACTGGCCTTCTGGGGTTACGACATGACCTGTCAGGTAGAGCCGGGAACCTTTAAATTATGGGTAGGAACCAACAGCGACGAAGGACTGTCAGCCGATTTTGAAGTACTCTGAAAGTAGTTATCTGGTAAAAGGTTTATTATAAGGTTTGTTTTTTAGGCCGGCAGGGTGTGATACCCTGCCGGTTTTTTATTTCAGTTCGAAAGTCACCAGCAAACCTTTATGGTCGGTGGGCCATACCCCCAGTGGTTTGATGAAACAGTCTTTGCTGGTTTCCTCTACGCGTTCACTTTTTACAATTGATTTTGTCGGACCGAAAATAGCGGCTTTTTTCGGTTGTAATTCTTTATAAGGATAATAGAATATGTAGTCGATACGGTCGCGCTCGTCAGCATCAGGAGCCCAAGTCAGTTTTTTAACATCCATATCCACATTGTCCGAGGGGAATGTAAATCCCGGATAGTTCAGCACATCCGGATAAATAGTCCGGTAGGCATCGGCAAAGCCCGCATTATCCAGCAGGAGCGGTACGGTCCATGGGATAATCATTCCGTTGTGGTCATACAAGTCTTTGGTTTCACGTGTCCAGTCCAGGTGCGACGGTTCGTTGAAGTCACCTCCCAGAAAAACCAGCATGCCTTTTTCCACGTCCTTTTGTGCCGCTTCAATAAACTTGCGGATGGCGTCGTCGCGGAGCGAACGGTCGTTGCGCACCAGCACCTCGGCAACCGATTCGGGACGGGGAATCGCTTTCCAGGTAGAACCATCGTATCCTCTTACATTATAATATGCATCGTCCAGATAGTCCAGGTGTGCCGTGTATACAGCTACCTTTCGTCCGTGAATACTGCTTTCCAGCCGGTAAATACTGCCGTGGTCGTCCTTTAAGGGAAAAATAGTGGTAGAGTCCGTAATCGGGTATCGGCTCAGCAGTCCGGAGTCGTCGCTGTAAAAAGAATAATAGGTTTCCCCATGCTTGGCGAGTGACTGTGTGAGGCGGTCGCAAAACCGGGTATTGTTATAGTTTCTCACTTCACTCAGAGTGATAAAATCAGGTTTCAGTCGCACAATTTCATTTACGATAGCTTCATACCCCCCCGGTATCATGGTACCTTCCTGCCAGATATTCCATTGCAGCACAGTGATTTCTTTTTCTTTTTTACAAAATCCCATGGCAGGGAGCAGCAAGGCCAGCAGACAAAAAATCCATCTTTTCATAGTAAAAAAATCTTCTGTTTAAAAATAATCTATCGCTCAAAAGTAATGATTGTTTGGGAAAAAACCAACCGCTTTTATTCTTTTTCCCCGAAAAATATCCCATAATATTTAAAAGACTGCATATTATCGCCAAAATGTCAAATTGATAAAATATTTACTTTTAACGCCTAGAAAATATTCGTTGAAAGATTATAAAACTTTGTTGTTGCAAAGTTTTGATAATAAAATGATAGTTTCTATATTTGCTGTGTTAAAACAAACCATTCAACGATTATTATAGACTTAAATAAACTGATAGCATGGAAATGACAAACAAAAAACGTGTGGAACACGATTTGCTGGGCGAACGTGAACTGACATCAGATGCATTATATGGAATTCAGACCCTTCGTGGTATTGAAAACTTCAATATAAGTAATTTCAAATTGAGTCAATACCCACTTTTTATTCATGGATTGGCCTACACCAAGATGGCTGCAGCTTATGGTAACCACGCTTTGGGTTTGCTTACAGACGAACAGCTCAAAGGAATCTGTGCTGCCTGTAAGGACTTGCTGGACGGCAAATATCACGACCAGTTCCCTGTAGATATGATTCAGGGAGGTGCCGGAACCAGTACAAACATGAATGCCAACGAAGTGATAGCCAATTTGGCTTTGATGCACATGGGACACGAAATCGGAGAATATCAGTATTGCGATTCTCACGACGAAGTAAACCGCTCGCAGTCTACCAATGATGCATATCCTACTGCTATACACATGGGCTTGTATGCCAGCCATCTGCGCATGATGCCTCATTTCGAAGCTTTGATTGCTTCTCTTCGCAAGAAAGCCGAAGAATTTGCCCATATCATCAAAATGGGACGTACTCAGTTGCAGGATGCAGTGCCTATGACACTGGGTCAGACTTTCAACGGCTTTGCAAGCATTCTGGAAGATGAAATCAAACACCTGAATCATGCAGCAGAAGACTTCCTGACTGTCAACCTGGGTGCTACAGCCATCGGTACGGGTATCTGCTCTGAACCGGGCTATGCTGAAAAAGCAGTAGCTGCACTGGCCGAAATTACCGGCTGGAACGTGAAGTTGGCCGAAGACTGGGTAGGTGCAACCTCCGATACTTCTTGCATGGTAGGCTATATGTCGGCTTTGAAGCGTGTAGCTGTGAAAATCAATAAGATTTGTAATGACCTGCGTCTGCTTTCAAGCGGTCCGCGTTGCGGCTTGGGTGAAATCAACTTGCCGGCCCGTCAGCCAGGTTCATCTATCATGCCGGGTAAAGTTAATCCGGTTATCCCAGAAGTGGCAACACAGGTTGCTTTCAAGGTTATCGGTAACGAACTGTGCGTGACATTGGCAGGCGAAGCACCGCAGATGGAACTTAATGCAATGGAACCGATTATGGCACAGTGCTGCTTCGAATCAGTTGACCTGCTTATCAATGGTTTCGATACGTTGCGTACACTTTGTATCGACGGTATCACAGCGAACGAAGAATCATGCCGTAACGAGGTTTACCGCAGCATCGGTGTAGTAACAGCTCTGAATCCTTATATTGGTTACGATCACTCTACCAACATTGCCAAGAAAGCACTGCAGACAGGCAAGAGTGTATACGACTTAGTGCTTGAAGAAGGTATTCTTACTAAGGAAGACCTTGACACTATTCTGGATCCGAAGAACATGGTTCGCCCTGTAAAATTGGATATCAAACCTTTGAAATAAAGTTTGTTGATCAAAGTATATAGTGCTGTCCGTCGGGAACTGGTTTCCCGGCGGACTTTTTTTATGTTTTTTTCCCGGCTTGACGGTGTAATTGGGGGTTGTCATTTTTAAGATATACTTTTTCATTTTTGCAACGAGTTGGTTGTTATCGGCTGGAAGAAAGTTGTGGCTTCGTTTGTACTGACATGGGTGGGCAGTAATTTGCAGGGGAAGGGTTTCGTGCTTTGTCACCAGTATTTTGACATACCGGCTATTGATGCTATGCTGCATCATTACTTGCATCCGCTGAGGGATTTCCTGATATCGTGTATTGTGACGGGTAGCAGTTATCTGATGTATCTGAGTCGTAAAAGCAGGATGGTGTTGCTGGAGAATCAGCAGTTGCGGACCGAAAATTTACAGAATCAATACGAGACACTGAAAAACCAACTGAATCCGTACATGCTGTTCAATTCGCTGATTACGCTTTCGTCCTTGATTCATGAGTCGCCTGATAAGACTCAGGATTACTTGCAGGAGCTTTCGAGAGTACTGCGTTATACTTTGTAGGATAATGAAATGCATGCGGTTACGCTGCAGGAGGAAATGGATTTTGTTAATTCGTATATCTATCTGCTGCAGATGCGCTATGAGGACAATCTTACGTTTGATATGCATATCGAACCGGAGCTGCTGTCTAAGATGTTGCCGCCTATGGGAGTGCAGTTATTGATAGAGAATGCGGTGAAGCATAACGAGATAAGTAACCGTCATCCGTTTGCTGTGCATATCGTGGCTAAAGATGGCTGGCTGGTGGTCAGCAATTTGCTGCAGCCCAAACGTGTGCGGACTTCCGGTACAAGAGTGGGACTGGATAATCTGGCGAAACGTTATCAGTTGTTGTTTCACAAGAGTATCGAGGTGAAAGAGGAACAGAATTGTTTTATTGTAAAACTGCCGTTAATATGAGGGCTTTGATTGTAGAAGATGAAAAGGCTGCCTTGCGCAACCTGAAGGCTGTATTGGCCGAGATTGATGCGGATATTGAGGTGGCCGGAGAAGTGGATAGTGTGGCGGATACGCTGGAATGGCTGGAGGAGCATCCGGTGCCGGACTTGCTGTTTCTGGATATTCATCTGGCGGATGGGTCGGCATTCGAATTGTTCGAGCATGTGGAAATTGCTTGTCCGGTCATCTTTACGACGGCTTACGATGAATATGCCTTGCGGGCTTTTAAGGTAAACAGTGTAGACTATTTGCTGAAGCCTATCAATAAGACGGATTTGCAGAGGGCTCTGGATAAGCTGGTGTTGTTGAGGAAAACTTCCGGAGGAAACATGGAATTCGACTATCTGCGTATTGTGCAGGAGTTGCGTCAGGAAAAGACGTATAAGACTCATTTCCTAATTCCGGTCAAGGGCAACCGCTTGCTTCCAGTATCGGTGGATACAATCTTGTATTTCTACATAGCTGATGGTACGGTTAAGGCTGTAGACAAGGAGCTGAAGGAGATGGTTTTTCCGCAGACATTTTTCCGTGCGAACTGGCAGTTCCTGATTTCGAAACAGGCGATGCAGGATGTGGTGTTGTGGTTCAACGGTCGGCTGGCAGTGAATCTGGAGGTTTCTTCCGCAGAAAAGGTCATTATCAGCAAAGCCCGTGTAGCTGATTTTAAAGAATGGTTTTGTATGTGATCATGGATTAAAAAAAGGAATCCCTTGTTTCCGGAGTCTTCTTTACGATGTATGCCGGAAACAAGGAATTTTTTATAGGTGACTGACAGAAGCGTCAGGCATTCCACTGCTGATGGAACTCTACTACAGCTTCGATTCCCTTACGGAAAATATCAAGCGAGAAATTTTCGTTGGGCGAATGGATAGCGTCGCTTTCCAGTCCGAAGCCCATCAGGACAGTCTTGATACCCAGAATCTGTTCGAAGTCGCTGATGATAGGAATACTTCCTCCACGGCGCACTGCCAGCGGTTTTTTACCGAATGCTTTGGTGAATCCTTTTTCGGCTGCCTGATAGGCTGGCAGGTCGATGGGGCATACGTAGCCTTCGCCTCCGTGCATCGGGGTTACTTTTACCTGTACGTAGTCGGGGGCAATGGACTGGAAGTACTCTATGAACAGACGTGAAATGGTTTCGTGGTTCTGATGGGGAACCAGTCGGCATGATACTTTTGCATATGCTTTAGAAGGAAGGACTGTTTTCGACCCTTCGCCGGTGTATCCGCCCCAGATACCGCATACGTCGAACGACGGACGGCAGCTGTTACGTTCTAGTGTAGAATATCCTTTTTCACCTTTCAGAACTTTTACGCCAATGGCATCCATGTATTTTTGTTCGTCGAAGGGGATGTGGGCAATCATTTCGCGTTCGGCTGCCGGAACTTCTTCTACATCATCGTAGAAATGAGGAATGGTGATTCGGCCATCCTCATCAATAATCTGGGCAAGCATGCTGCACAAAGTGTTGATCGGATTGGCAACAGCACCGCCAAAATGTCCGGAGTGAAGGTCACGGTTAGGACCGGTAACTTCGATCTCCCAGTAAGCCAGTCCGCGCAATCCGGTTGTGAGTGAAGGAAGGTCGGCTCCCAGCATACTGGTATCGGATACCAGGATGACATCGGCTTTGAGCAGTTCCTTGTGTTCCTTCAGGAAAGCGTTGAGGCTGGGCGAACCGATTTCTTCTTCGCCTTCGAAAATGAATTTTACGTTGTGACGCAGTAGGCCTTCACGTACCATGTATTCGAATGCCTTGGCCTGAATCATCGCCTGACCTTTATCGTCGTCAGCTCCGCGTGCCCAGATGCGTCCGTCGCGTATTTCAGGTTCAAATGGCTGGCTGTTCCAGAGTTCCAGTGGCTCGGCCGGCATTACGTCGTAATGGGCATAGATAAGAACGGTGGGAGCATCGGGACTGATACGTTTTTCGGCGTATACCAACGGATTGCCTGCAGAGGGCATAATCATTGCTTCGTCGGCTCCTGCTTCCAGAAGGAGCTGGCGCCAGCGTTCGGCACAAGCCAGCATATCTTCTTTATGCTGAGGCAGGGCACTGATGCTGGGGATGCGTATCAGACTGAAGAGCTCTTCGAGAAAGCGTGCTTCGTTTTCTTGTATATATTGCTTTATTTCCATGGTAATATTGTTATAAGGGTTATGTTTACAGGTGTGTGGCCTTGTTGAGCAGATACTGGTCGAGCAAGGTCATGGCGGCCATAGCTTCTACTACAGGTACCGCGCGGGGGAGTACGCAGGCATCGTGACGGCCGCGGGCTTTCAGAATGGTATCGTTTCCGTGGATGTCTACGGTCTGTTGTTCCATCAGGACAGTAGCTACGGGTTTGAAGGCTACGTTGAAGTAGATATCCTGTCCGTTGCTGATTCCGCCTTGGATACCTCCCGAACGGTTGGTGCGGGTAGAGATATGTCCGTTATTGTTGAAGAACAGGTCGTTCTGTTCGCTTCCTTTCTGGTCCATACTGCCGAATCCTTGTCCGTACTCGAATCCCTTGACTGCATTGATGCTGAGCATGGCACAGCCCAGTGCTGCATGCAGTTTACCGAAAGCAGGTTGTCCCAGTCCGGCTGGGCATCCCTGAATGACACAGGTAATAACCCCGCCGATGGTATTGCCTTCGCCTTTGGTTTTGTAGATAAGCTCTTCCATACGCTGGGCCATTTCCGGGTCGGGGCAGCGTACACTGTTCTGCTCGATACTTGAAAGGTCGAGTTCGGTATATGGTTTATCCAGACGCAGCGAACCGACTTGTGCCGTATAGGCTGTAATGCGGATACCCAGCTGACGGAGTGCCAGTTTGGCCAAAGCACCGGCTACTACGCGTGATATGGTCTCGCGTGCCGATGAGCGACCTCCTCCGCGGTGGTCGCGTATGCCGTATTTCTGAGTATAGGTATAGTCGGCATGCGATGGGCGGAAAACGTCTTTCATGTTGTCATAGTCAGACGAATGCTGATTGGTGTTCCACACTACAAATCCGATGGGGCAGCCTGTAGAAACGCCATCAAAGATGCCTGAAAGAAATTCTACGGCATCAGCCTCTTTGCGGGGAGTCGTAATGGACGACTGTCCCGGACGGCGGCGGTTAAGTTCCTGCTGAATAAAATCGGTATCGATGGCAATTCCGGCAGGAAAACCATCGATGACACCGCCCACAGCCTTGCCGTGTGATTCGCCAAAGCTGGTAAGGCGGAATAGAGTTCCAAATGTATTGTTGTACATGGATGTTTGTTTTCTTAAATTACGTATTTATTAGAATTTTACTTCCGGAGCTTTTTCACTTCCTTCTTGTGCTTCGAAATAAGGGCGTTTTTCAAATCCGAACAATCCGGCCAAGATGTTTTTAGGGAATTTACGGATAGTTGTGTTATATTCCTTTGCCGTTTCGTTGAATTTTCTGCGTTCTACGCTGATGCGGTTTTCTGTACCTTCCAACTGAGCCTGCAATTCACGAAAGCTCTCGTTGGCTTTCAGGTCGGGATAGCGTTCGGCTACAACGAGCAAACGTCCCAGGGCAGCACCTATCTCACCCTGTGCCTGCTGGTAAGCCTGCAGTTTTTCGGGGGTCAGGTCTTCCATATTTACCTGGGTCTGTGTAGCTTTTGCACGTGCCGATACCACTGCTTCGAGGGTTTCCTGTTCGTGTGCGGCATATCCTTTTACGGTATTAACCAGGTTGGGAATCAAATCGGAACGGCGCTGATATTGGTTTTCTACATTGCTCCAGGCTGTTGCAACGCCTTCGTCCATAGCGACCATTGAGTTATACGATGTGGTACAGATAACAGCCAGTACAGCTATTACTCCAATGACGATAATCCAAGTTTTTTTCATACTTTGTTGTTTGTTTTATGGTTATTGATTTATAGTTTTTCTTATTAAAAATCACTTTCAGAGCCACCTCCGCCAAAGTCACCGCCTCCGTAGCTTCCGCCTCCTCCGAAGCCGCCGGATGTACCTCCTCGTCCACCGAAGAAGGTTCCTCCCATAAAGCCTCCCCAGAAGGGACCGCTTCCGGTAGTGTGGTGATGGTCGTCGTCATCGCCTCCTCGTTGTCTCCGGAATGAGAATTGGGCATGGCAGTGTGAACAGCGCATTACTACCACTTCAATTGTGGAGTTGCGGTAACGGGTGATGACGTGTGAGCTAACTTCGTGTAAGGTATGCTTGTGGCATTTGGGACAACGGCGCTTCCACCAGTTGTTGGTCCAGATGATGAAGGGTATAATTCCGAATACGAGCAGGACGATAAGCAGTTCGATGGGGAAGCCTTCTTCCTGATGGGAAGCTTGCGGATTTTCCGGGTCGTAGTCGTTCAGATATGTGCGGATGGCCTTAATACCAGCCAGCATTCCCTCGTCCCAGTCTTCGTTCTTGAAGAATGGCACCATGTAGCGTGACTGTATACGTTTGGTGATGGCATCGGGCAGAACTCCCTCCAGACCGTAACCGGTGTGGATACGTATTTTTCGTTCGTTCGTTACCAGCAGTACGATGAGTCCGTTGTCTTTCCCTTGTTGTCCGATACCGTATTTTTCTCCGAGTTGCTGTGCAAAGTCGAATACGCTGCCTCCGCTGATTTCGCGTACGGCAAAAACGGCTACCTGTATGCCTTTCTGGCTCTCCAGATTATAGAGGATGGTATCCATGGCAGTAACAGCCTGTTCCGAAAGGATATGGTCGGGGTTGGACACATAGCGCATGCGGTTTTGCAAGTGCACCATGGGGATATCGTCTACCGTATAGGCTTTTACATGTAATGTGAAAAGCAGGAAAAACGATAAAAAAAATGTTGAAATAGATATTATTCGTTTCATAGTATTGCAAATATAAAAAAATATCCCGCACCAATCTATTTGGTACGGGATTATTTCATTATTTGCAATATTTATTTACAAAACTGCCTATACGGCGGGTATATTCTTTCGGATTGTCTCTGTAGGACGTGGCATGTTCGGCACCCGGAACGACCCATATTTCTTTGGGCATGGGTTTTGCACGGTAGACTTCGTATACCATCCAGGTAGGAACGAAGTCGTCTTTGTCGCCGTGGATGAAGAACATGGGCAACTCGCATTTGCGGACTTGCTCAATGGCTGAGGCTTCGGTGAAGTTCCATTCGTTCTGCAACTGGTTTATCCAACTTGCCATGTGTAGGAGTGGGAATGCCGGCAATCCGAACTGTTCTTTCAGCTCTTTGCCGAACTGGTCCCATACGCTGGTGTATCCGCAATCTTCTACATAGCACCGGATATAATCTGGCTGAGATTCACCCGAGGTCATCATGGTGGTAGCTGCTCCCATTGAGATACCGTGTACGACGGTCTGCAGGGAATCGCCGAAAATAGCTGGAGCGACTTTTATCCACTGACTGACATCCAGACGGTCCAGCCATCCCATTTGGAAAGCATCTCCTTGACTGAGGCCGCTGTAGCGAAGGTCGGGAAGGAGAATGTTGTAGTTGAGACACTGATTGTACAGATAACCGATGTGAAACATACGAATGGCGTTATCGGTATAACCGTGTACGATGACGGCTGTTTGCTTTACCGGATGTGACGCGTAAGCATAATAAGCATGCAGGCGTGTCTTTCCATCGTTTGCCGTAATAAAGGTGTCTCTTAAAGCATCGTGCTGTTTCAGACTATCCAGCCAGGGAGCAATCTGTGGATAAGTTTGTCGCATGAAAGCTTCGGAGGCTTCCAGGTCTTTTCCTCTGTTCTCAGGACGTAGGGAGTAGTCTATCAGGTAGAGGCTTCCTCCAGTCAGCACTGCACCCAGTAGGATGATGAATGTGCAGACAGTAATAATGATTTTCTTTTTCATGCATGTATAGGGTTATTCATTCCAGAAATCCCATGCTCCGAAGGCTTGTAGCAACAGCATTTCTAGTCCGTTCTTGACAATAGCTCCCTGGTCGGCTCCTTTTTTCATGAAGAGTGTGGTATCAGGATTGTAGAGCAAGTCGTACAACAAGTGCTGCGGGGTAAGGTATTCGTAAGGAATTTCCGGACATTCGTCTGCTCTGGGATACATACCTACGGGAGTACAGTTTACGATTACCTTATAGGCATCCATGATTTCGGGAGTAAGCTGATTGTAGGCCAGTGTGTTTTCGTCTTTCGGGTTACGTGATACGAATTTGATTTCCAGACCCAATTCCTTTAAACCGTATGCTATGGCTTTTGAGGCGCCTCCGGTACCCAGTATCAATGCCTTTTTATGCTGGTATTCAAGCAGCGGTTCGATAGAGCGGGTAAAACCCAATACGTCTGAGTTGTAGCCTGTAAGTTTTACTTTTCCTTTTTCGCGCTGTACTTTAACTACGTTTACGGCACCGATGGCGGCTGCTACAGGGTCGAGGTTGTCCAAAAAACGAATGACCTGCTCTTTGTAGGGAATGGTTACGTTAAATCCTACCAACTCCGGATTAGATGCCAGTACACCCGGCAAATAGTCGATAGAAGGTATTTCGAAATTTACGTATGTCGCATCAATATTTTCAGAATTGAATTTCTCGTTGAAGAAATTCCTCGAAAAAGAGTGTCCGAGCGGATACCCTATTAAGCCATATAATTTCATATTCGGTTTATTATTTAGTTGCAAGATATAACGTACAGATACCCAGTGTCAGTCTTTTGAAACTTACCTTGCTGAATCCGGCTTTGAGGATGATTTGCTGCATGACTTCTCCTTGCGGGAAAGCCTTGATGGATTGAGGCAGGTAGGTGTAGGCACTGCGATCTTTAGATAAGAGTCTTCCGAGGGTAGGAATTACTACTTTTGAATACACTGCATATAGTTGTTTCATCGGGAACCACTCAGGTTCGGACAATTCAAGAATAACCAGATGACCGCCGTCATCCAGCACACGGTACATTTCCTGTAATCCTTTGTCCAGATTTTCAAAATTGCGCACACCAAATGCTACGGTGATGGCATCGAAGCGCTTGTCTGGGAATGACAATGCTGTGCAGTCTTCTTTGGCAAAAGAAATTTGTCGGTCCAGTCCGGCCTGGCGGACTTTTTCTCTTCCCACGTTCATCATTCCTTCCGAAATATCTGTACCTATCAGTTCGTCCGGATGTAAAACCTGGCAAGCCTGAATGGCAAAGTCGCCTGTACCGGTTGCTACATCCATCATTCTGCGTGGGCGGAATGGTTTTAGCCAATTGATAGCCTTGCGTCGCCAACACTTGTCGATGCCCCATGACAAGGTGTGGTTCAGTGTGTCGTAAGCCGGTGCAATGTTATCGAACATTTTTTCAACTTGTACGGCTTTCCGTTCTTCTTCGTTATAAGGCTTGATTTTTTCTTGGGGATAATTGGTCATGATGTGAATGATTGGTGTGGGAAACAAAAAAAGTTGACGGCAGACATGAACGACTGCCTGTCAACTTTTTCAATGTAATTTATTTGTTCAGAAATTCTGTAACGTTCTTTTCAATACGTTCCAGCAGGTTAGCAGTGTCAGCTTTTACGAATGTTTCACCGGTGATGTGTTCGTACAGCTCGATATAGCGGTCGCTAATAGAGTTTACAATTTCAGGAGTCATTTCAGGTACAGTCTGTCCTTCTTTTCCCTGGAAGTTGTTAGCCATCAGCCATTCACGTACGAATTCTTTAGAAAGCTGTTTCTGTGGTTCGCCTTTTTCGAAACGTTCCTGATAACCTTCTGAGTAGAAGTAACGGCTAGAGTCAGGTGTATGGATTTCGTCCATCAGATAGATTTCGCCGTTGTATGTACCGAATTCATATTTGGTGTCAACCAGAATAAGTCCACGTTCTGCAGCCATCTGTGTACCACGTTCAAACAAAGCCAGTGTATACTGTTCCAGCAAAGCATATTCTTCAGGAGTTGCAAGTCCTTTTGCCAGAATTTCTTCTTTAGAAATGTCTTCATCATGTAATCCCATTTCGGCTTTAGTGGTAGGAGTGATGATAGGACGTGGGAACTTTTCGTTTTCACGCATACCATCGGGCAGTGCTACACCGCAGATTTCACGAACACCGCTTTTGTAAGCACGCCATGCGCTTCCGCACAAATATCCGCGTACAATCATTTCTACTGGGAAACCCTTACACATAACACCTACAGTTACCATTGGGTCTGGAGTAGCAATTTTCCAGTTAGGACAAATATCGGTAGTAGCATCCAAGAATTTGGCTGCAATCTGGTTCAGCATCTGTCCTTTGTAAGGAATACCTTCAGGCAATACAACGTCGAAGGCCGAGATACGGTCTGTTGCTACCATTACCAGTTTCTCATCGTTGATGTTGTATACATCGCGTACTTTACCATGGTATACACTTTTTTGTCCAGGAAAGTTGTAATCTGTTTTTGTTAATGCTTTACTCATTGCTTTACGTATTAATAATGATACATTTCGTTTAAAGTCATTTTATTGGGCGGTATCTTTTTTATCGTCAATTTTTAAAGCGGAGGCAACTTTTTTCTGCATTCGTTCTTCTTTATGCGATTCATCGAATTTTTCATAAGCTTCGACGATACGTGTCACCAGTTTGTGGCGGACGATATCCTTTTTGTTCAGCTCGATGAAACTGATACCTTTTACTCCCTTCAGAATATGCAATGCCTGTACTAGACCCGAAGTCTGAGAACTGGGCAAGTCAATCTGGGTCATATCACCGGTAATAATCATCTTGGTGTTCATACCCATACGGGTGAGAAACATTTTGATTTGTTGGGAGGTTGTGTTCTGAGCCTCGTCCAATATCACTACAGCATCGTTCAGCGTACGGCCGCGCATAAAAGCTAACGGTGCGATTTGTATGATGTTCAGGTCCATGTACTCTTTCAGTTTGGCCGCTGGAATCATATCTTGCAGGGCATCGTACAACGGTTGTAGGTAGGGGTCTATTTTTTCTTTCATGTCTCCCGGGAGGAAACCTAGCTTTTCACCAGCTTCTACTGCAGGACGGCTGAGGATTATTTTCTTTATCTCCTTGTTTTTCAGAGCGCGTACAGCCAAGGCAATAGCTGTGTATGTTTTGCCGGAACCGGCAGGTCCGATGGCAAAAATCATGTCGTTCTTATCGAATTCTTTTACTAGCTTCAGCTGATTGCTGCTGCGAGGAGTAATGGGTTTTCCTGTTACACTGAAAACGATGACATTGCCTGAGTTCTCGGCTTGTGTCTTGTTGCCTTTTACAATGTCAAGGATGGATTCCTCATCTAGAGAATTGTACTTTACGCAGTGCTTCTCAAGTGCTGTTACAGCGTCCTCGAAGACGCACATTTCTTCTTCGTCGCCCATCACTTTGATAACGTTCCCGCGGGCAACGATGCGTAGTTTTGGGAACAACGCTTTTATCATCTGTATATTGGTGTTGTTTACACCATAAAATATTACCGGATCAGTGTCTTCTAAAACAATATGCTTTTCTATCATTCAGTCTGCTTTAATCTATTCTCCCTCAATTTTTATTCAACTGCTTTGCAAATTTAGTGATTCCTTTGGATTTATTCTCTAATTTGGACTTATTCTTTTGACTTTGGACGTAAGTTTTTTATGTTGTCTTTCTTTTTCACTTTATTTCACTATCTTTGTACCCTAAATTAATAAATGTAGAAAATATGTTACGGTTTTGTAGGTTTTTGTTAGTTTTTTCGTCCGTTTGTATGTTTTTCGGATGTAAGGAAAAGGATATGTCGATGAAAATGAATAACCCGCATAACATTCGCGGGGTAATCAGTTACAAACGTAGTTTCAATGACCTGAATAATGTACAGCTGGTAGCGGCTAAGAAGAACGGTATCCGTCCGCTGGCTTCGCGTGAAGAGGCTGTCGAATTGGGAGACCGTTTGGTCGAAATAAAGGAGTGCGAGTGGTATGATGTGGATTCGCTAACACATTCTATTCCTTTCCTGGTACCGAAGGCCAATGAGTTGCTTGATACACTGGGTGCCGTCTTTTTGGATTCACTGGATTGTAAAGGTTTGAATCCTAATAAAATCATTGTAACATCCGTTCTGCGTACACAGCATGACGTCAAGCGTTTGCGTCGTTCCAACAGCAATGCCTCAAGTAATTCATGCCATGCTTACGGTACGACTTTTGATGTTAGTTGGAAGCGTTTCCGGAAAGTAGAAGACCCGGATGGACGTCCGATGCAGGATGTAAGTGCCGATACCTTGAAGTTGGTACTTTCCGAAGTTTTGCGTGATTTGAAGAAAGACGGTAAGTGTTATGTAAAATATGAGTTGCGTCAAGGATGTTTCCACATCACTGCCAGATAAAAAACTGTATACCGTATGTTTAGATATTTCGTTTATTTTTCCTATGATGGTGCCAATTATCATGGCTGGCAGATACAGCCTAACGGTATAAGTGTACAGGAAGAGTTGCAGAAAGTTTTGACGACTTTCTTTCGTCAGCCGATAGAGGTCGTAGGGGCTGGTCGGACAGATGCAGGTGTACATGCCAGCAGGATGGTTGCTCATTTTGAAGTTCCGGACTTGCTGGACTGTGCAAGACTGACTGATAAAATGAACCGTATGTTGCCTCCCGATATTGCTGTACACGAAGTTCGCAGAGTGCGTGCAGAAGCTCATGCTCGTTTTGACGCTACTTACAGAAAGTACCAGTATCACATTACCATGCGCAAAGATCCGTTTCATCGGAATTATGCTTGGAGAATTTTTCAGCAATTAGATTTCGATGCAATGAACAAAGCAGCTTCTATTTTGTTTAGCTATATAGATTTTACTAGTTTTAGTAAATTGCATACCGATGTAAAGACAAATAATTGTAAAATTATGCATGCCTGTTGGGAGCAAGAAGGTCCGCAAGAATGGGTGTTTACTATTCAGGCCGACCGTTTCCTTAGAAATATGGTGCGGGCAATAGTCGGTACATTGATAGAGGTAGGACGAGGCAAACTTACAGTAGAAGGTTTTCGGGACATTATTAATCAAAAAAATCGTTGTGCTGCAGGTACATCAGCACCAGCTCATGCGCTGTTTTTGGTAGATGTGGGTTATTCTGATGATATTTTTATTGAAGAATAATTTTGCTAGCTTATCAATTTTAAAGCATCTTAAAGATTTATGTGGTTGTTATTGGCTTTTTTATCGGCTGCATTGTTGGGATTTTATGATGTATTCAAGAAAAAATCATTAAAAGACAATGCGGTTATTCCTGTTTTGGGACTTAATACGCTGTTTTCGAGTCTCGTTTTTTTGCCATTTATATTAATATCAGCTTATAAACCTGACTGGTTGCAGGATTCTATGTTTTATGTACCTGCAGCCGGTTGGGAAGTGCATCGTTTTATACTGGTGAAATCGTTTATTGTGCTCTCGTCGTGGGTATTGGGGTATTTCGGCATGAAACATCTGCCGCTCACAATTGTAGGTCCAATTAATGCAACGCGTCCGGTAATGACACTTGTGGGAGCCATGCTGGTTTTTGGTGAACGTCTTAACTTGTATCAGTGGGTCGGTGTAACTCTGGCCATTGTGTCTTTCTTTATGCTGAGTCGCTCCGGACGAAAGGAAGGAATTGATTTCAGACATAATAAATGGATATTTTGCATCGTACTGGCTGCTTTTCTGGGGGCAGTGAGTGGTTTATATGATAAATTCCTGATGGCAAGATTCGACCGTATGGTGGTCCAGTCATGGTATAATATTTACCAGCTGTTTATTATGGGAAGTGTGCTGATGCTGTTGTGGTGGCCTAAGCGCAAGACTACGACACCTTTTCGGTGGGATTGGTGTATTATATGTATATCCATATTCCTTTCGGCTGCCGATTTCGTATACTTCTATGCATTGAGTTTACCTGGTTCTATGATTTCGATTGTGTCTATGGTGCGCAGAGGTAGTGTGATTGTTTCCTTCCTGTGTGCGGCCATGCTTTTCAGGGAAAAGAACCTTAAGAGCAAGGTGGTCGACTTGATACTGGTTATGATAGGTATGTTCTTTTTATATCTGGGAAGTCGATAAGAAGAAAATAAAACAAAGAATTCACAAGTAATATTATGAAGACAAGAGGAAAACTTTTATTTGTAGTGATGTTGCTCACAGCTTTCGGGTGTGCAGAAGCCCTGGCAAAGAAAGTTGTACAGCAGGAAGATAGTGTAGAACTGACGTTGAAGAAAATTTATACCAAGCGTGAAGTTATGATACCAATGCGCGACGGGGTTAAACTTTATACAGCTGTATACGAACCTAAGGATAACAGCTCTCGTCATCCTATCTTGATGCACCGTTCTCCGTATTCGTGTGCTCCTTACGGACAGACGCTGAAACGGGGCTTGCGTAGTTCGCTTAAAAACTACATTGATAACAAGTATATCATCGTGTATCAGGATGTGCGCGGAAGACATAAAAGCGAAGGTACATTTGTGCAGGTGCGTCCGCTTAACAAGAATAAGAAATCAAAGAAAGACATCGATGAGGCTACCGATACGTATGATACCATCGAATGGCTGATTAAGAATACTCATAACAACGGTGCTGTGGGAACATGGGGTATCAGCTACGACGGCTTTTATGCAACCATGACTGCTTCGTGTGGGCATCCGGCACTGAAGGCTGTATCGCCACAGGGACCTGTAACCGACTGGTTCAGGGGTGACGACCGTCATCATAACGGGGCATTTACCTTTTTGCAGACAACCAACTTCCTGCCGTATCTGGAAGGAAAGTGGATGGGAAAAGGTGTGATGGACCAGATTGTAAAGACTGATGTTTATACAGACTTCTTGCGTCTGGGTACTTTCAAGAATGCAGATGACTTGGTAAATGATGACGGGGAAACTTTGTGGAATCTGATTAAGACACATCCCAACTTCGACAGCTTTTGGCAGGAGCGAGATGCACGTACATCCTGCTATAATTTGAAACCTGCAATGCTGGTTGTAGGCGGACTTTACGACTCGGAGGATTGCTACGGAGCATGGAATCTGTACCAGGCCATTCGTAATCAGTCGCCCGAAACAGAACTGTATCTGGCTTTCGGTCCCTGGTGGCATGGCGCTTGGACCGTACGTGGATTCCAAGGTTTCGGTAATGTTTACTTTGGTGAGAGCACATCTGCTTATTATATGGATGAAATTGAATATCCTTTCTTTCGCTATTACTTGGAAGGTAAGGGAGAGAAGCCTTCGCATAAAGTAAATGTATTCTATTCGGGTGAAAATACCTGGAAAACTTACAATCAGTGGCCTTCAGAAAAGATGGTAGAAACACCTTTCTATTTGCATGCTGATGGTTCTGTTTCAGAAGCCGAACCGCAGGAAACAACTTCGTATACAGAGTATGTATCGGATATGGAACACCCTGTTCCTTATACAGGAAATCCTACAACGTATCGCACAAAAGAATATATGCTTGACGACCAGCGTTTTGCCACTGCACGTCCGGATGTAATTACGTTTATGACTGAACCATTGAAGGAACCGCTTACACTTGCAGGACCTGTTCAGGTAGAACTGATGACAGAATTAAGTAGTACAGATGCTGACTTTATGGTGAAAGTAATTGATGTTTATCCGGATAATTACAAACACTCTAAAGAAGCTGCAGAGTATTTGAAGAATGGTAACTATCCGATGGCTGGTTATCAGATGATGGTGCGCGGTGAATTGTTCCGTGGACGCTATCGTGAGAATTTTGAATACCCGAAAGCATTCGAGCCGGGTAAAATAACTCCTGTAAACTATACATTGTATGATGTCGCTCATACGTTTATGCCGGGACATCGGTTGATGATTCAGATCCAAAGTTCATGGTTCCCTATTATTGACCGTAATCCTCAAAAATTCATCAATACGTACACTTGTACAGAAGATGATTTTGAAATGAAGCAACGCATAAAAATCTATCATCAGAAAGGGGCAGCAACGCGTGTTATTTTGCCTGTAGAAAAATAATGATTTTGTAGTACGATTGTAGAAAAGTTGATATTGATAAAAGATACTTTTATATATCAATTTAAAACAGAAAATGTAAAAAAACTTTTATTACTTTATAATATAAAATGTATAAAAATGACAAAAATATCACTTCAAAGCTTACTGTTTTTAAGCATGTTTAGCGTGAGTATAACCTCATGTGTTGATGACGCTTATGACTTGAACAAAGATGTCGATTTGACAATTACTGTTGGCGGTGATATCACTACGCCCGGAAGCTCAACCGAAAAGATTACACTTGAGAAAATTTTTGAATTGGATGATGACAGCAATATTAAAATTGCTGAAAATGGTGATTATTCTTTGCAACAATATGGAGATCCTTCAAATTCGGATATTATTGTAGATCCTGTTGAGTTAAAGGATGTTGAAACTATACCTTCGAAAGCGGTTTTGAACTTTAAAAAGCCAAATGCAACTTTTGAAGCTACTGCGGATGTTAATGAAGATGATGCAACTTTCTCGATCAGTAATGATGATGTAACCAAAGACATTCGCGATTTGAAACTTGCGTATATGGATATGCCGGGTGAGTTGTCTCTTTCTTTGAAATCAGGCGATTTGAACAAAATTAATTTGAAAAAAGGCTTTTCTATTATTTTCCCTGATTACGTGACTGTGACTGTAGACGCAAATCAAACAGATTTTGTGGTAAAAGATAATCATATTATCACTTTTAATTCGGATACAGAGGTACTTTCCGCAAAAGAAACAGTCGTGAATTTTAATGTAACAGCGATTAACGTAGAAAAGAGCCATGAACTGAATACTGCAAACGGTTTTACCAGCAATGATAATGCACCAGGTAAATTGCTTATTTCCGACTGCGTGAAGGTCCAGGGTGTATCTTCAATTTCCAGTGATGAGTTTGTAGGAAGTTCGCTAGAAAAAAGTGCTGAATTATTTACCTCTGTATCATTCAATGATAGTAAGGTTGTTAAAGCGGAAGTTATTGTTGATCCTGAAATCGACATCAATATAGATCCGATTAAGATTTCCAATTTGCCAGATTTCTTGGATGGAGATGATGTCGTACTCGATATTGAAGATCCGAAGATTGTTTTGACTGTTAATAACGAAGCCGAAGTAGACGTAAACTTTACAGCCGAATTGATTCCATTTAGAAAAGGTGCTTTCTTAAACGATAAAAAAGTTGTATTGGGAAGTAAAGAAGTAGGTGATGACCAAATTATTATTCCAGGTGAGGCTACCAATTACACTATTTGTATTCATCGTCAGGAAGGAGATATAGAAGGATACAATCAGAGTATTACAGTAGAAAACCTGAATGATTTGATTGAACAAATTCCAGATGAAATCCATATGCAGAATGTAGAGGCAAAAGCACTTCAAAATTTCTACACTATTGCTTTAGGTGAGACTAAGAAAGTAAATACTGATTATGAAATTACTGCCCCTCTTGCCTTTGGTAGCAAATTGAATATTCCATATGATGACACAATGACTGACTGGAATATTGATTTGGATGAATTAGATATTAAGAAAGCTGTTGTAACAATGGAAGCTGTAAATACTATTCCTTTGGCCATGAATATGGAATTCAAAGCTTTAGATAAGAATGGAAATGTATTGGATGATATAACTGCTGTAGTTAAAGATAATAAGCAAGTTGCTCCTAGTACTGGAGATGTGAATGCTCCTGTAACTACAGAGCTTACTGTAGAACTGACTTCTACAACCGGCGCTATCAGTAGACTGGGTGGTATGAAATATCTCGTTAATGCGACTTCGGGTGAGGTTACTGGTAAAGTTCTCAACGAAAATCAGTCGCTTACATTACAGAATATACGTATCAAGATTCCTGGAGGCGTGAAATACGATTTGAATTAATTCGTTAAGTTGAACAGGACAGTTTTAAAACAGATTTTTATGAAACATAATAAAATATATAATTTATTGGCTGCAAGTGTTATTTGTGCTGCAGCATCTGCACAGTCACTTAATTCGGCCTATTTTATGGATGGCTTTACATACCGCCATCAATTGAATCCGGCTTTTGCATCAGAACGTAATTATGTTGGTTTTCCTGTATTGAGTAACATTAATGTAGGTACTCAGGGTAATGTAGGGTTAGCAAATTTCTTATATCCTTATAATAATCAGTTGACAACCTTCATGCATGAGTCAGTTGATACCAAATCATTCCTGGATGGCTTGAAAGGACGTAACAAGGTAAATGCTAACGTCAATCTGACATTCTTTTCGGGTGGTTTTCAAGCTTGGGGAGGTTTTAATACAATTGATTTAAATCTTCGTTCTAATACGAATCTGACTTTGCCTTATGAATTGTTCGAATTTATGAAAGCCGGACAGACCAGTGCAAATACAGTTTACGATATGGAAACTATTGGTATGCGCACGAATAATTATATAGAATTAGCTATGGGACATTCTCGTCAGCTGACAGAAAAATTGCGTGTCGGTGCCAAAATGAAGTTCCTTTTTGGTGGTGCTAATGCTCATTTACGCATAGACGATATGAAAGTTGTAATGTCGGAAGATAAATGGGTAGTAGAAGGTAATGGTAAACTGGATGCTTCTGTTGCAGGATTAGTTGTACCGACTAACGGAGAGAATGGCAAAGAACTTGATAATCCGAAGAAAGATGTAGTCGATTATGATAATATCGATTTTAATACCGATAATGCTGGCTTGTCTGGTTTTGGTATGGCATTCGATTTCGGTGCTACATATAAGCTGAGAGACGATATTACTTTGTCGGCTTCTGTGCTTGATTTTGGATTTATTTCTTGGAAAAATACGATTACGGCAGCTACAAGCAATGAACCATGGGAGTTTGATGGCTTCCATGAAATCGCTATCAAGTCAGATATGGGTAGTGATGATCCTAATTCTATTGACACACAGGCTGATAAATTGGTAGATGAACTAGAAGGTTTTACTAATTTATATCGTACGGGCGTAGACGGGAAAAAAGCTAAGATGCTTGGTGCTACTTTGAACATCGGTGCAGAATATATATTTCCTTACTACGATCGTCTGAAATTTGGTTTCTTGTCTTCAACTCGTATTCAGGGAGCTTATACCTGGTCTGAAGGTCGTATTTCTGCCAACGTAGTGCCGCTTAAATGGTTTGAAGCTAATGTAAACTATGCGCTGTCTTCGTTCGGCTCTTCTTTTGGATGGTTACTTAACTTCCACGGCAAGGGTGCTAGTTTCTTTATTGGCAGTGATTATACCATTGGAAAAGTTAACACCCAGTTCATTCCTTTGAACAATATGAATGCTAATGTTAGTTTAGGTTTCAATATCACATTTGGTTCAAAACATAAACCTATATACAAATGTGTCCAGGTAAATTCTTTATAATTATTAAATAACGGATACAATGAAAAAGTCATATATATTACTAGCTGCTTTTATGCCGTTATCATTGATGGCGAGCAGTATTAAATTTACAAAGCCGGCTTTAACTCTGAAGAACGATACACTTTCAATAGAATTCTCGAAGAGCGTAGAAGAAGTAAAAGTTAACAGTCTGCAATCATACACTTTTACACCGGTGCTTCGTGCCGACAAGAATGAATATCGTTCGCTTCCACCAGTTGTTGTAACTGGTGAACGCAAGTATAAGCTGAAAGGTGACGAGAGGAAGTTGGGCAAGAAGTTTGGTTATACACAGCCATTCGTAGTCATTGAAGGACGTGATGAAAATCGTAATGATGTCGTAAACTATAAAGTGTAAATTCCTTACGAAGAATGGATGAACCATGCTTCGATGTCATTGTTGCAAGAGGGAAAAGAATGCTGTGAGACCGATTTGCTTAATATTACTGTTATCGAACCCGATATTGCAGTCGAAGAGCCTCAGTTGCCTCAACCCAATGAAGTATGCGAGCCTTGTATGAGCATGGTTTCATACCTTACTCCGAAAGACGAACCTTTGAAAGTTCGTTCGGAAGCAACAATGCTTTATATTGAATATCCGACAAGCAATACTGACTTTAAGACAGATTATAAAAATAACGGAACCGAGATTGAAAAGCTGAAAAGTATTCTCGCACCGTTGACAGATGGAGATTTGGTTACTTTCAAGAGTATTAAAGTGTGCGGTTATGCTTCGCCTGATGGCTCTGTAGCAGGTAATGAAAAAGTAGCTCAGAAGCGTGCTGATAATTTTGCGCTTTATTTGAAGGGTGGTTATAATTTCCCAAAAGAAATACTGAAGGTAGAATCAGCAGGTGAAGACTGGGACAGCCTGATTAAGATGCTAAAAGAAGAGAAACCTGTATATGCTGACAAAGCTTTGGAGATTATAGGAAAGTACAGTAATCTGGATATACGTGAGCAGCGCTTGAAAACAGGATTTGGAAGCAACTACCGGGTTATGTTGAATGAATATTTCCCACGTTTGCGTCGTTTAGGTATCTCTATTGATTATGAAGTACGCGAAGTTGAAAATGCTGAAGCTGCTCGTTTGATTTATACTGATCCTAAAATGTTGAGTTTGCAGGAAATGTATCGTGTAGCTAATATGTACAAACCGGGTACTAAAGAATATGAAGAAGTTTATGAAATTGCTGCGGATAATTATCCGACAGATGTTGTTGCAAACATCAATGCGGCGTCTGCTGCTATTGTAAGCGGAAACTTCCAGAAGGCTGCCGAATATATGGAACGTGTAAAAGATGATAGTCGTGCTTACAACAACCTTGGTGTATTGGCTTGGTTATCTGGTGACTCGGAAACAGCAAAAGAATGGTTTACCAAATCCTTGACAGTTGAACCTGATAAAGCTCAGGAAAATCTGAACAAAATACAGTAAATCTGAGATAGAATAAAAAATAGAGTCGTATCCTTGCTGATGCAGGTTGATACGACTCTATTTTTTGTAGTAGCTCGTCAATCAGGATTACTTTTAAATAACCGTTTCACTATGATTGACATCTATAAGCAATATTATTCGATAATGATGTTGTAGCTGGTGCGGAAAGTCTTTCCGGGTTCCAGATGCTGCATCCATTCTCTGTCTTTCAGTTCACCCTTGTAGCCAACTTGGTCACAGCGTCCGTACCACGGCTCAATGCAAACGAAAGGCACATCCGGATGTGCTACAGTAGGAGCCCATAGTGCAACCAGCGGGGCTGTAAATTCTACACTCAGACACGGTTTCTTTTGTTTGTCCAGCAGGGTTACTTTTTTCAGTTGGCTGTTGTCAAAGATGTAGGTGTCACAATCGAATGTATGCGTGTCTACAGGCATCACACCTTCAGTCAAGTGAAGTGTGTGGCGTGTAGGCGATACACAACCTTTTTCTGCCGGTGAGATATATTCCAAGTCATTTTGGGTATCAAATGCAAAGAAGCAGCGTTCCTTTGTATTCGGGTTGAAATCAGGGAAGTAAAAGGCTGGATGTGCACCAATCTGAAAATACATATCCTTTTTGCCGGTATTTTCAACTTCCCACATTACTTCTATCTTCTTCCCAATCAGGCGGTAGCCTATTTGCAGGATGAATGGGAAAGGATATACTTTCAAGCTCTCTTCATCGCTCTCAAGTGCATAGATTACAGCATTGTCTTCTTCGTATGTCAGCTGGAAATCGCGGTCGCGGGCAAATCCGTGCTGTCCCAGCTGATATTCTTTTCCTTCGTGGCGGTAAACATTGTTCCATACACGTCCTACCTGCGGGAAAAGTACCGGAGAGTGGCGTCCCCAGAATTTTGGGTCTGCCTGCCATAAATACTCTTTGTCGTTAGCTACTATACTGGTCAGCTCCGCACCATGGTCGGATATCTGGATAGTAATGAAATCATTTGAAAGTGTCTTCATTTTTATATCTGTTTAGTGTTTGATTCTTTAGTTTTTTTACTTGGATAGCATTAGCTATGGCAAAGTTAATAATTAATAAATACGATTTGCCGTATATGGGTGAAAAAGTAAAAAATGAGCCCGGATTGTTTTCACAACGATCCGAGCTCGCATAAACAGACATTCAATAAACAAATAGAATCTTTTGTCTTTATCTTATAAATAACAATTCTCTGTATTTAGGCAGCGTCCACATCTGGTCGTCAACAATCAGTTCCAGCTTGTCGATGTGATAACGTATCTCTTCCAGCATTGGCGAGATGTTGTCGTGATAGGCAATTGCTTTCTCACGTTCGCTTTCTATTTTGTTGGCCTGTTTTCTGGCTTTAATCATAGCATCCACATGTTCTTTGATATAGATGGTATGTTCCGAAATCTTCCGGATAATAGCCATGTTTTCCGATGAAAGTTTTTCTGCTTCCTCAGCAGGGAAAAGTCCTTTCATTTTATAGACATTATCAATAAGTTTGCTCTGGTACTCGATTGCTACGGGCACGATATGGTTCATTACCAAATCGCCCAGTACGCGGGCTTCTATCTGGATTTTTTTGGTATAGGTTTCCCATTTTACTTCGTTGCGGGCTTCCAGTTCTTTCTGGGTCATAACACCGGTCGATTCGAACATCTTGATACTTTCCGGTGCCAGATAGCGGTCGAAGATAATCGGACAGCTTGTTTCACAATCCAAGCCACGGCGCTGTGCCTCTTCTTTCCATTCATCGCTGTAGCCGTTTCCGTCGAAGCGAATAGGTTTACACAGTTTGATGTATTTTCTGACTACTTGGATAATGGCCGAAATCTTAGGTTCACCTCTTTCAATCAGGGCATCTACATCCTGTTTGAACAGAACAAGCTGTTCGGCTACTGCCGTATTCAGGGCAATCATGGCGCTGGCACAGTTTGCTTCTGAACCTACGGCGCGGAATTCAAAGCGGTTTCCGGTGAAAGCGAAAGGCGATGTGCGGTTACGGTCAGTATTGTCAATCAGCAGTTCCGGAATTTGCGGAATATCGAGTTTCATGCCGTGTTTGCCACCCAAAGAAATCAGTTCGTCTGTTGAACTGTCCTCCATGTGGTCTAATACCTTGCTTAATTGTCTGCCCAGGAAAGATGAGATGATGGCAGGAGGTGCCTCGTTGGCACCCAGACGGTGTGCATTGGTAGCACTCATGATGGATGCTTTCAGCAGACCGTTGTGGCGGTAGACTGCCATCAGTGTGTTGACTACGAACGTGATGAAACGCAGGTTTTCTTCTGCCGTTTTTCCGGGAGCCATCAGCAAGATACCGGTATCTGTACCCAACGACCAGTTGTTGTGTTTTCCCGAACCGTTTACACCTTTAAACGGCTTTTCGTGCAGCAATACACGGAATCCGTGAGTGCGGGCAATTTTACGCATAAGCGACATGATGAGCATATTGTGGTCAACAGCCAAATTACACTCTTCGAAGATAGGAGCCAGCTCAAACTGGTTGGGAGCAACCTCGTTGTGGCGTGTCTTGACCGGGATGCCCAGCTCCAGCGCCTGGATCTCCAGGTCTTTCATGAAAGCAGCTACACGGGTAGGAATGGCACCAAAGTAGTGGTCTTCCAGCTGTTGGTTCTTCGAGGCCTCGTGGCCCATCAGCGTACGTCCGGTAAGCAAGAGGTCCGGACGTGCTGCATATAGTCCTTCGTCTACCAGGAAGTATTCCTGTTCCCATCCCAAATAAGCCACAACCTTCTTCACATCCGGACTAAAATAGTGGCAAACATCAACAGCCGCTTTATCTACACTTCTCAATGCTTTCAGTAGAGGAGTCTTATAGTCAAGTGATTCACCTGTATAGGCAATGAATACGGTCGGGATGCACAAAGTGTCATCAACGACGAATACCGGAGATGAAGGGTCCCACGCACTGTATCCTCTTGCTTCGAATGTATTGCGGATGCCGCCGTTGGGAAATGAAGAGGCATCCGGTTCCTGCTGTACCAGCAGTTTTCCAGAGAATTCTTCCATCATGCCACCTTTTCCGTTGTGTTCTACAAAGGCATCGTGCTTTTCGGCTGTACCTTCTGTCAGAGGTTGGAACCAGTGGGTGTAATGGGTTGCTCCTAGTTCCATGGCCCATCTTTTCATGCCTTCTGCTACTTTATCGGCAATGTCACGGTCTAGGGCAACCCCATTGTCCATGGCATCTACCAGTTTGCTGTATACAGGGGTAGGCAGGTACTTGAACATTTTTTCGCGGTTGAATACATACTTGGCAAAGTATTCACTAGGGCGTTCCGATGGAGTATGCACTTCCAGCGGTTTGCTCTGAAAAGCTTTCTCTACAACTCTGAATCTTAATTTTGACATAATATTCTGGATTTAATGAAATAGTTCATAAATGTTTTATTTGTATTCTGTTTTGTAAGTTATATAAATGTTATCCTGACCTCTTACTCTTTAATACCTATTTGTAACCATATGAAAGATTTAATTATTTAATGCTTTCTTTTTATAATCAAATAAAGATTTATTGTTTGTATTTGTATTTTGTTATGTTGCAAAATTATATCATTTTGCTTTTTCTGAAAAGTAAATCCAATCATACTTTCCTTCTTTTTTGCACGAAATTATAAAATGTAATATTTTTGCTGTAATTGCTTTTAAAAACAATTATAAATAGCTATATTTATGATAAAATAAAACAAATGTATGGGATATAAAATCTTTTTTCTTCTGCTTTTGTTAAATTAATGTATAATAAAAGACCATTATTCGTATCATATTGAAGTGAATAATGGTCTTTTGGTATTAAAATGTAGATATGTTTAAATCCAGTTCTGGATGCGATGCATGGCTTCTATGCAGTCTTCGCGTTTGCCAAAAGCGGTAAGTCGGAGATAGCCTTCGCCACTGGGACCGAATCCTACGCCTGGGGTGCTGACAATGTTTACTTCGTACAGCAATTTTTCAAAGAATTTCCAGGAACCCATGTTGTCCGGTGTTTTAAGCCATATATAAGGAGCATTTACTCCTCCGTACACTTTCAGTCCGGCTTTCTGCAGGCTTTCGCGCATGATGCGGGCATTTTCCATATAATAATGGATGGTTTCTTTCACCTGCTGTTGTCCTTCGGGTGTATAGATAGCTTCAGCTCCGCGCTGGGTGATGTAGCTGGTACCGTTAAACTTAGTACATTGGCGACGGTTCCACAGAGGGTTCAACGGAATACGCTGTCCGTCCAGACTTGCGGCAGTTACTTCTTTCGGTACAACAGTATATCCACAGCGTACTCCGGTAAATCCGGCCGTTTTCGAGAAACTTCTGATTTCGATGGCTACCTTTTTAGCTCCTCGTATCTCATAGATAGAGTGGGGGACGTTATCTTCCTGGATATAGGCTTCGTATGCCGCATCAAAGATAATCAGGGTGTCGTTTGCCAGTGCATAGTCTACCCATTTCTTCAGCTGTTCGTGTGTCAGTGTCGTACCAGTCGGGTTATTGGGATAGCACAAATAGATAAGGTCTATGCGGTGATTAGGCAATTCGGGCACGAAGTCGTTTTCTTCCGTGCAGGGCAAGTAGGTTACATTGCTCCATTTGCCGTTCGAGTCGAGAACACCGGAACGTCCGCTCATGATGTTGCTGTCTACATAAACGGGATAAACAGGGTCGGTAATAGCCATGCTGTTGTCCCAGCGCAGCAGTTCGCCGATATTTCCGGTGTCACTTTTAGCACCGTCACTGATAAATACTTCCGATGGGGTAAGACTGATTCCACGCGCAGCATAGTCGTGCTTGATGATTGCCTCTGCCAGAAAATCGTAACCTTGTTCAGGACCATAACCGTGGAATGTCTCAGCCGAAGCCAATTCTTCTACAGCCTGATGCATCGCTTTGATACAAGCTGGAGGCAGCGGACGTGTTACATCGCCGATACCCAGACGGATTAAGTCTTTTCCTGGATGAGTAATTTTAAAAGCATTTACTTTTTTTGCAATATCCGAGAACAGGTAGCTTCCCGGTAGTTTGAGAAAATGTTCGTTTACTAATGCCATACGTGTTATCTGTTAGATTGTTATTTCACCATCATAAATTTTCTGAGCCGGTCCTGTCATGCATACATGGTTGTATGCTTCACTCCAGGCTATTTGTAAAGTTCCGCCATCCATGATTATCGGAGAGGTCTTACCCGTTCTGCCTGTAAAGGCTGCTGCTACAGCGGTAGCGCAAGCTCCTGTTCCGCAGGCCATCGTGATGCCCGAGCCTCTTTCCCATACACGCATGCGGATGCTTCCTTCGGAGAGGACCTGAGCAAATTCTACATTCACCCGGTTAGGGAAGAGCGGGTGATTTTCCAGAACCGGACCGATTTCCGGGAGGTTTACTTTTGTGATATCATCCACGAAAATTACCAGATGCGGATTTCCCATTGAAACAGCTATACCCTCTTCGTAAGCATATGCTTTGCCCAGCTCCACATGGTGTATGTCCGAAGGAATACCCATGTCTACGCTCACGGTCTCCACTTTATTTTCATCGGATACATGCAATTTAAGTATCTTGATGCCGGAAAGGGTTTCCAGTGTAATTTCTGTTTTCGATGTGAGACCTTCTTCGTATAAATATTTTCCGATGCACCGGCTGGCATTACCGCACATCCGGGCTTCCGATCCGTCTGCATTAAAGATACGCATGCTGAAGTCGGCTGTATCCGAAGGGCCTATCAGTACCAATCCGTCACTGCCGATGCCGGTGTGAGGGCGGCTCCATTCCACAGCCAGTTTCTCCGGGTTACCTATCGGGTATTTTAATGTATTGACGTATATATAATCATTACCCGCTCCATGCATTTTGGTAAATCTTACGTTCATATTGGTTGAAATTTGTATTTGTTTTCTTTTTTCGTTTTAACAACAATGTGCTGATTTTGTTCGGAATAGCTATTTTGTTTTGTGTTTTTTAATAAGCCGACTCGTGTACACCGGCTACGGCACGTCCGCTTGGGTCGTTCAGGTTTTTAAAGCTGGCATCCCAGGCCAGAGCTTCGGCTGTAGAGCAGGCTACGCTGGGCACACTGGGGACGGTCTTTGCTGCCGAAGCACTGGGGAAGTGTTCCTCGAAAATGCTTCTGTAGTAGTATTCTTCCTTGTTCTGAGGCGGGTTGATTGGGAACCGTTCCGCAGCATGGGCCATCTGTTCGTCGGTCACGGCTGCTGCCGTCATTGCCTTGAGGGTGTCAATCCACGAATAACCTACACCATCGGAGAACTGTTCCTTCTGTCTCCATGCAATACTTCCGGGCAACAGGTCGGCAAAGGCATCGCGCACGATTTTCTTTTCGATGGTTTTTCCCGGACACATCTTTACCTTCGGGTTCAGGCACATGGCCACATCCAGAAATTCTTTGTCCAGAAATGGAACACGACCTTCTACGCCCCATGCCGCCAGACTCTTGTTGGCACGCAGGCAGTCGTATAGATACAGCTTGGAGAGCTTGCGCACCGTTTCTTCATGGAAAGCCTGCGGGTCTGGAGCCTTGTGAAAGTACAGGTAACCGCCAAATACTTCGTCGGCACCTTCGCCACTCAGTACCATTTTGATACCCATCGATTTGATGACACGTGCCAGTAAGTACATTGGGGTAGATGCGCGTACCGTAGTTACATCATATGTTTCGATATAGTAGATAACATCGCGGATAGCATCCAGTCCTTCCTGGATAGTATAGTTGATTTCATGATGAATCGTACCGATATGTTCGGCCACCAGACGGGCTTTTTCCAGGTCGGGTGCTCCTTTCAGTCCCACGGCGAAAGAGTGCAGTTGCGGCCACCAGGCCGGTGCTTTTCCGTTGGTCTCGATACGTTTGTCTGCATAAATCTTTGCGATGGCAGAGATAACCGAAGAATCCAATCCTCCCGACAGCAGTACACCATACGGAACGTCACTCATCAGCTGTCTGCGTACTGCTGCTTCCAATGCGGTGCGTACATCTTCTACCTGTTTTTTGTAAGCTTCTTCCTCAGATGCTGAGCAGAACTGGTCTTTAACTGTTTCGAAATTCTCCCATTCTCGCTGATACCAGCGAGTCATCTTTCTTTCACGACTCGAATAGTAGTGTCCGGGCAAGAAAACTTCATATTCTTCGCAGAATCCTTCCAGCGCTTTCAGTTCGCTGGCGCAGTAAACCGTACCGTCACTGTCATGCCCTATATATAAAGGTATAACTCCTATTGGGTCGCGGGCAATCAGAAATTCATCCCGTTCCTCATCGTACAGGGCAAAAGCAAAGATACCGCTCAGGTCTTCTAGGAAATTGATTCCTTTTTCACGATAGAGTGCCAGAATGACCTCACAGTCACTGCCCGTCTGGAAAGGATATTTCCCGGCAAACCGGTCACGGATTTCACGGTGGTTATAGATTTCGCCGTTTACGGCCAGAATTTGTTTTCCGTCAGGTGAATAAAGCGGCTGTCCTCCCGATTGCGGGTCTACAATTGACAGACGTTCGTGTGCCAGTATTGCTGTTTTACCACTATAAATGCCACTCCAGTCGGGACCGCGGTGGCGTATTTTTTTGGCCATCGACAAGGCCTTTTGTCTCAACTCCTGTGTTTGTTTCCGGATGTTGAAAATACAAGCTATTCCACACATAATACAGATACACTTTAAGAATTTGTCGTTTATATTTTATTTGGTTGTAAGCATCCGGTCGATTGTATCAGCGGCCTGTCTGCCGGCGGCAATGCATTTTACTACCAGCGAAGGTCCTGTTGCTGCATCGCCGGCTACTACAGCATTGTCCGGGAGAGCAGGAAGCTGAGGCTTCAGGAATCCCATGGCAAGCAATACCATATCGGCTTCGATGATTTCCTTTTTCCCTGTTGGCTGCATACGGGGGCGGCTGCCCGGTTCACCCGGAATCCATTCTACTTCTTCCACTTCTACACCGCATACACATCCCTCTTCGTTGCCGATAAAGCGATTCGAGGTCAGACACCAGCGTCGTGTACATCCTTCTTCATGGCTGGAGCTTGTCTTTAGCACAACGGGCCATTGCGGCCAGGGTGTTTGCGGATTATGACCAACCGGTGGTTTCGGCATGATTTCAATCTGACATACACTGGCAGCTCCTTGCCTGTTGGCTGTGCCGATACAGTCGCTGCCCGTATCACCGCCTCCGATAACCAGAATTTTTTTCCCTTTTGCCGAAATAAGCTCGTCGTCGGTAAATGTTTGTCCGGCAAGAATGCGGTTCTGCTGAGCCAGCATTTCCATGGCAAAATAGATGCCTTTCAGTTCCCGGTCCGGGATGTCCAGGTTACGTGCTTCCGGTGTACCGGTGCAGATGGCATATGCATCGAAACCGTTCGGCAGTTGTTCCAGATTAATTTCGGCATTTGTCTTGAAACAGATACCCTCTTTTTCCATGATGTTCAGGCGGCGGTCAATGACCGGCTTGTGCAATTTGAAATTAGGTATTCCGAAACGCAGCAAGCCGCCGGCGTATTCACTCTTTTCGAATACGGTCACTTCATAACCCCGTCGGTTCAGCTGGTTGGCAGCTGCCAGTCCCGCAGGTCCCGAACCAATGACGGCAACCTTTTTGCCATTCCGCTTGTATTGTCTGGGTGCGATGTATCCTTCTCTGAAGGCAACTTCAATGATCGAAGCCTCGTCTTCACGTATTGTAACCGGTGAGTCGATAGCCAGTTTCAGCACACACGATTTTTCGCATAGCGCCGGGCATACCCGTCCGGTAAACTCTGGAAAATCGTTGGTCTTAGACAGAATCTCGTAAGCTTCCTGCCATTTGCCTTTACTCAAGGCATCCTGAAATTCTGGTGGGCGGTTGCCCAACGGACATGCCCAATGGCAGAATGGAACGCCGCAGTCCATGCAGCGTGAGGCCTGTAGTTTACGTTCGCTTGAATTAAGTGTCTGTTCCACTTCTCCGAAGTCGGCTATACGTTCGTGTACAGGTCGGTAACCGGCTTCCTGTCGGGGTATATTTAGAAATGCTTTAGGGTTTCCCATAACGTGTCTATTTATTTTATGTAAACAAATACAGATGCAATCAATCCGATTCATGTGAGCCAGATTAGTAATCACGCTGCACTTCGGCAATTTTCTGTTGCAGTTTACGCATCTGTTCCTCTGCCAAAACTCTTTTATACTCGATCGGAGTTATCTGTATAAACTCATCGATATGCTGTGTCCATTCGTTCAGCAACTTTTGTGCCAGCTTCGAACCGGTATACTTCCAGTGCCGTTCAATCAACTCCTTCAGTTCTTTACGTGAAGCCGAATCTTCCAACAGGTTCAGTTCCACCATTTCCATGTTGCAGAAATAATCGAATGTATGTTCCGGGTCCCAGACATAAGCGATACCGCCACTCATACCGGCAGCAAAGTTTCGTCCCGTACTGCCCAGTACCACAACCCGTCCTCCAGTCATGTATTCACAGCAGTGGTCGCCCACACCTTCTACAACAGCAATGACTCCCGAATTTCTTACGGCAAAGCGTTCGCCCACACATCCGTTGATGTATACTTCGCCCGAAGTGGCACCATACAGCAACGTATTTCCGGCAATTGTATTTTGAGAGGCATCGAAGTTGGAACCCATAGGCGGGAGCAATGAAATGCGTCCGCCGCTCAGTCCTTTGCCCACATAGTCGTTTGCTTCACCTTCCAGACGGAAACTGATACCTTTCGTCAGGAATGCACCGAAACTCTGGCCGGCCGAACCTTTGAATTTAATGTGGATGGTATTGTCGGGTAATCCCGGCTGTCCGTATCGTCTGGCCACCTCTCCGGCAAGCATCGCTCCGGCCGAACGGTCTGTGTTGGCTATCGTATATTCTAGCTCTACAGGCTTACAGCTTTCCAGTGCTTCTTTGGAAGCAGCTATCATGGCTCTGTCCTTTATACCCAACAAGTCAAGTGGCTTATCGGCGGTATGATGAATTGCTGCATCGCCAGCTACCTTATGTAAGATTCTTCCGAAGTCCAGTTTTCCGGCTCTGCCAGTCTGGCCGGTATTTGCAATTTCAATCAAATCTGTTCGTCCTACGATATCTGCCAGACGTGTAAAGCCCATTTCGGCCAAATATTCGCGTACTTCCTGAGCCAGGAAAGTAAAGTAATTTACCAGATATTTGTAATGTCCCCTAAAGTGTTCCCGCAACTTTTCGTCTTGTGTAGCAACACCTACCGGACAAAGATTGGTATGGCATTTGCGCATCATTACACAGCCCAGTACAATAAGGGCAGCTGTTCCGAATGCATATTCATCAGCACCCAGCAGTGCCATGCAGACGATGTCCTTACCGGTTTTCAGCTGACCGTCTGTCTGCAGGCGTACCTGTCCACGCAGACCGTTCAGCACTAATGTCTGTTGGGTTTCACTCAGTCCTATTTCAGGCGGGATACCTGCATAACGCATGGAAGATGCAGGTGAGGCTCCCGTACCCCCTTCGGCTCCCGAGATGACAATCAGGTCAGCTTTTGCCTTGGCTACACCGGCTGCGATGGTTCCCACACCACTTTCGGCTACCAGTTTCACGCTCACGGCAGCATGAGGGTTCACATTCTTCAAGTCGTAAATCAGCTGTGCCAAATCCTCGATGCTGTAGATGTCGTGATGAGGTGGAGGCGAAATCAGTGAGATTCCCGGAATGGAGTGACGGGTGCGGGCAATAATTTCATCTACCTTGAACCCCGGCAACTGTCCACCTTCGCCTGGCTTGGCTCCCTGTGCCACCTTAATTTGTATTTCTTCGGCATTAACCAGATACTCTGTGGTAACTCCAAATCGTCCCGAAGCAATCTGTTTGGTCTTGCTGCACAAGCTGATAGCTTCACCAGACGCTTTGTCCTGGTAAACAGCTTTGAAACGTGCACTGTCCTCACCACCTTCACCGGTATTACTTCGTGCTCCCAGCACATTCATGGCCAGCGCCATCGCTTCGTGTGCCTCCTTACTGATAGCACCGAACGACATGGCACCCGTTACAAAATGTCTGACGATATTTTCTACTGGTTCTACCTGTGAAATGTCAATCGGATTGTGGCGGAATCTGAAAAAGTCGCGTATGAACACGGGCGACTCTTTCTCATCCGATTTATGTGTGAACTCCTTAAATTTCTTGTAACTTCCGGTGCGTGTAGCCAACTGCAGCAGACTGATTGTATCGGGATTCCACGCATGCTGTTCTCCATCCTTGCGGTAAGTAAAGAGACCGATGTTGTCGAGCAGGGCATCAGTATCAGCTTCGGATAATTCGGTTCCACTACGGTGCAGTTTCAGGTAGTCACTTGCTATGTCGCGCAGTTCTGCACCGCCCAGTGTCGAGATTTCGTAGCCGAAGTAGCGTTTCATCATTTCGGTATTCAGTCCCACTGCTTCGAACAGTTTGGCACCGCGATACGAGCGGATGGTACTGATACCCATTTTGCTCATAACCTTGTATAAGCCTTTACACAATGCTTTGATGTAATTCTTTTCGGCAGTGTGGTAATCTAACTGTACATCACCTTTCTTAACCAGCTGGTCGATGGAGGCAAAAGCCATGTACGGGCAGATGGCACTCGCTCCGTATCCCAAAAGCAAGGCGGCATGCATCACTTCGCGTGCTTCTCCGCTTTCTACAATCAAGGCTGTCTGTACGCGCTTTTGTATTGAGATAAGGTGATGATGAACTGCGCTTACAGCCAGCAGTGAAGGCATTGGAGCATGTTCGGCATCGGTTCCTCTGTCGGACAGAACAATATAGTTGGCACCGGCGTCTACCGCTTCTTCTGCTTGTTTGCACAACTGGTCGATAGCTGTTTGTAATGCATCTTCTCCTTCGTTTGCATTGAATGTCATGTCCAGTTTTACGGTGCTGAATCCCTTATAGCGGATGTTGCATAAAATATCCAGCTGTGTATTTGTCAGTACAGGATGAGGCAGACGTACCATTTTGCAGTGTTCGGCACTTGGGCTTAATATATTATTTCCTACGGCACCGATGTATTCCGTGAGCGACATGACAAGTTCTTCACGGATAGGGTCGATAGCCGGATTGGTTACCTGTGCAAATTGTTGGCGGAAATAATTGAACAGCAGTTGAGGTTTTTCCGACAGTACTGCCAGTGGTGTATCATTTCCCATAGAGGCAGTAGGTTCCGCTCCAGTAGTACACATGGGGGTGAGCGTTTTTTCAATATCTTCACGCGTATATCCGAAGATGCGGAATTTTCTTCCCGCCTCAGCTACGGAGTTGCTTACTTTTCTTCCGCTGCGCAGGGTGTCCAGCTCTATCCGGTTGGCAGCCAGCCATTCGCTGTAAGGTAGGGCCGAAGCCAGACCTTCCTTAATCTCCTTGTCGTAGAAAATCTTTCCTTCTTCCGTATCAATCAACAGGATTTTGCCTGGCTGCAGTCGTCCTTTCGCTTTAATCTCGTCCGGATTGAAACCAATGGTACCTGTTTCGCTGGCTACTACCATCGTACCGTTTTCGGTAATCAGCCATCGTGCCGGACGCAGTCCGTTACGGTCCAGCATACCTCCGGCATAGCGTCCGTCGCTGAACAGCAGCGCAGCCGGTCCGTCCCATGGTTCCATCAGGATAGAGTGATATTCGTAGAAAGACTTCAGTGCAGGACTGATCGGATTCTTTTCATTGGTCGATTCGGGCACCATCATGGCCAGTGCGTGGGGCAGGCTCAGTCCCGACATTACAAAGAACTCCAGTACGTTATCCATCGAGGCACTGTCGCTCATGTTGGGCTGTATCAAAGGCCTAATCTGGGCAATATCTCCCAATATATCCGATGACAGCACACCTTCGCGTGCCTCCATCCAGGCACGGTTACCGCGGATAGTATTGATTTCCCCGTTATGGGCCAGCATGCGGAAAGGCTGTGCCAGACTCCAGGTAGGGAATGTATTGGTGCTGAAGCGTGAATGCACCAGTGCCAGCGCACTGGTAAAATAAGGTTGTGTCAGGTCGGCATAATACTCGCGCAACTGTGTCGACGTAAGCATACCTTTATATACAATATTCTTGCTTGAAAGCGATACAATGTAGAAATCCTTATGCTGTATTCTTTTCTCAATTTTCTTTCGGATAATATACAACTTTCTTTCCAGGGCATTTTCATCGGCTCCGGCTGTAACGAAAATCTGTTTGATATCCGGTTCGGTAGCTCTGGCGTCCTTACCTAGTACATCCGAGTTTACGGGTACTGTACGCAGGTGCATCAGCGTCATGCCTTCCCGTTCTATCTCCTCTATAAGAATGCGCATAATGTCCTGTTGCGCTTCTTTGTCTTTAGGCATAAAAATCATTCCGGTGCCATATTTCCCCTTTTCCGGAACAGGGATACCCTGCAGCAAAATAAACTCGTGCGGTATCTGTACCATGATACCGGCACCATCGCCAGTTTTACTATCGGCACCTTCTGCTCCGCGGTGCTTCATGTTTTCCAGCACTCGTAAAGCTGCATCAATAAGTTCGTGTGATTTTGTGCCGTGCAGGTTTACTATCATTCCTACACCGCAGGCATCGTGTTCGTTTGCAGGGCTGTAAAGCCCCTGCTGCAAACTACTTGCTGTGTTTTTGCTTTTTGATAAAAAGAAACCTGTTGTATTCATTTGCTTTCGATATAATATTAATTATTTGTTTATTGTTTCTATTTGAATGCAAAATTAAAAACGAGCTTCCAAATATCAAAAGAAAATGGCTTTTTGGATTATAAAAAATATTCGGGATTTTTAATTTGTTGCATTTTGTGTTTGTATTTTGATAAACTGTAATAAATTGTAGTTTTATTATGCTGTTATGGTTTTAAATTGTTATTTTAATAAAGATTTATAAATATTTTTGTTGCACTGTTTTTGTGGTTTTTGATATGAGGCCCTGTCTTGAGATTATTTTAACGATGACCTGTCGCTTTTTCATTCCAATGATGAACTTATGTCGTTGCAGTGCGGCAGATTGGTCTTAAAAGAGAGTAACGTGCCTCATTTTTATGATAAACCGGGTCTGTACGGACAAAAAAAGCAGTGAAGCCTATATGTTTTGAGGCAAATTGCTTATCTTTAAAGAGATTGTTCAACCAATAATAATACTGCGATGGGAACACTGGGATGCATCAACGATATGATGAGGCGCGATAAGGAGAATCGGGAACTGCGGAAGCAGAACCGGGCGCGCATGCAGGATACGCATCAGCGGCTGTTGGAAATAGGTAAGGGGAGAGCGCTTCCCGACATCAGTCCGGAGTCGGTCGAAAAAATTCGCAAAAAGACTAACGAGAAAGAATGTCTGGATCAGGAGCGTCTGTTCAGGGCCAAACTGGTTTCTCTCTTGGCTTTTCTTGTGATTGGGATTTTGGTATGGCTGGTAATATGGTTCCTGTGAATTTTTCTTCAGAGTAGTCGCTGATATTGATATTCAGATGTGAATATCTAAATGCTGTAGGCATGCTTGTAGAAATGGATTTTAAATTTGTTCGGAGAAATCGTTCTAACTTTGCAATGTCGCAACTTTTGACAGATTTACTTCGTCTAATACGTAAACCGGCACAGATTAAAAGACGATATTTTAAAACAGTATATATAAACGTATGAAAACACTTCGCAGTACATTACTTTTGCTATGCAGTCTGCTGTTTACCTGCGGACTTTCGGCACAGACCGTCAGCGGAAAGCTGGTGGATGAGAACCAACAAGCCTTACCCTATGCCAACGTGGTTTTGTTATCCCTTCCGGATTCGGCATTCGTTGCGGGAGCTGTCAGCGGTGACGACGGGACATTTGTCTTGGAAACAACCTCGGGCAATCAGCTTGTAAAAATATCCTCTATCGGCTATAAGACGGTATATAAACCGGTGCCGCCGACTCATATCGGTACGGTACAGCTTGTGTCGGATGCACAGGTGCTTGGCGAAGTGGTGGTGAAGGCAGACTTGCCCAAGATGCAGCTGAAAGGGGATGCCATGGTGACAACCGTGCAGGGGAGCATCCTCGAAAAGGCAGGAACGGGAGAGGACCTGCTGAACAAAATTCCCGTTGAAGACACAGCCTGTTCAGGAACTTACGACCGAAATGCTGCGGTTGAAAGATCGGGAAGAGGAGCTGGCCTGCCGATTGATTGCCGCTCATCCGCTGGTAGCGTCACTGCGTAGTACACCACGCTTTCTGCAGCCGGAAGATTTTGTCCGGCTCTCGGTGCTGGTAGACGAGGTTTATCCGAAATTTACAGACCGGCTTACGGCTGCCTTCCCAAACTTGACGGAACTGGATGTCCAGCTTTGCATACTTATCAAACTCGGCTTCAGCATATCGCAGATTGCTGTTTTCACTGCCGTATCTTCTACTTCTGTATCGCAGCAGAAATCGCGGATGAAGAAACGTATACTGGCTGTAGATTCCTGTCTTTTCGGGGAGGGGGAAACACTGGATTCGTGGTTGTATGAGTTATAGTATTTTGAAAATATTTTTTTCACTTTGTACTTCTCTCGGTTTGCACTATCTTTGTGTTGGTACAACTTCCCCAAAATTATGAATTATTTTATACGACAAGCAATATACTTCTGTTTTTTGTGTTCATTTTTTGCTTTACTGACGGGCTGTAGCGGCAAGCGCGCAGGCGAGCATCCGCTTGCGGAACTGGTGCGGGCGGAATCTGTGATGTTTGACCGTCCGGACAGTGCGCTGCACATTCTGGAGGCTATGCCGATGCCTTCAGCACGCAGGGATAAGGAGAACCATGCGCTGTGGTGTCTGCTGGTGACGCAGGCACAGTACAAACAGGTGATGACAATCCCTTCTGATTCCCTTGTGAGGATGGCATACGATTATTACAAGCCTACAGATAATGCCCGTAGAAAGGCGATGTCGGCACTTTATATGGGGAACATAAATTACGAGCTTGGTAATATAGAGGACGCCATACAGTATTATCTGGAAGGTAAAACAGAGGTAGAGAAGACAGATGATTATAAGACCGGATTTCTGATAATGTCTTCTTTAGCTGATCTCTATTTATTCCGTGATTTAGCAGATTATGCACTTGATGCTTGCACTAAGGCTTATGATTATGCTGTGAAAGATTCCAACAAACGTTATCAGATGGCTTCTTTAAAATTTTTAGCCAGATGCCATTGTATTGCTGATGAATTGCCTAAGGCTATAGAAATCTATCAGAAATGCAGTGAAATAGCATTGGAGTTTGGCTCTACTGGTTACTATTACCAAATACAGTCAGAATTAGCTTTGGTTTATACTAATAGCGGTGAAGCACAAAAATCCCAGGATTTGGTGAAATCATTTCCAAAAAAATTTTATCCGTTACTTTTAGCGGGAACAAATTATTTCCGTTTGAACCAATATGATTCTGCTTATTATTATTTGAATAAAGCATTAAATACGGACAATGTTTACACAAAAAAAGAAACATATAGAAATCTATATAGATTAGGCGATATCCCCCAATACCGTAAATACCTGAAGACCTATTGCGATTCACTTCTTTTCTATACCGACTCTGTGATGTCCTTAGACAAAGGTAAGGAAATCATCTCCTACAAGGAGAAATACGACCACCAGAAGCTTATCACCGAACAGCAGCGCCTGAAGTTGGAAAAGGCGGAAGCTCAGCGTATGCTGTTCATTATCACGATATGCCTGATTGTAGTGATAGCTGTCGTAGCTTACCTTTATCAGAAACGTCTTGTCCGAAAGGAAACTACTATCCGTCTGCAGTCGGAGCAGCTACAGGCCTACCTGCTTCAGTTGCACGAGAATGAAAGCCGCCTTCAGCAGAACCGACACTATCTGGATGAGCTGAAAGAGCAGCTTCCCCGTCATGACAGCGATGCCGAGGAGCGTCATGCCCAGCAGGAGCAGATGGCGCGACTGGAATCGGAGAATAGTCGTCTTCAGGAGACTATCAGTGACCTGCAGCATCGTATCAGCGATTACGCTTCCCGCCTGCGTGATGCCCGCAAGGATGTGGAGCAGTTGCGCAGCCTCTCGGAAGAAAGTCTGAAGCTGAAAGAGAACGAGCGCCGCCTGACCGACTATGTGATAGACAGTCACAAGCTGGTATCCGGTCTTCAGAAGAAAAGCCGCGTTCTGAGTGATTCGGAGTGGGAGGAGCTGACACAGTTGTGCACGACAGCCTGGGGCGATTTCATCAGTCGCTTGCTTGCCTGCTGCCCTCAGCTCACGGAGCAGGAGCTTCGTCTTTGTCTGCTTATTCGTCTTCGCTTCAACAATACGCAGCTGGCTTCCATCTTTGCCGTCTCCCCGGCTTCTATTTCTCAGAAGAAGTTCCGCTTGAAGAAACACCTCCTTGAGTCCGGTCGGGTAAGTTTCACGGACGATATGACACTGGACAGGTGGCTGGTAGAGTTCTGAGAATGCAATTGTAGAGATAATGCTATTTTATAATGCGTCATAATATGCTATAGTACAGTATGTTATGGCGCATTCTTGTATAAAGGGATGTAGAGATGGTTTTCATATAAGCTAGAGATAATAATTTTAATTTTGCGGTAGTCAAAACTACTTTATAAAATTTCATACCATGGAAAAAATGAAAACATTTCTGCTAATGAGAAAACTATTATTATTTATCTCTTGTGCCTTAACAGCCATTGCATTAAAGGCACAGACACCCTCTATTGAGGCGTTGCGTACATGCGCAGCTGAAAAGGGAATGTCTCCCAAAGAATACATATTCAAGCAGTTTGAGAAATCGGATATAGTAGTGCTGGGCGAGCGCGACCACCGTGATACGGTACAATACGACCTGATTCACGACATCCTGGCAGATCCTCGTTTTGCCGAACAGATAGGATATGTTTATACCGAAGTCGGCTCGTACAACATGAACGATGATGTAAACGGCCTGCTGCAAGACAGTTATCCAACAGAGGCGGCTTTTATGGACAGCCTGTATGCCTACTACAGGAAGACTGAGAATTTCTATCCGATGTGGGAGAAATACAACCGCGTGAAGTTCCTGAAAGGTATATATGAAATAAACCGTATCTCTCCAAGGAAAATCAGGCTTGGACTGACCGATTGCGAGTTCTCATGGGATGAAATCCGTACTGTAGAGGACTACAAGGATTTCTGGAAGTCTCCTGGTTTGAACGATCGCGACAGTTTAATGGCTACCCATATTTCGGAAATGTATGCACGTCAGACACCCTTGAACGGTAAACGCAAGGCCTTGGTGATAACTAATCAGCCTCATTCCATCAACGATTCGTTTATTCTTAAAAAGAGCAATACTGTTTATGGAGCACAGGGTTGGTGGATGAAGAAAATCTTTGGAGAAGAGCGAGTCAAAATCGTGGTACTGAATTGGTTTGATTACGACCTGTTTGACGGCAGTAATTTCCCGATGACCGGTGGTGGAAATTGGGATGCAGCCTTTGAACTGTTGGAATGCCGCCCGTTCGCTATTGATTTGAAAAACACACCTTACGGAGAAACTGCTTACAACGGTCACGTTGGAGGTACCACGACCAAATCAAAGAACAAGTGTTGGCAAGATGTGGCAGATGGACTTATCTATTATGCACCCCTCTACGACCATGTAGCTGCATGGGGTATTGAAGGACTCATTACCAAAGAATTTGAACCTGAAATCAAGCGCCGTCTGACCATATTCTTCCAGGCAACACAACCCGGTGTAGAGATATCCCTGGAGGCTGCCATTGACGAATATAATGTTTTTCATGCTCATCCGGCTGCCATCAAAAGCAAAGAGGAAGTGAAGGGAATCATTCAGAAAGTGCTGGAAAAGAATATTCAACACTAATATAGTGGTATGGAATAATTAGCTTTACATTTATAGCTTGAATACTCTATTGAAAACCAATTTTTAAACAGAATACACAATGAAAAGACTGAAAGGACACTTGCTGATTTTACTACTAAGTTTAATCTGCTTCACAAGTTTGTCGGCACAAACAGATGCCGAACGGAAGTTTCTGGCCGCTGCTGATTCGCTAAATACACAATTCTTTGACGCATATACAGGGAAGGATTATCCGGCTGCCGAAGCCCTCTGCCAGAAGATTATCGACTTATACGACGCACACGCGACGCAACTGGCCGAAGGTTATGCCTACTTCAAATACGCCAGCTACTATAACATGGCTAGCATCCAGGCAGTACAAGGGAAAAAACAAGAAGCTGCCAACAACCTGCTCAAAGCACTGGACAGCGGAAAGCTTGAAGTAAGCTACAACAGGATAATCAACGACGAAGACCTGAAAGACATTCTGGACACACCTGAACTACAACCCGCCCTGAAGCGTCTGAAAGAAACCACCGATTATCTCTATATCCTGCAGAATGCGCCGGAATACACCCATACGCAGTCAGTCGACAGCCTGCCCCAGATTGTCTATGCGCAGGCTGATGAACCCGACCTGAAGCGCGTCCGTGACTATTTCCAGCTGGATAGTGTAGTCGTGCCGGGCGATGAACTGGCTACCATCAAAAGCATCCTGACCTATATCCACGACAAGATACGCCACGACGGGCAGAACGGTAATCCGAAGGGTGGAAACAACTCCATCAACTTTGCTGAGGCCTGCAAGGACGGTAGCTGTGGGCTGAACTGCCGCGGACTGGCCACGGTGCTGAACGAGTGTTATCTGTCAATGGGAATCCCGTCGCGTGTCATTACCTGCATGCCGAAGACGTACATCAGCGACTGCCACGTCATTAATGCTGTCTATTCGTCCACTCTCGGCAAGTGGCTCTGGATAGACCCCACGAACAATGCCTGGGTGATGGATGAACAGGGCAACTTGCAGAGTGTGCAGGAAGTGCGTGCACGCCTCAGAAGTGGTCTGCCTGTCCAGGTGAACGAAGAAGCCAACTGGAACAATGAAAAGAAGACTACGACGGAAGACTATCTGTACGAGTACATGGCCAAGAACCTGTTCTATCTGGAAAGCTGGACGCGCTACGGGTTCAACACGGAAAGCGACCATGAGAACCTCATCAACTACATCTTCCTGCAACCTACTGGCTGCGATAGCGGCCAACGGAACCCGAGGAATTATTCCGTCAATGACGACCGATACTTCTGGCAGGCTCCCCAGTAAGAGGTATCACATTTGTCAAGTAATCCAATTACATGATCTCTCCTGGCTACAAATTCTTTCAGAGAACTATTTACAGAAGAAATGAAGCTGGACAGGTGACCGGTAGAGTCCTGAAAATGCAATTGTAGAGATAGCACTATTTTATAATGCGTCATAATATACTAAAATACAGTGTATTATGGCGCATTTCCGTATCCGGTGATGTAGAGGTGGTTTCTATGTAGGATAGGATTATTAATTATAATTTTGCAGAAACCGATGCTACTTCGTAGAGTAGTAGAAAGGGACTGACGATTCGGAAATTTTGCAGTGAAAAATTAAAATCAATCATACAATGGAAAAAATAAAAGCATTTCTACTCGTATTTACGGGCTGTCTTTTGCCGCTGTGTTTGTCTGCTCAACACGTAAGTGGAAAACTGATTGACGAGAACAGTCAGCCGTTGCCTTATGCCAATGTAGTGCTGCTGTCACTGTCTGATTCGGCGTTTGTGAGTGGAACCGTCAGCGGTGAGGATGGAACATTCACGCTGGAGGCAACATCGCAAAATCAGATTGTAAAAATATCCTCTATCGGATATAAGACAGTATATAAACCAACGGTTCCTGCTAATATTGGCATCGTCCAACTTGCTTCGGATGCACAACTGCTGGGTGAAGTGGTTGTAAAAGCCGACTTACCCAAGATGCAATTGAAAGGAGATGCCATGGTGACTACCGTAGCAGGTAGTATCCTTGAAAAGGCAGGAACAGTGGAGGATTTGTTGGACAAGCTTCCTGGGGTATCTGCCGATGATGGAGAAGTTCGTGTGTTTGGTGCTGGTGCTCCGGAGATTTATCTCAATGGTCGTAAGGTACGAGACAATTCCGAACTGAATCAGCTTTCTTCGGATAACATTAAAAGCGTGGAAGTGGTAAACAATCCTGGTTCACGCTATGATGCGACGGTAAACGCTGTTATCCGTATTCGGACCAAAAAGCCGCAAGGGGAAGGCTTTGGTTTCGATAACCGTTTCTATACCGAATATCGCTATGACTGGACAGTGCGTGATATATTTGATTTCAACTATCGTAAAGGAGGCTTTGACTTGTCGGGTATGC
>Magnolia_p2__coassemble_509_pt1 | contig 109872 bp, 89 predicted proteins | sample Magnolia_p2__metabat2_high_PE_040 | metagenome-assembled genome bin Magnolia_p2 | reverse complement strand
TTTTATTTACTGCCAGAGCCGCTTAGGCTTGGCTATTTTTTAACGAACTATTATATATAATATATCCTAATCTTTATTTTGTTTTATTTGTTAGTATATATTAACTATTGATACTATTTTCTCTTTTTATCCGGTTTCTTTTATTGATAGAGAAAGCCCTATCTTTGCAGAGTATTAAATAATTAAGAAGAATTTATGGTAAAAGAAATGGAGGGAGCAGACTTTAAATCTGCGACCGATTGCGTGAGCAAAAAACTTTTTATTGAAACCTATGGTTGCCAGATGAATGTGGCAGACAGTGAAGTAATTGCCTCGATTATGAAAATGGCAGGCTATGATGTTTGCGAGTCCTTGGATGATGCGGATGCTGTATTTATGAATACGTGTTCTATACGTGATAATGCAGAGCAGAAAATCCTGAATCGTCTGGAGTTTTTCCATTCACTGCGTAAAAAACGTAAACACCTAATTGTCGGTGTATTGGGCTGTATGGCAGAACGTGTAAAGAACGACCTTATTGAAAACCATCATGTAGATCTGGTAGCAGGTCCTGATGCTTATCTTACGTTGCCTGAGCTGATTGCAGCGGTAGAAGCGGGTGAGAAAGCAATTAATGTTGAGCTTTCTACAACCGAAACGTATCGTGACGTAATTCCATCGCGTATTTGCGGAAATCACATTTCAGGTTTTGTTTCGATTATGCGCGGATGTAACAACTTCTGCCATTATTGTATTGTGCCTTATACACGCGGACGCGAACGCAGCCGGGATGTGGAAAGTATATTGAATGAAGTGCGCGATTTGCAGCAGAAGGGCTACAAGGAGGTTACTTTGCTGGGACAGAATGTCAATTCGTACAGATTCGAGAAAGAGGGCGAAGTAATTACTTTCCCGATGTTGTTGCGTACGGTAGCCGAAGCTGTTCCGGGCATGCGTGTACGCTTTACTACTTCACATCCTAAGGATATGAGCGATGAAACGCTTCACGTTATTGCCGAAGTGCCGAATGTATGTAAGCATATTCATTTGCCGGTTCAAAGTGGAAGCTCACGTATTTTGAAACTGATGAACCGTAAGTATACCCGCGAATGGTATCTTGAAAGGGTAGAGGCGATTCGCCGTATTATTCCCGACTGTGGATTGAGCACGGACATATTCTCCGGATTCCACTCTGAAACAGAAGAAGACCATCAGATGTCGCTGTCGCTGATGCGTGCATGCGGCTATGATTCGGCTTTCATGTTTAAGTATTCGGAACGTCCCGGAACTTATGCATCCAAGCATTTGCCGGATGATGTTTCTGAAGAAATTAAAATCCGTCGTCTGAATGAAATGATAGAATTGCAGAATCAACTGTCGGCCGAAAGCAATGCCAAAGATGTAGGTAAGGTATTCGAAGTGCTGGTAGAAGGCGTGTCGAAACGTTCGAAAGAGCAACTGTTCGGTCGCACGGAGCAAAACAAGGTGGTTGTGTTCAACCGTGGAATGCATCGTATAGGTGATTTTGTAAACGTGCGTATCACTTCTTCAAGCTCGGCTACACTGAAAGGTGAGGAAGTTTTATAAATCTTTTATAAAGATATTATCTGATGTCCTGGATGGTTTCTGCCATTCAGGACTTTTTTTTGTCCGATAGCAAGACAGAGGTGTTTTATACTCTTAAAAGATTTTAAAGGAGTGACGCTGATATACATTTTATTTGTTAATTTGCAGGAAATTAGGGATAAAAGTGAATATACTCAAAATCGATATATGTCCGCTTTGCGGAAAAAAACATTTCCAGAAGTTGATGACGTGTACAGATCATTATGCTACAGGCGAAAATTTTGATGTGTACATGTGCGACTCTTGTGGCTTTATCTTTACGCAACATGCACCTTGCGAGGCTGAAATAGGGCGTTACTATGATTCTCCCGACTATATTTCGCACAGCAATACGCATAAAGGACTGATGAATAAGGTCTACCATTGGGTAAGACAATATATGCTTATCAGTAAGGCGCACCTCATTAAGCATCATTCAGGGCTTAGCCGGGGAATATTGTTGGATATTGGTACAGGTACAGGCTATTTTGCTCATGCCATGCAGTCGAAAGGATGGCGGGTAAGGGCTATCGAGAAGAATGAGGCTACACGGAAATTTGCTGCCGATAACTTCGGTATTCAGGTTGATGCTCCGGGAGCATTGGAAAGCTATGAAGATGCTTCGTTCGATGTAGTGACTTTGTGGCATGTAATGGAACATTTGGAACAGTTGAACGAAACATGGGCACAATTGTCACGTATTCTGAAAGATAGAGGTATTCTGGTAGTGGCAGTTCCGAATCCGCGTTCGTATGATGCGGCAAAGTATAAAGAACAGTGGGCTGCATACGACGTTCCACGTCATTTGTGGCATTTCACACCGGCTGTTATGCAGCAGTTTGGAGCAAAGTATGGCTTTATTCTGGCCGACCAGCGCCCTATGCCGTTCGATGCTTTTTATGTTTCCATGCTGTCGGAAAAATATCAGAAGCATGCTTTCCCGTTTTTACGTGGAATGATTGTCGGAATAAAAGCCTGGTTCAGTACTTTGATTAATAAAGAACGGAGTAGTTCAATGATTTATGTATTCAGAAAGAAACAATGAGTAAAAACAAAAAATCATATTTTGATATGCAGTTTATAACCTCCAGCATCAGTACTATGCTGGTACTGCTGCTGTTGGGAATGGTTGTATTTTTTATGCTTACAGCCAATAACCTTTCTGTATATGTACGTGAGAATATCGGAATAACTTTGGTGCTTAGCGATGATATGAAGGAATCTTCGATAATTGCTTTCCAGAAACAATTGGAGAAGAAGGATTATATTAAAGAAGCTACTTATATATCGAAAGCAGAAGCGTTGAAAGAACAAACGCAGGCAATGGGAACTGACCCTGTAGAATTTTTGAGGCATAATCCGTTTACTGCATCTTTGGAACTGAAGCTGGCTGCCGACTATGCTACTACCGACAGTATTGCCTGGATAGAGCAAGAGCTCAGAAGGAGCAACAAGTATATAATGGAGGTAAATTATCCTCAGGAATTGCTCGATTCTGTCAACCGTAACATCAGGAAACTAAGTCTGTTTCTTTTGGGATTGGCTGGTTTGCTGACTCTTATTTCGTTTGCATTGATAAACAATACCATACGCCTTACTATCTATTCAAAGCGTTTTCTTATTCACACCATGAAGCTGGTGGGTGCCAGTTGGTCGTTTATACGCCAGCCTTTCATGGCCCGTAGTTTCTGGATAGGCATTGTGGCTTCTGTCTTTGCAGATGCTTTGCTGATGGGACTTTCTTATCTCACCATTCAGTATGAACCGGATTTGATAACAGTGGTTACTCCGTATGTAATGCTTACTGTAATGGCATCGGTTTTTGTTTTCGGAATTCTAATTACAGCTTTCTGTACGCTTATTTCTATCAATAAGTTCCTTAGAATGAAAGCAAGCAATCTTTATTATATTTAATAATCTCAAAATCAGTTATCGGTATGGATAAACGGAAATTAGCTTTTGACAAGAAGAATTTTATACTCCTTGCTATCGGTATGGTAGTAATTATTATAGGTTTTCTGCTGATGTCGGGACCGGGCTCTACAGAAACCACTTTCGAACCTGATATATTTAGTACTCGTCGAATTGTTGTAGCACCGGTTGTTTGCTTTTGGGGGTTCATTTTTATGATTTATGGGATTTTGTGTAAACCAGGAAAATAGATATCACTAAAACTTAAAGAAGAATAATGAACGGAGATTTAAATTTATTACAAACCATTGTAATAGCTATTGTAGAAGGATTAACCGAGTTCTTACCTGTTTCTTCAACGGGTCATATGATTATTGCTCAGCATATATTGGGTGTTGAAAGTACCGATTTTGTTAAAGCTTTTACTTTTATTATACAGTTTGGTGCTATTCTGTCTGTTGTATGCTTATATTGGAAGAATTTTTTCCAGTTAAATCATGCTCCTATATCCGATAATACTTCGCTTTTGAAACGTTTTCTGCATAAATATGATTTTTATTGGAAGCTGTTAGTTGCCTTTATTCCTGCTGCGGTGTTAGGTCTTCTTTTTAGCGATGTGATTGATGAAATGCTCGAAAGTGTGACTGTTGTTGCAGTTATGTTGATAGTTGGCGGAATTTTCATGTTGTTTTGCGATAAAATATTTGGTAACGGAAATGAAAAAACTGTACTGACAGAAAAAAAAGCCTTTCTTATAGGTCTGTTTCAATGTATTTCTATGATACCGGGGGTTTCACGGTCTATGGCGACTATTGTAGGAGGTATGGCACAGAAACTGACAAGAAAAAAAGCAGCCGAATTTTCATTCTTTTTAGCGGTACCAACTATGTTTGCAGCAACGGTTTATAAAATGGCCAAGCTTTTCATGGATGGAGGAATAGAAATTATTTCTGCTAATTTGACAACTTTGATAGTGGGTAATATTGTTGCATTTATAGTAGCTCTTCTTGCTATTAAATTTTTTATTAGCTTCGTTACAAAATATGGTTTCGTTGCTTTTGGATGGTATCGTATTATTGTTGGAAGTGCTATATTGATAATGTCTTTTTTAGGTTATAATTTAGAATTGGCTTGATGAATTTCAAGGAAGGAGAAGTAATATATATTGATAAGCCGTTGCGGTGGACTTCTTTTGCGGTAGTAAACAAGATTCGCTACCACATCAGTCGCAAGCTCGGTGTTAAGAAAATAAAGGTTGGCCATGCCGGAACACTCGATCCGTTGGCAACCGGTGTTATGATTATTTGTACCGGAAAGGCTACAAAGCGTATCGAAGAATTTCAGTATCATACTAAGGAATATATCGCGACATTGCAGTTGGGAGCAACTACTCCTTCGTATGATTTGGAAAAAGAAATTGATGCCGTATATCCTACAGAACATATTACCGAAGAAATGGTACGGGAAGTTCTGACTCGTTTTGTAGGAACCATAGAGCAGGTACCTCCCGCTTTTTCAGCTTGTAAAGTAGATGGTAAGCGTGCTTATGATTTGGCAAGAAAAGGTGATGAAGTGGAACTGAAGCCCAAGATTCTGGTTATTGATGAGATAGAGTTGCTGGAGTGCAATTTGCCCGAAATAAAAATCAGGGTAGTTTGCAGTAAAGGTACATATATCAGAGCTTTGGCACGCGATATTGGTGAGGCTTTACAGAGTGGAGCACATCTCACTGGACTTATACGTACGCGTGTGGGAGATGTCAGACTGGCTGATTGTATGAAAGTAGAAGATTTTGAAAGTTGGTTAGACCAACAGGAGATAGAAGTTATAAACGATTAAGGAAAGAAAGGAAGAAGATGAAACTGTCACAATTTAAATTTAAGTTACCGGAAGAGAAGATTGCACTTTACCCGGCAAAGTACAGAGATGAGTCTCGCCTGATGGTTGTACATAAGTCAACAGGTCAGATTGAACACAAGTTATTCAAGGATGTGCTGAATTACTTTGATGACAAGGATGTATTTATCTTTAATGATACCAAGGTATTTCCTGCACGTTTATATGGAAACAAGGAAAAAACCGGTGCCCGTATCGAAGTATTCTTGCTGAGAGAACTTAACGAAGAGCTGCGTTTGTGGGATGTATTAGTTGATCCTGCCCGTAAAATCCGTATCGGAAACAAATTGTATTTTGGTGATGACGATTCGATGGTAGCCGAGGTTATCGACAATACTACATCGCGTGGCCGTACGCTTCGTTTCTTGTATGACGGTCCTCACGATGAGTTTAAAAAAGCACTATATGCTTTGGGTGAAGCACCGCTGCCATTCTTTATCAACCGTAAGGTAGAACCCGAAGATGCAGAACGTTTCCAGACTATCTTTGCAAAAAATGAAGGAGCTGTAACAGTTCCGGCCGCAGGTTTGCACTTTAGCCGTGAGTTGATGAAGCGTATGGAGATTAAAGGTATTGATTTTGCATTTATCACGATGCATGCCGGACTGGGTAATTTCCGTGAAATCGATGTAGAAGACCTTACTAAGCATAAGATGGATTCAGAGCAGATGTTCGTCAATGCGGATGCTTGCCGTATCGTGAACGAAGCCAAAGACCGTGGAAACAAGGTTTGTGCTGTAGGCACTACTGTAATGCGTGCTATTGAAACTGCTGTGGGAACAGACGGACACTTGAAAGAATTTGAAGGATGGACCAATAAGTTTATTTTCCCTCCTTATGATTTCTCTGTAGCCGACAGCATGATTAGCAACTTCCATCTTCCACTTTCTACTATGCTGATGCTGGTATGCTCATACGGAGGTTATGAATTGGTTATGGAAGCTTATAATACAGCTCTCAAGGAAGATTACAGATTCGGTACTTATGGCGATGCCATGCTGATTATTGATAAATGATGACAGCGGTTTATTTAGGACTTGGAACTAATTTGGGTGACAAGCAAGCTAACTTGAAGGCTGCTGTAGAAAAGATAAACGAAAGGATAGGGGAGGTTACTTCTCTATCCTCTTTTTATGAAACTGCTCCTTGGGGATTTGAGTCTCAGAATAGTTTTCTGAATGCGGCTCTTTGTGTACAAACTTCCATGGAAGCTTTGCAGATATTGCAGGTTACACAAGCGATAGAAAAAGAATTGGGCCGGATGAAGAAATCATCAGGTGGATGTTACACAGACCGTCTGATAGATATTGATATTCTTCTTTATGGTGACGTTGTGCTGAATACTTCACAACTTGTTATACCTCATCCTTTAATGGAAAAGCGTGCCTTTGTTATGCAACCATTGGCTGAGATAGCTCCGTATGTAGTTCATCCGTTATTGAATAAGACGATGCAAGAGCTGGCTCTTCAGCTTTGAAGACTATCGTCAAGCAATGTTAAAGCAAAAATTATATTGTAATTATTCCAATTTTATTCCTATCTTTGCAGCCGAAAATAAAAGTGGAAAGATTTGAGTAGCTTGCAACCACGGAAAAAAATGCTAAAAACACATCTTGATTTCCCGATGAATTAAATTCTACTCTGTCCGTACACGGATAAATCAATCACCATTAATTTTAATTTTGTATTATGGGATATTTGTTTACATCCGAATCGGTGTCTGAAGGACACCCCGACAAAGTGGCCGATCAAATTTCGGACGCTGTGCTTGACAAACTGCTGGCTTATGACCCCAGTTCAAAAGTAGCTTGCGAAACACTGGTAACTACCGGACAGGTGGTACTGGCAGGAGAAGTGAAAACAAAAGCTTATATTGATTTGCAACGTGTAGCGCGTGAGGTTATCAATAAAATTGGTTACACCAAGAGCGAATATATGTTTGAAGGCAACTCTTGTGGAGTTTTTTCTGCTATTCACGAACAGAGTCCTGACATCAACCGTGGTGTTGAACGCGAAGACCCGATGAATCAGGGTGCAGGCGACCAGGGTATGATGTTTGGTTATGCTACCAATGAGACAGAAAACTACATGCCGTTGTCACTCGACCTCTCTCACAAACTGCTGATGGTACTTGCAGACATCCGTCGTGAAGGAAAGGTTATGACTTATTTGCGTCCTGATTCAAAGAGCCAGGTTACTATCGAATATGATGACAACCGTCGTCCTGTACGTATCGATACCATTGTGGTTTCTACACAGCATGACGAGTTTATTCTGCCTGAAGACAACAGTCCGGAAGCTCAGTTGAAAGCAGACGAACAGATGTTGGCTCAAATCCGTAAGGATGTGATTGAAATCTTGATGCCGCGTGTAATTGCCGAAATTCATAACCCGCAGGTACTGGCTCTTTTCAATGATCAGATTAAGTATCATGTTAATCCGACCGGGAAGTTTGTAATCGGTGGTCCTCATGGTGATACAGGTCTTACCGGACGTAAGATTATTGTAGATACTTACGGAGGAGCTGGTGCACATGGTGGTGGTGCTTTCTCAGGAAAAGACCCTAGTAAAGTAGACCGTAGTGCAGCTTATGCAGCCCGTCATATTGCGAAAAACTTGGTTGCAGCTGGAGTTGCTGATGAGATTCTGGTTCAGGTTTCATATGCAATCGGTGTTGCTCGTCCTATCAATATTTATGTTAATACATACGGTCGCAGCAATGTAGCTATGACTGACGGTGAAATTGCACGCAAGGTTGATGAATTGTTTGATATGCGCCCGAGAGCTATTGAAGAGCGCTTGAAATTGCGTAATCCTATCTATAGCGAAACGGCAGCATACGGACACATGGGACGTGAACCGAAGATTGTGACTAAAAAATTCGAATCAGCTTACGAGGGAGATAAAGAAGTTCAGGTTGAGCTCTTTACATGGGAAAAGCTGGATTATGTGGATAAAGTAAAAGAAGCTTTTGGTTTGTAATATCTAAATTATCGTCGGATGTCATCCTTTGCTTGCTGGCAGAGGGTGACATCTGTCTTTTTTCTGCTCATGAATACAATAAAGAATGTTTGTGTATACAGTGCTTCCAGCACAAAAATAGATGCTGCTTATTTTGAAGCAGCCCGCCAGTTAGGAAGTTTATTGGCTGCTCATAAGATAAATTTAGTAAATGGAGCTGGTTGTATCGGGCTGATGGCTGCTGTATCCGATGCAGTATTATCGGAAGGCGGTACCGTTACCGGTGTTATACCTCGTTTTATGGTGGAGCAAGGCTGGCATCATAAAGGACTTACACACCTGATTGAAACAGATACCATGCACGAGCGTAAGCAGCTGATGGCTGACCTTTCGGATGGAATTATTGCTTTGCCCGGGGGATGTGGTACTTTGGAAGAACTGTTGGAAATCATCACTTGGAAACAGTTGGGGCTTTATTTGAATCCCATTGTTATACTTAATATCAATCATTTTTTTGATCCTTTGATTTCAATGCTTGAGCAGGCTATTGACCAGAATTTTATGCGAAAGGAACATGGGGATATTTGGCGCGTAGCCGAAACACCTTCCGAGGCCATTGCTTTTTTATATGAAACTCCTTGCTGGAATCCTGAAATTCGTAAATTTGCAGCGATATGAACGAAGTATGCCGCATAGGATGGATGGATATGGTACGTTTACAGCAGGAAAGCCAAGTAAAAAAAGATTCCTTGCTCATTGCCCAGATTCAGCAGACAGACAGCAGAGGGAAAGAAGGTGATGCCTTGCCCTACCTGTTGAGTATGGATGCGCCCATTACTGTCATTATGTATTGCTGCTTTTTTCTCCTGGCTTATGTACTTGGCAACGGAAAGCGGCACTTACTTCAGCGTTTCAAGAACTTTTTTCATACGAAGGAGCGTTCAAGTCTGTTTGATGACCGTTCTGGGTCGGATATACGCTATACTGCAGCGCTATTGCTGGTTAGTTGTATTCTTTCTGGCTTTTGTGTGTACGATTATTATTCCGACTGTTCTCCGCAACTTTTTCAGACAGTTCCACACTCCATATTGTTGTCTGTTTATATTTTGTCAGTTATCCTGTTTTTAATGGTCAAACGCTTGCTGTATCAATTTATTAACTGGATATTTTTTTACAGACAAAAATCTACCATATGGTTGGAAGCCTATTTTGACGTAATTATTTGGACTGGATTACTCCTTTTTCCTATCGTTCTACTGATTGTTTATTTTGATTTAATGCTACATTGGGCTGTCATTTTTATAGGATGTGTATTCCTGATAATGAAAAGTTTACTCCTATATAAGTGTATTAAGAACTTTTTCAGCCATTTATATGGTTTATTGCATTTAATTGTGTACTTTTGTGCCCTCGAAATAGTCCCTGACTTATTAGTGTGGAAGGGATTGAGTTATATGAATGATGTTTTGATTTTAAATTTTTAGTACATTGAAAATAAAGAAAGTTCTTGTATCTCAGCCCAGACCGACTTCAGAGAAGTCGCCCTATTTTGATATAGCTGAGAAGTACGGTGTGGAAATAGTTTTCCGTCCGTTTATAAAAGTGGAAAGCCTTTCGGCAAAGGAATTCCGTCAGCAGAAAGTTTCTATCTTAGACCATACAGCTATTGTGTTCACATCACGTCATGCAATTGACCACTTCTTTACTTTGTGTGCTGAATTGCGTGTAACGATTCCTGAAACAATGAAATATTTTTGTACCTCTGAAGCTATTGCACTTTATATTCAGAAGTACGTACAATATCGTAAACGTAAAGTATTTTTCGGCGCTACCGGTAAGTTTGCAGATTTGATGCCTACTATCATCAAGCACAACACTGAAAAATATTTTATTCCGATGTCTGATGTGCATAACGATGAAGTAAGAGATGCTTTAGATAAGGCGAAGATTCAGCATACCGAAGCTATTATGTATCGTACAGTCAGCAACGACTTTGGTCCAGACGAAGCATTTAATTATGATATGTTGATTTTCTTCAGTCCGGCAGGTATCCAGTCATTGCTGAAGAACTTCCCGAAGTTTGAGCAAGGAGATATTGCTATTGCTTCATTTGGTCCTTCAACTGCAAAAGCTGTAAAAGATGCAGGTTTGCGTCTGGATTTGGAAGCACCATCACCAGCTGCTCCTTCTATGCCGGCAGCTTTGGAGCAGTTTATTCGTGAAAACAATAAATAACAAGACTAATTCATAGTTTTCAAATATGCCGGAGGTTTTGTATTGATAAAGTTTGTAACTTTGTAATACGAAATCTCCGGTTTTCTTTTTTTAAATAGACAGCTTATGACAGAATGGAAAAATACATTGTCGAAAAATGAACGCTTGTGCAGTCACCTCCTGATAGAAAAACTCTTTTCCGGAGGAAGCAAGTCGTTTGTTTCTTTTCCCATCCGTGTTGTTTACCAGCAGGCAGATGAAACGGCTCCTGCCCGTTCATCCATTCTGATTAGCGTTCCCAAAAAACGTTTTAAACATGCTGTAAAGCGTAATCGTGTGAAACGACAGATAAGAGAAGCTTACCGGAAAAACAAAGGCATACTGCTTGATACACTTGAGGCACAGAACAAGCAATTGATACTTTCGTTTATATGGCTCGATAACAAGTTGTATCCTTCTGATGTAGTAGTGTTGAAAGTGAAGAAACTGCTGCAGCTAGTAGCCGAACATCTGGAAAAATGAAAAAACTGCTTATCTTTCTGTTGCTTTTGCCTATTTATTTTTACCGCAACTGCATTTCTCCCTTTACACCGCCTTCCTGTCGTTTTGTGCCTACATGTTCTCAATACGCCATCGAGGCCCTCAAGAAGCATGGACCTTTTAAAGGTTTATATTTGGCAATTCGGAGGCTGTTGCGCTGCCATCCGTGGGGAGGAAGCGGTTACGACCCTGTTCCTTAACCTATGGTATATTACAATTTACATACACACTCTTTGGAGCATGCCTGTGCAGGGAATGCTTTTTACAATTACAGTTATCCTGAAGAATTACCTTGTGATTTGCCTTTCCATTTTTCTCTTTCCCTGCATCCATGGGATTTGTTGCCAGAAAAGCTGGATAGTCAGTTAGAATGGTTTTACAGCCATTTATCCGATTCCCGCTTAGTTGCTATTGGTGAAACTGGTTTTGATAAGCTAAAAGGATCTCAGTTTCAGGTACAGCTGTTTGTATTTAAAATGCTTGCCCGCATCAGTCAAGAGCAGAACCTACCTCTGATTATCCATAATGTGCGTTCTTCTTCCGAACTGATAGCACTTAAATACCAACTCAAAGCCGATAATCCTTGGATTATTCATGGATTCCGGGGAAAAAAAGAGTTGGCAAAGGACCTTATTCGGCATGGATTTTACCTATCTTTTGGCATTCACTATCAGGCAGCAGCCTTAGAGGCTGTACCGTTGGATCATCTGTTTCTGGAAACCGACACGAGCGATACTCCGATAGCTACACTATATGAACAAATAGCAGCCGATTATCAGATTCCGGTAAATCAGTTAGATGAAATTATCAGTCAAAATATCAACTCTCTCTTTTTTAAGCGCTAAGAGTTGTTTATTCAGATAAAGAGTCGTACTTTTGTCCATGTAATAACAACAAATAGAAACAATAAAACGTTTAACTAAGAATTTCATTCGATGAATTTTGTAGAAGAATTAAGATGGCGTGGAATGGTACATACCATGATGCCGGGTACTGAAGAACTGCTGGAAAAAGAAATGGTAACAGCTTATTTGGGTATTGACCCTACAGCCGATTCATTGCACATCGGTCACTTGTGTGGAGTCATGATGTTACGTCATTTCCAGCGTTGCGGCCACAAGCCATTGGCTTTGGTAGGCGGTGCTACCGGTATGATTGGTGACCCATCAGGTAAATCTCAGGAGCGTAACCTGCTTGATGAGGAAACCCTGCGTCATAATCAGGAGTGTATCAAGAAGCAGTTGGGCAAATTCCTCGACTTTGAGTCGGATGCCCCAAACAAAGCAGAACTGGTAAACAACTACGACTGGATGAAAGACTTCTCATTCCTTGACTTTGCACGTACCATCGGTAAGCACATTACCGTGAACTACATGATGGCCAAGGAATCAGTTCAGAAACGTCTGAACGGTGAAGCCCGTGATGGTCTTTCATTCACCGAATTTACTTATCAGCTGTTGCAAGGATACGATTTTCTGCATCTGTATGAAACAAAGGGTTGCAAGCTTCAGTTGGGTGGTTCCGATCAGTGGGGTAACATTACTACCGGAGCCGAGCTGATTCGCCGTACCAATGGTGGTGAAGTATTTGCACTGACTTGTCCTTTGATTACCAAAGCCGACGGTGGTAAGTTCGGTAAGACAGAATCAGGAAATATCTGGCTGGATCCTCGCTATACTTCTCCTTATAAATTCTATCAGTTCTGGTTGAATGTAAGCGATGAAGATGCACAGCGCTATATCAAGATATTTACTTCACTTCCGAAGGAAGAAATCGATGCACTTATCGAAGAACATGCAGCCGCTCCACACCTGCGCGTATTGCAGAAACGTCTGGCTAAGGAAGTTACTATCATGGTACACTCTGAAGCCGACTATAATGCAGCAGTAGAAGCATCAGGTATTCTGTTTGGTAATGCAACTTCAGAAGCATTGAGAAAGCTGGACGAAGACACACTGCTTTCTGTATTCGAAGGTGTTCCGCAGTTTGAAGTTTCCAGAGCCGATATCGAAGCTGGTATCAAGGCTGTAGACCTTTTCACTGAAAAGGCAGCTGTATTCGCTTCAAAAGGCGAAATGCGTAAGCTGGTTCAGGGTGGTGGTGTATCACTGAACAAAGAGAAACTGGCTGCATTCGACCAAGAAATTACTGTAGCTGACCTGTTGGATGAAAAATATCTGCTGGTACAGCGTGGTAAGAAAAACTACTACCTGCTTATCGTGAAATAAGTAAAGATACAAAACCCTATAAAAAAATGACGGCCCGTATGAGCAGCCGTCATTTTTTTATATTTCCTTCTTTCCAAATCAATTAAAATCTGGCAATGTCACCGGGAACAAATCATTCGGACGGTGTTCCTTACGGATACATTCTTTCATTTTGGCTACGATGTCCGGATGCTGTGCGGCCACGTCATGGTCCTCGTGTACATCTTCGGCCAAGTTGTACAGTGAAGGCTTTCCGCTGCGTACAACCAATTTCCAGTCGCCCATACGTACTCCAATCTGGTCTGTTTCGTGAAATTCCCAATACAGAAAATCATGCTGTACCTGCTTACTGTCATCTCCCAGCAGAGTAGGAGCAAACGATATACCGTCGAAGCAATCCCCTTCCAGTTTTTTGTTCAGGTATTTTTTAGGGAAATTCTTATCACCAACCAATTCGCAGAACGTAGGCATCACATCGTAGAAAGCCAGCTGGTGGTCATTCTTTACACCGGCAGGAATTTTTCCCGGCCATCTGGCAATGAAAGGCACACGGATACCACCTTCCAGACACTGGCGTTTCAGGCCCCTAAGTTTACCGTCACGTCCGAAAAATTCAGGGTCTGCACCTCCTTCTTCATGAGGGCCGTTGTCACTACTAAAGATTACCAGTGTATTTTCGTCCAGTCCCTTTTCTTTCAGCTTGGCCAGAATCTCGCCTACGTAACAGTCCAGGCGGGTAATCATGGCTGCAAATTCGGCATGTGTATGCACCGCCGGATTGTAACGTGAGCCCTCACTTCCTCCCCAAGTCTTATCCTCAAAGAACTGCTTTTTGTAATGCTTCAGGATAGAGTCATTAGGTTGAGCCAGTTCTGCATGCGGCAGCGTATATGTAAAGAAACCATAGAAAGGTTGCTTGCCATCCTGGCTGTCCAGCCATTTTAAAGCTTCCTGGTGAATCAAGTCTGCCGAGTACTGCGGACGTTTCTTATAGTCGTCACCATACATCGGATACTTGATATTTTCATCCATAATCACACGTATCGTAGCGGTATCCCCTTTTGAACGGCTGTAACGGTTCAGGAAGTTGGGATAGTACAGATGTGCCTGAAACTGGCAGATAAAGCCATAATACTCGTCTATACCCCGTTTATCAGGAGTAGAAACCGAGCCTTCGTATCCTCCTGCCCACTTACCGAACATACCGGTGGTATATCCGTTCCGTTTCATGATTTCCGGCAAGATAATATGTTCCGGGTCGTAGGGCTCTTGTCCTACCACTGTATACTCCGTACTGTTGCCATACTTCATAGTAGGAACATCTTTCCAATACTCCCGGTTACCTCTTACATGTCCGTGTCCTGTATGCTGGCCGGTCATGAGCGATGCACGCGACGGAGCACTTACCGGACTGCCGGCATATGCCTGCATAAACTGCATGCCTTCGGCTGCCATGCGGTCCAGGTTCGGAGTCTGTATATACTTCTGGCCATAGCATCCTAAATCGCCGTATCCCATGTCATCACACAAGATGAAGATGATGTTAGGCTGCTGTTCCTTTGCTTTTTTTGCCTCCGCAGAAGTTGCTCCCAATGAGAGCAACCCTGCAGAAAACAATACTATATTTTCTTTTTTCATATCCTTCCGTTTTATTATTTCAGTTCCTTCAGCAACTCCTCTACCGCAGTACGTAACTGAGTATCTTCACCCTGAACAACAGTTTCGGGTGCATTCAGCACAGCGATATCCGGTTCAAGCTCTGTATTTTCCAGATAACTTCCGTCCGGCAACTGATAACCGATAACCGGAATACCGTAGATAAGGCTCTTATCCTGCAGGCGTTCCCAGTTTACGCTGGTCATTGTACCCGGTACAGGAGCTCCTACCAGCTTACCCATCTTTTTATGCTTGTAAACCCATGGTGTACCGTGTGCATTCGAGTAGTTGGCCTCACACTGCACCATGATAGAAGGCTTGTTCCAGCGACGGCTAGGCATATCGCAGGCAGCACGTCCGCGTATTACCTGAGTCAGGTATTTTTCACCACTGAAGAGCACCTCTACATCTTCGTGCAGACGGCCACCACCGTTGAAACGTGTGTCAATCACAATACCTTCACACTGATTGTACTTACCCAGAATATCCGAGTAAATATTGCGGAAACTTTCATCGTCCATCGACTGGATATGTACGTAACCCAGACGTCCGTTCGACCATTTTTCCACATCAGCAGCACGCTGTTTCACCCATCTCTGATACAGCAGGTTGCTCAATGCACCGCTGCTAATCGGGAGAATCACCTCATCCCATCGTTTGCCAGTAGCCGGGTCGTACAGCGAAGCCAGTGTTTTCTTTTTCGCTTTTCCGTTCAGCAATACGGTATAATCGTTTTCAGGGTCAATTTCCATGCCGTCAATTTTCTCAAGAATAACACCCGGTTTTACATTCGAGTTGGCATGGTCGAAAGGACCTTTTTCGATTACTTCGGCTACTTTCAGTCCCTTACCGGTATAGTTCCAGTCGAACAATACTCCCAGGCTGGCAGTTGATTCTACAGCCGAAGGACCATAGTAGCGTCCACCCGTATGCGAAACATTCAGTTCGCCCAGCCATTCGCTCAGCAATTCGGCAAAATCATAATTGTTGGCAATATGCGGCAAGAAGCGGCGATAATCAGCCGACATAGCATCCCAGTCCACTCCGTGCATTCCCTTTTCGTAGAAGCGCTCCTTCTCTTCGCGGTATACATGGTTGAACATATAGTTGCGCTCCTCGGCACCACTGATTTTTACTGTTGCATTAAAGCTTACCGGTTTTAAAGCACCATCTTTCAGAGTCTGGAATTTCCGTCCCAACAAGAAAATCTTGCCTTCCTTATCGGTCTCCATTTGGCTGAATCCGGCATCTTTTGAAACCAGCTGTGGGTCTTTTTTACGCAAATCCAGTTTCCACAAGTCGTAGTCGCCTTCGAAGGCGGTCAGATAATACAGTGTTTCCCCTTTGCTGTCAATCATGGCATCTGCCATGTCCGAAGAGTTCGGGGTGAGTCGGACAATACGGTCGGTAATACCTTCCAGTTCCACCAGAATCGGTTTCTTATCCTCTTCGTTATCTTCTTTTTTATCCTTCTTTTTATCAGCTTTCTTTTCGTCAGCTTTTTCCTTTGCAGCTTTCTGTTCCTTTTCCAGCTCCTTCTGCAACTCATAATCCTCTTTGCTCAGGCGGAACTTGTCGTAAGCATCCCGGTTGAGGAATACCAGCATGGCATCACTCAGCGATCCCCACGATGCATGTGCCCGCATACCGTAGCGGTCTGTCTGGAACAAGATGGCATTTCCATCCATCACCCAGTGCGGTGTACTGCTGAAATAACCACTGTTGGTCAGATTGGTAATCTTTCCGCCCTGTGCACTTACCAGGCCTATATCCGAGTACGGGTCGTGACGGTTACCGATAAACTCCAGAGCGAACCATTTACTGTCTGGCGACCATGTATAAGTGATTGTTCCTTCCGTACGATAGCAAGTACTTTCATCCGTTACCTGACGTGTTTTCTTCGAATCGAGATTATACACCATCAGTCGGTTACGGCCTTCTACAAAGGCAATTTCCTTACCGTCTGGCGAGAAACGGGCACAGGTACGGTCCAGTTTGCTTTCCGGCAACAGACGCTCTTCTTTGATGACAGTAGCATTGGGGAATCCCTTTTCCTCTTCGCGTACAATTGAAGTCTTATACAAGTCGTAACGGCCGTCGCGCTCACTGGTGTAGACCAATGTACGGCTGTCTTCGCTCCAGGTAGGGTCACTTTCTGCAGCAGCAGTATGTGTTATCTGTTTGGTTGTTCCATATTCAACAGAAGTAACAAAGAGCTCTCCGCGCACCGTGAAGGCAATCTGCTTGCCGTCTGGTGAAACAGCTCCCGACTCGGCACCGCTGGTAAATTTGAGGAACTGCACCTTGTCTTCATTGTCGGAAACCAAATCGATGGCTACCTTTTTCGGACTGCCATTTGCCGTCTGAGTGTAGATTTCACCATTATATGTATAGCAAAGCATACCGTTGCTGCCTACCGACAAAAAACGTACCGGATAAGTTTTGAATTTAGTCAACTCTTTAACTTGCTTCGGCTGGTCGATAGGGAAAGAATACACATTGAACGAGCCTTTGTTCCGCTCACTCAGGAAATAAACAGTTTTTCCGTCCGGAGCCAATACTGGATTTCTATCCTCTCCGGCCCGTTTGGTAAGATTGGTGTGTTGTTTGGTCTGAACATCATATTTCCATACATCGCGGGTGATGGATGAAGTGTGATGCTTTCTCCATTCATCCTCAAAACCCTTCTTATCCTGGTATAGAAAATAATTTCCGTCTTTGCTGAAGCATACCATTTCGGCCGGTGTACCCAGTACTTGTTCGGTACGTCCTCCGTCGACCGGCACTTTATAAAGTTCACCCATGGCTCCTGTAGGGAACAGAGCACTCTGTGCCGGGTCCTGAATTACAGCAGAAAACAGTACATATTTGCCATCGGGAGTGAAGGCTGAAGGAATTTCGGAAGCCGAGTTGTAAGTCAGTCTTTTCGCCTGACCGCCATCGGCAGCTACGGTATACACATCGAATCCGCCGTTACGGTCGCTTGCAAAAGCTATCTGTTTGCCATCTGGGCTCCATACCGGACTGCATTCGTACGATTCCTGACTGGTGAGTGCTACAGCTTTTCCACCTTCTGCAGCTACTTTGTAGATGTCTCCTTTATAGCAGAATACTATATCTTTACCGTCGGGAGATATTTGTACGTCCCGAAGCCATAAGGGAGTTTCAGCTCCTGCAGCGGCAGCAGCGAGTCCCAGGCTGATACATGCTAGTAATTTTTTCATTATAAAACAGATTTTAGATTGGGTTATGCGAACAAAAATAATGATTTCTGGAAGAAAGATAAAAAAATGATTCTTTTATTTGGAGAATATTAAATAAAAACACTATCTTTGCATCGCTTTCTGAGGAAAGCATCTGAAGTTTGGACTATGGTGTAATGGTAACACAACAGGTTTTGGTTCTGTTTTTCCAGGTTCGAATCCTGGTAGTCCAACTTAAGCCCTGAGAGATTCTCTCGGGGCTTTTTTTATTTTTAATCATTGAGAAACACTTCTTGATAGAATTGGATAATGAACTATGAATAATAAAAATACTATTAGAAGAGATTATCTTATTATCCGTAGGATTATGAGAGGAGACTATCCAAGCGCATCCCTATTGTTACAATATTTGGAACGAAACGACATTACTATTACATTACGTACTCTGCAGCGTGATATGGCAGATATTAGAAGCAACTTCGATATAGAGGTTATATATGACAGCAAGAAGAATGGCTACTATATTGATGAAACTTGCAGTATGGATACAGATAAACTGCTGTACTTCCTTGGGTTAGCTGAAAGTTCGGACATAATATTATCCAGTATTAAAGATAAGCAAAAGCTGTTGAAATACCTGTCAATAAGTCCTAATCCTCATGCAAAAGGGGTAGAGAATATAGGTATATTACTGCACGCCATACAGCAATGCACCGTTATCAATATCAGTCATCTTAGCTATCAGACAGGAGAGCAGAAAGCCTACACCGTAGAGCCTTATCTCTTAAAAGAATTTGAGGGAATGTGGTATCTGTTTGCCTATTGTGAGGAAATGAGAGCATTCCGTACCTTCGGACTTGACAGAATAGGGCAGATACAGGTAACGGACAGAACTTTTCAGCGTAGAGAAGAATTAGAACGTACGGCAGAAAAGTTTGAAAATGTATATGGATTAGTGTATGAACCCAACAATAACCCAAATGCCCCAATAGAGGAAGTAAAACTGAAAGTATCTTCTATTATGTTACCTTATATCCAATCTTTGCCAATACATTCATCACAAAGCATAAGCGGAGATGGAGATGTAATAACACTACATCTGATAATAAATCCAGAATTGGAAAATAAAATAATGAGTTATGGAGAATATATTGAAGTCTTGTCTCCACACTCACTGCGAAATAAGATTAAAGAAAGGATAATGCAATCACTGTCAAAATACGATGATTAAAAAAATCAGCATACGACTAATTTTGTCGTATGTTGGCTCTTATTTTTGTAGAAAATTTTATTAATATGGACAATATAATTAATATTAAAGAAAGAAGATGGCTGTATGACCAGGAAACAGACCAAAGCTTATTTCGTAAAAATCCTGTTATATCCGTAACGCCAATAAGATATATTCTCGGAGAAGAAAGAAGCATTAAAGAGAATAAAAATCAAATTTTAATATGCATTGGTGCTAATCCAAGTACTGCAATCCCAAACCAATTAGATCCTACCTTAAAAAGAGTTGAAAAATATGCTCACGACCATGCCTACAAAGCATGGTACATGATTAATGTTTATCCATGGAGAGAAACAGACCCCCAAAAGTTGGAAACGGATGATTATGATGCAATAAGAGAAAAAATACACAAAAACAATATACAGCATATTAAAGGTCTTTTGGACAAAATATCATGTACAGACACAGAAATGCATGTATGGTGTGCATGGGGGAATATTATAGAAAAAAGGACTTATCTGAAAGAATTTCTGAAAGAGATTATAGCTCTTTTTAAAGATAGAAACAACATAACTTTTTATTGTCAAGGTAAAACCAAGAATAATCACCCTTGTCATCCTTAAACAAGAAAAAAGAGTATTGAATTAAGTAAATTTGATATCAATTTATATCAATATGAGAAAACAACTTAAACAATTAGAAGAGTTTCATAAGGCGTTTGGGCTATATATGAATGATTGCCCAACTTTACGCACTCCCCAAAAACTGCACGAATTGCGTATGAGGGTAATGAAAGAGGAAGTGGACGAATATGCAGAGGAATATGCAATCACAGGAGATAGTGAAGATGAACGCTTACAGGCAGTAGCCAAAGAGTTAGCCGATATTGCCTATACGCTGTTGGGTACGGTTATCTCTCACGGGTTGCAGGACGAGTTTGAACGCATCTTCGATGCGGTACACGAAAGTAATATGAGTAAGTTGGATGAGTACGGCAAGCCTATTTACCGTGAAGATGGCAAAATACTGAAATCAAGCCGTTACCATGAACCCGACTTGAGCTTCTTGAAGAATAAAAAATAATAAACACAGATTTTAAACAAGTAATTTGAGCCATGACCCAATAGGGTTGTGGCTTTTTTCTTGTACCTACGTCTGATTCTGTCGTAACTCCCCATCTACCTTTGTTGCAAAAATCTTATGCAAAGGAGAATATTCAAATCATTACCATTATTCCAACAATACACTCCATACGATACAGAGATTGTAAAGACTGCTACCCGATACGGCTTATACCTCATTGGAGGAACGGCAATAGACTTGTTATGCAGGTATTATTCCGTTCCATTTTGGAGGAGCAGGTCTGATAATGACCTTGACTTTTGGACGGCATATGATAACAGCCATAAGGATAAATTCATTCATGCAGATACGGATATACTGATAGATTATGACCGTAATAACTGTAAGTTTGGTTATACCGTCAATGATATTAAGGTCATGTCTCCGATATATCTTTTTGTATCCAAGTTCGACCGTTATATAAACAGCAATAATGCACAGCGCAAGAATACCGACTTTAAGGATTTGCAAACTCTTTTGTTATTAATTGATCGGATAAATGGTTTTGATGAACTTGAAAACCATTTATCAGCTCTGAATTATGACCAAAGAGCAGAAGATGCGCTAAATGACATAATAGTAAATTTGATATGACAATACAGACAATGTTGATATTTGATATAGAAAACGTATTAGAGATTTTTTTGAGTATCTGTCATTATATAATACTTTCTATTCTGTAGCAAAAATCAGATAACATTATCTTTCTATTATTTCACTGCAAAGCCGAACTTTTATCATTGCTGAGCTGTACTTTTTCTACTTAAATGGCAAAAGTTTATCTCAGCAATGATTAACTTAAAGTGTATAGTCAAATAAAATATTACCTTTGTGTCCAAATCAAAAAGACAACAAGCCTGAGCCACTATGCAAAAATCCTTTTCAAAAACAGATTGTTTTGAGCAGTTATACAAGGAGAATTATGCTCGATTGTATTACTATGCCTTCCGTTTCGTTACGGATGAAGAGGCGTGTAAGGATATTGTCAACGATGTATTCGAGAAAGCCTGGCAGCATTTTGAGGATTTGAAGCCTGAAGCAGCTGCCGCCTATCTGTATGCACAGACAAGGAACCGCTGCATCGATTACTTGCGGCACAGACAGGTTGAAGAGCAATATGCCGATTTTTATCGGATTGTAACCGAAGAGGATGCAGATATTGCTCCCGACGAAATGGAAGAACGAGTACAGCACATTGAAAAGTTTATCGAACAACTGACGGACCCGACTAAAACTATTCTGAAGGAGTGTTATTTTGATAATAAGAAATATCAGGAAGTTGCAGAGGAATTCGGTATCAGTATCAATGGCATCAAGAAGCATATCATGAAAGCTTTAAGACTGTTGAGAGAGGAATTTGGCAGCAAGAAGGTACCCGGAAAAGATTCTTAAACGTAAATTAGATAGAACAGTTAAGATGATGGAAAGGAAAGATAAAATCATACGTACGCTGGGCGCAATAGAGCACCCCGAAAACTTTACGAAGGAGGAATTGGATGCTTTATTGAGTGACGAGGAGTGTGTCCGTATCTGTCGCGATTTATTGGATAGCCGTGAAGCGCTGGCACGCCGTTACGCTAAGGCTCCCGACGTAGAAGCCGAGTGGCAGTCTTTCAAGCATCGGCAAGGTTTATGTCAGGCGTCTAAGCAACCGAAAAAGACAAGTCGTATGCTTTATATTGGCATTGCTTTGTCGGTTGCAGCTTCGGTTATCTTGTTTTTATTGTTGCGTCCGTCAATTCCTGAAGAATATACTGTGTTTAGGGCAGACCTTGAGGCACAGGTTGTTTCGATGGAAACGAAGAATGGTGTGCATACTCTGCATGTTCCGCGAGGAATGAACAAGCTGCTGGTACTTCCGGACAGTAGCCGGGTTTGGCTGAATGCGGAAAGTGCTCTTCAATACCCCGAAAGTTTTGATGGAATGAAACGGCGTGAGGTATACCTGAAAGGAGAAGGTTATTTTGAAGTGACTAAAGACGCGGAGCATCCTTTCATGGTGAAGACGGATGCTTTGGAAACTCAAGTGCTGGGAACTTCTTTTAATGTCAAGGCTTATTTGGGAAACGATACGCAGGTGACATTGTTGGAAGGAAGTGTGAAGGTGAGTGACAGGCATCATAATGAATTGCAGTTGAGGCCGGGTGAGCATACGGATAGCCAACTGCATAAGACAACTGTAGAGAATAGTGCCGACTATCGGGCATGGACTGACGGGCAGTTTTATTTCGACAATGTGGAGCTTGTAGAAATTATGCGTGAATTGGGGCGCTGGTATAATGTAGACATCGTTTTTATTCACAAAGAAATTATGCAGGAACGTCTTCATTTTCAGGCCGAACGTAGTGATTCTTTGCAGGATATTCTGGAGCTGCTGAACAGTATGCAACGGGTAAAGGCAAGCATGGAAAAAGGAAAAGTGGTGGTCGGTGTCTAAATTTTTTTTGAAAAAAATTGCTTTTTGTGGTACCCGATTTTCAGAGGATTCCGTATTACTGGCAAAAGAATATAAATCTACAGAAATTATGAAAACAAAAATTATTTATCTTTTGCTGGTTTTTATGAGTTTTACGCTGGCACTGTCGGCGCAGACAAAAGACCGTATCAGTATTGAACTGAAAGGTGAAACGCTGCCGACTGCTTTAAAAAAGCTGGAACAGGTGTCTGGCTATCGCATTCTCTTTACATACAACGATGTACAGTCGTATCGGGTAACGGCTTCCATTCACGATAATTCGATTACGCAGGCGGTAGAAAAGATACTGGAAGACAAACCGCTTACTTATGTACGAAAAGGAGAAGAATATATTATTATTCTGTCGAAAACTGTACAGAAGACTCCGGTTGCTATCCGTGGCATGGTGGTAGATGAAAAGCAGCAGCCTATGCCGTATTGCAATGTGCTGTTGCTCACTGCAGATTCTGTATTTGTAAACGGGTGTGTCACTAAAGAGGATGGAACTTTTCTGATGACGGGTGAGGCAGAAGCTTCTTATCTGCTTAAAGTTTCTTACATCGGTTATGCTACCGCTTTACAAACTGTAGAACCTACCAATCTGGTACAACTCCTTCCTGATACTCAGACGCTAAAGAAAGTAACTGTTACAGCGAATCGTCCGCTGATAGAATCTCAGGCTAATGGATTGAAAGCCAATGTAGCTGGTACATCACTTGCCCGGATGGGAACAGCTAATGAGATGCTGACGCATTTTCCGTTCGTAACAAGTAAGGATGGGAACTTGTCTGTTTTAGGTAGCGGAAGTCCGGAAATCTATATTAATAACCGGAAGGTGCGTGATATGGGAGAACTTGACAGACTTCGTGCTGCAGAAATTCTTTCGGCCGAAGTAATTACTACGCCCGGTCCGGAATATGATGCCGATGTGGCTGCCGTCATCCGTATTCGTACTCTCAAGCAAAGAGGGCAGGGATGGAGTGGCAGTGTTAATCTGGCGTATGATCAGGGGCGTTGGGCTAATGCTAGCCAGCAGGTTGCTCTGAATTACCGTACCGGAGGACTGGATATTTTTGTAAAAGGGTATGTCAGTGAAAATAATTCGTATGGACAGACGAATGCTGTTATCCAAACAAGCGGGAAAGACCAATGGGAAACAATTGCCAATGATACTCAGACGTCCAAATCAAAAAGATTATCAGCCGAAACCGGATTTAATTATGAGGTGAACGAACATCATTCTTTCGGCATGAGGTATATGCCAGAAAGTATGCTAGGAAAAGGAAGTCAACAGTCGTGGGGTGAAACGACCACATTCTGTAATGGAACAGAAGTAGAGCATTCTGATTTTGAACAGTTTTCTCAGTTCAAAAACGGATTGAACCATGCTGTGAATGCTTATTATGTGGGTGAATTAGGCCGGTGGACGATTGATTTCAATGCAGATTATCTGAATAATCTATCCAATAGCAGTCAATATGCCGAAGACGGAAGCGAAGAAGATATCCACAGTAATTCTGATGCACGAAGCAAACTTTATGCGGCAAAATTACAGGCTGGTGTCTCGTTGGGGAAAGGACAGTTATCTTTCGGGTCGGAAGGTACACTGACGGAGCGGGAGGCTCTTTTTACGCAAAGTGGCTTTTCGGAGGATGCGGATAACTTTATTCGGCAGAAAACTTTTGCGGTTTTTGCTGGATATTCCATCAGCTCTGGAAAGTGGAAAGCCAATGCCGGATTGAGATACGAGCATAGGGAAACCGACTATTATGATCAAGGAATCCGTATTGACGAGCAGAGCCCGGTTTATGACGAACTCATTCCTACGGCATCCGTTAACTGGTCGCACCGTGATTTTAATCTTTCACTTACGTATCGGATGATGAAGGGCAACCCTTCTTATAGCATGCTGACCAATGCTATCAGTTATCGGACGCAATATTCGTATACGACCGGAAATCCAAGGCTGGAACCGAGTCAAACCAGTACTTTGTCGCTCAACGCTTCTTATAAATGGCTGTTTGCCAATATCCAGTATTTCCGCCCGAAAAATTCGATTGCAAATATTACCATGCCCTATAATGAAGAAACGCATCCGGGAGTATTGCTTTTTGGTGCTGCTAACTTGGCTACATACAATGGTTTTGCTTTCAATCTTACTGCATCTCCCAAAATAGGTATGTGGCAGCCGCAATTCAGTGTATCGGCTATGCTTTCTGCTGCGGACGGTCGTAATTTGGGAATTGATGTATACAGAAAGCAGCCTTTATTCAATTTTGGATGGGACAACAATTTCAACTTGCCGCACGGGTGGTTTCTGAACTTGCAGGCTAATATGAATACAGCTGCCCGAATGGGGTTTGCGGTAATTCGTGTTGAGGGGAGAGTCAATGCACGTGTCAGCAAGTCTTTCCTGAAAGAAGATGCGCTGACCCTGTCGCTGACAGCCAATGATATTCTTCGTACCGGTTATTATCATTTTAATGTTTACGGAATAGATTCTTATAACGGGAATCGTATCTATCGTGACTGGCAGCGTGTGGGTATTCAGCTTTCGTATAAATTCAATGCAACCAAGAGCAAATATAAAGGAACCGGTGCCGGTCTGAGTGAAAAGAATCGTCTGTAATGATTTAGGATACATTAAAGGGATTTCATGAAACCGGTATGGAAATAATCGGCTTTTTTCGAGTATCTTTGCACCGTAAACTTTAGAAAGACAGAATTAAAGAAAGGACTAATTGTGGCAAAGGAAAATGATGTAGTTTTAACCCCGATGATGAAACAGTATTTCGACCTGAAGGCAAAGCATCCGGATGCAATCATGCTGTTTCGTTGTGGAGACTTTTACGAAACTTACTCGGAAGACGCAGTGGCTGCGGCAGAGATTCTGGGAATTACGCTGACAAAACGTGCGAACGGTCAGGCTAAAACCGTGGAAATGGCGGGATTCCCTTTTCATGCGCTCGATACTTATCTGCCTAAACTGATCAGGGCAGGACGGCGAGTGGCTATCTGCGACCAGCTGGAAGACCCAAAGACGACAAAGAAACTGGTGAAACGTGGCATCACGGAGTTGGTTACTCCGGGGGTGGCTATTAGCGACAATGTGTTGTCGTATAAGGAGAATAACTTCCTGGCGGCTGTGCATTTTGGTAAGAATGCCTGTGGGGTAGCTTTCCTGGATATTTCTACCGGAGAATTTCTTACGGCCGAAGGCCCTTTCGATTATATAGATAAACTGCTGAATAACTTTGCGCCGAAAGAGGTGTTGTTCGAACGCGGAAAGAAACCCATGTTCGAAGGAAATTTCGGCAGCAAGTTTTTTACGTTCGAGCTGGATGACTGGATTTTTACGGAGGCATCGGCTCGCGAAAAGTTACTGAAGCATTTCGAGACGAAGAACTTGAAGGGCTTTGGTGTGGAGCACCTCAAGAATGGTATTGTGGCATCGGGAGCGATTTTGCAGTATCTGGACATGACACAGCATTACCAGATAGGGCACATCACTTCCTTGTCGCGTATTGAAGAAGACCGCTATGTACGCATGGATAAGTTTACGGTCCGCAGCCTGGAACTTGTGGGCAGTATGAATGATGGGGGAACAAGTCTGCTGGATGTAATTGACCATACCATTAGTCCGATGGGTGCGCGTCTGTTGAAACGCTGGCTGCTTTTCCCGCTGAAGGATGTGAAGCCGGTGAACGAGCGCCTCGATGTAGTGGAGTATTTCTTCAGAGAGCCGGATTTCAAGGATTTTATTGCCGAAAAATTGCATCTGATAGGGGATTTGGAACGTATCGTTTCGAAGGCTGCCGTGGGACGTATTTCACCGCGTGAGGTGGTACAGCTCAAGGTGGCGCTGCAGGCTATTGCACCCATTAAGAATGCTTGTATGAATGCCGACAATGAGAGTTTGCGCCGCATTGGCGAGCATCTCAATCTGTGTGAGTCTATCCGCGACCGTATTGCCCGTGAGGTAAAGAACGACCCGCCGCTGATGGTGAACAAGGGTGGGGTGATTGCGGATGGTGTGAATGCAGAACTGGATGAGTTGCGCACTATTTCGTATTCCGGAAAGGATTACTTGTTGCAAATACAGCAGCGCGAGAGTGAACTTACCGGTATTCCTAGTCTGAAAATCGCTTATAACAATGTGTTTGGCTACTATATAGAGGTGCGTAATACACATAAGGATAAGGTGCCTGCCGAGTGGATACGAAAACAGACGCTGGTGAATGCTGAGCGTTATATTACGCAGGAGCTGAAGGAGTACGAAGAGAAGATTCTGGGAGCTGAGGATAAGATTATGGTGCTGGAAACGCAGCTGTATAATGACTTGGTGATGTCATTGGCCGAATATATTCCGGCTATTCAGATAAATGCCAACCAGATTGCGCGGCTCGACTGTCTGTTGTCATTTGCTACGGCAGCTCGAGAAAACCGCTATATTCGTCCGGTTGTGTCGGAGGATGAGGTAATCGATATTTGTCAGGGAAGGCATCCGGTTATCGAGAAGCAGTTGCCGCTGGGCGAGCAGTATATTGCCAACAATGTACGGCTGGATACGGATGAGCAGCAGATTATTGTCATTACAGGTCCGAATATGGCCGGTAAGTCGGCTTTGCTTCGTCAGACGGCCTTGATTACGCTGATGGCACAGATTGGTAGTTTCGTACCTGCCGAATCGGCACACATCGGGATGGTGGACAAGATTTTTACCCGTGTGGGGGCCAGTGACAACATTTCGGTGGGTGAGTCTACTTTCATGGTGGAAATGAACGAGGCGGCCAATATTATGAACAACTTGTCGCAGCGGAGTCTGGTGCTCTTTGACGAGCTGGGTAGGGGTACATCTACGTACGACGGTATCTCTATTGCGTGGGCCATTGTGGAGTATATCCATGAGAACAAGAGAGCGAAGGCCAGAACGTTGTTTGCTACACATTATCACGAGCTGAATGAGATGGAGCATAGTTTCTGCCGTATCAAGAACTACAATGTTTCGGTGAAGGAGGTAGATAATAAGGTTATTTTCCTGCGTAAACTGGAACGGGGTGGCAGTGAGCATTCTTTCGGTATCCATGTGGCGAAGATGGCGGGTATGCCAAAGTCTATCGTAAAAAGAGCAAACGAGATTCTGCATCAGTTGGAAAGCCAGAACAGGCAGGAGGGAATTTCGAAACCGAAAGTTGGTACTGAAAAGAAACCGGTAGATGGTATGCAGTTGAGCTTCTTCCAGTTGGACGACCCGGTACTGTGTCAGATAAGGGACGAAATCTTGAATCTGGATATCAATAACCTTACTCCGGTTGAGGCTTTGAATAAGCTGAATGAGATAAAGAAAATAGTAAAGGGCAGATAAGAGAAAACGTTCTTATGAGTCGGGATGGATTCATAAGAACGTTTTTTTTCGTTTATGCCTGGAGGTCAGCAAACTTGGCAGCTACCTTGCGGTAGGTTGTGAGGTCGGTTCCTAACTCTTCGCCCAGCTTGATGACATCGAAAAGCATGCCTTGTATTTCGGACTGATGGCCTTTGGCCAAGTCTTTCTGCATAGAGGCTGTACTGTGAGGGTCGAGCTTGTCGATGACTTTCAGATTATAGGCTACAGGGTCTTCGGGGTAGGCTACGCCCAGGCGGTGCCCCATTTCAGCACTTTCGCGCGAGAGGCCGATGAAGGTGTTGCGTACAGGCCCATCGTGCTGTACTTCGCCCATAGGGACATCGTGATAGGCTCCAGTGCAGGCCATGGCAGAGATAAAGGCCCACTTGATGAAGGTGTCGCGGTTGATGTCATCGGATACTTCGGCTTTGATACCGCATGCTTGCAGTACGCCGGCTATTTCATCAAGAGCTTCGTGGGGGATGTTTTGTTCGGGACGTGCTCCGAAAATAAGACGGAAGATGCGTCCCATTTGGGTGATTTCTCCTTCGCCGGATACGAATCCTACGATGTAAATGCAGCCGTCGAGTACTTTGACGGAGGGGACAAGGCGACCGATGCGGGGGCCGGTACCATATACATTGAGGATGGGGATAACCAGTGTATCGGGATGGGCTGATTTTTCGAGTACGTCCTTGATGGAGTCGATAGAGTAGCCTTTAATACAGACAAAAACCACATCGGCTTTGTCGTTGTATTCTTCGGCTGTACAGGCTTTTATGGGCAGGTAATGCTCGCCTTTCAGGTCGGACTTCAGGTGAAGTCCATGCTTGCGGATGGCTTCCAGGTGTTTTCCACGGGCAATGCAGGTAACGTCTTTTCCTGCTAAAGCCAGAAAACCGGCGATGCTGCCTCCAACACCGCCGGTTCCGATAACAAGGTATTTTTTCATGTTTCCTTCTTATTTATTATACGTTGAAGCGGAAGTGCATGATGTCTCCGTCTTCTACGATATATTCTTTTCCTTCCACATTGAGCTTACCGGCTTCGCGTACAGCTGCTTCGGAACCATACTGGATAAAATCGTCGTACTTGATGACTTCGGCACGGATGAATCCTTTTTCGAAATCGGTATGGATAACTCCGGCACACTGAGGGGCTTTCCAGCCTTTGTGGAATGTCCAGGCTCTTACTTCGATTTTACCTGCTGTGAAGTAGGTCTGGAGGTTGAGCAGTTTGTAAGCTGAACGGATGAGGCGGCTCACACCCGACTCTTCCAGTCCGACTTCCTGCAGGAACATCTGACGGTCTTCGTAAGTTTCCAGCTCGGCAATATCGGCTTCAGTCTTGGCTGCTACAATCAGAATTTCTGCACCTTCTTCTTTTACGGCTTCGCGTACCATTTCTACGTATTTGTTGCCATTTACAGCGCTGGCTTCGTCAACATTGCATACGTACATAACAGGTTTTGAAGTCAGCAGGAACAGTTCGTGAGCGATTTTCTGTTCATCTTTAGTTTCAAACTGTACGGTACGTGCTGATTTACCTGCAAGGAGAGCTTCTTTATAGCGTATCAGTACATCGTATGTTTGTTTGGCTACTTTGTCGCCTCCGGTCTGAGCTTGTTTCTGGACTTTCTGGATGCGGCTTTCTATGGTTTCGAGGTCTTTCAGCTGGAGTTCGGTGTCGATGATTTCCTTGTCGCGTACAGGGTTTACACTGCCGTCTACGTGTGTTACATTCTCATCGTCGAAACAACGGAGTACGTGCAGGATAGCATCGGTTTCACGGATGTTTGCAAGGAATTTGTTACCCAGTCCTTCGCCTTTGCTGGCTCCTTTTACCAGACCGGCAATATCTACGATTTCTACAGTAGTAGGAACAATACGGTCGGGATTTACCAGTTCGGCCAGTTTGTTGAGGCGGTCATCAGGTACTGTGATTACACCGACATTTGGTTCGATGGTACAGAAAGGGAAATTGGCAGCCTGGGCCTTTGCATTTGATAAACAGTTAAAAAGAGTCGATTTACCTACGTTGGGTAAGCCGACAATTCCACATTGTAAAGCCATAAATAGATGTATGTTTTGATTTAAATATCTGATTTTCCGGCAAAGATACTGCTTTCTTAAACAATAGTCAAGTATTTGGCTCTGTTACTCTGTCACTTCGTACCGAAATCGTCTGTTTAATGAAAGTTTAGTTATAATTTGTAAGTTGTTAGAGCTTATTATATGTTTGTCTGTTATATATAGGTTGGACGCTGGGATAAAAAAAGAGGCATCTCCTCACGAGGTGCCTCTTCTGATGAGAGAATTTATGAATAATGAATATTTTGTTTAGTTATTTGTCCATTGTAACTGTCATTTCCGGTACCAGGATAAATTCTTTTTTCTTGTTGTTCCATTTGTAGTACTCGGTGATAACACTCTTATTATTATAAGTATAGCGTATACACATATGGTTTTCCCATGTGTTTTTGTTGTTGTTCCATCTTTGCGATAAGTTCTCTGTCATTTGCTGGTTAGCATCATACTTGTAATTATATTTCATATAGTTGGTAAGCATGTTGTCTTCCATTTTATAGACTGTTTCCGAAACTTTTACTCCGTTTACTTCTTCTGCATTGTAGATTAAATTGTTATTGTTTGTAACTGCAGAAACTGTAAGCTGAGTCATGAACAAGAGGGTTACAACAAACAAACTTTTTACTAACTTCATTGTTTTCATATCTGTATTACTTTAAAGGTTTTACTGACGTTTTGTTTTTTAATACGTTGCAAATATAGTAAAACCTTTGATTAGTGCTAATATTTATACGGAGAAAATTTAAAATATTAGCAATATGTTACTTTTTAAAGATATGTTAACATTAGTGCGCTTCCAGCCAGTTTTTACCCCAACCGCAGTCTGCCTGCAAAGGCACTTTCATTTTATAAGCATTTTCCATTTCTTCAATGATAATTTGCTGTACTTTCTCTTTTTCGGATGGCACTACGCTGAAATTGAGTTCGTCATGTACTTGTAATATCATCTTAGATTGTATCTGCTCTTTTTTGAAGCGTTCGTATATGCGTATCATGGCTACTTTGATAATATCGGCAGCGCTTCCTTGTATCGGAGCATTGATAGCGTTTCGTTCGGCATATCCTCTCACTACGGCATTTCTTGAGTTGATATCGGGCAAGAAGCGTTTGCGCTTGAATATGGTTTCGATATAACCGTTCTGACGGGCAAGTTCAATGCTTTGGTCCATGTAGGCTTTAACGTGCGGATAGTTTTCAAAGTATCCGTCAATAAGTTCTTTGGCTTCTTTGCGGTCTACTCCAAGGCGTTCGGCCAAACCGAATACGGAGATACCATATATAATACCAAAGTTAGCTGTCTTAGCCTTGCTACGTTGCTCACGGGTTACTTCTTCCAGTTTTTCCTTATAAATCTTGGCAGCTGTGGCAGCATGGATGTCTTGTCCTTCCTGGAAAGCTGCTATCATGTGAGGGTCACCGCTCAAATGGGCCATAATGCGCAGTTCAATCTGTGAATAGTCGGCCGAGAAGAACTCACAACCTTCTTCGGGTATGAAAGCCTTGCGGATTTCTTTACCGTCTTCGCTGCGGACAGGGATGTTCTGCAGGTTGGGGTTACTGGAACTGAGTCGGCCTGTGGCAGTGACAGTCTGGTTGAAGGAGGTATGTATTTTCCCTGTATCCGGATGGATAAGCTGGGGTAGGGCATCGATGTAGGTACTGAGCAGTTTCTTCAGTCCTCTGTGGTCGAGTATCTTTTCGACGATGGCATGCTTGTGGCGAAGACTCTCAAGCACTTCTTCCGAAGTTACGTATTGGCCGGTTTTGGTTTTCTTGGCCTTTTCTGTAATCTTCAGTTTGTCGAAAAGGATTTCACCAACCTGCTTGGGTGAAGCGATATTGAACGGACTGTCGGCCAGCTCATATATTTCTTCTTCCAGTTGCTGCATGCGTTGAGTATAGTGAAGAGATGTTTGCTTCAGTGCTTCGGTATCAATACGTACACCGTTACGTTCCATATAAGCCAGTACCGGCATAAGTGGCATTTCTATCTGGCTGAACAGTTCGTACTGATTATTAGTTTTCAATTCTTTTTCAAGAATAGCCTGTAGTTTGAAAGTTACGTCTGCGTCTTCGCAAGCGTATTTGTATACTTGCAGTGGTGATAGGTCGCGCATATTTTTTTGTTTCTTGCCTTTCGGACCTATTAGCTCTTCGATGTGTATGGTTTCGTAGTGCAGATAGATTTCGGCCAGATAGTCCATGTTGTGTCGTAGTTCGGGCTGGAGTACATAATGGGCTATCATGGTATCAAAAAGTTCTCCTTTTATTTCAGCTCCATAGTTACCAAGTACCAACATGTCGTATTTCATGTTTTGTCCTATCTTTCGGCTGCGCTCATTTTCAAGGACAGGCTTTAGCTGGTCTACAATTTTTTGAGCTTCTTCCCGGTTTGCAGGTACGGGAACGTAAAATGCTTCGTTTTCGGCATAACAGAAGCTCATTCCGACCAGTTCGGCACTGATAGGATCGATATTTGTTGTCTCTGTATCTAGACAGAAAGAATCAACTGTCAATAATTTTTGAAAAAGTTCTAGTCTTTTATCTTCTGTATCAACAAGATAATACTTATAATTAAGGTTTTCTAAGCGTGTGAGATTTGAATATTTGGGCGCTTCCGTATTTTCGTCCGCAAATAAATCAAAGAGATTGCCTTGAGTTGACGGGCTAGCTGTTTGAACAGGCTTCTCGTTTTTAGTCAAGCGGTCGAGTAGGGTACGGAACTCCATTTCTTCGAAAATCTTGCGCAAGGCTTCCATGTCTGGCTCTTTCTTTTTCAGTGCATCCATATCTAATGACACAGGGACATCTGTCTTGATGGTAGCCAAGAACTTGGAGAATAAAATTTGTTCACGATTAGTTTCTACTTTTGTTTTCAATGCTCCTTTAAGCTGGTCGGTGTTGTCGAGTAACTGTTCGATACTGCCGAATTGCTGAATAAGCTTTTGGGCTGTTTTTTCGCCTACGCCCGGACAACCTGGAATGTTGTCCGAAGCATCGCCCATCAGTCCGAGCATGTCGATGACTTGCATGGGGGAGGTAATATCGTATTTTGCTTTGACTTCTTCTACTCCCAGCACTTCAAATTCTTTGTCACCATATTTGGGTCTGTACATAAAGACATTCTCTGATACCAGTTGGCCATAATCTTTATCGGGAGTCATCATATAAGTAGTTATGCCTTTCTTTCCGGCTTCGGTGGCCAAAGTACCGATTACATCATCGGCTTCGTATCCACTGACTTCAAGAATAGGTATTCGGTAGGCACGGATAATATCCTTTATGATTGGAACAGACAAGCGGATTGCCTCCGGGGTTTCTTCCCGTTGCGCTTTATAGGCTTCGTAGGCTTCATGGCGGAAAGTAGGTCCGGCAGGATCGAATGCAATTCCGATATGGGTAGGTTGCTCTTTTCGTAATACCTCTTCTAGCGTATTTACAAATCCGAGTACAGCCGAGGTGTTGAAACCTTTTGAGTTGATGCGCGGGTTCTTGATGAAAGCATAATAGGCACGGTAAATCAGTGCATAGGCATCTAAAAGAAATAGTTTGTCCATTCGTGTAAAAATATTAAGTTTTTCATGTAAATGTACAAAAAAATACGCTATTAGCTGTTTTATTATTACTTTTGTACTCCAAATTAACCAATATGGAGAAGATACAGTTAATTAAACGACCGATAGAACAGGAGCTGGAAGCTTTCGGTAAGCTTTTCCAGTCTACATTGTGCCACACTCATCCTTTGCTGAATGAGGTACTGGCTTATATCCGGCAACGCAATGGTAAGATGATGCGCCCAATATTGGCAATGCTGATTGCTAAAATGTATGGAGGGGTAAACGATACAACTTTGCATGCCGCTCTTTCATTGGAATTGTTGCACACTGCAAGTCTGGTGCACGATGATGTTGTAGATGAAAGTGACAAGAGAAGGGGACAGTTGTCGGTTAATGCTATTTATAATAATAAAGTATCTGTATTGGTGGGGGATTATATGCTGGCAACCAGCCTGAAGCATTCAGCGCTTACAGGGCATCTGGATATTGTGGAGCAGATTGCAACACTGGGACAGGATTTGTCGGAGGGTGAGATAATCCAGCTAGCAAATACTTCGAATAAAGACTTTTCAGAAGAAGTTTATTTTGATGTCATTCGCAAGAAGACAGCTGCCTTGTTCAGAGTTTGTGCCAGTGTGGGAGCTATATCTGCCGGCATGGATAAGGAAGTGATAAATAAGGCTGCCTTGTTTGGAGAGATGATTGGTATTGCATTCCAGATAAAAGACGATATTTTTGATTATTTTGAGTCGAAAGAGTTAGGAAAACCTACAGGCAATGATATGATTGAAGGAAAACTTACCTTACCTGCCTTACACGTGTTGAATAAACTGAAGGAGGAAGAGCTGTCTGCTTTAGCTTTAAAGATACGTTCCTTGGATGCAGATAGAGATGAAATTTCCGGTTTCATCGCTCGGGTAAAAGAGGAGGGAGGAATTGCTTATGCCGAACAGATGATGCGTGATTACCGGGATAAAGCACTTGCCTTACTGCCGGAAAATGCAAACCCAGAAATTCGTCAGGCGCTTGAAGCTTATATTGACTATGTAATAGACCGCACTAAATAAAATTGCGAAAGAAAATATCAATCCTGCAGCAAGTAAAGAAGATTTGCTTGTTGCAGGATTTTTTTTGTACTGACATCTTTGGTTTTGAAAAACAGAGTGAGGAAATCAGTGTGAATATCCGTTGGATTCATATAAAAGACAAAGGCTGTTGCACTTCCATTTTGAAATGGGTAGGTGCAACAGCCGTTTAACGTCATCAATAGTTTGCTGTATCGATTAGAAGAATTTAGTTTCTTTTTCCAAGATGTCTGACAGCAGCAGGTTAGCCAGACGGCTTGTACCTAGGCGGAACAGTTTATTATTAAGCCATTCTTCGCCTAATATTTCTTTTACAATAGTGTAATACTTGATAGCATCTTCTACAGTATTGATACCTCCAGCAGGTTTAAAACCAACCATTCTTCCGCATTGCTGGTGATATTCTTTGATAGCCTGACACATTACATATGCAGCTTCGGGAGTAGCAGCCGGATTCATTTTTCCGGTTGAAGTCTTAATAAAGTCGGCACCACTGTACATCGCCAGAACAGATGCTTTTTTGATATTTGAAGCAGTGCCCAGAGCTCCTGTTTCAAGGATTACTTTCAAGTGCTTTTCACCGCATGTCGCTTTCAGTTCTTCGATTTCATCGCACATACCTTCGTAATCTCCCGAAAGGAATTTGCCCAATGAAATAACAATATCTATTTCATCGGCACCACTGTGTAGGGCGAGTGCAGTCTCGGCTACCTTTACTTCCATGAAAGTCTGCGAAGAAGGAAATCCTCCCGATACACAGACAATGTTTACATGGTCGGCTTCCAATGTGTCCCTTACAATTTCGGCCATATTGGGATAAACACAAATTGCAGCTACGTTTTTCAGCATAGGGAAGGTGTCATCAAATTCGTTTACTCTCTGCGTAAATTTCATGATGTGCTCTTCGGAGTCTGTGCTGTTCAGACTGGTAAGATCGATGCAGCTGAAGAGGAATTTCTTTACATCTGCAGTGTTGTTCTCTGCCAGATGCTTTTCCAATAATGTGGCTGTTTTAGCCTTAATATCGTCATCGTTCAACTCGACTTTATACTTGTCCAGAGCTTCCTGGTACTTGCAGTGTTGTGCAGTTGTTTCGCTGCCTAACTCCATATCTGCATCGAAGTGCAGATGGTCTTCATGTTGATGGTAACTCATATACTTATAATTTTGGATTATTGATATGTCTTTCTTTATCTCGGTTGGTCTTCTTTTCCAGATTCTTCCGGAACGCTTCGGTCAGGTCTACACCTGTCTGGTTAGCCAGGCAGATAAGCACCCAAAGAACATCTGCCATTTCATCGCCAAGGTCATGCTTTTCACCTTTCTTGAACGACTGGTCGCCGTAGGTTCTTGCCATAATTCGAGCCAGTTCTCCAACCTCTTCGGTAAGAACAGCCATATTGGTAAGTTCGCTGAAATAACGAACACCATACGTTTTTATCCATTCGTCTACCGTTTTCTGTGCTTCTTCCAGTGTCATTTTCATTCTTTGTTTTTAGTGTCCATACAAATGGTAACAGGACCGTTATTCAATAATTCCACCTTCATGTCAGCTCCGAATGTACCGGTACCGATAGCTTTTCCCAAGCCTATTTCTATTTCATTGCAGAAGTACTCGTACAGTGGAATTGAGATTTCGGGGCGGGCAGCCCGAATATACGATGGACGATTGCCTTTCTTGGTAGAAGCCATCAAAGTGAACTGGCTTACTACTAAAATTTCACCTCCGGCATCCAAAATCGATTTATTCATTACTCCGTTTTCATCATCGAAAATACGCAGATTAAGGATTTTCTTTACCAGCCAGTCTGCGTCTTCGTGAGCATCGCTTTCTTCTATACCCACCAGAATCATCATGCCTTCACCGATGGCTGATTTGCATTGTCCGTCGATTGTGACAGATGCATGGGATACGCGTTGTATTACTACTCTCATCTTATTTGTTTTTTGTGGTGTAAATCTACATAATTTGTTTTATTCTTTCAATCCTTCCCATACTTTTTTTGCTGTACTTTCGCCCACTACAGCAGTAATGTCTTCCAGACTTGCAGCCCGTATTCTGGGAACACTCTTGAATGCTTTCAGCAACGCTGTTTTTCTTTTTTCACCGATGCCCTTTATGTTATCCAGAGCTGAAGCTGTCTGACTCTTGCTTCGCTTGTCTCTGTGGAAAGTGATGGCAAAGCGGTGTACTTCGTTCTGTATATTTTCCAGCAAGTGGAAAAGTGGGGTTCCTTGTTTAATACCAATGGTAACCGGAGGAAATCCGAATAAGACTTCGGAAGTACGGTGCCGATTATCCTTTGCCAGACCGGCGATGGGAATCTGCAAGTGCAACTCATCTTCGATAACTTGTCTTACCACTTCCATTTGTCCTTTTCCACCGTCAGTAAGAATCAAGTCGGGCAGGGGACTTCCTTCTTCGAGCAGACGGCTGTAGCGGCGTCGCACTACTTCCTGCATAGAAGCATAATCATCGGGTCCGCTCACTGTTTTGATGATAAACTTCCGGTATTCTTTTTTCGATGGCTTGGCTTTTCTGAAGACAACACAGGCAGCGACTGCATCCGAGCCTTGAATGTTTGAGTTATCGAAACACTCGATGTGGACGGGCATTCTGTCCATGTGCAGCTGTTCTTGAATTTCTTTCATCAGGCGGACACTCCGTTGTTCGGGATTTAGTTTCTCTGCTTGCTTTAGCCGGTCTACCTTATACTGCTTTACATTCATAATCGAGAGTTCAAGCAGATGCTTTTTATCTCCCCGTTGCGGAATTGTAAAAGTGACACCTGCCAGTTCAAGGTCCAGCTCGAACGGAACGATGATTTCTTTGGATTCGCTTTGATAACGGCTTCGCATTTCTACGATACCCAGTTGCAGCAATTCCTCTTTTGTCTCGTTCATTCTTATTTTGTATTCGAAAGTAAATGCTTGGTTAATGCTTCCGTTTACAATGTGCAGATAGTTGATGTAAGCCGAGCCTTCGTCTGTTCCAATCGCGAACACATCGATGTTATGGAGTGTAGTGCTCACGACTTCACTCTTCGCACGGTAGTTCTCAATCAAGTCATATTTTATTTTCAGCTTCTGTGCTTCTTCGAATTCCATCCGTTCGGATAACTCCATCATCTGTTTTAGCAGAGCATTACTGATGGCTTGGGTATTTCCTTTCAGAATCTCTTTTATTTCGGCAATACTTTGTAGGTATTCTTCTTGCGACTGTAGTCCTACACAGGGCCCTTTACAGTTCTTGATATGATATTCCAGACATACCTTGAATTTGCCCTGCCGGATATTCTCGGGAGAAAGAGCAAGATTGCAGCTTCGAAGCGGATAAAGCTTTTTGATAAGTTCGAGGACTGCATACATAGTAGGTATGTGGCTGTACGGACCAAAGTAAGTTCCTGCGCCGCGAACAATCTTTCGGGTCTTAAAAATCCGAGGGAAATAATCGTTGCTGATACAGATAGAAGGGTAGGTCTTATCGTCTTTCAGCAAGACGTTGTATCGTGGCTTGTATTTCTTTATGAGGTTATTTTCGAGCAACAATGCATCCTCTTCTGTCTTGACAACGATGTATCGGATATCAGCAATTTTGCTGACCAGTATTCTTGTCTTTGCAGACTGGTGGTCCTTCGAAAAATAGGAATAAACCCGTCGTTTGAGATTCTTGGCTTTTCCTACATAAATGATGGTACCTTCGGTATTCAGGTACTGATATATTCCCGGACTGTCGGGTAGGTTCAGAACAATTCCTCTCAGGTAATCGTTGGTCTTCAGATCTTCGTTTTTGTCCATATTGCCATTGGTAAAAGAAAAGCGGAAAGACTGTTGTTACAGACTTCCCGCTTCTATTGTTGAAAAGAATGTTTTACAACTCCAGCAGTGTTGTAACTTCTACGTTTTCGTCGAATGCTTTTCTTCCATTCAAATCTTTCAGTTCGATGACGAAATTCACGAAAGCTTCTTTAGGTTGGCACTGCATTACCAAGCGGTAGGTGGCAGCCATTGTTCCTCCGGTAGCCAGCAGGTCATCGTGCAGGAGAACAACATCTCCTTCTTCGATAGCGTCTTTATGTATTTGGATGGTGTCTGTACCGTACTCTTTTTCATAAGTCTCTTCCAAAACTTCGGCTGGAAGCTTACCTGGTTTGCGTGCCATTACGAATCCGGCTCCGAGTCGTGCTGCCAATGCTGCTCCTAGAATGAAGCCTCTAGACTCAATACCTACTACTTTAGTAATACCTCTGTCTTTGTACATTTCGTAGAGCTCGTCCAACATAGCTTGCAGACATTCCGAATTTTTGAATAAGGTAGTTACATCGTAGAACAGAATGCCCGGTTTCGGGAAATCTGGTATCTCTCTCAAGTTCTTTATTAATATTTCTGTATTCATTTTCAGTAATTTATGGTGTCGTGGTTAAATAACTTGTTTCACGTGAAACACAATGTTTATCGGCCTAATAAGACGAGTAGAACATTAATGTCGCTAGGAGATATTCCTGGGATACGGCTTGCTTGTGCCAGTGTTTCCGGGTCTATCTTAATCAGCTTTTGTCTGGCTTCGGTAGAGAGCGACTGCAAGTTGGCATAGTCGAATTTCCCTTTGATACGGATAGATTCCAATCTATGAATCTTGTCGGCAATCATCCTTTCTCTGTCAATATAGCCTTGATACTTGATGCGTATTTCAGCTGCTTCGATGATTTCGTCTTTACGCTCACTGATACGTTCCAGCATCTCTCTGAAGGCAGGGATATGTGGAGCAATGTTGTTGATGGTAATCTGCGGACGATTGATGAGGTCTATCAGCTTACAGCCATGAGCCAGTCGTGCTGTGCCCAGTTGTTCCAATGCATCGTTTATCTTGTCGGCCTTGATAGAGTAGGTCTTTACGAAGGTAAGTATTCGTTCTATCTCTTCCTTCTTGCGGCAAAGCCAGTCGTACCGGTCTTGTTTTACAAGCCCCAGTTTGTAAGCCCGTTCGGTCAGTCGCATGTCGGCATCATCCTGACGTAACAGAATGCGGTATTCGGCTCTCGATGTAAACATGCGGTACGGCTCGTCTACACCTTTTGTAACCAAGTCATCGATCAGTACACCGATGTAGGCTTCGTCGCGTCCCAATACGAATGGTTCACCGCCGTGGCAGTTAATGTGTGCATTGATTCCGGCAATGATACCTTGTCCGCCTGCTTCTTCATAACCTGTGGTACCGTTGACCTGACCTGCAAAGAACAGGTTCTTGATGGCTTTAGTTTCGAGGGTATGTTTCAACTGGGTTGGGTCGAAATAATCGTATTCGATAGCATACCCCGGGCGGTACACAACGATGTCCTTGAAGCAAGGAATCTTCTTCAGTGCTGCAATCTGCACGTCCATCGGGAGTGAAGAAGAAAATCCGTTCAGGTAAAGTTCGTTTGTTGTTTCGCCTTCTGGTTCGAGGAACAGCTGATGCTGTGGCTTGTCGGGGAAGGTAACAATCTTAGTCTCTATACTTGGACAATAACGTGGCCCGATACTTTGAATCTGTCCGTTGTAAAGGGGAGAATCAGCCAGTCCGCTGCGCAAAGTCTCATGCACTTCTTCGTTCGTATAGCAAGTCCAGCACTGCAACTGTTTCAAAGGGCGAGGCTCGCTGATGAAAGAGAAACGGTGGAAATCGTTTTCGCCATCCTGCGTATCCATTAAATCGAAGTGTACGCTACGCGCATCAATTCGGACCGGTGTTCCGGTTTTCATTCTTCCTGCCACGATGCCATGGCGGGTTATGGACTCCGTAAGGTGGTAAGAAGCCGGTTCGGCACAGCGTCCTCCTGCCAACTGTTTGCGTCCGATATGCATAAGTCCGTTCAAGAAAGTACCAGCTGTTACCACCATACATTTGGCATGGAAGGTTACTCCCCAGCAAGTCACCAATCCGGTAACTTCGCCGTTTTCGATAATCAGCTCTTCTACGGTATCCTGCCAGATATGCAAGTTGGGAATATTCTCAAGAATTTCTCTCCAGGCCCAGATGAATTTTCCACGGTCGCACTGAGCACGTGGACTCCACATGGCCGGACCCTTTGAGCGGTTGAGCATGCGGAACTGAATGGCGGTACGGTCTGTTATCAGTCCCATATAACCTCCCAGTGCATCAATCTCTCTCACAATTTGTCCTTTGGCTATTCCGCCCACCGCAGGGTTACAGCTCATCTGGCCAATCTTGTTCATGTCCATAGTAATGAGACACGTCTTCGAGCCCAGATTGGCTGCTGCGGCTGCCGCTTCACATCCGGCATGTCCGGCACCAATTACAATTACATCGTACTTAAAATCCATTGATTATAATGTTTTATTCTTGTTGCAAAAATACGAAAAATAAGCGGGTTAGCAGGAGTGTGCTCGTGAAAAGAAGCTAAACACATTTTACTTCATGTCTGCCAGTAGAGTCAGTGCTTTGTTTTCTTCTGCTTCCATGATTTCGCGTTCTCCCGGACCTTTGTCGTTGATACCGCAGAGATGCAGAATTCCATGGATGATGACTCTGTTCAATTCCGTTTCGTATTCGGCACCAAACTGCTCTGCATTCGTGCGTACGGTATCAAGACTAATCACAAGGTCGCCTGCTATCCGGTTGCCTTGGCAGTAATCGAATGTAATGATGTCCGTATAATAGTCGTGCTGCAAGAACTGTCGGTTCACCTCCAGTATCCGTTCGTCCGAGCAGAACAGATAACCTATTTCACCTACTTTCTTCTGATAAGTAGCCGCAACTGCTTTTACCCAATTTCTGATTTGTTGTTCGTTGATACGGGGCATTTCCACTCCGTCTGTTTGAAAAGTAATCATATCTTATGTTTTTAAAGTTATCCGAAAAATAAATATCCCATGCATATTGCTGCGATGATACCGGCAACATCAGCCAGCAGTCCGCAGGTTACAGCATGCCGGGTTTTACTTACACCTACGCTTCCGAAATAAACGGCCAGAATATAGAAAGTCGTATCCGTTGAGCCTTGGAAAATGCAAGCCAGTCGTCCGATGAAAGAATCGGCCCCGTAAGTATTCATGGCATCTACCATCATTCCTCTGGCACCACTGCCGCTCAGCGGTTTCATGATAGCAGTAGGAAGTGCTCCTACAAAACAGCTGTCGATGCCACACCATTCGATGATTTTTGCGATACCCTGTATGAGAAACTCCATACTGCCCGATGCCCTGAAAACGCCGATGGCAACGAGGATAGCAACCAGATAAGGGATGATTCTTACAGCCGTGCTGAATCCCTCTTTAGCTCCGTCGATGAAGGCATCGTATACATTGATGCGCTTGCGTATGCCGGCACCGATGAAACCAATGATTATAAGAAACAGGAAAACATTGGCAAAGTTCGTCGAGTACAGATTCATCTCCTCTCTGGACAGTGTGGTGAAAGCCCAGATGATGGCAGCAACAACTACACTGACACCACCCAAAAGTAACAGCATTGGTTTATTGATGAGCGGAATCTTTTGATAGGCACTTACGGCCAGAATACCGGTCAGTGTAGAAAAGAAGGTAGCCAGTAAGATAGGTACAAACACATCGGTTGGTTGTGCTGCTCCAAGTTGTGCCCGGTACACCATGATGCTGATAGGAATAAGCGTCAGCCCTGAAGTATTCAATACCAGAAACATAATCATGGGATTCGTAGCTGTATCTTTTTTAGGGTTCAGCTCCTGCAGTCCTTCCATGGCTTTCAGTCCCAGTGGCGTTGCAGCATTGTCCAGTCCCAGCATATTTGCTGCCAGATTCATGAAAATGCTTCCGGTAACCGGATGTCCTTTGGGGATATCTGGAAATAAGCGACAGAATACAGGACTTAATATGCGGGAGAAAAACTGGATAACTCCGCCAGCTTCGCCCACCTTCATAATCCCCATCCAGAGAGACAGCACTCCTGTAAGACCAAGCGAAATATCGAAAGCCGTTTTGGAGGATTCGAATGTAGAGTTGATAATTTCGGGGAATACACTGGTATCTCCCATAAAGACTAAACGGATTGTGGCAGTAATAAATGCAGCCAGAAAAAAAGCTATCCAAATGTAGTTTAAGACCATGACTCTCTGTTTGTTTGTTGATATTTGACTTCAATTGACAAAAATAGGATAAATCTGATAATTTTCCACAAATAATCTGGTACATGTTGATTGTTGCTCAAGTGAAATAAAGTTTGATCATTGCAGTGATAAAGCTTCCTCATTTTTATGCCGTGAGTTTATCTCAGTAAAGATGTGGCGGAAAGTTAGGGTTAAAGATAAAGTATTCTTTTGTCGTTTTTTCGATGAAAGCAAAATCTGATACAAAGTTGAGTCTGTGAGATTTAAAAAAATTACGGGTGGTGGTTCGTAAAAGTGATTTTACGGCACTCTGAAAGGTTGAATGTATGCTTATATTGTCAGTAATCAAAACTTATTCTGTGAATTTTGTTTCTTATTAGTGTGTATTGTGTTAAAATGATTATTGGTTTATGTATTTATATTCTTTTTGATTGTTATGAAATATGTTTGACTTATCCTATTCTAGAAAAGGATTCTTTTCTCGCGCGTACCTAATATATTATATATACATAGCGTCCAACTGAAAAAACCTTGAATTAAGGAAAAATAGAATTAAAATTCGTATCTTTATGGCCTGAAATTCATAGTTATATATACAATGTCCATTATAATTAAAAAAGTAGCCGACAAGAAAGACTTAAAGGCATTTATCCGTTTTAACTACGAGTTATATAAAAATAATCCGTATGCGGTTCCCGATTTATACGATGACATGCTGAATACTTTTTCGCCCAAGAAAAATGCAGCTTTTGAATTTTGTGAGTCCGATTATTTTCTGGCTTATCAAGACGGGAAGCTGGTGGGACGTGTGGCAGCTATTATAAACCATCGTGCAAACGAAACTTGGAATAAGAAGGAAGTCCGTTTTGGCTGGATTGATTTTATCGACAATCCGGAAGTTTCGAAAGCATTGTTGCTGGAAGTAGAGCGTTGGGGAAAATCGAAGGGTATGACTGAGATTGTCGGTCCGCTGGGATTTACTGATATGGATGCTGAAGGTATGCTGATAGAAGGCTTTGATCAGCTGAGTACTATGGCTACTATTTATAACTATCCGTATTATCCGCAGCACATGGAGCGTTTGGGGTATGAGAAAGCTGCTGATTGGGTAGAATTCAAATTGACAGTTCCAGACCGTCTACCGGATAAGTTTGTGCGGATTGCCGAAATTATCATGCAGAAATATAATCTGAAGATAAAAAAACTGAAGAACCGCAAGGAGATAGAACAGTATGGCTATGGTCAGAAGATATTCGACCTTATCAACGAAGCGTATGCTCCGTTGTACGGTTATTCAAAAATGACGCAGGGACAGATTGACCAGTACGTAAAGATGTATCTGCCGATGCTGGACTTGCGGATGGTAACTTTGGTAGAAGATGCCGAAAAGAACCTGGTTGCAGTAGGAATTTCGATGGCTTCCATGTCTGAGGCTTTGCAGAAGGCTAAAGGAAAACTGCTGCCCTTTGGATGGTTTCATTTGTTGAAGGCATTATTTGTGAAGCATTCCAAGACACTTGATTTGCTGCTGGTGGCTGTGAAGCCTGAATACCAGAGCAAGGGTGTGAATGCACTTCTTTTCTACGATTTGGTACCTATTTATCAGAAGATGGGGTTCAAATACGGAGAAAGTAATCCGGAACTGGAAGAAAATAAGAAAGTACAGGCACAGTGGAGTGCTTTCGAATCGGAGCAGCATAAACGCCGCCGTGCTTTTAGAAAGACGATCGATATAGATTAAAATAGATACATGGAAGAACTACAAGAGCAACAGGTAACCTATAACGAAGACAATATACGCCACCTTAGTGACATGGAACATGTACGTACCCGTCCGGGTATGTATATCGGAAAACTGGGTGACGGTTTGCATGCCGAAGATGGTATCTACGTACTGTTGAAGGAAGTTATCGACAACAGTATCGACGAATTCAAGATGCATGCAGGAAAGAAGATTGAAATAGAAATTGAAGATAATCTCCGTGTAAGTGTACGCGACTATGGACGTGGTATTCCGCAGGGTAAGATGATTGAGGCGGTAAGTATGCTTAATACCGGAGGTAAATATGACAGCAAGGCATTTAAGAAAAGTGTGGGGTTGAATGGAGTCGGTGTAAAGGCTGTAAATGCATTGAGCTGTCGGTTTGAGGTGCGCAGTTACCGTGACGGAAAAGTGCGTGTAGCTCACTTTGAAAAAGGTGAGCTGAAAAATGATTTTACCGAAGACACTACAGAGGAAAATGGTACTTATATATTTTTCGAACCTGATGCCACGCTGTTTGTCAACTATAAGTTCCGTCCGGAATTTATCGAGGTAATGTTGCGTAACTATACCTATTTAAATACAGGCTTGTCTATTATCTACAACGGACAGCGTATCCACTCGCGTAACGGACTGGTGGATTTGCTCAATGATAATATGACTGCAACCGGACTTTACCCGATTATTCATTTGCAGGCAGAAGATATTGAGATAGCCTTTACACATACCGGCCAGTATGGTGAAGAGTATTATTCGTTTGTGAATGGACAGCATACCACACAGGGAGGAACTCATCAAAGTGCTTTCAAAGAGCATATAGCACGTACCATTAAGGAATTCTATAATAAGAATTTCGACTATTCCGATATCCGTAACGGACTGGTAGCTGCCATTGCTATTAATGTAGAGGAGCCTTTATTCGAAAGTCAGACTAAAATCAAGCTGGGCTCTACCAATATTGCACCCGATGGTCCGAGTGTAAACAAGTTTGTGGGCGATTTTGTGAAAACAGAGGTAGATAACTACCTGCACAAATATCCGGATGTAGCCGATATTATTCAGCAGAAAATTCAGGAGTCAGAAAAAGAGCGCAAGGCGATAGCAGGTGTTACGAAGCTGGCTCGCGAACGTTCCAAAAAAGCCAACTTGCATAACCGTAAGTTGCGCGACTGCAGAATCCATCTGAATGATGCAAAAGGAGATCGTACGGAAGAAAGCTGTATTTTCATCACCGAGGGAGACTCGGCCAGTGGCTCTATTACCAAAAGCCGGGATGTCAATACACAGGCAGTATTCAGTTTGCGCGGAAAACCTTTGAACTCGTTTGGGCTGACCAAGAAAGTGGTTTACGAAAACGAAGAATTCAACTTGCTGCAGGCTGCCCTGAACATTGAAGAAGGATTGGATGGATTGCGATACAATAAGGTTATAGTGGCTACTGATGCCGATGTCGATGGAATGCACATCCGTTTGCTCATGATTACATTCTTCCTGCAGTTCTTCCCCGATTTGATAAAGAAGGGACATGTGTATATTTTGCAAACTCCTTTGTTCCGAGTGCGTAACAAGAAAAAACGCACAAAAGGGGCTAAAGAAGAAAGCAACAGCCGGGGACGTTCTGAATACGAGACAATATATTGCTATACGGATGAAGAACGGATAAAAGCCATCGAACAGCTGGGACCGAATCCGGAGATTACCCGATTCAAAGGATTGGGAGAGATTTCACCGGACGAATTCCGAAACTTCATTGGAAAAGATATGCGTCTGGAGCAAGTAACCTTACGCAAGACCGATGCTGTAAAAGAACTGTTGGAATTCTACATGGGAAAGAATACCATGGAGCGTCAGAGTTTTATCATCGATAATCTAGTGGTAGAAGAAGATATTGTAACCTCTTAATTTAGAAAAGACGTGAGAAAAGCCATATTTCCCGGAACATTCGACCCGTTTACCATCGGGCATTATTCCGTAGTAAAGCGAGCGCTGACTTTTATGGATGAAGTTATCATCGGAATTGGCGTGAATGAAAAAAAGAAAACTTATTTCCCGATAGAGAAGCGAGTAGAAATGATTCGTCGCCTGTTTGCTGATGAACCTCGCATTCAGGTTGCCGCCTATGACGGACTGACCGTAGACTTTGCACGTGAGCAGGGAGCCGGTTTTATCATTCGTGGTATTCGTACCGTACACGATTTTGAGTACGAAGAAACCATAGCCGATGTAAACCGGAAGCTTGCCGGGGTAGAGACTATTTTGCTGTTTACAGAGCCGGAGCTTACTTCGGTCAGCTCTACCATTGTGCGTGAGCTTTTGCATTATCAGAAAGATGTGACTCCTTTCTTGCCCGAAGGAATGGATATTCATCTTTAAGTATTAAGTTCCTCATAAAACTTATTATGTTTATGCGAAAAATTATACAATCCTGCATATTGGCCTTGTTTGCAGCTATGCCTTTGCTGGCACAGGAAAATTATGCCCAATCACCGGCACGTAAGCTACAGTTGGCCGAGTTTGCTATTTCCCGACTGTATGTAGACGAAGTCGATGAACCTAAGTTGGTAGAGGCAGCCATTATAAAGATGCTTGAACAACTGGATCCGCACTCTACTTATTCTACGCCGGAGGAAGTAAAGGCACTGAACGAGCCCCTTCAGGGAAATTTCGATGGGATCGGTATTCAGTTCAATATGGCTACCGATACACTGTTTGTTATTCAGCCGGTTTCTGGAGGACCTTCCGAAAAAGCTGGAATTCTGGCTGGCGACCGTATTATCGAAGTCAATGATACGGTGATTGCCGGAGTAAAAATGAGTACAGATGATGTAATGCGCCGATTGAAGGGTCCCAAGGGGACGGAGGTAAACATTAAAGTAATGCGTAGAGGGGTAGACGGACTTCTGTCTTTTACCTTGAAGCGAGACAAAATACCTGTACATAGTCTGGATGCAGCCTATATGGTGAATGCAACTACCGGATACATCTGTTTGAACCGTTTTGCTGCTACTACAGCCGATGAGTTTAAGGAAGCACTAGGCCGTTTGCAGGAAAAAGGAATGAAAGACCTTATACTTGATTTGCAAGGTAATGGAGGTGGCTATTTGAATGCAGCCATCGATTTAGCCAACGAGTTTTTGGGTAAAAAAGAATTGATTGTATACACGGAAGGACGACGACAGCCGCGTGCCGATTTCTATGCAAAAGGAAACGGAGCCTTTCAGCAGGGGCGTCTTATTGTATTGGTGAATGAATATTCTGCTTCTGCGGCCGAGATTGTTACCGGTGCTGTGCAGGATTGGGACAGAGGTATCGTAATCGGTCGGCGTACCTTTGGAAAAAGTTTAGTGCAGCGCCCTATCGACTTGCCCGACGGTTCTATGATACGTCTTACGGTAGCACGCTACTACACTCCGGCTGGCCGCTGCATACAGAAACCTTACGAAAGTGCCGAAGCTTACAGTCAAGACCTGATAGAACGCTACAACCGCGGTGAAATGCAGAGTGCCGACAGCATTCATTTCCCTGATTCATTAAAGTTCCGTACCCATAAGTTGAATCGTGTAGTATATGGCGGAGGCGGTATCATGCCCGATTATTTTGTGCCAATTGATACTACCATGTTTACTAAATATTACTTGAACTTACGTGATAAAGGTGCAATCGTTCAACTTAATGTACGTTTAATAGACAGACATCGAAGTGAGTGGTTGAAAAAGTACAAGACATTCGAGCATTTTAACCGTTCGTTCGAGGTGACAGATACCATGCTTGAAGAGCTGGTGACGATGGGGAAAGATATGGACGCCCCTTACAGTGAAGAGCAATATCGTGTGTCTTTACCTTTAATAAAAACACAACTGAAAGCTTTGATAGCCCGTGATTTATGGGATATGAACGAGTATTTTCAGGTAATCAATACTTTGAGTGATCCGATGAAGAAAGCACTCGAATTATTGGCGAAACCTGGCTTGACTTTCCCGGAGAGGAAGTAGTTCATTCACCAAATAAAACTTTATTCAGCCAGCGGTTGATATAGATATTTGCGAAAGCACAGCCTATACCAATCGCTGCTCCGCTGATAATGTCCGATGGATAATGTACCCCCAGATTCATACGGCTGATTCCGACAGTGCAGGCCCAGGCTGTCGACGGAGCAATAACATACCATTTAGGATATTTGATACATAACGATGTAGCCAGTGAAAAAGCTCCGGCTGTATGTCCAGACGGGAATGAAGGAGAATCTTCTATTGCATGTGGAATGATGTATCCCGGATGAGCCTCGTAAGGCCGGGTACGGCCGACAGCATATTTCAATCCGTAAGTCAGTACTGTTGCCTCGATTACACTTGTACCTATATATATAGCATCTTTCAAAAGCTTTTCATTTTTAGCAGCCAAAGCATAAACTCCGATTGCGATAGGAGTACCTACTACCAGATAGGGAGCCGAATTACTGATGCCCTTGCTGAATCCATGCATGTTCCATCCATTAATACTATGTAAAGACTGGGCATCCCATCCCTGTGCCTGAACTTGAACAGTCATTCCCAGCAGGCAAATCAAACTAATAAATATCCAATTTTTCATAAGTGAACAGTTATTTTCTGCAAAGATAATCAAAAACAAGCGTACACCAAATAAAGAAAAATTTCTATAATCCCTTGTATTCTCAGCATAATTTCCTACTTTTGTGGAGTAAATGTCCTGTTCAAAACCGAATTTTTATTTTAAACAATTAAATAATTTAAAATCAATCATTTATGTGGTTAAGTAATTCATCTATCGGTAGGAAAGTGGTGATGAGCGTTACAGGCATTGCCCTTGTCCTCTTTCTGACATTTCACATGGCGATGAACCTTGTTGCATTGTTCTCTGGTGAGGCATACAACATGATTTGCGAATTCCTGGGTGCCAACTGGTACGCGTTGGTAGCAACTGTAGGTTTGGCCGCTTTGTTTGTAATTCACATTCTTTACGCATTCTGGCTGACAATCCAGAACCGTGCAGCACGTGGTAGTGAACGTTATGCAGTTACTGCACGTCCTAAAAACGTAGAATGGGCATCTCAGAACATGTTGGCTTTAGGTGTAGTGGTAATTCTTGGTCTTGCCCTTCACTTTGTTAACTTCTGGTACAAAATGCAGTTTGCAGAAATTATTCACGAACCAATGTTGGGTGGTCTTCACGCAACAGACGGTTACGGTTACATCATGCAGACATTCTCTAACCCTGTGTTCTTTGTTTTGTATCTTGTATGGCTTGCTGCACTTTGGTTCCACCTTACACACGGATTCTGGAGCTCAATGCAGTCATTGGGATGGAACAACAAGATTTGGATTAACCGTTGGAAATGTATCTCTAACATCTACTCTACAATCATCGTATTGGGCTTTGCTCTTGTAGCTGTTGTATTCTTCCTGAAGAACATGATGGGTTGCGGTGCTTGCTAATCTTAAAAGTGTAACTGAATTAAATTGAAAACATTATGACTAAAATATTAGATTCTAAGATTCCTGAAGGCCCAATAGCTGAGAAATGGACTAACTATAAAGCTCACCAGAAATTGGTGAACCCGTCTAACAAACGTCGTTTGGATATCATTGTTGTAGGTACAGGTTTGGCAGGTGCTTCTGCAGCTGCTTCATTGGGTGAAATGGGATTCCGTGTATTCAACTTCTGTATCCAGGACTCTCCACGTCGTGCACACTCTATCGCTGCACAGGGTGGTATCAACGCTGCTAAGAACTATCAGAATGATGGGGACTCTGTATATCGTCTTTTCTACGATACTGTAAAAGGTGGTGACTACCGTGCTCGTGAAGCTAACGTATACCGTCTTGCTGAAGTATCAAACAATATTATCGACCAGTGTGTTGCTCAGGGTGTTCCTTTTGCTCGCGAATACGGTGGTACACTTGCTAACCGTTCTTTCGGTGGTGCACAGGTATCTCGTACTTTCTATGCTAAAGGTCAGACTGGTCAGCAGTTGCTTTTGGGTGCTTACTCTGCATTGAGCCGTCAGGTTGGTATCGGTACAGTTAAACTGTTTACTCGTTACGAAATGCTTGATGTAGTATTGGTTGACGGCCGTGCTCGCGGTATCATCGCCAAGAACCTGGTAACTGGTAAATTGGAACGTTTTGCTGCTCACGCAGTTGTTATCGCTACTGGTGGTTACGGTAATACTTACTTCCTTTCTACAAACGCTATGGGATGTAACGTAACTGCAGCAATGTCTTGCTACCGTAAAGGTGCAATGTTTGCTAACCCTGCTTACGTACAGATTCACCCGACTTGTATTCCTGTTCACGGTGACAAACAGTCTAAGCTTACACTTATGTCTGAGTCATTGCGTAACGACGGTCGTATCTGGGTTCCTAAGAAACTTGAAGATGCTAAGGCATTGCAGGCTGGAACTAAGAAAGGTAGTGATATCCCAGAAGAAGATCGTGACTATTACTTGGAACGTCGTTATCCAGCATTTGGTAACTTGGTTCCACGTGACGTTGCATCACGTGCTGCTAAAGAACGCTGTGACGCTGGTTACGGTGTGAACAACACAGGTCTTGCTGTATTCCTTGATTTCTCTGAAAGTATCGAACGTCTGGGTCTTGATGTAGTACTTCAGCGTTATGGTAACCTCTTCGATATGTACGAAGAAATCACTGACGTTAATCCGGGTGAACTTGCAAAAGAAATCAACGGACGTAAATATTACAACCCAATGATGATTTATCCTGCTATCCACTATACAATGGGTGGTATTTGGGTTGACTATGAACTTCAGACTACAGTTAAGGGTCTGTTCGCAATCGGTGAATGTAACTTCTCTGACCACGGTGCTAACCGTTTGGGTGCATCAGCATTGATGCAGGGGCTTGCTGATGGTTACTTCGTATTGCCATATACTATCCAGAACTACTTGTCTGATCAGATTACAGTTCCACGCTTCTCTACAGATCTTCCTGAATTTGCTGAAGCCGAAAAAGCTGTACAGGCTAAGATTGACCACTTGATGAATATCAAGGGTAAGAAGTCTGTAGACTCAATCCACAAGGAATTAGGCCGTGTAATGTGGGAATATGTAGGTATGGGACGTACAGCAGAAGGCTTGAAGACAGGTTTGGCTCGTCTGAAAGAAATCCGCAAGGAATTCGAAACAGAACTGTTCATCCCAGGTTCTAAAGAAGGTATGAACATCGAGCTTGATAAAGCATTCCGTTTGGATGACTTCATTACAATGGGTCAGCTGATTGCTTACGATGCATTGAACCGTGAAGAATCTTGTGGTGGTCACTTCCGCGAAGAACATCAGACAGAAGAAGGTGAAGCTAAGCGTGATGATGAAAACTTCTTCTATGTAGCTTGCTGGGAATACCAGGGAAGCGATGACAAGGCTCCGGTACTTTACAAAGAACCATTGGTTTACGAAGCAATTAAAGTACAGACTCGTAACTACAAGAGCTAATTGAGCTAATCTGAGACGAAGTAAAACAATTTAAAGAAAAGAAGTAAAATGGATAAAAATATATCATTTACGCTGAAAGTTTGGCGTCAGAACGGACCTAAGGATAAAGGTCATTTCGATACATTCCAGATGAAAGACATTCCGGGTGATACTTCATTCCTCGAAATGCTTGATATCTTGAATGAAATGTTGATTGAAGAAGGTAAAGAACCTATAGTATTCGACCACGACTGCCGCGAAGGTATCTGCGGTATGTGCTCATTGTACATCAACGGACATCCTCACGGACCTGCAACAGGTGCTACTACTTGCCAGATTTACATGCGTCGTTTCAAAGATGGCGATACTATTACAGTTGAACCATGGCGTTCTGCAGGTTTCCCTGTAATCAAAGACTTGATGGTAGACCGTTCTGCATACGACAAGATTATGCAGGCTGGTGGTTTTGTTAGCGTACCTACTGGTGCTCCTCAGGATGCAAATGCAATCCTTATTCCTAAGACTGTTGCTGACGAAGCAATGGATGCTGCTACATGTATCGGTTGTGGTGCTTGTGTAGCTGCATGTAAGAACGGTTCTGCAATGCTTTTCGTTTCTGCTAAAGTTAGCCAGCTGAACCTTCTTCCTCAGGGCAAGCCAGAAGCTTTGCGTCGTGCTAAAGCTATGTTGTCTAAGATGGATGAACTTGGTTTCGGTAACTGTACTAACACACGTGCTTGTGAAGCAGAATGTCCGAAATGCGTTTCAATCAGCAACATCGCTCGTTTGAACCGTGACTTCATCAAAGCTAAACTGAAAGACTAATCAATTTTTCATAAATGGCTTAGTTTCCCCTGTCATTTGATTAGAGTGGCAGGGGATTTTTATGCCGTATTGTATTGTTTAAAGAATATATGATTTTATAAAAGAAGGGAGCACCGACGTGCTCCCTTCTTTTCGTTTCATACCTTTTAGCGCCTAAAAGCGTTAAAACGAAAAGGGAATATAAAGAATAGAGAATACACAAATGTAGGTGTTTTTTCTTGTAAAAACAATGTTTTGTAGATGTCTGTTGATTTTCTAAAGTAATAACTAAATCAATTTGTACATACCTCCGGCATATGTACGTAGTATTCCCTTCATTTCCAACTCAAAAAGCAAGCTAGACATACGGTTGATTGGAATATTGGTTGTTACAATCAGTGTATTAATTTGCAGACCATCGGAGTGTTGCTGTAACTGCTGTACGATGGTTTCTTCCTCCGGACTGAGATCGACAAACAATTGGCGCTGGATTGCAACTGGCTTTACCGGTACGGCATTCCAGTTCATGGCTTTCACCAGTCCTTCTGCATCAAGCAGCAGGGATGCCCGATTATTCTGGATGAGATGGTTGCATCCGGCAGAATAGGGATCGCTTATCCGTCCAGGGAAAGCAAAGCATTCACGGTTATAACTTTCGGCAATGTCGGCTGTTATCAACGCTCCTCCTTTTTCGGCCGATTCCACAACGATAGTTGCATCGCACATACCTGCAACAATACGGTTCCGTTTGATGAAATTTTGCCGTTCGGGAGTGGTACCGCTCATGAATTCTGTAAGCAGACCACCCTGTTCTATCATTTCTGCAGCTGTTTTGCGGTGTACAGCGGGGTAGATACGGTCTAAACCGTGAGCCAGTACACCCACTGTAGGCAAGCCTTGCAGCAGAGAAGCCCGATGTGCCGCAATGTCGATACCATATGCCAGTCCGCTTACAATCAGTGTATCTGGCAGCAACTCTTTCAAATCCTTGATAAAGCGCTCGCAAATCTCCTTGCCGTAGTTTGTGGCATTGCGTGTGCCTACCAAGTTGACAACATGCAATCCGTTCAGGTCGGCATTACCTTTATAGAACAAAACCAGCGGAGCATCGTCGCATTCGCGCAGACGCGATGGATAGTCCGTATCGTTTGCCGTTAGGCAGGCTATTTTATTCTTGTCTGCAAAATTTAGTTCAGCCTCACATTGTCTCAGTACATCGGGACAATCCAATGCTTGCAACAGGCGGGGAGAGAGGCTGGGTATTTCTTTTTTCAGATTATTCCTGTTCTGGAACAGATAAGTTGCATTGGGAACGCAACGCAGCAACTGGTGGGCACCGATAATCCCCAATCCCGGCAGACGTGTCAAAGCAAGCAAGTAGAGCAGTTCGTCATCTTTCATGGCTGCATATCAAGATAAGGAGCAAATTTCTGGTGAAGCAACTCACATTCTGCCAAGCGTCCGTTTACCAGGCATACAGTTTCTACAGTTGCTTTAATAACAACCTTTTCATCAGGCAGACGGTAAATATCCTGATAGAAAACGTATTTGATACCCTCTTTTTTCAACCAAAGCTTTGATACAAACTCATCACCACTTTTTAGCGGTGTTTTGAAAGCCATACTTAGGCGTGCTACTACGGGGTCGATACCTTCTTGATGCAAATCTGCGAAACTGATTCCGGCCGAGAGCAGAAACTCATGGCGTGTGTGTTCGATATAGTGCTGGTAATTGGCATTGTTCACTATTCCCTGTAAGTCGCACTCGTAGTCGCGTACCTTCATGGGGAGCCCGAAAATATATTTTCCCATACTTGTTTTATTAATCAGATTGAAACAAAGATAATCATTAATTTGCAATTTTTGGCGGAAGCGTAGAAATAAAACCGATTGTGGTATCGGCAGAAAACCATCTTTTTATGTAAATTTGTGTCCAGAATTAAAATTGAATATTAACTTTTATAGATTTGTACTATGATTAACCGTTTCGTATTGAATGAAGTTTCTTACTTCGGGCCGGGTGCACGTGAAGTTCTTCCACAGGAAGTTAAACGTTTGGGATTGACAAAAGCTTTTGTGGCTACAGATAAAGATTTGCTGAAGTTCGGTGTAGCTCAGAAAGTGTTGGATGTACTTGAAAAAGCAGGAATTCCGTACGAAGTTTTCAGTGAAATTAAACCGAATCCTACCGTATCAAACGTAAAAGCCGGTGTAGCTGCTTTTGCTACTTCGGGAGCCGACTTTATTCTGGCTATCGGTGGTGGTTCTTCTATCGATACTTCTAAGGCGATTGGTATCATTACCAACAATCCCGAATTTTCGGATGTAGTTTCACTCGAAGGTGTAGCTCCTACCCGTAAAAAATCAGTGCCCATTATCGCGCTGCCTACTACTGCAGGTACTGCTGCCGAAGTTACCATCAACTACGTAATTACTGATGAGGAAAACCAGAAGAAAATGGTGTGTGTGGACCCGAACGATATTCCGGCCATTGCCATTGTCGACGCTGAACTGATGTACACTTTGCCTAAGAGCCTAACTGCTGCTACAGGTCTGGATGCGTTGACACATGCCATCGAAGGCTTAATTACAAAAGGCGCATGGGAAATGAGTGATATGTTCGAAATCAAAGCCATCGAAATGATTGCCCGTCACTTGGAAACAGCCGTATTCGAACCAACTAACGCAGAAGCCCGCAACGGTATGGCTGTAGCTCAGTACATTGCCGGTATGGCATTCTCTAACGTAGGTTTGGGTGCTGTTCACGGTATGGCTCATCCGCTGGGAGCTATTTTCGATATTCCTCACGGTGTGGCAAATGCATTGTTGCTCCCTATCGTAATGGAATTCAACGCTCCGGCTGCTTTGGATAAATATGTAGATATTGCCAAGGCTATGGGTGCATACAAGGAAGGTATGAGCCGTGAAGAAGCTGCCAAGGCAGCTGTAGATGCTGTCAAAGCTCTGTCTATAAAAGTGGGTATTCCACAGCATTTGTCAGAGTTGGGTATCAAGGAAGAAGATTTGCCACGTCTGGCAGCTTCGGCTATTGCTGATGTTTGTACACCGGGCAATCCGCGTGAAATCACCGAAGAAATGATTCTTGAACTTTACAAGAAAGCTTTCTAAACTTAGATATATTTTGATTTATAGAAGCGAGAGGAGTCTTACAGTGACCCCTCTCGTTTTTTTTGTCGGTAACGTTGAAGTTTATCATTTAAATGATACGTGTGCCTCATTCAAATAAAAAACGTTCGTCTTTACTGTAATCAGCTTACATCATATAAATGATAAAAGAACTGACTACCGTTTGCTTGAAAATCTATTTGGGAGAAGATTTGAGGAAGCAAAACCCGATACGGCAGTAAAGGCATTTCTTGACATCGCAATAATTCTTTTTCAGTTGGATAAGTGCCTGACTGTCTGCTGCATGTTGCGGAGTGATACCGCAGTTCTTCCACATGCGGATGATATAATTATCCTCGGCAGGAAGTTCCTCCAGGAATTTTCCGGCACGAAGACATAAATCATCGTTTTTCTTGTGTTTGCCGTAAGCATACAGGTAGCTTACTACCGTGTTGATAATAAGCAGGTTGATGCTTTTGGAAGTTAAAGTTTTGGGACGTGATTCTGATTCTATACCGAAGTGGTAGTGTGTACGCCAGTAATCGGAGGTACCGCCCTTCAGCAGATTGCAGAGCTGCTTCAGACTATCGGTCTCCATGATTTGTGAGAAAAGCCCTTGCGAGCGATGATACAGACATGCTAGTTGGGCAATGCGGATATGCGGGAAATTATTGGGACGCATGCGTAGATAGTTCCAGTTGACGGCCGGTGCCTGAGGGAGCTGAAACTTGTGTTGCAGATAGCGGTATTCCTGCTGAAGTTGGCGTGTATACTCATCTGTCGCTTCTATGTCTAAAAGTCTGGCCTGACCGAAGAAAAAAGCTTCTATCTGCAAAAGACTGTCGCGGTGCTTGTCGATAGCACGCAGGGGCAGTGAGCGTGCCCACCGTTCGAAGGCATCCCCGTTCACGCCAAAGCCGAAATTACGTGCCAGCGTGATGAAAAAGGCATCTTCCCAGTGCTGGCCACTTTGTGCCAGATGGGTGAATACCTGATTGGTTTTCTGCTCGAACCGCTCTATTTGCAATGTATTGAGCCAACTGTGCAATTGCAGTTTCGGAAGGCGGGAAATGGTTTCGAAACAGGCCGGATAGCGGTCGGTGGAAAGTAACTGCTGATAATTCCGTATCAGCGAGTCGGGGCAACTGAATTGCATTTGAGGAATCAGCTCGCCATTTGTACGGCGTATCTCAGTATCGATTTCCGTAGCCAGATGGAGGATAACACTGTCGTATGCAGGATTGGTATCGTGGTGATGCCGGTACCAGTCGGACGAGCAGCGGTGTATTTCAATGTTCCCTGCCCAAAGAATACCGTCAACTTTAAGCTTGGCGTTGAAAAAGTCGGGACCGGCATTTGCATTCTGAAGTCCGGGGTCTATAACTTCCACCTGTTGTCCGGTTGTTGTTTGCAGCGGATGCAGTGGCAGGATTTTGTGTTTCCATGCATAGTGTAGCAGTTGTTCCATGTTAACGAGCTGTAAATGTTTCTCAAATGTAAGACTTTCTATCGAAAAATAGTATCTTTGTAGGGATAATTTTAAGATATATGTCAATATGAAAATAGCTTTGATAGGATATGGCAAAATGGGCCATGAGATAGAGAAAATAGCAAAACAGCGCGGACACGAGATAGTAGCAATCATTGATGTAGATAACCGTCAGGACTTTGCTTCGGAAGCATTCCGTTCGGCCGATGTGGCAATCGAGTTTACAGCACCTTCTGTGGCATACGGCAATTGTCTGGAAGCCTTCAAGAACGGTGTAAAGGTTGTTTCCGGAAGTACCGGATGGATGGGTGAGCACGGTGAGGAGATGCGCCGTCTGTGCCGTGAAGAGGGAAAGACCTTGTTCTGGTCGTCTAACTTCAGCTTAGGAGTTGCTATCTTCTCCGCTGTAAACAAATACCTGGCCCGCATCATGGATAATTTTCCTAACTATGAGGTTTCTATGGTAGAAACTCATCATGTACACAAGCTGGATGCACCTAGCGGTACAGCCATCACTTTGGCAGAAGGAATTTTGGAAAACCTGTCGCGTAAGGATAAGTGGGTAATGGGTACCCTGACAGCTCCTGACGGATCCGTGAGCGGATCTACAGAATGTGCCGAAAATGAATTGCCCGTAAGTGCTATCCGCGAAGGCGAAGTTCCGGGTATACACACCATTACATACGAATCGGAAGCCGACTCCATCGTAATTACGCACGATGCCAAGAACCGTAAAGGGTTTGCACTGGGGGCTGTACTGGCAGCCGAATATACCGCTGCGCACGAAGGTTTCCTAGGCATGAACGATTTGTTTCAGTTTTAACGGACAGCTATGAAAATTCAGGCTTCTAAAAAACAGTGGATAAAGTTTGGTGTAGTACTGGCGCTTTATCTGGCTTTTATTATCTGGCTGCAGAGCTGGCTGGGTATAGTGGTCATTCCGTTTATTTTTGATGCATACATTACGAAACTGATTCCGTGGACGTGGTGGAAGAATTCGGAAAACGGAATGGTGAAGAGTGTGATGAGTTGGGTAGATGCCATTGTGTTTGCGCTGGTGGCAGTTTACTTTGTCAATCTGTATTTCTTTCAGAATTATGTCATTCCGTCTTCCTCATTGGAGAAATCATTGCTGGTGGGCGACTATCTGTTCGTCAGCAAGATGAGTTATGGCCCTCGTGTGCCGCAAACACCGTTGCACATGCCGCTTACCCAGCATACATTGCCAGTATTTAACTGTAAATCGTATGCCGAATGGTTACAGTGGGACTATAAGCGCGTGGAAGGTACAGGAGAGGTAAAACTGAATGATATCGTAGTCTTTAACTTTCCGGCTGGTGATACCGTGGCTACCAAGGTTCCTGCAGAGGATTTATACCGTTTGAGTTATCAGGCCGGACAGCAACTTTCCAAACCGGTCGATTTTTCGAAACTGACTGTTGAGCAGGAGCGTCAGGTGTTTGACTTTTACTATCAGGCCGGACGTAAATATATCAACGAGCATCCCGAAACGTATGGCGAAATCGTGGAACGACCGGTAGACCGCCGAGAGAATTATGTAAAACGCTGTGTGGGTATGCCTGGACAGACCCTGGAGATTAAAGACCGCATTGTTTATCTGGACGGACAGCCCAATAAGGAGCCGGATGAGGTGCAATACAGATACCTGGTCTATACCAACGGTATGCTGCCACTTGATTTCTGTCACGAATGGGGCATCAGCCAGGAAGATTTGATGATGTATTATGCACAAGAGTCGGTATACAACATGCCACTTACTGCCAAGGCAAAGGCTGCTCTGCTGGGGCGCAAGGATTTGGTGAAGCACATAGAAAATGTTCCGGAGGAGAATGCCGGCGGACTGTATCCGATGAGCAAGGTTACGGGGTGGACACTTGATAACTATGGTCCGGTATGGATTCCAAAGAAAGGAGCTACCGTAGCCCTTACGCTGGATAACCTGCCGTTGTACGAGCGTCCTATCCACGCATACGAAGGAAATGCACTGGAGGTAAAGGATGGCAAGATTTTTATTAACGGTGTAGAAACTACCCAATATACATTCAAGATGGATTATTACTGGATGATGGGTGACAATCGTCACAATTCGGCCGATTCCCGTTTTTGGGGCTTTGTACCCGAAGACCATGTGGTAGGTAAACCTATCTTCATCTGGCTCTCACTGGATCAAGACCGGGGATGGCTGGATGGAAAAATCCGATGGGAGCGTTTGTTTAAGTTTGTAGACAGCATAAAATAAGGCTCATTATTTGTTGAAGTCGGGAAATCTCTGGAAAGCTATGGCTGCCGCAGTGCTGGTAGTAGTGCTGGGCAGGACGTTTGGCTTCACTTCGTGCACCATCCCTTCGTCAGGCATGGAGAATTGCCTTTATCAGGGCGAAAGGGTACTGGTGAACAAGTGGAGCTATGGCTTGCGTCTGCCTTTCCCTTCGCTATTGGGATATAAAAGATTACTTCCAGAACGGGTAAAGCGGGGAGATGTAGTACTCTTCAATAATCCGGGCAGTGCGGCTAAAGTGCCCAGACTGGAGCAGCGCGATATTTTTATTAGCCGTTGCGGCGGAGGGCCGGGGGATACTTTGATGCTGAACCACGAGATGTGGCCCACCAACGAGCCTGTATTGAGTCCGGACAGTAAGGCGCTGTATGCTTATGCCTCGGCGCAGGATGAGCTGGTATCGGCTGTAATGCAGTCTTTGGGACTGAACAATGAGTTGGTAGGCTACACGGAGAAAGGGGAGTATATCCGCAGTTTTAGTGCATACGAGAATTATCTGTTGCAACAGAAGTTGGAAGGACGGGTAAATGTGTATCCTTTGTATACGGCTCAAGGAGGGAAAAGTCTGCCTTTCGTAGTTCCGGCTAAAGGTATGAGGGTGAATGTATATCCGTGGAATGCAACGTTGCTGTGCAATACGATTGTGCAACATGAGGGGAAGCGTGCAGAAGTGAAAAACGACTCACTTTTTGTGGAAGGGAAGTTTGCTCCTGCGTATACTTTCTCTAAAGATTATTATTGGATGGTATCCAACGATCCGGTAAATTTATCCGATTCGCGTCTGTTTGGTTTTGTTCCCGAAGACCATCTTATAGGAGAAGCAACACGAATCTGGTTTTCTTTTAAATGGGACCGTATCTTCAGAGAGGTCCAGTAAATAAGTACTATAATATGGAAAAAACTGTTTTACTCAGTTCTGCCTATCTTCCTCCTGTATCGTATTTCTCAAAACTGTATGCGTACGAGAAGGTGTGTGTAGAGCGCTTTGATCATTATATGAAGCAATCGTACCGTAATCGCTGTGTGATTGCGTCGGCGGCGGGTCCTTTGTCGTTGACAATTCCGACGGAGAAAAGTGAGGATCCTAAGTGCCTGATGAAGGATGTCCGTATATCTGACCACGGCAACTGGAGACATGTGCATTGGAATGCATTTGTAGCAGCTTATAAGCAAAGTCCTTTTTTCGATTATTACGCAGACGAGTTTCATGAATTCTTTGAGAAAAGATATTCATTCTTGTTCGATTTCAACAGTGAACTGTGCAGCTGGTTATGCGAACAGTTGGATATGCATCCGGTTGTGACATGGAGCGACGATTTTATCGTAGATACTGCAGGGATGGATGATTTCAGAGAGCAGATTCACCCCAAGAAGCGTTTGCAGACGGAAGATGTATCGTTTAAGGCTGTGCCTTATTATCAGGTATTTCAGGAAAAGCAAGGTTTCCAGCCCGATTTAAGTGTGGCAGACTTGCTGTTCAACATGGGGCCAGAAGGATTATTGGTATTGAGAGATAGTATATTGCGCTAGGTCTCAAAGACGTGGCGGATAGATAAAAAATAAGCAGGTGTATCTTTTGCAGAACGAAGATACACCTGCTCGTTTTATTTACGGTGGGTTATTTACATCGGTACGATGGTGAATCCCCACTTGTATTCCTTATTGGCAGGAATCAGATATTGTGGGTCTGGAATTGCACCCCAGCTGTCGTAACCGCCTACACCCATCTGTTTCATGTCTACACATACTTCAACGAAGTTACGCGGACGAATGTCGTTGATGTGGGTATGACGTGGTTTGATGTTGCGGGCAGTTTCAACATCGTGTTCCAGTTCTTTCGCATTGCGGTTGTTCCACTGGTAATCTCTGTGAGTAGCTTCTTCGCCATCGAAATCTTCTACAGAGTTGCGTAAGGCATTGAAACCAATGGTGTTGTCGGCATAAATGGTCAATCCCTTACCACCTTTCTTGCTCAGTGTAAGCCAGCGGGTGTCGGTGTGGTGTCCGTTTTCCTGCGGGCGTACGTATGGGAAATACATATTGTCGGCAGTGTTTTTATAAAGTCCTACAAAAGTACCGGCATTACGGTCGATGTAGTTTTCTTCAGGACCACGTCCAAAGTAAGTAACCTGATTCATTTCGGCCGGCAGACGGAAGCGCACACCAATACGTGGAACAACCAGTTTAGATGACTGTTTGCGGATAGCATCGTGTCCTGGTGTGAATGTTGCCATCAGTGTAGCTTCAGATACTTCGGTCTTGTTGGCTTCCATATCGGTAGATGTAAAGGTATAATCAGCTTTTACAACTCCAGAAGGATGGATACGATAGGTAGCGATGTAAAGGTTACCGGCTGCCAGCAGGTAGTTGGCAGTCAGAACGACATCTTTTCCGTCCATTTTGGCATTAGCATCTACTACCTTAAAGTTCTTGCTTGATTCTTTCCAGATTTGCAGGCGTTTAGGCTCCTGACTACCATAGTCGTTATCGTTGGGAGCACGCCAGAAGTTAGGCTGGATACCAAATCCGTCGGCAAAGTATTCTGTCTTACCTATTTTATAAGAAGTAACAAGTCCGTTCTGCTTGTTGAATACAAAAGTAACTTTCGATGATGATACAGTGATAACTCCGTTTTCATCGCTGCATTTCAAAGCCGGACCATTGGTAGCGTAGCTGCGTTCGAGTGAAGTAACAGGCAACTGGAACTGTTCGCGGGCAATGATATGACCGACGGGAACAAGTGGTTCCGGTTCCACAGTACTTACTTCGAATTCAACGAAATATTCTGTTCCTGTTTTAGATTTCAGACCATCTACATTGACACACAGCTCTTTTGATTCCTGTGGATTAATATCCAAAGAAACTTTATTGCGGCGGATGACTTTGTTGTTTTCCTTCACAACATAGCTGATCATGTATTTTTTCAGATTTGTGAAATAGAAACGGTTTTTTACCAGAAATTTTCCAGCTTCCAAATCAGTTGCCTCGAAAGCTACATTCTGGTGAACGTATTTCACTTCACTCATGGCAGGATGAGGCATACGGTTAGGGTTAACCAGACCGTTGCAACAGAAGTTGCCGTCGCTTGGCATGTTTTTACCGAAGTCACCGCCGTATGCCCAGAACGGACAACCGTTTTCGTCCTTTGTAAGAATACCCTGGTCTACCCAATCCCAAATGTAACCGCCTTGCAAGTTAGGATATTTGTAGATTGCCTTCCACTGGTCCCAAAGGCTACCTGTAGAGTTACCCATGGCATGTGCATACTCTGATGGTGCTACAGGACGGTCGCTACCTTGTTTTCCGATAGATTCGAGCCATTTTGCACTAGGATATTGAGGAACATACATATCAGAGTTCCATTCCCACTGTGCACGTTCGTAGTTGACAGGGCGTTGCATGATATCCTTATCAGCCTCTTTTACCCACAAGTAAGTCTGGTAGAAGTTATATCCGTTTCCTGCTTCATTTCCGAGTGACCAGAAAGTAACGCTAGGATAGTTCTTGTTGCGTTCGAACATATTCTTGGTACGATACATGTGTGCGTCCAGCCATTCAGGATTATTTCCCAAAGTACCGCCTTTACGCAGGTCGTAGTACATACCATGGCTTTCGATGTTGGCTTCATCGTAAACATAAAGTCCGTATTCATCGCAAAGTTCGTAGAAACGGCGGTCTTGTGGGTAATGGCACAGACGTACTGTATTCAGGTTGTTCTGTTTCATGAGCTCCAGATCCTTACGCATCAGCTCTTCGGTTACGTAATGGCCTGTGTGTTCGTTATGCTCGTGGATATTGACACCTTTCAGCTTGAGCGGCTGGCCATTAATGAGCAGTACTACGTAGTTCTTGCCATTTTCGGCTTTCTGGTCTATCTCTTTGATTTCAATACGGCGGAAACCTACGTTGAATGGGACGATTTCATTAATCTTGCCATTCTCTTTTACTGTCATGAGCAGTTTGTATAGATTAGGAGCCTCTGAAGTCCAAGTCTTTACTTGTGGCAGTTCTTTGCTGAAAGAAAGTGTACCTATTTTATTGGCAGGTACGCTGATTTGCTGATTCTCTGTTGCAACGGTTTTCCCGTTTTTATCGACTAGCTCATAGCTGATATCCAGATTTGATGTAGCCGAGCGATGGTTCTTCAAATCAATAGTCAGACGGAAAATACCGTTTTTGTAACTGTCGTCCAAGGTAGAAGTTACACGGAAATCGTTAATGGCCGCCTTAGGCTGAGCATACAGGAATACATCTCTTTCTATACCGCTCAGGCGCCAGAAGTCCTGACATTCGAGGAATGAACCGGTACTCCAGCGGAATATTTTTAGAGTTAAAGTGTTGTTTCCTGCTTGAAGATAGTCGTTGATAAGGTATTCTGCAGGGTTTTTAGAGTCTTCGTTGTAACCAACTTCCTTTCCGTTGATATAGACATAGCATCCGGATTTTGCATCGGCAATGTGCAGGTAGATATCGCGTCCGTCCCAGTCGGCAGGAATGGAAATGTCACGACGGTAAACTCCTACAGGAATCTCAGCAGGCAAGAGTGGAGGCTGCGGGTTGGTTGGGTGGAATTCGTAACAATGATTGGTGTAAATAGCTGTTCCAAATCCCTGAACTTCCCAGTTTCCAGGAACCTTGATGTCTTTCCATCCAGACATGTCGGCTGTAGGGCTCGTAATGTTTTCTGGCAATTGCAGATGAGAATCTGTGTAATAGAACTTCCAGGTACCGTTCAGTAATTTGTAGTAAGGACTGTTTTCGTATTTCCCTGTTAAAGCTTGACTACGGTCATTATAGGTCATGAATGACGTACGTGGTTCTTCTCTGTTTACAGAAACTACATGTTGGTCTTTCCAATAAGGAAGTGATTCACCGGCTCCTGATGCGGCTGCTGGTAAACTTACCAGTAGGGCAGAACTTGCTAATGTGGAGAAAAATTTTCTTGAAAATCTTTCAGGCTTTGTTTTCATAAACGGTATATTAGATATTTTATATGAATATATTTGCAAAGTTAGTATTTTGCTGGTATTTATCTGTATTTTGTGTAAAAAAATGGATGAATTTGTGCCGCTATGGAATAAAATTGTATTTTTGCATGTATTTCTAGACTTAAATGTAAAAATATGAACAATTTACCACCAGTAACGAAGAATTTACTGATTATTAATGTGTTGTGCTTTATGGGAGCCTTGGTAGCAGAGCGCTATCATATAAACCTGAATGATTATTTGGGATTGCACTTTTTCTTGGCTTCCGATTTCAATCCGGCGCAGCTGATTACCTATATGTTTATGCATGCCAATTTCCAGCATATCTTTTTCAATATGTTTGCAGTCTGGATGTTTGGACCGCTTTTGGAAAATGTTTGGGGATCGAAACGGTTTCTGTTTTATTATGTGCTCTGCGGTATTGGTGCAGGTTTGACACAGGAAGTAGTGCAGTATGCTGAATATGTAATGACTTGGTCGAACTACATAAGTGTGGATACAGGTACCGGTATTATTCCAATGGAACAATTCTTGAATTATCTTACTACTGTGGGTGCTTCGGGAGCTGTTTATGCTATTTTGCTAGCTTTTGGTATGCTGTTCCCTAATAACCAGATGTTTGTATTCCCAATTCCGTTCCCAATTCGTGCCAAATATTTTGTGATAGGATATGCTGCTCTTGAATTAATTTTGGGAACATTCAGTAATGACGGGGTGGCACATTTTGCTCATTTGGGTGGAATGCTGTTCGGATTTGTATTAATTATCTATTGGAGGCGTAAAAATGGCAGCGGCAGGATTTCTTTCTGATTTGAAACGTCGTTTTGACCAAGGGGACATGACATTGAAGTTTATTTATTTCAATGTCGGGGTATTTGTGTTAACTTCGTTTTTAGGAATTCTCTTGACATTATTCAAGATTTCTACAGATAGCTGGGGGAATCTGTTGGCCTTACCTGCCGATTTGATAAGATTACTGTATCAGCCTTGGGGAATTCTGACCTATATGTTTATGCATGCAGGATTGCTTCATTTGCTGTTTAATATGCTGTGGCTGTACTGGTTCGGACAGTTGTTTTTGTATTTCTATTCGTCCAGACATTTGCGTGGCTTATATTTCTTAGGAGGAATATTGGGAGGGGTTTGCTATATATTGGCTTATCATCTGTTCCCTTATTTTGAATCAGCAATACCTTATTCTTATTTGGTTGGAGCGTCGGCTTCTGTTTTGGCAATAGTAGTGGCTACTGCTGTCAGAGAGCCGGATTACAGAGTGCAGTTTATGTTTATCGGTGCTGTAAGGCTAAAGTATGTGGCTCTTTTTATGGTAATTTCGGATTTACTGCTGATGACTTCGGAAAATGCAGGTGGACACATCGCGCACTTGGGAGGTGCTTTGGCTGGCTTCTGGTTTGCAGTAAGCCTGCGTAATGGAAGGGATTTGACAGCTTGGATAAATTGGGTAATTGATAAACTGACTGGATGGTTATCCATTGGAAATAGAAAACCGAAGAAACCGAAAATGAAGGTTCATTATGGAACGGGTATACGCCAGCAGGATTATGATTTTAACGCTCGGAAAAAAGAACAGGGCGAAAAGGTGGACCGGATTTTGGAAAAATTGCGAAGGTCCGGTTACGATAGTTTGACTGCAGACGAAAAGAAAAGTCTGTTTGATGCAAGTAAAAAGTAAGGATATGAGAGGTATTAGTAGGTTTTTAGGGATAATGTTGTTGTTGGTAAACCTAGTGTTTGCCGGTTTTCTTGTTTTATCGGGCTATAGCTCGTACATTCATCCAGTATCGCATCCATATCTGGCTGCCACAGGATTGGCTTTCCCATTTTTCTTAATTGTAAATGTAGCTTTCCTGTTGTTCTGGATAATGGTATATCGCAAATATGTGCTTTTATCATTGATGGTTTTGCTGATATGCTATAAACCTATTCATATTTATTTCCCGTTGAACCAATTGAAAACTTCAGAAAAGGAGACATTGAAGGTATTGAGTTACAATACACTTTCGCTGGCAGGCCATGCACCTCATACTGGTGAAAAGAAGAATCCAGTGTTGGAGTATATTCTTGGCTGTAAGGCAGATATTATCTGTCTTCAGGAAGTGCAAGGTGGTGGAGAATTATCTTTAAATCGTATAAAGAAAGTTTTGAAATATCCTTATTCACACTTCCAACAACTAGATGGGGGGAATGGATTGGCTTGCTATTCACGCTTTCCGATTATTACTGCAAAAAGAATTGATTATGAAAGTGATAACAATGGCTCGGTACTCTATCTGATAAAGATTGAAAACGATACGGTTGCTGTAATCAATAATCATTTGGAGTCGAACAAATTGACGATGGATGATAGAGAGCTTTATAGCTCTATGCTGAGATCTTCTAAAAAAAGTGACTTGAAAGGAAATTCTAAAATGTTGGGAGGTAAAATAGCCGAAGCAGGAGCGATTCGTGCTCGTCAGGCTGATGTGATTGCGGAAGTAGTTAAGGAGCAGTTGCAAAAAGGAAGAAGTCTGGTTGTGTGTGGAGACTTTAACGATTCTCCTTTAGCTTATCCGCATCGGGTTATCGGAGATGGACTTAATGATGCTTTTGTAGAAGCAGGAAGTGGAATAGGGGTTTCGTATAATCGGAATTATTTCTATTTCCGTATTGACCATATATTGGTAAGTAAGGACTGGACAGTTACTGAGTGTGTAGTAGATCGTTCTACGAAAGCTTCTGATCACTATCCGGTATGGTGTTGTATGTATAAAAAGTAATTTATTTATAGGTAAATATGAAAAAGATAGTAGCAACATTAATTATGGGATGTATGTTAGGTGCTTGTGGTCAGCAAAAAGCTTCGACCGATAATCCTTTCTTGACTGAGTTTAATACTCCTTATGGAACGCCTCCTTTTGATAAAATTAAGGTGGAACATTATGAACCTGCTTTCCTGGCTAGTATTGAGCAGCAGAATAAGGAAATAAAAGCTATTGTAGAGAATACAGCAGAGCCTACGTTTGAGAATACAATTGTGGCACTGGATAACAGTGGTGAGATTCTGGCCCGTGTAAGTGGGGTGTTTTTTGCACTTACAGAGGCAGATACAAATGATGAACTGGCTACATTGGAGGCAAAGATTGCTCCGATGTTGTCAGAGCACAGTGATAATATTTATCTGAATCAGGACTTGTATAAGCGTGTGGCTGTTCTGCACGACCAGGAGAAAGCTGGTGAATTGAAGCTTACTACCGAGCAACACTATTTACTAGATAAATATTATAAAGGATTTGTACGCTCGGGAGCTGCTTTGGATATGGAAAAGCAAAATAAATTGCGCGAAATCAATAAACAGCTTTCTTCACTGACAATTACATTCAGCAACCATGTCTTGGCTGAAAACAATGCCTTTAAGCTTGTTGTAGATAAGGAAGAGGATTTGGCTGGTATGCCTGATTGGTTGAAAGCATCGGCAGCAGATGAAGCTAAGGCTGCTGGAATGGATGGAAAATGGCTTTTTACATTACAGGCTTCTAGCCGTTTGCCATTGTTGCAGTATGCTGAAAATCGCAGTCTGCGCGAGAAAATGTACAAAGCTTACATTTCAATGGGCAATAACAACGATGCAAATGATAACAAAGAGGTCCTGAAGCAAGTCTTGACATTGCGTTTGGAAAAAGCGAAATTGCTAGGCTTTGATTGCTATTCTAACTTTGTTTTGGACGACTGCATGGCGAAAGACTCAAAGACAGTAATGGACTTCCTGCACAATTTGTGGGGATATTCAATCAAGAACGCGAAGTCGGAAGCTGCCGAACTGCAGAAGCTGATGGATAAAGAAGGTAAAGGCGAAAAACTGGAAGGATGGGACTGGTGGTTCTATGCTGAAAAATTGCGCCAGGAGAAATACAATCTGAATGAGGAAGAAATCAAACCTTATTTCAGTCTGGAAGATGTACGTAGCGGTTTATATTATGTCGTTAATAAGTTGTATGGAATCAACCTGACTCCGATTACTGATGTAACCGTATATAATCCAGATGTAACAGTTTATAAAGTTACAGATGCCGATGGTTCTTTCCTTGGCATATTCTATGCAGATTATTTCCCACGTGCCAGCAAGCGTAGCGGAGCATGGATGAGTAACTTCCGTGAGCAGCAAGGTGAAGTTCGTCCTCTTATATATAATGTAGCAAGTTTTACCAAGCCGGTGGGTGATATGCCATCTTTGCTTACAATCGATGAAGCTCGTACGATGTTCCATGAGTTTGGTCATGCTTTGCATGGAATGTTGACCAAATGTAATTATAAAGGTGTATCAGGTACAGCCGTGGCACAAGACTTTGTAGAACTTCCTTCACAAATTATGGAACATTGGGCTGTAGAGCCGGAAGTTTTGAAAGTATATGCAAAACACTATAAGACTCGTGAGCCAATTTCAGACGAATTGATTGCAAAAATAGAAAATCAGGCCTTGTTCAATCAGGGATTTATGATAACTGAACTGTTGGCTGCAGCATTGCTTGATATGGAAATGCATAACCTGACTAGCACAGAAGGTTTGGAAATTGCTGCATTCGAAAAGAAAGTAACCGATGAGCTGGGACTGATACCGCAGATTGCTCCACGTTACCGTTCTACCTATTTTAATCATATTATGGGTGGTTATGCTGCCGGTTACTATAGTTATTTGTGGGCAGAAGTATTGGATACAGATGCTTTCGAAGCCTTTAAAGAAAACGGATTGTTTGACCAGAAAACAGCCGGACTCTTCCGTGCCAATGTTCTGGAAAAGGGTGGTTCTGAAGCCCCGATGATATTGTATAAAAAATTCAGAGGACAGGAACCAAGCATTGAACCTCTCTTGAAAGGTCGTGGACTAAAATAATTTTTTTGAATCGATAAAATCGTATAAAAGGCTGCAAAATATAGATTTGCAGCCTTTTTTGTGTGGAATGCATTAAATATTTTGCAACCATTCTAGATGTAAGTAAAAAAAAAACTATATTTGCAACCTTGTATAAATACATGGTATTTTAAGAATAAATAATAAATTAAATAAATTAAAAGTAACATGCAAAACAAAGGATTCGTAAAGGTTTTGGCTGTATTACTGACCCTTGTGTGTTTGTTCTATCTTTCTTTCTCTTTTGTGACCGGTTATCATATGGATAAGGCGGCGCAGGACCCAAAAGGAGCGGCACACTATCTTGACTCAGTGCAAAATGAGAAAGTATGGTTGGGCAGCTATACGCTGAAACAGTGTCGTGAAATGGAAATCGGTCTGGGTCTGGACCTGAAAGGTGGTATGAACGTTATTCTGGAAGTATCTGTACCAGATGTGGTAAAGACGCTTGCTGATAACAAGACTGATGAGGCTTTTAACAAGGCTATAGCTCAGGCTGCTAAAGAACAGGTGACTAGTCAGGAAGATTTCATTACGCTTTTTGTAAGAGCTTATAAAAAAGAGGCTCCTCAGGGTAAACTGGCTGAACTGTTTGCAACACAGCAACTGAAGGATAAAGTAAATACTCGTAGCACAGATGCCGAAGTAGAAAAAGTTCTTCGTGAAGAAGTTAAAGCTGCTGTAGACAATTCATATAATGTGCTTCGTACACGTATCGACCGTTTTGGTGTAGCTCAGCCTAATATCCAGACTTTGGAAGGAAGCATGGGGCGTATCATGGTGGAATTGCCAGGTATCAAAGAACCAGAACGTGTAAGAAAATTGCTTCAGGGTTCTGCTAACCTTGAATTCTGGGAAACATTCGAAGCTAAAGAAATCGTTCCTTTCTTGATTTCTGCAGACCAAAAAGCAGCTTCTTTGCTGGCTATGGAAGAAAAGACAGATACAGTTGCTGCACAGGCAGAAAATGCTAATACTGTTTCTGCAAAGGATAGCTTGACTGCTGCATTGAAAGGCGAACAGGTTGCAGAGTCTACTGGTATGGAGCGGTTGAAGAAACAACATCCGTTGGCTGCTGTTCTGCAGATGAACCAGAGTGGTGTGGGTGCAATTGTTGGTTATGCAGACTATAGAGATACAGCGTCTGTAAACAATATTCTGGCTATGCCTGAAATTAAGAAGATGATGCCTCGTGACCTGAAACTGATGTGGGGTGTAAAAGCATCTGACTTTGATAAGACTGGCCGTATCTTTGAATTGTATGCTATCAAGTCTACAGAACGTAACGGACGTGCTCCATTGGAAGGTGATGTTATAACTGATGCCAAGGATGAATACGACCAGTTCAACAAGCCTTGCGTAAGTATGTCGATGAACACTGAAGGTGCTCGTCGTTGGGCTGTACTTACCAAACAGAACATCGGAAAAGAAATCGCTATCGTATTGGATGGCTATGTATATAGTGCTCCACGTGTAAATGGTGAAATTACTGGTGGTAACTCTCAGATTACAGGTAACTTTACTCCAGAATTGACAAAAGATTTGGCTAACGTACTGAAGTCTGGTAAAATGCCTGCTCCTGCACGTATCGTTCAGGAAGATATCGTAGGACCATCACTGGGTCAGGAGTCTATCAATCAGGGAATCATGTCTTTTATTGTAGCTCTGATTATTTTGATGACCTACATGTGTGCTATGTACGGTTTCATTCCGGGTATGATTGCTAACATGGCTTTGTTCATCAACTTCTTCTTTACACTAGGAATTCTTACCTCATTCCAGGCTGCGCTGACTATGTCAGGTATTGCGGGTATGGTACTTTCACTGGGTATGGCAGTGGATGCTAACGTATTGATTTACGAACGTACAAAAGAAGAACTTCGTGCAGGTAAGGGAACTAAGCAAGCTTTGTCTGAAGGTTATGCAAATGCTTTCTCTGCCATCTTCGACTCTAACTTGACTTCTATCATTACAGGTATTATTCTGTTCTACTTTGGTACAGGTCCTATTCGTGGTTTTGCTACGACATTGATTATCGGTATCCTCTGCTCATTCTTTACAGCAGTGTTCCTGACTCGTCTGGTTTATGAACACTATATGGGTAAAGATAAATGGTTGAACCTTACATTCACTACAGGTATTTCTAAGAATCTGATGCAGAATGTACACTATAACTTTATGGGCAAGATTAAAAGTTCGTTCACTATTTGGGGAACAATCATTGTAATCTGTCTGATTTCGTTTGTTGTACGTGGCTTGTCTCAGAGTATCGACTTTACCGGTGGACGTAACTTTGTAGTTCAGTTCGAACAGAAAGTAGCTCCGGAAACTGTACGTAGCCTGCTCCAGCCAAAAGTTGGCGATGCAAACGTACAAGCTATTGCTTTGGGTACTGACGGTAAGACTGTACGTGTGACAACCAACTATCGTATTGAAGAAAACTCTTCTACTATCGATTCTGAAATTGAAGAATTCTTGTACGATGCACTGAAAGAAGGAAACTTGTTGGGCGAAGGTACTACATTAGAAATCTTTATCGACCGCGATAACCGTGCCGGAGGTTCTATCATCAGCTCACAGAAAGTAGGTCCAAGTATTGCTGACGATATCAAGACATCAGCTATCTGGTCAGTTGTATTTGCATTGATTGCTATCGGTCTTTATATTTTGATTCGTTTCCGTAATATTGCATTCAGTATCGGTGCTACTGTTGCATTGGCTGTAGATACAATACTGATTATCGGTGCTTACTCACTGTGTCATGGCTGGATGCCATTCTCTTTGGAAATTGACCAGACCTTCATTGGTGCAATCCTGACAGCAATTGGTTACTCAATCAACGATAAGGTGGTAATCTTCGACCGTGTACGTGAGTTCTTTGGCTTATACATCAAGCGCGACCGTGCACAATTGTTCAACGATTCATTGAATACGACATTGTGCCGTACCATCAATACTTCATTGAGTACATTGATTGTATTGCTCTGTATCTTCTTCCTGGGAGGTGACAGTATCCGTAGCTTTGCATTTGCAATGATTCTGGGTGTGGTAATTGGTACACTTTCTTCATTGTTTATTGCAGCTCCGGTTGCTTATCTGACAATGGGTAACAAAATGCCTGAACAAGATGCAAAAGCTTAAATATATCTGATGATATACTACAAAAAATGCCGTTTCTGGAAATTCCAGAGGCGGCATTTTTTTGTGGATGTATTTTTTAAGAACTCGTAGAGTGGTAAAAAAAATACCTTGCCAATTGAATGTTGGCAAGGTAATATTATAAGTAATTGTTCGGAAATGCTATAATTATTTTCCGAAGCGTTCTTTCAGTTTAGCCAGCATATCGCGTGTCATGCTGTCAAGGTCGTATTCCGGTTTCCATCCCCATTCTTCACGGGCACAAGTATCATCCAAAGAGTTAGGCCAAGAATCAGCAATAGCCTGACGGAGTGGGTCTACCTGATATTCCATTTCGAAAGAAGGCATGTATTCTTTAATCTTCTGGTAAATCATTTCCGGTTCGAAACTCATAGAAGCAATGTTGAAAGAGTTACGGTGTACGAATTTAGATGGGTCTGCTTCCATAATTTCTACACAGGCACGCAGAGCATCCGGCATGTACATCATATCCATATAAGTTCCTTTGCCGATAGGACAGATAAATTTTTCTCCTTTAGCCGCAGAGTAGTAGATATCTACAGCGTAATCGGTTGTACCTCCTCCCGGAGGAGTAACGTAAGAAATCAATCCAGGGAATCGTACAGAACGGGTATCTACACCAAAACGTGTAAAGTAGTAGTCGCTGAGCAATTCTCCAGAAACCTTAGTCACACCATACATAGTGCGAGGACGCTGGATAGTGTCTTGAGGAGTTTTATCTGCTGGAGTACCAGGACCGAAAGAACCGATTGAGCTAGGTGTAAATACAGCACAGTTCTTTTCGCGGGCAACTTCCAATACATTGAAAAGTCCTCCCAGGCCGATTTTCCATGCCAATTGAGGTTTGGCTTCGGCTACTGCTGATAAAAGGGCAGCCAGGTTATAAATAGTATCTACATGATACTGGCTGGCAACATCAGCAATCTGTTGTGCATTAGTGATGTCGACGATGGCAGATGGACCAGATTCTTTCAAAATCCCTTTAGGCTCTGCACCTGGGATATAACCTGCTACTACATCTCCATCTTTATAAATTTCTCTTAATTTCATTGTGAGTTCTGAGCCAATCTGGCCCGTAGAACCGATGATCAGGATATTTTTCATCAGAAAAGGTATTAATGTTTTCGAGTACAAAGATACGCATTAAAATGTTTTTTTAGGGGAAAAGCCTCTATTATTCGGGAAAAAATGTGACCTTTGCGTATAGAACCTTAAAATAAGAAATCATGTACGGAAAATTTAAAGAATTCCTGACTCAGGAATTGGCAAACATTGAGGCTGCAGGACTTTACAAAAAAGAACGAATTATAACTACTCCGCAGCGTGCAGATATTCAGGTGAACGGCGGTGAGCATGTTTTGAACTTTTGTGCGAACAATTATCTGGGACTCTCGGATAACAAACGCTTGATTGAGGCTGCAAAGTCTGCTATGGATACATACGGCTACGGTATGTCTTCTGTTCGTTTTATTTGTGGAACTCAAGACCTTCATAAGCAATTGGAAGCTGCTATTTCTGATTACTTCAAGACAGAAGATACTATTCTGTATGCAGCTTGTTTTGATGCTAACGGTGGTGTGTTCGAACCTTTGTTCACAGATGAAGATGCCATCATTTCGGATGCCTTGAATCATGCGTCAATTATTGACGGTGTGCGTTTGTGCAAGGCTAAACGCTATCGCTATGCCAATGCAGATATGGTCGAACTGGAACGTTGTCTGCAGGAAGCACAGGCTCAGCGTCACCGCATTATCGTAACAGATGGTGTATTCTCAATGGACGGTAACGTAGCCCCAATCGACAAAATCTGTGATTTGGCTGAAAAATACGATGCATTGGTTATGGTAGACGAGTCTCACTCTGCCGGTGTAGTAGGTGCTACAGGTCATGGTGTTGCAGAACAGTTTAACGCATATGGCCGTATTGATATCTTTACAGGTACACTGGGTAAAGCATTTGGTGGTGCTATGGGTGGTTTTACTACTGGTAAGAAAGAAATCATCGATATGCTGCGCCAGCGCTCACGTCCATATTTGTTCTCTAACTCTGTAGCTCCGGCTATTGTAGGTGCAAGTTTGGAAATGTTCAAGATTTTGAAGGAAAGCAATGCTTTGCATGACAAGCTGATGGAAAATGTAACTTATTTCCGTGAAAAGATGCTGGCTGCAGGCTTTGATATTAAACCGACTCAGAGTGCCATTTGTGCAGTGATGCTGTACGATGCCAAACTGTCGCAGGATTTTGCTGCAAAAATGCAGGAAGAAGGTATTTATGTAACAGGTTTCTATTATCCGGTAGTTCCGAAAGGTCAGGCACGTATCCGTGTTCAGTTGTCTGCAGGACACGAGCGTGAACATTTGGATAAGGCTATCGCAGCATTCATTAAAGTGGGAAAAGAACTGAATGTAATAAAATAAAATATTGTTGCGTGTCCGGTACGTTTTGAACGTTTCATAAATGAGATGAACGTTTGTCATTTGTTTAATAAAGACTGGTCATTTCTGTGCGGCAAGTTAGTCATAGAAGTGATACGACAATGAGACAGTAACAAGCATACCGGCCCCCGAAAATTATCAGTGAAGTACAAAAAAAGCGTCAAGGTTAAAACTTGACGCTTTTTTTGTACCCCCGAGGGGAATCGAACCCCTATCTAAAGTTTAGGAAACTTCTATTCTATCCGTTGAACTACAAGGGCGATGTATTTACAAAGGTAATATATTTAGTTTATATTATTACAATATTAATGCATTATTTTTGTTTTATTTGTTTTTTTGTAAATAAATGATGGAATATCTTGCTTTTCTGTTTTAACTTATGCAAATTTGCGACTATTGAACTTGTAAATTAAAATAGAAGATTATGGCAGAAGAGATGATAGTCAAAGAACTGGAAGATGTGGTGGTTCGGTTTTCTGGTGATTCCGGTGATGGCATGCAGCTTGCCGGAAACATGTTTTCGAATATTTCAGCAACGGAAGGTAATGACATCAGTACCTTTCCCGATTATCCGGCAGATATTCGTGCCCCGCAAGGTACATTGACCGGTGTCTCAGGCTTTCAGGTACATATTGGTTCGGGTAAAGTGTATACCCCGGGTGATAAGTGTGACGTCCTGGTAGCAATGAATCCGGCTGCCTTGAAAACACAATATAAATTTTGTAAGCCGCAGACTGTAATTATCATTGATACAGACTCTTTTACAAAGAAGGATTTGGAAAAAGCTAAATTTACGCATGAGAACCCATTCTCGGAATTGGGTATAAAAAATGAAGTAGTAGAGGCCGCTATTACAACCATGTGTAAGGAGAGTCTGAAAGATAGCGGACTGGATAACAAATCTATCTTGAGGACCAAGAATATGTTTGCCTTGGGGCTGGTCTGCTGGCTTTTCCACCGCGATATTGCGATTGGTGAAAAGATTCTTCGCGAGAAATTTGCCAAGAAACCAGAGATAGCCGAGGCGAACGTAAAAGTACTTTATGACGGCTATCGTTTTGGCGAAAATACACATGCATCGGTTTCTACTTCATATATTATTGAAAACAAGCACAAAAAAGAACCGGGAAGATACATGGATATCAACGGTAATAAAGCAACGGCTTATGGCCTGATTGCAGCGGCCGAAAAAGCAGGATTGCAATTGTATCTGGGGTCGTATCCTATTACTCCTGCTACAGATATCCTGCATGAGCTGGCAAAACATAAGTCGCTTGGTGTAAAAACCGTTCAGTGTGAAGATGAGATTGCAGGATGCGCCTCGGCTGTTGGGGCTGCTTTTGCAGGTGCACTGGCTGTTACAACGACTTCCGGTCCGGGTGTTTGTCTGAAGAGTGAGGCCATGAACCTTGCTGTAATGACCGAGCTTCCGCTGGTAATTATTGACGTACAGCGTGGCGGACCATCTACGGGACTTCCTACAAAATCGGAACAGACAGATTTGCTGCAAGTACTGTATGGACGAAACGGAGAGAGTCCGATGCCGGTTATAGCAGCGACATCGCCTACCGACTGTTTTGATGCAGCTTATATGGCATGTAAGATTGCATTGGAACACATGACGCCGGTAGTATTATTGACAGATGCTTATATTGCAAACGGCTCGGCAGCCTGGAAGTTGCCCGACTTGAATGCATACCCTGCGATATGCCCTCCATACGTTACACCGGATATGGCTGATACGTGGACTCCGTTCCTGCGTAATGAAGAAACAAAAGTACGTTATTGGGCAGTTCCCGGTACAGAAGGATTTATGCACCGCATCGGTGGGCTGGAGAAGAGCAATGAAACGGGAGCTATTTCAACCGAACCGGAAAATCATGACCTGATGACCCGATTGAGAGCCGAAAAAATAGCCCGGATAGCCGATGAACTTCCTGAACTGGAAGTTGAGGGTTGTGCAGATGCAGACTTGCTGATTGTTGGCTTTGGCGGTACATACGGTCACTTGCATTCGGCTATGGACGAGCTGAACAAAACAGGCAAGAAAGCAGCATTGGCACATTTCCGTTTTATCAATCCGTTGCCGAAGAATACGGCTGCAGTATTGCGAAAATATAAAAAGATAGTTGTTGCAGAGCAGAATTTGGGACAGCTGGCAGGTTATTTAAGGATGAACATTGAGGGAATCCATTTATATCAGTTCAATCAGGTGAAGGGGCAGCCTTTTGTCGTACAGGAACTGGTTGATGCGTTTATAAAAATTATGGAGGAATAAACTATGAGTGAAACAAAATATACTGCAGCAGATTATAAGGCAGGCCAGCCGCGCTGGTGTCCGGGATGTGGTGACCATGCTTTTTTGAATTCTTTTCATAAAGCGTTGGCTGAACTGGGAGTACCTCCCCATGAAATAGCAGTAATTTCAGGTATCGGCTGCTCTTCACGTTTACCGTATTATATGAATACCTACGGAATGCATACCATTCACGGCCGTGCAGCAGCCATAGCTACAGGTGCCAAAGTAGCAAATCCAAATATCACAATCTGGCAGATTTCGGGTGATGGTGACGGCTTGGCAATCGGTGGAAATCATTTTATTCATGCCATTCGCCGAAATATTGATATTAATATGGTATTGCTGAATAACCGGATTTACGGATTGACGAAAGGGCAGTATTCACCTACTTCAGTTCGTGGCTTTGTTAGCAAATCATCTCCTTATGGAACAGTTGAAGACCCTTTCCGTCCGGCTGAGCTTTGTTTTGGAGCAAGAGGACGCTTCTTTGCACGTTGTGTGGCAGTCGATGGCGGTCCGTCTGTAGAGGTATTGAAGGCTGCGGCACGTCATAAAGGTGCATCTGTAGTCGAAGTGCTGCAAAACTGTGTTATTTTTAACGATGGTACGCACTCGGCACTTGCCACTAAGGCCGACCGAATGAAAAATGCCATCTATCTGGAACATGGCAAGCCAATGCTTTTTGGAGAGAATAATGAACTTGGACTGATGCAGGAGGGATTCGGACTGAAAGTGGTCAAGTTGGGCGAAAACGGCATCACAGAGAAGGACATTCTGGTGCACGATGCACATTGTGAAGACCATACACTTCAATTGAAGCTGGCTTTGATGGAAGGTCCTGATTTCCCGATAGCTCTGGGAGTAATTCGGGATGTAGAGGCACCTACTTATGATGAGGCGGTAGAGGCACAGATACACGAGGTGTCAGAAAAGAAAAAGTATCATAATTTTGCAGAATTACTGGAAACCAACGACACATGGGAAATTTAATCCCTTTCTGTTGATAAGGAAAACAAGAACCGGATAGAGGGAAAGCCTGTATCCGGTTTTTTTGTTTTCGTGTAAAAGCGTATTTTTGTATTGGATTATTTTTTAGACTTGATATAATATGAAACACATCAGATTTTTCTGTACCGGCTTGTTGGTAGGAGGGGCAACCTTGCTTCTGCAGGCCCAGCAGGCAATGACAGTCGATGACCTGGTGAACTGGAAACGTATTACCAGTCAGACGATTTCGAATAACGGCCAATGGGCGGCCTGTGTTTTTTCTCCGTGGAGAGGAGATGCGCAAGTAGAGATTTATTCGGCAACCGACGGAAAACAAATTGCTTCTTTTGCTCCGGCAACAGACGTTCGTTTCTCTTCTAGCTCCGATTATGCCGTTGTTAAAACAATTCCCTTCTTGCAGTTGACAGACTCTTTGAAGCTGAAAAAAACTCCTAAGGAAAAAATGCCTATGCCAGTTTTAAAGATTGTTCATATGGCGGATCAGAAAGAAACGGTAATAGATTCTTTGAAATCTTATAAGATGGCTGAGACGGGAGACTGGCTGGCTTATCAGGCAGGACGGAAAGATTCGGCTCTCACGGTGATGTCGCTGGATGGAAACCGGATAATCTCTTTACCTAATGTTTTGGAATATGGATTTTCGCGTAAAGGTGAACAGCTGTATTTTGTAACAAAAGACTCTTCTGCAACTTTTACTCCCGGAATTTACAGATGGAGTACAGGCTTGGAGCAGGCTGTTTTGGTGAAAGCGGGAAAAGGTACATTCAAGCAGGTCGTGTTCAGTGAAAATGGTCAGAAACTGGCATTTGTATATACAGAAAAGAACGGGGATAACGAGCAGAAGTCGGGAATATGGTTGACTGACAGTAAAAACCGTGCACAGCAACTTGTAAATTCCCAGCAACCAGGTATGTATAAAGGCTGGATTGTCAGTCCGGATGCCGCCTTGCGTTTTTCGAAAGATGCTTCACGGCTTTTTTTTGGAACTTCTCCAGCTCCTTTACAAAAAGACAAGCTTGTTTTGCCAGAAAATCGTCCTAATGTTCAGGTATGGAGTGGCAACGAGCCTGTACAGTATACAGTCCAGCAATATAATGTGAAGAAGGACTTGAAGAAAAGCTATGCTGCTGTCTTTTTGCTGAATGAAAACAAAATGATTCAGTTGGCCGATACAGCATTGCAGGAAACAGTTTTACCGTCCGAAAACGGAGAGTGGGCTATTGTATACACATCGCGTCCTTATTCTCTGTCTTCGATGTGGGAGGGACGTACACGCGCCGACTATTATAAGGTATCGCTGTGTACGGGTGAGCGTTCTCTGTTGAAAACTGCCGACTATACGCGGTATCGGATTTCGCCCGAAGGAAGATTTGCCTATGGCTACAATCCGACTGACAGCTGCTGGTATACCTATCATTTCTCCTCCAGCCGTCTGATAAAGCTGACTTCGCCCCGTAATTTTACCGCTTGGGATGAAGAAAATGATGTTCCAGATTATCCGGAAGCATATGGCATAGCCGGATGGACACAAGGTGATGACCGAATTTTGATTTACGACCGGTATGATATCTGGTCGTTTGACCCGATGGGAAATAGTAAAGCCGTAAATCTGACCGTAAACGGTCGTGCTTCACGCCGCACTTACCGTTGGCTGAATTTAGATAAAGAGCAACATTTTATTCATTTGGCAGAACCACAATTCTTATCAGCTTTTGACGAGTTGCGTAAAACAACATTGTTCTATCAGGCTGACCTGAAACAGCCACAGGCTCCTGTATGCCTTTTGGAAGAAACGTGTAAGATGGACAATCTGATGAAAGCTAAGGATGCCAACCGCCTGCTGTTTACTAAAGAACGGTTTGATGTTTTCCCGGATATTTATGCTGCAGATATCAATCTGAAGAAACCGATACAGCTTACACAAGGTATTCGCCAACAGAAACCGTTTGTTTGGGGTACAGCCGAACTGTTGTCATGGGTAACACTTGATGGAGACACCATTGAAGGCGTGCTGTATAAGCCGGAAGGATTTGACCCGAAACGGAAGTATCCGATGATCGTTAATTTCTACGAACGGAATTCGGAAACCTTGCATAAATACCGGATGCCCGAACCACACCGTTCTACAATAGATTATCATCTTTATCTGAGCAACGGATATTTGGTATTTAATCCCGATGTGCGATATAAGGTAGATGGTTTTCCGGGTGAAGACTGCTATAACTGTGTGATGTCAGGAATTGCTTTTTTGGCAACACGTGGGTTTGTAGACATGAAGCTTATCGGTGCACAAGGGCATAGCTGGGGAGGCTATCAGGTAGCCTATTTGGCAACTCGTACAGATTTGTTTGCGGCTATAGAGTCGGGAGCCCCTGTCGTGAACATGTTCAGTGCTTATGGCGGTATTCGCTGGGGATCGGGACTGAACCGTTCGTTCCAGTATGAGCATACCCAAAGCCGTATTGGTGGAACACCATGGGACGCACCGACCCGCTATTTTGAAAATTCTCCGCTTTTCCTGATGGACAAAGTGAAAACCCCTATTCTGATTATGCATAATGACCAGGATGGCCATGTGCCCTGGTATCAGGGAATTGAATACTTCATCGCATTGAAACGTTTGCAAAAACCTGTCTGGATGTTGAACTATACCGGCGAACCGCATTGGCCTTTACACATTGCCAATAAAATTGACTTTCAGAAAAGAATGTTTCAGTTTTTCAACCATTATCTGAAGGGGGCAGCCCAGCCTCGGTGGATGAAAGAGGGAGTTCCGGCTGTGAAACAACCGTATGAACTAGGATATTGATATATGGCAGGTTAAAAAGGTATTGCATTCATAATCACGGCAGTCTATGGCATGAAGAGAGCTATTAAATAACCGTTAATGCTATGTCTGATTATCATTTTTGTATACGAAGTATAAAACTTTGTGGATTAGAGAATTTTTTCTCTAATAACTGCTTTTATTTAAAAATAAACTGCTATTTTTGTAACGCCTAAGACAAGGAAGATGTTTAAAAACATCTTTCTCGTTCGATGAAAAGAATATATACAATTGATATAATAACCAAATTAATCATTTGAAACAATGGCGAATTTAGATCTTACAAAGTACGGTATCACTGGAACCGTAGAAATCGTACACAATCCTTCTTACGAAGTATTGTTTGCTGAAGAAACAAAAGCTGGATTGGAAGGCTTTGAAAAAGGTCAGGAAACTGAACTGGGTGCAGTAAACGTAATGACTGGTATCTACACTGGTCGTTCTCCTAAAGATAAATTCTTGGTAAAAGACGCTACAAGTGAAAATACTGTATGGTGGACTTCTGAAGAATATAAAAACGACAACAAGCCTGTAACTACTGAAACATGGAATGTTTTGAAAGACTTGGCTGCTAAAGAATTGTCAAACAAAAAATTGTATGTTGTTGATGGTTTCTGTGGCGCTAACGAAGCTACTTGCTTGAAAGTTCGTTTCATCATGGAAGTTGCATGGCAGGCTCACTTTGTAACTAACATGTTCATCCGTCCTTCTAAAGAACAGTTGGAAAACTTCGAACCTGACTTCATCGTTTACAACGCTTCTAAAGCAAAAGTTGAAAACTACAAAGAATTGGGCTTGAACTCAGAAACTGCAGTTGTATTCAACTTGACTACTAAAGAACAGGTTATCCTGAACACTTGGTACGGTGGTGAAATGAAGAAAGGTATGTTCTCTATGATGAACTACTTCAACCCATTGCGTGGTATCGCTTCTATGCACTGCTCTGCTAACACTAATATGGACGAAACTGAATCAGCTATCTTCTTCGGTTTGTCTGGTACAGGTAAGACTACTTTGTCAACTGACCCGAAACGTAAGTTGATCGGTGACGACGAACACGGATGGGATAACGAAGGTGTATTCAACTACGAAGGTGGTTGCTACGCTAAAGTTATCAACTTGGATAAAGAATCAGAACCAGATATTTACAACGCTATCCGTCGTGACGCTTTGTTGGAAAACGTTACTGTTGACGCTGAAGGTAAAATCAACTTCGCTGATAAGAGCGTAACAGAAAATACTCGTGTTTCTTATCCTATCAACCACATCGAAAACATCGTTAAACCTATCTCTAAAGGTCCTCACGCTAAACAAGTTATCTTCTTGTCAGCTGATGCATTCGGTGTATTGCCTCCAGTATCTATCCTGAACGATCAGCAGGCTCAGTACTACTTCTTGTCAGGATTTACTGCAAAATTGGCTGGTACAGAACGCGGTATCACTGAACCGACTCCGACATTCTCTGCATGTTTCGGCGCTGCTTTCTTGAGCTTGCACCCAACTAAATATGCTGAAGAATTGGTTAAGAAGATGGAAATGACTGGTGCTAAAGCATACTTGGTTAACACTGGTTGGAATGGTACTGGCAAACGTATCTCTATCAAAGATACTCGTGGTATCATCGATGCTATCTTGGATGGTTCTATCGACAAAGCTCCAACTAAGACTATTCCTTTCTTCGACTTCGTTGTTCCAACAGAATTGCCGGGTGTTGATCCTAAGATCCTTGACCCACGCGATACTTACGAATGCGCTTGTCAGTGGGAAGAAAAAGCTAAAGACTTGGCTGGCCGTTTCATCAAGAACTTCTCTAAGTTCACTGGAAACGAAGCTGGTAAAGCTTTGGTTGTTGCTGGTCCGAAATTGTAATCAGACGCAATTTAAATATGAAAGCGGTTCTCTTTGGAGAGCCGCTTTTTTTTGTTTACCTTTGGTTCATTAATTTTTTATACTATGAAGAGAAATACTATTTTATGCTCGTTGGCAGCTGCTGCAGTATTTACTGCATGTACGAAAGATGTGGCTGCTCCGGAACCTATCTTACCGATACCACAGGAAAAACAGGTGGATTGGCAAAAAATGGAAACGTATGCTTTTATCCATTTCGGACTGAATACGTTTAATGACCGTGAATGGGGTTATGGGGATAGTGATCCTAAAACCTTTAATCCGACTCGCTTGGATTGCGAACAGTGGGCACAGACTTTGGTAAAAGCTGGAATGAAAGGGGTTATCCTCACAGCAAAGCATCACGATGGATTCTGTTTGTGGCCATACGAAGGAACTGAGTACAGTGTGAAGAATTCTCCATGGCGTGATGGTAAAGGAAACTTAGTCAAGGAGTTGCAGGAAGCCTGTAAAAAATATAATCTGAAGTTTGCTGTTTATCTTTCACCATGGGACAGAAACAGAGCTGATTATGCCAGTCCGTCGTATGTAGGCTATTTTCATGCACAACTCAGGGATTTGATGACAAATTATGGTGAAGTTTTCGAAGTTTGGTTTGATGGAGCCAATGGAGGAGACGGATGGTATGGAGGAGCCAAAGAAGCGCGTACAATCGACCGGAAAAACTACTATAACTTCCCGAAGATTTATGAGATGCTCGATGAGCTTCAGCCACAGGCTATTATATTCTCGGACGGAGGTCCTGGATGCCGTTGGGTAGGAAATGAAAATGGCTTTGCCGGTGCTACAAACTGGTCTTTCCTGCGGGCTGGAGAAGTTTATCCCGGTTATCCAAACTACAGAGAACTGCAGTATGGGCATGCTGATGGAAATCAGTGGGTTCCTGCAGAATGTGACGTATCTATTCGTCCGGGATGGTTCTATCACCCTGAAGAGGACGATAGGGTGAAGACTCCTGAACAGTTGGTTGATTTGTATTATAGAAGTGTTGGTCATAATGCAACATTGTTATTGAACTTTCCTGTCGACAGAGAAGGCTTGATTCATCCAATTGACTCGGCTAATGCAGTGAAGTTCCATGAAATAATCAATCAGCAGCTTAAAACAAATCTGGTGGCTGGAATCGCTCCAACGGTTTCGAATGAAAGAGGCGGATGTTTTGTTGCAAAAGCTATGACAGACGATGATTACGATACTTACTGGGCTACTGAAGATGGTGTGACTACAGGTGATATCACATTTACCTTTGCTCAGCCACAGCGGATGAACCGTATGATGCTTCAGGAGTATATTCCTTTGGGTCAGCGTGTGAAATCGTTCGTGGTCGAATATAAAAACGGTGAAACTTGGCTGCCTGTTAAGCTGAATGAGGAAACTACAACGATTGGATATAAGCGTTTGCTTCGCTTTGAGGCAGTAGAATCAGACGGTATCCGTATCCGTATTACAGATGCACGCGGACCTTTATGTATTAATAATGTGGGAGTTTATGATGCAGGAGAAACAGCAGATGTCTTTACCCAGAAAGCTTCGGATATACCGACTTTGCCGTTTACTGTGAACGGTGTAAGTGCAGAAGAGGGTGGTAAAGTGACTGACAAGCAGGAAAATACTACCTTGTTTGTAGAAGGTGATAAACTTTTGGTTGATTTAGGCAGTGAACAAACAATTTCTTCTTTCCGTTACTTGCCTGATCAGAGTGAATATGGAAAAGGACGTATTGCAGCTTACGAGCTGCGTGTAGGCATGAATGCAAATGCTGTCAATCAATTAGTCAAGGCTGGGGAATTCTCAAATATACAGAATAACCCGATTATGCAGTCGCTTTATTTTACGCCCGTAAAGGCACGCTATGTAGAACTGAAGGCTGTACGAATGATTAAGGAAGGTGAGCCATTAGGAGTTGCCGAGTTGCGTATAAAATAACTGTTATCTATGAAGTTAATATTTAATATTGTTATGATGGCCGGTATCTTTCTTTGTGGATGCAATACATCTGTATCTAAAGAAGGAGAAATGGATAAAGCAAATGCTTCGGAAAAGGTTAGTACAACGAATCAGGTTGTAGAAACCATTATGAGCCGCCGGAGTATCCGTAAATATAAACCTCAACCGATAGAGCGAGAAAAGATGGAGCAAATAATCAATTGCGGTATTAATGCTCCTAATGGTATGAATAAGCAATCGTGGGAAGTGCGGGTTGTAGATAATCCTGAATTTATAAATGGCATAACAGATTTATACAAGAAGGAAAATCCAAAGGCTGCAGAACGTCCTGGCTTCAAGAATATGTTTAACAATGCACCTACCGTTGTTTTTATAGCCAATGACCCTTCATACGAATTGTCGCAGATAGACTGTGGATTGCTGGGTGAGAATATGATACTTTCAGCCTGGTCTATGGGGATAGGCTCCTGTTGTCTGGGTGGGCCGGTACGCTTTATGAAATCTCCTGCAGCAGCCGACTATCTGAAACGTTTGGAATTTAGTGAGGGTTATGAATTGCTTTATGCCATTGCATTTGGCTATCCGGATGAAACACCTGCAGCCAAGCTGCGTAAGGCAGAAAAAGTACGCTTTATTGATTGAGGGTGTTAGCATAAATACAATAAAAAAAGAGGCGATTTTCGCCTCTTTTTTATTGTTATGAAGTAAGAATTAATCTTTCTTGTTGGCACGCTTACGCTCTGTTTCATCCAAGATGATTTTACGCATACGCATGCTTTTTGGAGTAACTTCTACATATTCATCTTCCTTGATGTACTCCAATGCTTCTTCCAATGAGAAGATAACCGGAGGAATAATACGTGCTTTATCATCTGAACCTGAAGCACGCATGTTGGTAAGCTTTTTCGATTTGGTTACGTTGATAACAAGGTCGTTTTCATGAACATGTTCACCAACTACCTGTCCGGCATAAACCTCATCTTGCGGGTAAATAAAGAATTTACCGCGGTCCTGAAGTTTATCAATTGCATATGCAAATGCAGTACCAGCTTCCATAGCAATCATAGAACCGTTGGTACGGCGGTCGATTTCACCTTTGTATGGCTGATACTCTTTAAAACGGTGTGCCATGATAGCTTCACCCTGAGAAGCAGTCAGTACGTTTGTACGTAAACCGATAATACCACGTGAAGGCATATCGAATTCAATGTTCACACGGTCACCCTGAGTTTCCATAGAAGTCAGTTCACCTTTACGGCGAGTAACCATATCAATCATCTTACTTGAGAATTCTTCAGGAACACTGATAGTCAGCTCTTCGATAGGTTCACATTTTACACCGTCAATCTCTTTGTAAATAACCTGCGGCTGTCCTACCTGCAATTCATATCCTTCACGGCGCATGGTTTCAATCAATACAGACAGATGCAAGACACCACGTCCTGAAACAATCCATTTGCCATCTTCATTTTCTGTCTTGCGTACACGCAAAGCCAAGTTCTTGTCCAATTCCTTTGTCAAACGGTCGTGGATATGGCGTGAAGTCACAAACTTACCTTCTTTTCCGAAGAAAGGAGAGTCGTTGATTGTGAACAACATACTCATAGTAGGTTCGTCGATTGCAATAGGTGGAAGTGGTTCTGGATTTTCGAAATCGCAGATTGTATCACCAATTTCAAAACCTTCTATACCAATAATTGCACAGATATCACCTGAAGAAACCGATTCTGTTTTTTTACGTCCCAGTCCTTCGAAAGTATGTACTTCCTTGATTTTTGATTTTACCAGTGAACCGTCGCGTTTGGCAAGTGTGATGTTCATACCTTCGCGCAATGTTCCGCGATGCACACGGCCTACAGCAATACGTCCTGTATATGAAGAATAATCCAGTGAAGTGATCAGCATCTGTGGGGTACCTTCCAGCTGTTTAGGAGCAGGAATATATTTTACGATAGCATCAAGCAGGGGAGTGATGCTGTCAGTAGGAGTTTTCCAGTCTTCTCCCATCCAGTTGTTCTTTGCAGAACCATAAATAACAGGGAAATCCAACTGGTCCTCGGTGGCATTCAAGCTGAACATCAGATCGAACACCATTTCGTATACTTCTTCCGGACGGCAGTTCGGCTTGTCTACCTTATTGACTACAACAATCGGTTTCAATCCGATTTGCAATGCCTTTTGCAATACGAAGCGAGTTTGTGGCATAGGGCCTTCAAAAGCATCAACCAGCAGAATACATCCGTCGGCCATGTTCAGCACACGTTCTACCTCGCCACCGAAGTCGGCATGCCCCGGAGTATCGATGACATTGATTTTTGTACCTTTGTAATTGATGGAAACATTTTTTGAAAGAATCGTTATACCTCTTTCACGTTCCAAATCGTTGTTATCCAATACCAATTCTCCATTGGTCTGGTCGTTGCGGAACAAGTGTCCCGCCAACATCATTTTATCTACCAGCGTAGTTTTACCGTGGTCTACGTGGGCAATGATGGCAATGTTTCTAATATCTTGCATACTATACCTATATATTTGGGTACAAAGTTACGATTTTTCTTGTGATTTTTAGGATAAAAAACTTGATTTTCCTTTCGTCTGCCGTAAAAAGTTATAAGAAATGGCTGTGAAGCATTCTTACAGATATTTTTAATGGAAAAAGTAAAAAGAAGTGCATAAATCATTGCAATATAAAAGATTATCATTATCTTTGCACCCGCAAATCAAATTTATACATTTTAAAAATAGTCAAATTATGTATTTAGACGCAGCTAAAAAACAAGAAATCTTTGGAAAGTACGGAAAGTCTAACACTGATACTGGCTCACCTGAAGCACAGATTGCATTGTTTTCATACCGTATTTCTCACCTGACTGAGCACATGAAGCTCAACAGAAAAGATTATAGCACTGAAAGAGCTTTGACAGCATTGGTAGGTAAGCGTCGTTCTTTATTGAACTACCTTAAAGACCGCGACATCGAAAGATACCGTGCTATTGTTAAAGAACTTGGATTGCGTAAGTAATTTTTTACTTGCTGCAAACGAAAAAAGCCGAGGATGTAATCGTTATACATCCTCGGCTTTTTATTTCTACAAAAATTTTATGGCAGAATTATTGTATTACAAATATGCATATCTTTGTATTCATATTGAAATAAATCTTAAATTAATACAATAAGAGGTATGTCCTCAGGAAAATCATAAAATACAGATGTCTATTTTAAATACATACTATTATAAGTTATATTCTTTTCTACAGAACCCCCTAAAGTATTTGTCTGAAAGTTGGTGGCAAGTAAAAATTACTGTGGGATTGATACTATTCTGCGTCTTTTTTCTGTCATTTTTTGTCCCTTATAATATTACTGCCTAGCTTACTTCGTTTACATTTTTGCCGATATCTTCCCTTTCTTGCCTTTGCCTAGGTGGGGGAGTGACATTTGCATTATCACATATTGTTTTTTACATGATAAGTAGAAATATTTCGTCTGTAAAAGTTTATCATTTACTGCTTTTGTGTATACTAGACATTATACTGCTTTCATTGGTGTTAGCCTACTTATTTTGTAGTCACCCAGACAGTTACCTGACCGATTTTTATGAAACCATTCAGTTGGTAACTCCAGTGGTATTGCTGGCTTACTTACTGTTAGGACTGGTATTAGCCGTTTGCCAGCTTAGAGAACCAATGAAAGTGCCTGTTTCGACTAAAAAGGAAGTGATGCCCGATGAAATGGCATGTTTTTATAACATGAATGGAGAGCTGCGGTTCCGATGGCTTCTTGCCGAAGTACTATATATTGAGGCAGCTGACAATTATGTTTCTGTCTATTATATGAAAGATGGCCGGCCAGTAAAGGAATTGATTAGGAATACATTGAAGAACACCGAAAAAAAACTTGGCTGGTAAAAATTTTCAGAAGTGTCATCGCTCGTTTCTTGTGAATATGCATGCAATAACTGGATGGAAGAAGTGTGGCCGTAACTATTTGCTGTTGTTTGGCATAGACGACCTGTCTGTCCCAGTTTCACGCTTATACATCCCACAGTTTATAAAAGATGAACCGTTTGTCCCAAAAACCGCCTGTTTGCCCCATAAAAATGCAGATAAAGCTTGAAGAAATTATCCTTGTTCTGTAATCTTAAAACATATGTAGTATGAAATTTATGATTGGGGCTCTACTGATGTCGGCCTTTTTAACTATTCAGACACAGAGCGAATCGGATTTATTATGTGGAAAATGGGAGGTGAAAGTTCCTGAGGTTCCTTATGGATATCATGAAGGTGAGTTGACTTTTCAACGAGTGAAAGAAAAATTAAGAGTCTGTGTGAGTTTGCCTTATACGAATCTGAATATAGGGAATTTTAAAAAAGAGGAGTATGGATATTCTTGTTCACAATATATAGATGGAACATCTGTTAACATACGGTTTATCATTAAGAAAAAAGGAGAACAGAAGTGTCTATTTGCAGTAGCGGAAATCGACGGAAAAACTATGGATGTGAAATTATTCCGTAAAAAATAAAGTGAAAAGATGGCTAAGATACTCTTATCATTGTGCATTAGTATTGTATTTATACTGATGGCATGTACTGCAGAGCAAGAACGTCTTTCTTTTCTTCAGGTAAAGGGAGATAGGATTATTGACTCAGCAGATAGAGAAGTGATATTGAACGGAATCAATCATGTGGTGAAGGACCCGAAAAAGCAGTATGTTTATGCAGCTGACGAGCAACTTTTTAAGAATTTTCGTATTTATGGGTTTAACTGTGTGAGATATGGTATTATTGGGGATGGTTTGGAACTAGAGCCAGGTGTGATAAACGAAGAATACCTTAAGGAAATAGATAAGCGAGTAAAGTGGGCCGAGGAGAATGGCATATGGTTGGTATTGGATATGCATCAGAATCTGTATGGCCGTAAGTTTAGTGATGGTGCACCGCAATGGGCTACTTTAGACGATGGGTTGTCACATCAGTCAGGGAATGTGTGGAGTGATTCTTATCTGATCAGTCCGGCTGTGCAGCGTGCATTCGATAATTTTTGGAACAATAAGCCGGCCTCAGATGGAAAAGGAGTACAAGATCATTATTTGGAAGTTTGGCGAGTACTGGCCGAACGTTATAAAGACGCACCTTCGGTGGCAGGGTTTGATATTATGAATGAACCATTCATGGGTGTTGAGGCGCAAGATGTTTTCAGAGATTTACTGAAAGGATATGCCGAAGGTACGGTTTTGCAGGGAGGTAAGTTACCGAATATGAATCAGCTTCTTACGGCTTTTGGAAGTGAAGCATCGCGTATAGAGTTGCTTGAAAGCTTGAATGACAAGGAACTATATAGGACAATGACAGGTATAGCCGGTCATAGGGTGAAAGCTTTTGAAGAACAAAAACTTTCGGCATTCTACCAGCGTGCACGAGATATTATTCGTGGAACAGGAAGTAAACAATTGCTGTTTTTGGAACATAGTTATTTCTGCAATATGGGCATCCCCAGTTACTTTACGGTTCCTAGGGGAACAGATAACCGAAAAGACCCGAACAGTGTATATGCACCTCATGGCTATGACCTGGTTACTGATACGGATGCGGCTGATAATCCTGATTACAGTCGGACGGGAGTAATCTTTGAACAGATTTTCAAGAATGGTGAAAATAAACAGTTGCCTGTATGGATAGGTGAGTGGGGAGCTTTCTATAAAGGAAAAGATTATCGGAGTGCAGCTTCCTATATTATTCAGATGATAGAGCAACGATTAGCGGGACAGACCTATTGGTGCTGGTGGCCCCAGATTGAAGATCAAGACTATTTTAAAATAGCATTGTCGCGTCCTTATCCGATGGCAGTGGCCGGAAAATTAAAGTCTTATACCAATACTGAAGCCAGATTTGTATGCAAATGGAATGAGCAAGCAGGAGAAACAGAAGGAAACTGTTTTTTTGTTCCAAAGCTATCGCTATTGGAGGAACATCAGTTGCAGATTGAACCTTTGTCAGCTTACAGGATTGAGCCGATTGCAGGAGGTCAGTCAGGTTACCTTATAGTAACCCCCTGTGGAAAGAATGTTGACAGGTACATTTCATTTCCTTCATTAAATTAGTATGTATAGAAAAGAAAAACAGTCCTTCAAAGTTTATGAATAAAGATTTGAAGGACTGTTTATTATATAAAGGACAATTTCAGACCGGATAATTCAGATTCTCATCAGTAGCCTGTTCCAGTACTTCGTGCAGGTATTTAGCTGCTTCCCATTTGGCCATTGGCAAGTTCATCATCAGATAATTGCCACAGTCTTTTGCACTGGCTCCCGGTATTTCGCCTTCATAGTCGGCAATGAAACAGAATGTTTCAATCATCAGTGGCAGAATGTCAGCCGACGTCAGGTCACCTTTCACTACCAGGTAATTCCCAGTAAGGCATCCCATAGGACCCCAGTAGATAATCTTGTCGGCCCATTCCGCATGATTACGAAGGAATGTGGCAGCCAAATGTTCCATGGTGTGAATAGCCGACGGACTGAGAGCCGGTTCGCGGTTGGGCTCTTTCATACGAATATCGAAAGTTGTGACAATCTCACTTCCTACGGTATCCTTGCGTGATACATAAATACCCCGTAACAGACGGATATGGTCTACTGTAAAGCTTGGTATCTTTTTCATGACTTTATTAATTATAATTGGTTGGGCAGTGCCTTCAGGAATGTTTCTGTTATACGGAAAGAACGGTCGGCCATTTCTCCCCAGAAATTCTGGTATTGCTCGAAGTGCTTGTCGGCTCCCGGAGTATCGCTGATGATACGGAAACTGATAAAAGGTACATTATACAAATGACATACCTGAGCAATGGCAGCCGATTCCATATCTACGGCCAGTCCTTCAGGGAAATTGCTTTTAATTTCATTCAGCTCTTTGCGGTCTGTGATAAATTTATCGCCCGTGCAAATCAGGCCGCCGAAGATTGCGGTTTCTGTGTCAAGAGACAAGGCGCATTTCAGTAGAGTTTCGCTCTCGGTGAAATAGGTAGGAAGACCTTGAATCTGTCCGTAAGCATTTCCTTCGCCGCACCATACATCATGATAAACAATCTGCTGGCTCACTACGACGTCCATTACTTTCAGACAAGTATCAATGCCGCCTGCAACACCGGTACTGATAATACAGTCGGGCTGGAAGTTACGGATTAGTTCCACGGTTCCGGCTGCGGCATTTACCTTACCGATACCGCATTGCATCAGTACAATGGTATTTTTCTGAATGGTTCCTTCGATATAAGTAAATGGACCTTCTGTACGTTCCTGTTTATTCTCCAGTTGGTTTGCCAGTTGCTTCTGTTCGGAAGACATGGCAGTAATGATTCCTATTTTCATGCGTTAAAAATGATTTTCAGCAGCAAATTTACTATTTTTCAGTCACTATTATGTTATCTTTGCCGACTGAAAACATTAATTATTAATAAAGTATCTCTGCTTATGAACTGGTTCAAGAAACTACTTCCCGATTTGGTCGTGATTTTGTTTTTTGCGGTTATAGCCTTTCTTTACTTTTTCCCGGCTGTAACCGAAGGCAAAATTCTGGCTCAGCACGATGCTGTGGCCGGTATCGGTTCGGGACGCGAAATGCAGGAGTATTTGGAGAAAACAGGTGAGCGCACCCGCTGGACAAACAGTATTTTCGGAGGAATGCCTACCTATCAGATGGCTCCCAGCTATGATTCTACCAATACCCTTGGCTTTATCCAACAGGTGTATCATTTGTTTTTGCCTACGTATGTGTGGTATGTCTTTGTCATGCTGCTCGGATTTTATATCCTGTTGCGGGCCTTCGACTTTAAAGTCTGGCTGGCTTCTCTGGGAGCTGTATTGTGGGCCTTTTCTTCTTATTTTTTCATTATCATTGCTGCCGGTCATATCTGGAAGCTGATGACTCTGGCCTATATTCCTCCTACTATTGCCGGCATGGTGCTGGTATATCGGAAGAAGTGGTTGGCAGGAGGTGTGGTGACAGCCCTGTTTGTTGCCTTGCAGATTTTCTCCAATCACCCGCAGATGAGTTATTACTTTTTATTTGTCATGCTGTTTATGGCCATAGCGTATGGAGTTTTGGCATGGCAGAAGAAACAACTTCCGGATTTTTTTAAGTCTACCGGTGTACTGGTAGTGGCAGGCCTGGTAGGTGTATGTGTGAATCTTTCTAATCTGTATCATACGTATGAATACAGTAAAGAATCCATGCGTGGCAAGAGTGAGCTGGTGAAGGAAAATTCGGCAGACCAGACTGACAGTGGCCTGGAACGCAGCTATATCACACAGTGGAGTTACGGAATAGGAGAGACATTCTCTTTATTGGTCCCCAATGTAAAAGGAGGTGCTTCCGTACCTCTTGCAGCTAATGAAAAAGCAATGGAAAAAGCTAACCCGGCTTATCAGTCATTGTATGCACAGCTGGGACAGTATTGGGGAGAGCAGCCCGGAACATCCGGTCCGGTTTATGTAGGGGCATTTGTAATGTTCCTGTTTATTTTGGGACTTTTTATTGTGAAAGGACCGATGAAGTGGGCTTTGGTTGTAGGCACTGTATTCTCTATCACCTTATCGTGGGGGCATAATTTTATGGGACTGACCGATTTCTTTATCGATTATATCCCCATGTACAGCAAGTTCCGTGCAGTGTCTTCCATACTGGTAATAGCAGAGTTTACCATACCGTTGCTGGCCATGCTTGCCTTGAAAGAGGTGATGGAGCGGCCCGCTCTGTTCGCTGAACAAAAGAAAGCTTTTTATATCAGTTTTGGACTGACAGGCGGTTTGTCGTTGCTGTTTGCTTTATTTCCAACCGTATTCTTCCCTTCTTACGTATCTTCTATGGAGATGAATGCCTTGCAGGGAGCCATTCCAGCCGATCAGCTTGCTCCTATTCTGGTTAATCTGGAAGAGATGCGCCGTTCACTGTTTACCGCGGATGCCTGGAGAAGTTTCTTTGTGATAGTAATAGGTTGTGTCCTGCTAGGAGGATATCTGTTCCGGAAGTGGAATGCAAAAGTCACTGTAGGCGCTTTGCTGTTATTGTGTATCGTAGATATGTGGAGTGTGAATAAACGCTACTTGTACGATGAGCAGTTTGCGGCGAAAGGTACAGAGATGAAACCGTTCCTTGAACCCTCTGAAACTGATAAGGAAATTCTTAAAGATAAGACATTGGATTATCGCGTACTGAATATGGCTACCAATACGTTTAACGAAAACAATACAGCTTACTGGCATAAGAGTATTGGCGGTTATCATGCTGCAAAACTACGTCGTTATCAGGAGATGATAGAAGCCCATATTCAGGGTGAGATGGAAACGCTTTTCACTATGATACCTGAAGTAGGTGCAGACCTGAGCAAAATCGATGTAACAGACACTCCTGTACTGGATATGCTGAATACACGCTATTATATCGTACCTCTGCAGCAGGGAGCTACAGCTCCACTGTTCAATCCTCATGCTTTGGGCAATGCATGGTTGGTGAAAGAAGTGAAATACGTGAACAATGCGAATGAGGAAATTGATGCAATTCATGGAATGAATCCGCGTGAAACAGCCATTGTTGATAAACGCTTTGCCGAAACGGTGAAACAGCCTGCAGCTATGCCCGACAGCTTGGATAATATTGTCTTAAAATCGTACGCACCTAATGCGTTGCAGTATGAAGTGGATACCAAGCAAGGCGGAACAGTTATTTTTTCGGAAATCTATTATCCGGGATGGCGTTCCTACATCGATGGAGAAGAGGTGTCACACGGCAGAGCAAACTATATATTGCGTGCCATGAATGTTCCTGCCGGCAAACATACAATTGAATTTGTATTCGACCCACAATCGTTGCATGCAACAGAAACGATTGCCTTCATTGCATTGGGCATTATGTTGCTGGGAGCATTAGGATCTATTGTGATGGGATTGAGAAAAGCGAAGTAAATACGGATTATGAGATAAGACTTTCAGTAGTCAATGAGAATTACCCCAAGAGATGGTTTATCTGTCTTTTGGGGTAATTACTTCTTTATCCATAGTCTTACTACAAACCATATGTGATGCAAAACGGTTGACAGATAACCATAATGCCTGCACATGATGCGGAAACGTTCATGCAGTGAGGCTTTATGATTGCGTGTAGTCATGCCTTCGTTCAAGTAGTCGATAAGGGTAAGATGCGTATTGTGCAGGTTCTTACTTTTTTTCATGATACGGATGCACCAGTCGAAATCGGCCGAGAAGCGATAGCGGAGATCGTATGGTTCCACCAAGTCTCTGCGGGGGAAAAAAGCTTGATGGCAAACCAGCATGCCTTTCTTGAAGCTTTTCCAGTTAAGTTGCTCGGGAGCCGACAAGCGTCTCATCCGCAAGAAATGGCCTTCCTCGTCTACAATAGCAGTTTCTCCGTAAATCACGTCAGGAAGTTCATTGCCTGTCAGCGTATGTACAATTTGCAGGAGTGTGTCGTCTTCGTGCAGTTCATCGCCAGCATTGAGAAAACAAAGATAATCACCGGTGGCCAGACAGATTCCCTTGTTCATGGCATCATATAATCCTTTGTCCGGCTCACTGATAATCGTAGTAATATGTTCCTTATATTTCTCTATAATGGCCAGCGTATGATCCTTGGAGCCACCGTCTACAATGATATATTCCACATTCTTATAAGTCTGCGAAATAATGCTCTGTATGGTATCCTCTACTACAGAACCTGCGTTGTAGGTTACGGTAATAATGGAAAACTTAGGGTGTAGATGATGGTTATGCATTCTTTTCTGCGATTTGATTGTAAAGGTGAATATACTGTTTGGCAACCACATCTTCTGCATAAGTCATAACTGCTTTATGATGTGCCATTTCGCTAAGGCTGTCATAATCTCTTTCGGACAGACTCCACCGTATACCATTTGCCAGGTCTGCTGCCGATTTATATTCAGCAACATAGCCATTGTGCAGATGGTCAATCATTTGCGGGATTCCTCCTGTCTGGAATCCGACACACGGAATGCCACAAGCCATCGCCTCGACAATGGTATTGGGCAGGTTGTCTTGCAGAGAGGGGGTGACATAAAGATTTACGGCGTTGTAGATATCTACCAAATCCTTGTCGGAGCTGATATAGTTCATGCTATAAATCGGGAACGGAAACAGTGACTGATAAAGGTCGGCTTGTTTCCCGATAATGACCACACCCAGCTCTTTGCTGAATTCCGGATAGTTCTTTTTGAGGAGCTTGCAGGATTCTATCAGATATTCAATTCCTTTTCGTTTGTCGCTGAGTTTGACAGAACCGAAAAGCAGTAATTTTTTGTCTTGTGGCAGGTAAAGTTTTTCACGGGCAAGCTGTCTGCTGCGTGGACGAAACAGATTGATATTGATGGCATTGGGGATGCTGAGGATGGTTTGTCCTTTAGTAAGCGCACTTTTACGGGCAAGTTCCTCCAGCCAACGGCTGCATGCCACAAAGGAGATGTGCGCATTGGCAAACAGCTTTTCTTTTTGTGCAAAAACCTTGTACGACAAGTCTCGTTTTGAGCCTTTGTAAAGCTGTTCGCAATTATGGCAATGTTCGGTATACTTTGTGCAGGAACAAGCGTAATGGCAGATACCCGTGAAAGGCCACATGTCGTGCAATGTCCAAACAACAGGCTTGCCGGAATCGAAAATTTTTTTCAAGTCCTTGATAGAGAGCATACCCTGATTAATCCAATGCAGGTGTATTACATCAGCTTGCTGAAACTCGGGCAGTGAGGTAATGTCTGTACCGGTATTGGCTATATCAACATCAAACAAATTGTGCTTTTTGAAATGGTTGGCTTTCCAGATTACAGTCCGTTCCCATACAAATTGCCATATTTTCCACCACGACTTTTTCAGGGAAACTACAGTTATCTGGTCCGTCTGTTTGTCGCGTACCAGCATTTTAGCCTTTATTCCATTATTTTTCAAAGCTTCCATCAGGCGGTTGGCTGCAATAGCTGCTCCTCCGATTCGTTCGGATGTATTTATAATCAGTACTCTCATAGTGGAAATTTTGTTGCAAAGGTACGGATTTTCCGAAATATTTTACCTTTTAAGCGCCGAAATCACCTTTTAAAGTGCGTTTTATTCGGCGGATGGCTTTTGCCCAAAATGAGTTGGTGCGTGCGTAATAGCGTACATATGCATTTCTTGCTTGCAGATTCTCTGTTGCCGGCGAGATGCGATGTACCTGTATGGGATTCATCCATAGCCGGGATGCGTAGAGATTCCCTCCTCCGCAGTTGGTGCCGCTTCCGTCGAAGCCTTCGTTTTGTACTAAAGATTTTCCTACGTTGAGCGACAGAATATCGTTTAGGAAAAGTGATGCGTTCCAGCGTATGGCCCATGAATTATTTTTTCCTTCGGTCTGACGTCTCAGCATACGGGTATAGCCGTATTTTCCGTTGAAATCGAATGTATACGTAAGTTTTCTTCTTTGCAGTTCTTCGAGCAATGCTTTACCGTCGGGATTGAAATATTTCCAGGCTCTTTTCCAGGTTGCCCATCCCCAGCTTCCGGTCCATTTAATGAGGAATGTATCCGGAAGAGAAGCATTCTGGGTAAAGTCGCAGGCTTGTATGTGTCCTACTTTCTCTTCGTGCTGGTATGTGTCTAATGCGTCGTTCATAAACTTCAGGAAGTAGGGGGCAACAATCAAATCGTCTTCTAGCACGATAACCCGTTCGTAACGGTTTATCTGTGTTGTTACGCCATCGATAATGCTGCGGGCCAGTCCCCAGTTCGTTTCCCGTTCGAGGATATTGACCTGTTTGAAAAATGGCAGTGCTGTACGGATTATTTTTCTGACTTCGGCAACGGATGCTTTGTCCTGGGGTGAGCGGGCTGCATCCGAGTAAATAAAAAGCTCGCTTTCTTTGGCAAGTATATTTTGTTCCAGCGCAGCAAGCGTCCGTTTTACATGCTCCGGACGGTTGTAAACGAAGAGAAGGATAGGGGCGAGTGGCATATTATTTTTTTATTTTTAAAGTTTTGAGATTAAAAAAGCACAGGCGGTCTGAGATAAGGTCCCACCAGGAATATGCCCTGGGGCCATTCTGACGTTTGTCGTGCAGACAGTTGTTGAGCGACTCCAGTGGAGCATCGAAGAAGAGCTGTTGCAGTACTTCGCGCTGTTTTCTTCTGAGCGCTTTATAGAGCACCGGATCGGCTTCAAGCTGATTGATTAAAGCTACAAGTTCGTTCATATTTCTGACGTGGCATTCGTCGATGATGAGCTCCTGATGAATAATCTCCCGTTTATCCATAATTACCAGAGCACCCAGCGAGATAGCTTCGGCTACAGAATTTCCCCGGATGGGGCGTCCACCCATTTTTACAAAATATTTGGCATCGTATATGCTTTGCAGGTTATCGAAAATCTTTTGTTTATGTAGAATGATTTTATAACCGGCTTCCTCCAGCGGTTTGAAATGCTCGGGAACGCGGGTAACCGGTCTTTCTTTGGTCGAATTAATTTCCATAAAGATTCCGTTACGTTCCGAAGGACGCTTCAAGTATCGCTGCATGATGATGTCGAGTGTATTGAACCCGACAAACGTATATGGAAAGTCAACTACGCCACACCGTTGTGCCACGATGCCGCGTGCCATTTGGTTGAGGGTAATGTCGTATCCGAAATGAACTTTTTTGGTAGCCATGTTTGCTTCTCCAATCATGTAGGCAAACAAGGTATGCGGATAGCTTCTGACCAACTCTGTGGGCAGTGTTACGTTGATGGAAATCACAATATCGTATTTCCCCCAGTTAATCTGGCGGTAATCAACGGCAAATTTCCCATTGGGATAAGGACTTCCCGGTTGTTTGAATTCCTGGCCAGGAATTTTATCCAATGTCTGTGTCTTTAAAAGATGAAGATGCTTGGCCAGATGTGGTATGACCTTTTTGTAGATTTGGGTTTCGGGCATTGGCTCTTCCTTGATGATGTAGAAGTCGGCTCCCAGCTCAGCCATTAGTCCTATCGGGCCTACCCTTCCCATGGAGGAGAAGAGAATTTCGGCAGGATCTTTCTCTGTTACAGGACATACATACAAGTCTTGATATGTTTCTTGTTTTACAAGTGCAATCTTGGGAATATTCATAATCATCAATTTATTTGTTGAAGACATTGGTAATCGCTTGTTTTAAGGCTTCCAGATAGCCTCTTCCGAACTTTAAGTCGGGTTCCATGTAATTCCCCTCAGCCCATTCGTTCCATGATTTCAGGAAGACTATCCGCTCTTCTTCCGGTTTACCGGCTACATGGGTGAATATTTCTTCGGCATGTTTGCGGAATTTTTCAGGTGTGGAATGAATGAGTATGTGTCCGGCTCTGCCTGAACGTGGAGAATGGTCCCAGTTGGGGATAAGCGTAGGATAGCATTCTTTATCTTTATCTTCAGGTCCGCTGAAAAAGGCCGCTGCTCTGCTGTATTCTATTCGTCGTCCTTGCTTGAAGGCAATACGCTGGAATTTGGCATTCATGCGTTCCCATAAGGTAAAGTCGCGCTTGAAGACATTAAACAGGCGTACCAGAATGGTTGCATCAAATCCCCAGCTGGAGTATAAACTGATTTCTTCCGGTTTGCTGGTGTGTCCGACAAAATGAATCTGGAAACCGTGCTGGGCGGCCAGCTCTTGCCACAACTGGATGAAGTGAGCCATGTCCGGCACATTCATCGGGGAGTATACAACGAACATGGGCTTTCCGTTAACCCGGATATAACGGGGGTCCTGAAAGGCAGGAAGAACAGCATTGAAGTGGGCTATGTAGTCGTCATCTCCCGGATATAGCTGCTCCATTAGCATTTTGCTGCCTCCGTCTTTGTTGAACTGCTTGTCTTCCCAACTATGGTTGGCCCATGCTAGGCAGAACGGGAAGTCGGGTTTTCCGCTTTCCAATACTTCCTTGAAAGGTCGTTCCAGCAGCTGGCGTCCGTTTCCAAACCAATAATGCCAGTAGCAAAAACCTTCTACACCGTATTCTTTGGCCAGATCAGCCTGAGCTTGTCTGGTTTCGGGTACACGCAAGTCGTAATATCCCAAGTCGGCAGGGACTTTAGGCTGGTAATGGCCTTTAAACAGTGGCTTAGCCTTACCCACATTGGTCCACTCCGTAAATCCTTTTCCCCACCATTTGTCATTTTCAGGGGTGGGGTGGAATTGCGGCAGATAAAATGCTATAACTCTTACTTTTTCGTTCATTGTCAATTTTTTGATAAGCTTAATTTTCGGGATATTTTCTTGCAAAAGCGTGAAATGTTGTATTTGCGCAATCTCCTTATCCAGAAAACAGGCATCATCTTTATATATTCTTTTGTTGCGCCTGATTGCCGCAGGTACTGAAACCAAATGTGCTGCTTGGGTACGTTAAATCCGTTCCAGGGTTTGCTTTCTCCTACATAATGGAGTTGTATGGGGTTTTGCAAAGCTTGTGTGAAGACGGCCATAGCCTGCTGTTCATCTTTCGGGAAACCGTCGTTTTCTTTATAAAAGCGGGGTTTGCTTTTTAAGGCAGGATAGTAACTGTTGCAGACTACATATGCTAAAGGAAGGTAACGGATAAGGTCACGGCAGCATAAAATGATTGTATCCTGTTCGGGCAAACAGAGACGGGCGTAATTGGCTTTGTAGAATGAGGTAAGCTTTTCTTGCATACCAGTTTTCCGAATCACTTTCAGATTCATCAGCATATATCCGGCAGCAATTTCTTTTTTCAGGATTTCCTGTTCTTCGCTGGTAAAATTGCCGGCATAGCTTTTCATGCGGCCGCTTTCAAGAATCTGTCCCACTCCGGCAAAGCAGAATGTTTCGTCCGGATACATGAAATAGGAGGGAGATACGTCGCCTGTAAAAACGACATCTACATCCGAACAGATAATACGGTCGTACTGCGGAAATAATTCGGCAGCAATCAGTTTATAGTATATTTCTTTGGAGAAATGTGCTTTGCGCTTCAAGATAGCCTTTTCATCGTCGAATGAAGCCGTGTTGATGAATTCGATGGACGCATTTGCAAACTTACCGGTGAGCTGTTGCAGTGCACGTATAGAGGCTTGTGGTATGTCGGTATGCAGTACATACAGCTTATACTGGTAAGCAGTTGATGCATGTACCAGCAGTGAGTAAATGGCAACTTTGGCTGCTACTACATAGTATCTGTCGAATGTGAAGAATATTGGAATGATTTCCTTCATGTCTTGTCAGTCTCTTATAATATAACTACCATAGTCTCTGATGAAAAACAGGGGAATGAAAAATGCTCGTAAGTAGGCAATTATCCCTTTTTTGTCTGTTACCAGTTCCTTTCTATATTTTAAACAAAGATAGCATGTTTTCAGAATATCGGCAAGTTTGCCGGTACTCATATTCTGAATAACAGTATTTGTATCTTTCTCCTGAAAATGAATTTGCCGGCAGAGCTGAAAATAGCGGCTTGTTGTATTCCTGTTGGCGGTATTTGAAAGAGCTTCTAGGGCTGTCCAATAGCCTTTCCATTTACTTGCCGATTTCTTTTTTTCGGAAAATGTTGCTGCATGGTTGTGTCTGCGCCAGCGGACTAACGGTGTATCCGTGTACTTTACCGGTCCGATGCTGGTGCTTATGGTATAGATGAAATAATCGTATGAAAGATTGAAGTCTGTGAAAGGACGGAGTGCCGTGATTATTTCTTTTCTAAATAGAATCTGATGACCGAAGCTTTGCGGCATCAGGATTGCGCTGAGCGAAGATGTCAGTCGGGGAAGCGGTTTTTTATGAAGTTTTCCCAATTCTCCCGTCTGATTGAACAATATGGAGTTGTGGTATATAAGTGAGTTTTCTCCTATTTCACTGACCAATACCTCCAGTTTGCTGGTTTCCCAGATATCATCCTGGTCGCAGCAAGCGATGAAGTCGCCTGTAGCTTTTAAAATAGCGCTGAAGAAGTTACGGTTAAATCCTAGCTGTCTGGGATTTGAATATATTTTGATGTTGTAATCGGGATAGCGCTGCTGGTATGCAGATGCAATCTGCAGGGTACAGTCGGTTGAGCCATCATCCTGAATGATGATTTCGTGTATAGGATATGTCTGGCGGATTAGCGAATCGATTTGCTCGCGCAAAAATAATTCGCCGTTAAACGTACACATTACAACAGATACGGTTTTCATCGCTTCTTTTTCATTAGATATTGCACACTTTCTTTAAATGTAACTGAACCGCTGAGCCACATAATAATCGTGTAGATAAGTGCTGCCAGCAAGATTCGTGAGAGGCAGGTTACGTATAAGTTTAATTCGAATAAACGGGTAATGTATCCGGTAACCCACATTGTGATTCCAGCAATAAAGGCATAGGGGAGGATATCCTGCAGAGTCTGAAAGAGGCTTAGACCTATTTCCCTCCAGACAAAATATTGCCATACCAGTAGCCAGCAGACATTGATGGTTACATAGCATTTTATCATAAACATAATGCCGTAAGGATGGCAGCAGAACATACTTGTAACCTGAATGATTCCGAGGGCAATCGTATTCCACATGAACAGCCGTGATTTGCCTTTGCTGATTATCAGATTGGAGTAGAGATTTGTTATGCTGGTAAATGCACTGCCTATGCAGAGTATTTGCAGGATACTTGCACTTTCCGACCATTTTGAGGTAATGGCGATTGTAATCAGTTCCGGGGCAATCAGGGATAACCCGAACATGCATGGGAAACTGATAAAGGCTGTGAAGCGCAGCATTTTTCGGAATACTCGTTTTTGGCGTTCAGTATCATCGGATACGTTTACTAAAACAGGTTGGGCTACCCCGTTTATCATCCCTACAATGACAGAATATCCCATGTAGTTCCATTTGTTGGCCTGGTTGAAATCGCCTACAGCTTGTCCGGAATAATACTTTCCCAGAACAACAGACAGGATATTATAGTTGATGTGCCCGAATATGTTTGTGATAAGCAGTCGGCTGCTGAAAGACAGCATACTTTTTATGGGACGGAAATCAAAATGGAAAGAAGGTCGCCAGGGAGAATAAAACCAGTAAAGGCTTGTAAGTACACTTACATAAACAATATTTTGAGTCGCAATGCCCCAGTATGAGAATCCGTTGACTGCCAGTAAAACTCCCACCGTACCCGAAATGGCCAGTGCACTCATCATGGCGATGGACCGTTGTTTTACTAAAAGGTTGCGGAACATATAGGCACTTTGTGCTACACCCAGACTGGAAATGAAGAATCCAAGAAACGAATACCGGGCCAGTGAAGTCAATTCGGGTGTGTTGTAAAATGCTGCGATAAGTGGAGCACAGCACGATAAGACGATATATAATGTGGTACCCATCCCTACACTGAACCAAAAGACAGCATTGTAATCTTCGTGCCTTATCTCTTTCTTATTCGTAAGTGCAGCCGTGAATCCACTTTCCTGAAGTGAACTTGCAATTAATGAGAAAATACTCAGCATACCCACCATGCCGTAGTCTGCGCGCGAAAGTGTGCGGGCAAGAAATATGCCAAAGAAGAGGTTCAACAGTTGTTGGATGCTGTTGCTGAGGCCGCCCCACAGGAGGCTTTTTGCCGTTTTTTCTTTTAAAGATTGTCCTGACATGATGAATAACAGATACCATAAAAAATCAGGGTACAAAGTTACTGTTCTTTTGCCGTATTCACAACGGAAAAGTTTGTAAACTTTGTACCCTGATAATCGAGTTATGATGTTATTACTTCACTTCGCTTCCAGGTTTCACTTCGCTAAGAACTGAAGTTACAGCAAGTGAGCCGTCAAAATTTTCGGCAGACAAAATCATACCTTCGCTCACAAGTCCGTTCTTGAACTGGCGAGGTGCAAGGTTGGCGATGAACAGAACTTGTTTGCCAACCAGCTCTTCTGGTTTATAATGCTGGGCAATACCACTGACAATGGTACGGTTTTCCAGTCCGTCGGCAATTTTGAATTTCAGCAGCTTCTTCATCTTAGGAACATTTTCGCATTCCAAGACTGTACCTACACGAATGTCTAGCTTTTCAAAATCTTCGAAAGCAATGTATGGTTTAACAGGGTTTGCTTTATAGTTTGCTGCTTCGTTTGCTTTCTTGGTAGCCAGCAATTTGTCAACCTGTGCCTGGATGGTCTCATCTTCAATCTTTTCGAAGAGCAGCTCTGCCTTGCCCAGCTGGTGACCTGTTTCCAGCAAATCTGTTCTACCTAACTGCTCCCAGTCAAAGCTTGACATGTTCAGCATGTGACGAAGCTTTTCGCTGCTGAAAGGCAGGAACGGTTCGAAAGCAATAGCCAGGTTGGCAACCAGTTGCAATGCAATGTTCAGAATAGTTCCTACGCGTTCCATGTCTGTCTTAGCCAACTTCCAAGGCTCAGTATCAGCCAGGTATTTGTTTCCGATACGTGCCAGATTCATGGCTTCCTTCTGGGCATCGCGGAATTTGAATACATCCAGCAGTTTCTCAACTTCGGCTTTCACATCGGCAAACTCCTGAAGTGTAGCCTTGTCGTATTCGTTTAATTCACCGCATGCAGGAACTTTTCCGTCAAAATATTTATGGGTAAGAACTAAGGCGCGGTTTACAAAGTTTCCGTATACAGCTACCAGCTCGTTGTTGTTGCGTGCCTGGAAATCCTTCCAAGTAAAATCGTTGTCTTTAGTTTCGGGCGCGTTGGCAGTAAGCACATAGCGTAATACATCCTGTTTGCCTGGGAAATCCTGCAAATATTCGTGCAACCATACAGCCCAGTTACGCGATGTAGAAATCTTGTCTCCTTCCAGATTCAGGAATTCATTAGAAGGAACATTGTCTGGCAGAATGTAGCTTCCTTCAGCTTTCAGCATAGCTGGGAATACGATACAGTGGAATACAATGTTGTCTTTTCCGATGAAATGAATCAGACGGGTTTCCGGGTCTTTCCACCATTTTTCCCATGAATCAGGAAGCAATTCTTTGGTGTTCGAAATATAGCCGATAGGAGCATCAAACCATACATAAAGAACTTTACCTTCGGCTCCTTCTACAGGAACTGGGATACCCCAGTCCAAGTCACGGCTTACGGCACGTGGCTGCAAACCCATATCCAGCCAGCTTTTGCACTGTCCGTATACGTTAGGACGCCATTCTTTGTGGTCTTCCAGAATCCATTTGCGTAGCCATCCTTCGTGCTTGTCCAATGGCAGATACCAGTGTTTGGTTTCTTTCATAACAGGCTTGCTGCCGCTGATGGCACTTTTCGGATTAATCAGTTCGGTAGGTGATAGTGTACTACCACACTTTTCACACTGGTCTCCGTAGGCACCTTCTGCATGGCAACGTGGACATTCGCCTGTGATGTAGCGGTCTGCCAGGAATGTATGTGCCTCTTCATCATAATATTGTTCAGAGGTCTTTTCGATGAATTCTCCTTTATCGTATAATTTGCGGAAGAAATCTGAAGCCAGCTCGTGATGAGTCGGTGATGAAGTCCGTCCGTAAGTATCGAAAGAAATACCGAATTCTTTAAATGAATCCTTGATAAGTGTATGGTAGCGGTCTACTACGTCCTGAGGAGTAATTCCTTCTTTTTTAGCGCGGATAGTGATGGGTACCCCGTGTTCGTCCGAGCCACCGATGAAAAGAACTTCTTCTTTCTTGAGGCGGAGATAACGCACGTAAATATCGGCAGGAACATATACTCCTGCCAGATGGCCGATGTGTACAGGGCCGTTGGCATAAGGCAGTGCCGATGTAACCGTTGTTCGTTTAAATTTCTTTTCCATATATGTATAGGTATATTATTGTTTTCTATTTGCAAAGATAGTTATTTTTATGCTTCGAGAACTCCTTTGGGTGATTATCCTGCCCAGTTTTCTCTGTCTAGATTGCGATAGCCTATAGCTTCGGCCAAATGTTGTGACCGAATGCTTTCTGAACCTTCCAAATCAGCAATAGTACGTGCCACCTTCAGTATCCGGTCGTAGGCCCGTGCTGACAAATTGAGCCGGGTCATGGCATTTTTAAGGAGCTGTAAGCCTTGGGAGTCCGGCTGTGCATATTGATGCAAAAGCTTTGAGGTCATCTGGGCATTGCAGTGAATATGCGGGTAATTGGCAAATCTTTCTGTTTGAATCTGCCGCGCACGGATGACGCGCTCGCGGATAGAGGCACTGCTTTCTCCTGGTTGTTGTTCCGAAATCTTTTCGAAGGGAACAGGAACGATTTCGATTTGGATATCAATACGGTCCAAAAGAGGTCCTGATATCTTATTCAGATATTTTTGTACCTGTCCGGGATTGCATACGCAGTTTCGTGTCGGGTGATTATAGTAACCGCAAGGGCACGGATTCATAGATGCAACCAGCATAAAACTGGCAGGGTAGTTTAAAGTGTATTTGGCTCTGGAAATCGTGATTTGCCGGTCTTCGAGCGGCTGTCTTAGGACTTCAAGAACGCTTCGGTTGAATTCGGGTAACTCGTCCAGAAACAGAACTCCGTTGTGTGCCAGACTTATTTCGCCAGGCTGTGGAGAGGCTCCTCCACCGACCATCGCCACTTGTGATATGGTATGATGAGGACTGCGGAAAGGACGTGTAGCAATAAGTGAGCTGTCTTTATTGAGTTTTCCCGCAACAGAATGAATTTTGGTTGTTTCCAGACTTTCGCCTAATGAAAGAGGGGGGAGGATACTGGGAAGCCGTTTGGCCATCATTGATTTGCCGCTTCCCGGAGCACCTATCATAATAAGATTGTGTCCGCCGGCTGCTGCTACTTCCAGGGCACGCTTGACATTCTCTTGTCCTTTGACATCCGAGAAATCGAACGGAAAATTAATCTGGTTTTGGTAGAATTCTTTGCGGGTGTTCACTATCGTGGGAATCAGTTCTTTTTTTCCGTTGAAGAAATCTATCACTTCAGTAATATTATCTACCCCGTAAACTTGCAAGTTATTTACTACTGCCGCTTCGCGGGCATTCTGTTTGGGGAGTATAAAACCTTCGAATCCTTGTGCCCGTGCAGCAATGGCGATGGGTAGGGCACCTTTTACAGGCTGCAGACTGCCGTCCAGACTCAGCTCGCCGATTAATAAATATTTCCCTAGCTTGTCCGAATTAATTGTTCCTGTTGCTGCTAAGATACCTATAGCCAATGGAAGGTCGTATGAAGAACCTTCTTTCCGAATGTCAGCAGGTGCCATGTTGATAACAATCTGGCATGTGGGAAATTTGTAACCATTAACTTGCAAGGCGGATACAATGCGTTCATGGCTCTCTTTTACTGCAGAATCGGGCAGTCCGACCAGAAAAAATTTTATTCCTCTTGAACTGTTTACTTCTATGGTAATGATTGTTGCATCAATACCTTGTACGGCAGCTCCAAATAACTTGACAAGCATAAGGTTTCCTTTCTAATGGTTATTTCTTTTTCTTGTTTTGCGCTTCTTTTTCTTGAATCAGCTTTTCTATCAAATCTGGTAATGCCTGTGGCTGGATATTTCTTTGAATGATTTTCCGGCTGTTGTCAATCAAAATATTTTGGGGCAATCTCGCAATCTTATTTTGGAGTACAGCATTATTGTTCCATCCTTTGAAGTCACAACATTCTTTCCATGCTGTTGTATCCGGTTTACATTGGCTTGACCATTCATCTTCGTTGCTGTCCAGTGAAAGATTGATTACTGTGAGCTTGCCTTTTTTTATCTTAGGCAAGATAGCATGAATGGAGTCCTTTTGTTCGCAGCTTTCTTTATCCCAGCTGGCCCAAAAGTTCAGCAATGTAAAGTTCTTATTTTCTGTAATACCGACAAACTTCCCGTTTCTGTCTTTACATGTAAAATAGGATACGTAGTTTGTTTCTTTCTGGTTTCTTTTAATATCTTCTTGTGCTACGGTCAGTATTCTGCAATCGCGTATCGTTCCGCTCAATGAATTGATAAGTTCCTCTATTTTTTTATAGTCAGGCTCTTTAACTTGTATAAAGTATTTGTCTATTAAGTAGGCACTAAGGAAAGACTGCGGGTGTTTCCGTATATAGTTTTCTGTTTCTTTTATTAAATCTTTGCCTGTATATTTGTTCCCGATGGAGTCGTTGAAGTGTTGTATTTCCATACAACTTCCTTTGCCGGTCAGAATAGGCTGTTCCATTGTTCCGGTTATTTTAATTTTACCCGGCTGAGTTGCAATCAGAGGAATATATTTGTTGTTCTCTATATACAATCTTATCAATGTGATAGTATCAATCGGAGTTTGATAACTGAATTTATTATTTTCAAGATAAACCGTATCAATCTTCGAAACAGGGTCATCGTGTATGATGTATAAGGTGTCCTTCTGTGGTGAAGTTATTTCCGCCTCAATTTCTAAGGACTTATTGCTGTTGCAGCTATAAAAAAAGGTGAGAAGTAAAATGAATAAATGTTGTTTTTTCATTTGTCGAATTTTCTATTTTGTGCGAAAATACATATTTTAAAAGAGTTTCTTTTATAAATCTACTTTTATTTGCATAAAAAAAGCCGGAATTAAACAATTCCGGCTTTTCTGAATTTATGCTATATGATTATTTTACATCATATTTAGCGAATTCGCGGTCTGTGGCAGCTTTAGCAGCCAAAGCAGCATCTTTCTTAGCAACATTTTCCAAGCTGCTCTTAACCAATGAAGCGTTGTTAGTTCTAGCACCAACAATAGCCATCAAATAGTCAGTGTAAGCATCTGGGTTCTGAACTGCGCTCAAAGTAGATTTAGCTTTGTTGTAATCTTTAGCCAAAATCTGAGCCAATGCAGCTGAGTTAGTCTTAGTGTCACCGAAAGCGTTTACAGCTCTGTCGTACTGACCCTGTTTGATGTACAGGTTACCCAAAGCTTCGTTTGCAGTGTTAGCACCTGTAGCTTTGCTCAAGTAGTTTTCAGCGTTAGCAACATTACCTTTGTACATTTCGCACAAACCAAGATTAGTGTTTACTTCACAAGCGTTAGCGTTTTTGCCTGCAGCCTGTTTGAAGTAGTTTTCAGCAGTTGCTTTGTCAGAAACGTATGACAACATACCCAAGTTGTTGTAAGCACGGTAGTCGTTAGGATAGATTTCTGTAGTTTTCTTGTAGATAGCAGCCTTACGGTTTGCATCGTTAGTCAGAGTTGCGCAATACAACATTTCTTCTACAGACAATACTTTAGGATCGTTGTCGAATGCTTCGATGATTTCTTCATCGCTACGGCCGATGATGTCATAGTTAGCAGTCAAACGAGCACGACGCAACTGAGGAAGAATTTCGTCAGCCAAAGTTTTG